>Ga0179593_1338168_pt1 | contig 10594 bp, 8 predicted proteins | sample CZODoug2_1_08_16_FD_185931 | JGI IMG/M metagenome (GOLD analysis project Ga0179593, IMG submission 185931) | Vadose zone soil fungal communities from Angelo Coast Range Reserve, California, USA - CZODoug2_1_08_16fungal (PacBio error correction) | ecosystem: Environmental > Terrestrial > Soil >... | reverse complement strand
TATTTCCCTTCGCCCGTGCCAATGCTGACACAACATATGACGCCACGTCGAGCCTCCTTTTCCCCTGCGCGGCCGTATTTTTCAGATCCCACGTTGATGTCTGCTTGATTATATTTGGTCTGGCCGAGCCCTGTTTCGACGAGCTCTGGGCAGGTTAGGCAGATCTCTTTTGTAGGCTGGTTTCCGAGTTTGGTTTAAGAGTTTTCTTCAGTTTGCGGCGCGCTGTCCTCGCTCCCAGTTTTTCGTCATCTTTTCTGCCGGAGACATGACGGCTTATTTTCTTTCCGTTGTTGAGGTTAGGAGGCCCCGGTCTTTCTTTTTTTTTGGGATTTTCATTTCCGTGAATTGGAAGGCTAACCCCGGTTTCATTTTTGGCTGCCTGCGACGACCGGCCCCTGCAGGCGCCGCCCTCTCGTCGATCGTTCTCGAGGTCTTTTTTTTTAAGAAGTTTCGGCAGCTAGGACGTTAGTGACGTAGGATCGCCCCGTTTCCCCTTTTTTTTCTTCCAGTTAAGCTCTTCCCCCATTGAGCCTGCTCGCCCGATGTTTTGAAGAGTCTATTTGCCCCTGGCTCAGGCTTTGAGACGACGAAGGAAGACGAGCTTCTGGAGCGTGCCCGAAGGAGTAGGTCGGTCTCCCATCGCATTTCGCTTCTTTAGTTCCGGGTATCCTTTCGTTCCTTTCTTTTTTTTTCATTTGACGAATGTAGTGGCGGCGTTTCGTCGTCTCCCTGACTCCTTTCACCGTTACGGGACTCCTCAATTTTTTCCGTCTTTTGTTTTTATTTTTTTTTTTTTTTTTTTTTCCGTCTCCGCATCCTGATGCCGCTGGGAGACGCGTGTCGCACCTCGCCCTGCGGCGGTCGTTTGTTATTATTCTTCTGGCACCTTTTGTTTAGAGTCAGGATAGCAGCCGTTTTTCGTGGTTCCCCGGAGTTAGCTTCGTCCCGTCTCCGTTGTCGCTCTTCAGCGGAGGATCTCCGAGTAGTTTGAGGAAGTTTTTACGAGTGCAAGTCGGTTTTGCATCGAGTTGTTCTTCCTCCTTGGACCCCTCTCAATTGTTGTCAGCATTATTCGCCGGGCTCGGATTTCTTTGTGCTGGTCTTCCCTTGTCCCTTTACAACGGTCCGCCGATCCCCGTTTCTCATTCTTTCGGCCACGAGTCAATTCCGCCTGGGGACGACGCGCTTTCCTACGCCCTACCCTGAGTGTTTTGTGTTGTTTTTTGTTGTTTCCGGGAGTCCTAGGAAGGAGAGTTTACCCTCCTTTCTTTCCCTATGCCCGCCCCGGTTGCAACAGCATTGGAAGGTGTTTGTTTCCTTCCCCCTTTCTTTCGTTTCTCGCCGGTCCCCGTCCCTCGCCCGTGCCTTATTTAACTCAGGGATTTATCGACACATACAGCCGCGTCATCCTTTCTTTCGCGATTTAGTGGATCAATCATCTCCGAACTCTTAATACCCGTACTTCCGCGCCCTTCGGTACTCTTGTCTCGTCTTTTTGATGAGCCATGCTAGTAGGAGGGTTTTCACGTTTTGTCCGAGCACGTCTTCGTCCGCGAAAGCCGTCACCTGACGGTCGTACCCCGCGGCTCTTCTCCCCACCCCCGTGAGAGGCAGGTGTTATGGACCAACTCGCCGATCTTCCTATCTTTTATTCAGGCGGCAGTATCTTCCCTGGCCGCTTTCTTTTCACCTTCTCTTTCGAGGTCTTAGACCTTTCCTCGGCTACCTGGTAGAAGTTTTGCACTTGTTCCTGAAGCTTTGCGACGATCACCCCCCCTCCCCCCACCCAGGCCGGCACAGCTGGTTGATAATTATAGAACACGAGATGCCTGCCTTCGGATTTGAGGATATTGTCGAGCTGGTACGAGGATGGCCGAGTCTGGAACCTTTTTTTTGCCGGGTGTAGCCGTCGACAACACACCGGTAGCCTGTCACTTAGCCGATCTACGCCATTTCCCTTCCCCGCAATTTGTGAGATGCACCCACACCCCCCCCCATCTTCCCGTCACCATATTCCGCGTAAGATCTTGATAGGTGGGATCGTTTTCGTAATTTGGGTCCTCCTTAGGTTGATGTATGTCAGCTTCCCGTGCTTAGCCTTTTTCCAGGATTCCTCTTTTCCGATCGTTCTTAGAAGCCACCCCTCTACCGTTGTAAAATGCTTTAGAGCGCCCGTTCGGTGAGGGTGGGAATTTCGCCCCTTGCGTTGCTTCTTTACGGATGAAATGAACGTCCCTTCATGGTCTAGTTCTGCTCCGATTTTTCAGAATATAGAATTCAGTAAGAACCCTTATCGTCATCAGCATCTGCCTTCTTCTTTGCCGTATTTCATTGCCCTTGCGGCGCGCGATCGATTACGCGACGCTGCGCTCCCGTTTTTTACTAGAGGTGAGAGCTTCCCAACTGTTCCCCCCTTCAAAGGTCGCGCGTTTTTCTTTTTTTTACTTTTCGTCAAAGTTTGCTGGTCTTTCTATTTTCCGAGGCTTATGCCCCCGTTCCCCTATCGAAAGGCTAGGGGCGGTTGGTTGGCTCGCGCCCGATAGTCCAATCCACTTTTCCTTTGTCGGTGATTGCCCCCTCAGGTCGCGTCCCCTCGAGTTCTCGTCCTTATCGTTCTTTGCTGCTTCCGGCTCGCTCCGACCATCTTTCATATTTATGAGGCCATCGCGTTCTTCGCCTCTCGCGGGTCCTTACCTCATTGTTGTTGTTGCGATCGATAAACCCGAGTTCTAGAAGGATTTGATCTGGGCCTCATGCATCTTGCCTCACGTTTTCCTCCCCTTCTCCGTCACAAACCCCCGCTCCCGACGTCGACAGACGATGGCAAGGATACATTGTTCGATAGAACTTCAACTGTTGTGTTTCTAGTTCCGATCCCCATGCCGTGCCCCCTCTCCGGTCCCTCTTCACTTGGCGCTACTCCGCAGAGACCCTAGACCTATTTGCGCCACTCTCTCGCTCGACATTGACGTCGCTGAGCTATTCCCATCCATTTGAAAGCCGATGGACCCCGTTGTCTCTCCGCGCGGACTCGCACGCGGCGTAAGCCCGATAGACCGCCTTTTCGGCATTCGCACCTTCTCTGCTGCTGACGATTCGGTGGGACTGAAGGCTTTTTAGGTTCGTTCCTTCCTTTTTCGCCCTCGCCTCTTTTTTTTTTCTCGCTTTATTTCCGTTCTTAATCCTGGAGAAGATCATTGACTTTTGATTCAGGCGAGACCTCCCAGTTATCTCGCTTTTTTCTTTACGGGTTAGGTACTGGCTTCGTTTTACGCGTGAGGGGCGACCGGATAGGATCCTTGGGTACTTCCTCCAATTCCCCCCAACCTTCAAGCAATGTCTTCACATCCCCACCTGCTTCGTCTTAAGCAATTTGGTGTTACGTAGATGGTGTTTTTTTTCTGATAACCTTAGAGGGAACGGCGTTCTTGGATTCGTATTTTTCATGACCTCCGCAGATTCGTTTTTGGTTCTTTTTCTCTACTTCTAATTTTTACAGGAGCCTTTTTACACAAAAGGGACAGCATTTCCGGCAAAACCCATGCACCCTGGCTGCGGCCCCCAAGTTCTTCCTTTAATTTCAAAAGACTTAATACTCGATGGTCGCGATAGATAACTTCTTCTTCCGGAATTGTTGGTCGTTGTTTCGCTGTACCTCAGCCTGTCTCCTCCCTTTTTTTTACTATAGCCCGCACGCAATCTAGATGGCTAATACCAACTTTACGTGCAGGAGAGGGGCATTGAAAAATCTTCCAGATTGTCTACTTTATTCCAACATATAATACGGCAGATTTAGTCGCTTTTACGCCCACTTTGTTTAAGACTGCTCTCATTTGGTTTAAGCTGGATCGCCTTCACAATCATTTCTTTTTTATTATATTCCCTCTTACCGGCCCAATAGGAGAGGACCAGTTTTTCTCCCTGCTCTTATGAGGGAGAACACTATTCGCTGACTGGCGTTCCCTCATTATTCTTTAAATTTGGTTTTAGCTTATTCATTTTTCGCGTCCCCCCTTCTCTCCTGCTGATGTCGATCTTGACGCTCAGCAACATCTGCCTCCTGGCTGGGACCCTTTTTTCGCCTTTCTAACAGCTCCCGAATTTTCGTGCGCAACACACTCTTTTGGGCTTCTTTGTTTTTGATTTGTCTGTCTTCTGCATACTTTTTGGGTTGTCCTTCTCCCCTTCTAGCCTTTTCCCCCTATTACCCCCCCCTCACAGCGATCCCAAGGATCGTCGGACCCGCATTAGCTTGCCCAGTCTCAACATGAGCCATTCTTCGGCACGCCTTCCGGTCCGGTGGAATATGTATGTGATTCCGAGACGGCTTCCCGAAAAGTTGCATCCCGCACCCCTTCTCTCTCTCCGGCCTCAGTGATTATGGCTTTATTCGCTTCCAAGTGCTTGGCCTCTAGACCATATTTTGTCCTTCCGTCCCGCCTCGCGCCTTTTCCAGCCGTTTCGAATGGAAGTAGTGCACAACACCCCCACTCGCCCCCCGGATTTCCTCGCCCTTTTAAGGTTTTTGCGCACTCCGCATTACATCCAATTCGGTCCATCCACGTTTCTCGATGTCCCGAATGTATGTGTCGCCCCTCCGCGCTCTTCTTCTTTTGTTCCCCGATGAATGTCCGGTCCGTCCATTCCGACCCGTGGGATGGGCTTCCCGTAATTGCACAGCTCAGTGCTCTCCTTGAGGCTTTTCTCTTCCGCTGATCGTCAAAATCAAATCGGCCGCCCCCGGCGTTTCTCTTCTTCTTACTCGCTTTTTTTGGGAGAGCAAGACTATCGCGTCGTTCGATCCTTCTTGGTATCGTTTTCCCTTCGGTCCTTTCTTGCTTTCTATGCGACCCATTCGGTGCCCCTGCGCTCCTTATCGGGTGCAGACGATTTTCGTTCCACTTTCGCGACGTCGCTTCGTCCGCCGCTTTTTAGCACGACATGTTTCTCTCGCCGTCCGGTCGTCGCCTTGTCTTTTGGCCGTCGCGCGGCCACCTTTCAAAAATCTGCCACTTTTCTTTTCACCTTCCCCCAAGTTCTTTTTGCTGCTCCATCCTTTTACCCCCTGGCAGGGAATCTCCTCTTCCTCCCCGTCTATTGATCCTGGCTGCTTTGGGCGAGGCTAGAGGACCTTAGGTCCCCCGCCTTTCAAGAGACCAGCCCCGGCTCTTTTCCCACTGCTTTTACCAGTCTCTGACCTCTTCTGCATGGCCGCCCTTCCGGGGTCCTAGGGGATAGCCCGACCATTTTTGACAGCCGATCCCCTTTGTCATCTCGTCGAGATATGTTATAGGCCCTCGCGTGCACTCGCATCCTCATTGGCGGTTTTGGTTTCGATTTATCTTTGTAAGATTATCAATTCCTCTCTACGTTTTTGTGGAGATATTTCTTCTCCTCATGATGACCGACGTAAGCTCTTCCCCCCTTTTTGACGCCTCGGCCGCATTTCTGAATTCGTACTCGATGGGTGGAGGGCGGTTTTGTCATTTCATTTCGCTTTCCCCTTTATCTCTCAGGCCGTTTGGTTCCTCCTTCCGGTCCCATCCCCCTTTGTTGCGAAGTTTGGTTTTGAAGAGAGGGCTCCTCGCTGAGTCCTCGGAGAAGTCTCTCTCGGCGTCCTGCATCTGCTCGAGCCGTCGTTTTAGGCTGCTGTGCCGTTACTTTGTGCGGTCGCTCAGTCTCACTTTTTAAGGGGATGGTCCTTCAAAGGTGCCTCTTTTGTCTTTCGCAGAGCCGCCTCCTTCCGCAGCCATCGCTGGCTGTCGCTTTCATCTTGTCCTTTCTAAGAAGATTAGTATATTTTTCCGATTTCCCTTAGTTCGACCCTCCAGTCGCCTTTCCCGGCCCCATTCTCTCCCGCTGACGATTGGTCTCCTATCTGACCCACTGGAGAATGGCGAATCCCGTCCGTACGCTTCGAGTTGCTTTAGGCGTCGAGGAGTTGCCTCCCAAGGCCGGTTAGTGGAAGAGGAGGAATACTCCGTGGCCTCTGTTTTGATTTTTCTCCCTCCCGTTTCCTTCTTCTCGTCGCTGAGCGGTAAAACGGGCCTGCCATCACCACTGTGGAGCCTGCGGGACCGTCTGACCGCGATCTTACTGAAAGCCGCCCTATCCTCTTGGGCCTACGCCCGTTCTTCTCCAAGCGTTAGACGTGTTAATGCTCTTGGTCCCCGGTTCGGTCGAGGATCCAGGCTCGGTGGGTCGCGTTTGTAGTCTACGTTATAGTAAAGTAGACTTTGAGTAGCCTGCGTTGCGGATGAGGCGCCTAGTCCTCTTGTTTCCTTATCGTCTTTTGTTTTCCTTGTTTTTTCTTACCTCCTTCTTGGTGGTCTCCACGCAGCTTGCTACGGTTCCTCTGGCGGATCCTGGGAGGTAAATCGCGCGCCCCTGCTCTACTGCTTCTTAGTTTTTGTTTTGAATGTCTTTGTGGAAGATTCTTGAGCCCGCTCCTGCCGTGTCTCCGACTCCCCGTTTTTTCCTCCTTATGATCGGTGATGGCGGGCTGCGACTGAGCGATTTCCACCAGATCTGAGGGCTCGATCCGCACATTCTGTCCCCCCTCCCCTCCTTTTTTTTTGCTCCGACCTGTTCGTTTCAAGTTTCCTCCTGTCCCGGAGCGGTCCCGGTTAGATTCCTTTCTCGACGACAGTCAGTGATCCTTTCAGGGAGCGCGGCGCCAATCTCACTCTTTGAACTCCAGGACTTAAACGCCGTCATGCTCGAATAGCCGCCTTCTCGTGAGCGTTTTCTCGCTCCTTCGTGGTTGAACGGGCTGGGAGCACCCCTCTTTTTCTCGTTCCGCCTCTCCGCACTCTTTTGAGTATTACGCTGACTTTCTCGCCCCCCCCTAGCTCGAGCGTCGCCGAATAGCATGAGTTTCTGTAGATGAGTAGGCTGCATCGTCCCCTCTTGGATTTTGTATTTCCTAGGCCCTGCTTTTTGGCGGCCCAGGCTCCCTTTACGCGCAGTCAGATCGGCAATGCCCTTGACGGTCCCCGCCCTCTACGGTCGCGTTGTGTGTGAGCTCGCGGCGAATTATACCTCCCCCTGTCTAAGATATGTGATCGTTTCATATCAGCGGCTGAAGGCTGGAGCTGTCGGATCTTGTCCGTCGCCGGTTTGGGCCCCGTTTTTTGAGGGTCCCCTTCTGGCGGGCGATGTCCTCAGTCTGAATATCAATCCCTAGCCTAGGCCTAGCCCTCCTAACTACTTTCCTCGCGGAGACGCAAAAACACCTCGGCTTCCCCCCTCTGCTTCTCCTCTCCTCCAGTCTTTGGGGATGTCTTTAGGCCGGATGGTATGGGAAGCTTGTATTTCAGCGTCCCCTCCGATCCCCTCTCTACCTTATACTGCAGCCGCTCGTCGCTTTAACGACGTCCTTCCCTCCAGTTTGTTCTTCTTGACTGCCTCTTCCTTCATTTGAGGTGTCCTCCTCCTGACCCAGTCCTTCTCCGTCAGGATTCCCCCATTTTTCCCTTCTACGCCAGAGGAGAGGGCTACCGGATGGAAATCGACTCTCTTTTCTATTGCCCCTTACTTTTCCTCCCAGCCTCTATTCCTAACCTTTGGTAAGGTAGAATTGCGGACCCCTTCGCTTTCTTTGCCTAGTCCGCTTTCCCAGGTAATATTTCTTTCTTCACTTTTGATTTCACCCCTTCCTTCCCTTTATCGATAGTATGTGTCCTCTGTCGAGGCTCTTCGTTTGCGGTGATTCTCCTTGACCCCCTTGCATAGGCTCGTCGCAGCGTTGTATTCTTCGTCACGCCTCCGAAAAACTGATGTTTCTTCTCTTCCGTCAGGTGGATTGCAGCGTGCGCAGATTTTTCCTGACTGCGCTATTTGCTAGCAGTGGCGGCAGAATGCGGACCTCGCTACTCTCCCCGGCCATCTTTTTCCTTTTTCTATCTACGTTTTTTTGCTAGCTCCACCCGCCGTGTGTCGAAGTTTTTCTGATTTGTTTCCTGCATCCCCCCTCCAGCCTCCCTCTCGACTCGCCAACGTAACCCCATTACGATCCCTCCCCCTCTCCCCCTGCTCGGTCTCACTGTTTTCCCTACCTCGAAGCTACTAGAAAGCCTTCACATGGGTCTTTTTTTTTCCGCTTCGCGCTCTTCCCACCCCCTCCTCCCCGATCTTTTTTCTTACTTTCCGGGGGGTGAGCAGCATAAGCCCGCTCCCCCTCTACTTTTTTCCACTTCTACTGTGGACGGCCTTTGTAGTTCGGCCACCAATCCTCTTCACGAACAGGTGGTCTTGACCGGATAGCCCTAGTCGTCCTGACACTCTCCCCGTTTTTCCTCAAGATATTTTTGACCCGGCGGTCTGCCCCCCCTCTCAAGTATGCTGATTCTGACGGCGTGAGGAACTAGATAGGTCTCGTTTCCATTCGTCTCCCCTGTCCTCCCTTGTTTCGTCGTTATCTTTCATTTTCACGCTGCAGGCCTGACCTGGGCCAGGTCGGCTCCTTCACCCAGGGAGTTATCCGATGAACGGTTGCTCGGTACTTCTTTTTACTTCTTTTCGGCGATAGTCCGGGGCCTACGGCAGCGGGATCTGAGGTACTTCATAAAATCCCTTTCCCAGAACCAACTTTCAACCCTCACGCTGGCCGCTCTTCCTCATCCTTCCTTTTTTCTGAACTGTGGGGGTTCGCATAACCCATTCTCTTTCCATTTATTCGTAGGGATACTTCTCTACCCTATGATCACGTTTTCTTTGATTTTCCAGGCGAATAGAGGAAACAGGTTTACCCGAATATTCCCCTCCCTAGCCTTCTTCTGCAACTTACTACCGAGAAAGCGTTTTCTATGCCGATCAATTTGGACTTCTGTTTTTGTTACTTTCCCCTCCATTAGATTTCTCCTTTCCCCCTTTCTCTCCGCTCCTCGCGTCCTTTTTTCCTCCTTCCCCTGGGTGTCTGAAGTTTTTCAAGACCATTTCGTTTCCTATTTTCGTTCTCAGTCCATTTATACCTCCAGGCAGCTCAGCGAGTTCGCCACCTGTCCTCCGCTCTTTCGCTTTTTTGGTTGCTCGCCGCCTAATACGGTCGTCCTTCGTCACTTCCGTCACCCTCCCGTGTCGCAAGTTTCGTTGCCCTTCTCTGCGTCGATGAGAGCATTTAGCCCATTCCGCTCCATAGGCGTTAGATCTTCCCTTCCTTTCTCGTTACCGGTATCGAGGCATTTTCTCCTGATCGCCGTTTTCTTTCTTTCCTCCCCCCGGCTCTTCCCGACCATTGACCTCCTCCCGTGCCGTGACCGGTGGTCCGCCTTCTACTTGACAACTACTGAGGCCAAACAGTAATGATTGGTGTCTTTGCTTCTGAAGTATTTGCTAGAGAATATTAGTAGAGTTTCCCTGCATCCGCTCTCGTCCTAAGCAGTCCAGACTTCCTGTCTCCAGCTCTACTTTCCCTCCTTTCTTCTGTCATCCTTTCAAACTTCCGATTATTTTAGACGTACGTCCTTCCTGCTGGATTTTCTTTTTCTCCCTCCGATTTTGGAACGAACAGTTTGCAATCATCCCACGTCTCCAGCTCCCCCTTCCCTACGCTGTCTTCTCCCCAGGGCATGGAGGTCACATGATTCGCCAAGCTTTTTTATCCTCGGGAAATCATAACAACATCCTAGGGATGAATCGGCACTATGACGTTTCGCTCCCCGTCAACTCGAATGGATATCGGCCCCTAACTTTCCCCTCGACCCAGTCCTAATCGTTGCGGTGAACTTCCCAGCCTTCCCATACAAATTTACATACTCTTGCCTCTTTGATTTCCCAAGGATTCCCCCGATTAGTTTAGTTCTTCTGGTCAGGAGATCGCCGGTCCTGACCGGTCCTGCTCATTTGTTCAGGACGCCCTCCCGCGTCAGGGCCGCTCCTATGTGCTCCCACCACGACTTGATTTAAAATAGCAAATATGCCCCTTTTTTACTCCTCTGTGGTTTTTTTTTTTTTTTTTGGTGTTGTTTTCTTTTTTCATTGTCCCCTCTCCTACGCCTTAGTTTTTAAGTTCCGGGTAGAAGGAAACTTCTGCTCTACCCCTCTTCACCATTGTTCCCTCTCTCCTTTCTCATCGTGGGCGATCCGAGTCCTGGGGGAATCTACTTTTCGTGAATTAGGGGCGTAAGTCTCTCCTTCCCGCCGCTTCGTATCCGACACTCGTTAGATCTAGCTCGTGAGTTTTTGGGTTGCCGTCGGTTCCCTGCAGGAGCCCTCCCCCAACCCGCTTATTATGCATCAATTTCTCGGGGTCTTCGCAAGACCTTCCTTCTGTCCCCTGCTGCCCTCTGCGCAGTCTAGGTGACCTTCTGTGCCGGAGATTCTTCCCTCCTTTCTTCTAGCCCATGAGGGAGAAGCAGCTGCGGGTTCGCCCGCTGCTCTTCCCCTCCCCCCCCATCAAAAGCCTCGTCCCCCGTTGTTTGCCCGCTGAGCCTTTTGATAGCTTCCCTCTTTGACTCCCCCTGACCCCCTGGTAGTTTTACATAACCCCGGTATATAGTTCGACGCTTTCTTCCCCCTGTCCTAATGCTCTCTTTCAACCCGAATTTTTTGACGTTCTTTGATTTTGGGCCTTTTTTCCGGCTCCCGGCCGCCA
>Ga0179593_1293377_pt1 | contig 10594 bp, 14 predicted proteins | sample CZODoug2_1_08_16_FD_185931 | JGI IMG/M metagenome (GOLD analysis project Ga0179593, IMG submission 185931) | Vadose zone soil fungal communities from Angelo Coast Range Reserve, California, USA - CZODoug2_1_08_16fungal (PacBio error correction) | ecosystem: Environmental > Terrestrial > Soil >... | reverse complement strand
CACTTCCTAGCGCTGTTCCGGGAAATAACCAGTACTCCGGGGATTAACGGCCCACTTTGCTTTTCTTTTTACCCGGTTCACTTTATTTCCTTTTTTTTTTTTTTTCCTTTCCGAAGTTTAAAAATTTCCTGCTTTTTTTCCTCTCTCTGCATTTACGCTCGTAGAGACAAGTCGCTTAGGAGTGTTTCTTTTGGAGGGTTCTGTCTTGTCCTTCCGCTTTGATTTTGGGTCCCATGGGTTCTTGAACTTTCCCCTTTTTTTTCCTCCCATTCTTACCCCTTATTAGTTTTCCTTTCTGCCTTCCCCAAAAGATCTAGCTTCCCACTTTTTTCTTCCCTCCTCACGTTTTTTTTTTCTCGAATATACTTTTGTTTACGTGCTGGCGAGGCTTTTTTTGTTTGAAGTCGTGGGTTTTCCGGTACCAGGACGTTCCTTCCTTTTCGGGCTTTTTCCTTCCCTTTTGTCCGGGTTCCACCCTAATCGGGGCAGGTATTTCTCCGGCCTCCACGTACGTCTCCTTTTTTATTGGCGATCGTATCTTCCCTTCCTTCGTTCCTTATTTTTCCTTGTCCCAGTCCTCCCCCCGGCTTCGGTTTCATCGTGACCAGTTAGGTTTTTCGCACGTTTTCGTGAAGGCTCTTTCCTTTATGGTTTCCCGTTCTTTCCTTTTCCTCCTCTGGATTTTTTTACCCGTCCCTGAAACGTTACGACTTACTTCGTTTGTATTCCTTGCCTGAGGGAAGTTTTAATGGTGCCCGTGGTCCCCCTTAGAGGACTGGAAACCTTTGAGTGTTGCTGGGCGCGCATTCCCTCATGGGAATTTATTTGCGCCACTTTTCGGGTGGGGGCACTCTTTTGCTCTACGATGTCCGAAACCCTGGAACTCCTTTTCCCCGAAGTCTTGGGACCCGCCCCGGGGCCCACACCGTCCTGCACGACCGTTTTTTTTTTTCCCCCCTCCCTGCCCCGACCGGTTCTTGTTTGTAAATAACTTTTTTTTACCTTTCTTTATTGGTATGGTTTTTGCTACCCTTTGTCCGCCGACGCCCGAGCTTCTTTTACTTGACTTCCCCTTCGGACCCTGAGCCTCGATATAACCGTGGTTGCGAATGGTGGACCCGTATTTCGTTGCAAAAAAAACTTCCCTCATTTCCGAAGATATTTTTTTCCTTCTCATAGAATCGGTTGAAAATTTTTTGAAGGTTTTTTTTTCTTCCCGATTCGGTTCCCGGTCTGAATCATTCTGCATCCCCGATATTATGGAGTTTTTTCTCCCTCCTTCCCTCTTCCGTTGGCCGGCTCTTTCCGCTTTTTCGACCTCCTGCCGGCGCCCCCCCCCAAGGGTTTTCCTTCTCCCAGGTTGTGAGTGTTGTCGATTTTTCTTTCGGACCTCTAAAATGAGGCGCGTTCTTCCGTACCATTTGTTTCGAGGCGGGTTTTTTTTCCCAGTTCTGCCCACTTTCAGGGCTGTTAAAGTCTTTCTGGGCAATGGATGCGGGGGGCCTCCGGTCAGTTTTTGGCCCATCTAACCAGGCGGTTTCTCCTGCGGCTGATCTTTAACACCATCCGAGTCTGACCGTATTTGTGCCTAGGTTGTCCCCAAGGTCTTGCCTCTTTTTTTTTTTTTTTTCCATTTTTAGGGCAGAACACGTTGTAAACTACCGCTGTTACGGCCCGGGGGGGTAGTTTGCTTTGGTTCCCGGGACCGCCCCCCAGGGTGTTGTTGGCTTTCACTATATTCTACTGAAGGATTTTAACTTGCCCCCAAGCACCCCCATTTTCCCCCATTGTTTTTCCCCCATGACGCTAGTCCTACTCTATTCGGGAACCGGGGGTACAAGTGCGAGCAGACCATCTTTGTAGCTCGCTTGGGTGCCTTCGACTCCTTAAAACCAATTTTTTCCTCCCTTCAGGGCCTCACCCTTATTTTGGGACCGCTGAATCAAAAAAAAAAACACCTCGTCCCTATGGTTGGGCTTTTCATTTTCCGCGCACTTTTGTGTTCTTCGGGCGGGCCCCGCCGGCCTGCGTTGTCGGACTCCAGCGCCACGCCACACTTTTCTTGGTTTGCCGATGTCCCCCTGTATGTTTAAAAACCGTTATGCGTGTTGAAAGGGTCCATTGTCCCCTCAAATAACTGTCCCAGTGCCGGTCCAAACAAACTTATTGCTTCCGCATGGGGCTGCTCCCGCTTTCCCATGACACAGAGCTCCTCCCTGGCGTTTCGGGACCACACTTGCACGGTCTCCCTTGCGGACTTTGCCTGTACAGTAGTCGTTCGGCACGCTCTACGGTTCCCCGGCCTTGCCGTGGGGTGGACCCCGGGGTATTCGCAAAGGATTTCCTTTTCTGGCATATCCCCCCCACTTCGTCTCGGCCCCCTGCCTTTGATTCTGGGCACCCCTTTTTACCCTTGGAGGCTTCTCCTGAAGGGGGGATATGAATTTCTATATTGGACTTTTTCTTCCTGATTTGCTTTTATGGCGGTCATTCCAGATAGGCCATGGCCCCTTTCTTGCGCCGTCTATTATTTCGACCGCCGGTACAACCGTGCGTGGGGGACGACACCAAACCTGTTTTTCTGTTTGTTTTTGTCCTCTGTGATGACAGTTTTTACTTTGGCGGAGACTGTCGGCCAGGGGAAAGCGGTTTCTTGGTCGTATCCTTCTGGCCTTAGGCCTCGGCATTTGTTACCGGTGTTTCTGGGCAAGAACAAGCCAGGGAGTGAGGAGAACTTTGTTTTCATGCCTTCCTTTTTCTTTTCAGCTTATTTTCAGATGACCATCTACTTCCGTGTACGAAGGAGATCGGAGCCCCTCTTCGTGTCTGTTCGCCCCTCGTCAATTTTTTTACGTGTTTGAGGTCCTATTACGTGGTTCCCTAACTGCCCTGTTCACGGATTGTGCAGGATTCTCTCGTGTTCCATCCCCCGTGGAGTCCTTACTTTTGGTCAAATTTTTGCTAGGCACCCTCTTGTGGGTTCTCAGTCCATCGTGAGGACGACGGTTCGACCCTGAACGGAACCCCAGAGGCTGAGCGTAGAATTCGGAGTACAGGGGGGAGAAAGAGGCTCTTTCTGCCCTTTCCGCACCGGCCCGGTGTTATTCTCTTCGCTTCACGGACCCCCGAGTTACTGAATGTTAAACTTCCTAAAATAATTTTAAAAAGACGGTTTTCGGTAACCTTCCACCCTTCTTTCGGATTATCTTTTTCTTCCACAGCAATGTTCCCGCGGGGGCTTGTTACCAAAATTGACTTGCAGCGCTGACATAAGTAGGATTCCTGGAGAGGGTGTTTGAATGTCCTTATACCGCCCCTCTTTCCGTTGATTATCAGGGAGAATTGGCAGGTATTTTGTTCTTTCCTTTCGAGGCGAAAATGGCAGGTTTTTTCATGACCCACCTTTTGGGGACGTGTAGGTTTCGGATCCCCGGGTTTTCACCCGGGGGGCGGGGGACGGTCTCGTCAGCCGAGGGAAAGTATTTTAAGTCCGACACAGAGAAGGCTCCTAGAGGGCGGGGGGGGGGGCCACGTTTTTTCCGGTATTTTGGGCTCGTGTGACGAATGTCGGAGGTTCTTTCAGAAGTTGTCCGTTCTCCTACGAACGGCTTTAGGGTTGTATTTTTAATAGTCGATGGAGGGGACATTTTTCGATTGCAGCATCCTGTTCATACATTCGTTCTGCAAGTAGGTTCCTTCGTAGTTATTGAAGCTTCTGAATTCCCTTTTTTCGCGCTGATTGCCGTGTGTCTGCTGCTAAGAACCACTGGTTCCTTCTTCAAGCCTGAGGTTTCGATTCCTCTTGTGCAATTGTTGAAGTCCGTGATTTACTTTTGGTTGAATAGGTAATTCGTCTCCTGGATTTTCAGGCGTTTCTGCGGCTGTGTTCGTTCGCGCGCATTATGTTTTTCCTTTCTGTAATGCCGGTCTCGCTACTTTCTCTTTCTCGCTGCCTGGGGATCCTGTTCGATTCTTTCTGTTAAGTCTCACATAGGCGCCTTGAGTGACCCCCTCTTGCTTTGATCGGTTTTTTCCCGGGGTGGAACACCCACATTTTTTTTCGATAGGTTTTGACAAATGTTCGTGGCCACCCCCCTTCCTGTCTTACAAAGTTTAAACGCACTCTTCCCAAGCCTGTCCTTTGCTCGGCCCCCCCTTCGTCGCGGCGCGGCTGTTGTTTTTGATTGTATAGTTGGGGGTTCTTTTCGGACGGGCCGGAAGTTCGATTTTGTAACAAGAAGGGGCCAGGATCTGAGGTCTTGCCATCCCACTGTTTCGTTCACCCTCACCGGTTTCAAGTCCCTCGGGAGTGAAAGGCCGCCCGTTTTCTCAGATGCCTGGCGAATTCGCCGTTTTGCAGTTTCGCGTCTAGTTTGGTTGACTTTTTTCCATCCCCAGGGCTGGGCTTTTTTTCCTCCCCCTTGTCAGTCGCTGCCAGGTTCTTATTTCTGATTAAGAATTGCGCGATCCTTCATTATGTCATCTTCCCCCCCTCCTCCCTGCTTTTTCTGTAAGAGTGTTGATACCCCCCGATTGGTCTTTCACTTTGCCTCCTTATGAAAGCACAGCCTGACATGGTCCCTATTGGAGATTCTTTCCTTTTTGGACCAAAAGCTTGACCCCGCTTTGGTTTTCTCTTTTTTGAATTTTTTTCCTTCGAAGCCCTCTTTAAAGAAATCTCGCGCGGCACTTTTCTTCAGTGGAATCGTTTTGCTTCCCAAAGGGGGAGGCGGCTGTCCCTTGATTTTCTTACAAAAATCTTCTTCCTTTCCCTCTCAGTTGCTCATGTGGCAGTTTTCTGATTATATCCTCGATCGGTTGGTTGTCATCTTTGCAGTTCTTTGCAGGGGATTCCGGGACTTCTTTTCAGATTTCCAGATGTCGTGGGTTTTTTTTTCTTTCGCGCATCGGTTTGCTTTCCAAACAGTTTGATGCGCCCTTAGGCATTTTTTATTTAATGTCTCGGTGCCTTTCACTTTAGCCGTTTTTTAATAGTTTCACACTGTAGTTTGGCCTTAGTTTTCCTTTCTCAGGCAACTGGTTTTACCTAATTTTTTTCAGTCTCCGGCTGGGCTTTTTTGTGTTCCAGAGGGCCCCTCCCTCTATGGGTGTGGGACTTCCCAAAGTCACCTGGTCCATTGTTTATCTTACGCCCCAACCCCAATTCTGATCGAGTGGCCCGAAACTTTCACGGAATTTGATTCCGACTCTTGCCCCTTTATCCTGAAGGGGGTGCCCCCCTTTCCTTTGTAAGAGGGCCGCAGTACAATTCACGTATAGAATCCAATTTGCGTTTTATGGGGAGTTTGTTGTAGGGGTGGTGGTTGGGGTCGTTTGGTTTTTGCGTCGCTGATTCTGAATAGGGGGGTGTTTTGAGGGGGATCGCGTTTTGTGGTGGTTGTGTTGTTTTTTTTTTTTTTTTGTTTTTTTGTTTTTTTCTTTCGTATTGGGGGTTTTGTTAGTGTTTTTGGTTATGTTTTTTTCTTTGTTTTTTTTTTTTGATCTTGCTTTTTTTCTTTGTTTTTTTCTTTTTTCTATTAGGGGAGGGCTTGATTCCTTTTTGTTTGGCCCCTTCTCCTCTCTATGATTGGGTACGTAACCTTTTTTTACTCTGTAAAGGTGGACCATGCCATGGAGTTTCCCACAGTACTTATCTCGGGTCGTACAGTTCCCCCCCTCCCTGACCCAATATAGAAAGGATTAGTCACGGAGTCAACCACAAGTAGTCGGGAGTGGGACGCCCTTTTGTTGTCGGACGAGGATATTTGTTGCTTTTCGATCTTTGGAAATTTTCTGTTGTCGGGATTGTTCGTCTCCCCTCTTTGGTTTTTTCAGTTCGGTTCTGTTCACTTTTCCTTTTTTCCCGTTACGTTCAAACCCCTAGTTTGCGTCATGGATAGGTTTCCTCCCGCGTTCTCTGGGGGCCGCCATTTTTCTTTGCTTAGCTCTTGGGTCGTCCCTCATTTTCATTTTGTCCCCGTTGCACTGGACTTAGTCCCCCCTCCCCTTCTCTTCGCAATCGTGAACCGTTTTTCGTTTTTTTTCACGATTTTTTTTTTTATATTCATTCCGCTCTTTCGTCGCTCACGTTATTCTATGGGGAAAGCCGTGAGGTTATCGTCACTTTCAGCACAAGAATGCCGTTCCTCTAGTTTATTCTTTAATGGCTTCTTCCCTTTTTCCCTCACAAAGGGGGGGGTCCCTCTATTTATCGTTTCGGCCAATTTTTTCCCTGTTGCCTTTTTCTTTGTTCTTCACTTCTTCGCATTTTCTTCTGCTGAATAAAGGTAGCTTTGCTTGCACCATAATTTTGATTCTTCAAAATTTCCGAACACCAACAAAGATCCCCCTTTTTCGTGAAAGTAAGGTTCTGAATGCTTGCGCACCCTTGCATTTCCCTATTTTTTTTCAAGCCCTGGCACGATAGGGATATACTCTTTGCCCCAGGTCACCAGCTTCGGCGGCCTGACTGCATGGTCGATGTATTGGTCCCCTTTCCCTTCCGGTCTTTTTTTTCTTTTGACCCTAGGACCCTTTGCGTCTGTCGATCTTCACCTTAGGCTGCCGGACGTTCGCGTGCTGTCCATCGTTCTTCGAGCCGTGTCGGATCCTGTCACTTTTTCCGGCTCCGCGTTTAAGATATTATATTTTTTACCCCTTTTTATTTTTTGATTCTCTATTGGTCCCCAGACTCTCTGATAGTTTTGACGTGTCACCCTATGGGATCAGGTAGATATTTCCAGAGTTTTCGGCGAGGCTCGTCTAAGGGCCATCAGGAGTTTGCTCTAGCAAGGGGGGTCTTCAGTCCTCCCCTCTTCCTTTGTGGTAGATATTCCTTTAACTCTCCCCTGCGCGAAGAGAGAGGTCGGGGGGAATTCTCGACTCTTGGCTTCGCTCGGAGGGTTTCTACTCTTCCTTTCAGCCTTTTTTGCTTTCCAATCTGGGGGATTTCGGGGTAGGTTTTTTTTGCCTTCCCCCTTCCTCCGCTGGACAGTCGCCGCGGGATCATTCCAGGCGCGTCCTTTCCGTTTCCTGTAGTACACCAGTTCTATTTAGTTTGAACGTGTTGTTTTGATGGGGCCCCCCGGATTTTTTGCCTTTTCTTTCCCATTTTGTTCCCCTTAGGGTACACCCCACTCACCGTAGTGCCCCCGTTTGACGTCCCTGCTTTGCGTTGTGCGTGGGACCTCCCTCACACAATGTCTTTTTCCCTATCCGACAAGCCGTCCTTTCCAAACTTTTACCCCTCAGAAAAATCTTCCAGTGTCTTTCCATTCCCGTTCTCAGATAATATTCGTGCCGGACCCTGGGTAGCGACACCCCCCATATTTTCTGCTCGCTTCGTACACTTCGCCTTTTCGTGAAAAATTCCTGAATTCCCTTCCGGAATCCCATTCCGCTCAACCATCGGGCCGACACAAAGCCTAAGGTCCGGGCGAAAACCTCTCAGCGCGGTTGTTCTTGCGAGTTCCACCTTTGGGAGCACGCGTTCGGTGCACCCCTCCCCATTCTAATCCTCTGCCGGTTTCCATTGAGCTATCACTTTATTGTAACCGGACTTGTTTGTCGTTCAGCGGATTTCCCCTTTGCCATCGCCAGGCTTTTTCTAAAAAAAAAAAAAAACGTCTTTTTAGTGCGTGCCTGCTCCATCTTTATTCAACAGACGATCGGCCTTAGTCGTCCTGTATTAGGGTTCCGTTTTAGTTCCTGGGGCATAAGTGTCGCTTGATTTGTCAGTTCCCCCCTTCTTGAACAGGATTGAGTTTCGGACGAACTTTTTCCCCTTACAACGTCTTTCTTTCGGCCCCCGCCGTTTCCTGTGCTTCCCATCACCTATTTCAGGGTAAACTTTTTACGCCCCCTGTCCCTATATCTGCTTATATTTGGACTTTCTATTCACTCATAAATCAAAACTTAAGAGCATCTCCCCCCTCTTCAATGTTTACGTGTATCCTCCCCTCGCCATCTCTCCCCTAGAACTCTTTCAATCAAGAGAAATGGAAATATTCCCTCAAGCACACTATAAAATCTAGGATCCCTGACGCCATCCTAGTCTCAGCTGTTTTCGGGCCGGATCGCCGCCCTGGGAGGTTTGGCCTCCCCCCCTTTTGGTGGTTTTTCGCACGATATGGCGTTTCCGTGACTGGGCGGCGCTTATGATGAATTACATCGGGTTTTTTTCTTATTTTTTCTAAGCAACACGCTCCTTCTTCCCCCCTTCGATCGGCAGTGTGTCCAGGTCGGTAGCTTTCTTTCGGGACACCCCGTGAGTTGATGAGGCACCCTTTGCTTTAGTGATGGCAGGGTGCAAGCGATCCGTTCCTTTTCCGTGAAGATAGAGGGGGCACCCGCTTTCCTACTAAGCGTTGTTGTTTTTTCCTTCCGTGGGATCTATATTCGGTTCCGGGGCACGGTGATGCGCGATCTCTTTGAGTAGTCCCTCCCCACCCCTTACGGGAAGAACCCTGTATCTCAATCCGTTGTTCCTGGGGAGATTGTCCGGTAATTTCACTTTCCTTCTGTCGGCGTTTTTTCCCAGTGGGGTAGGTGCTAAGTTTACGGGGCCGTTGGGCCGCGGTTCTTCTAATGCGTTTCCCCAATAGCTTTTCCTCTCCAGGGCCCCTCCTGCACAGGTGGTCGTCACAGGCAACTTGGAGTTGTTTCATTCGGGGCGCACCCCTTTATTCACTTTTCGTGTGTTTTTGTAAAAAAAGTTTTGACTCCGCTTGACATCCCCTTTTGCAAAATTGACGGGGTCCTTCAGATTCATCTTCATCCTTGGGGCTTTTACTTACTGGTTCAACTTTAAGGGTGGGTCCCTTCTTAAGTCAGGGAGTGTGTCGAAGATCCAGGAGTTGTAGGTTCTGCCTTCTTTGCATTTGCAATTCAGGTGCCTGGGGGGAAGTTTAGTTCCCGGAATTTCTTCGTTTCACTTCTTTGTTTCAAGGGTTACATTGAAAGCGCTTTCCTGAGTACGTGGTGTGTTTACGGGTTTCTGTTTAACGATTTTTTCAAGGAGAGGTTGGCCCTTTCTTTGCTTTTGGTTTTCTCTTTTCGCCCCACCCTAGAGGTTTCCTAAGGGTTCTTCATGTACACAGTAGCTGCCGCATTTTTTAAAACTTATCAGTCCTTTTTCCCACGGGTCTGCCCAATCGATTTCTTTGGATTTGTTCCCAACTTTATGACATCCTATTTGGTTTGCTTCGTGCGCCCACACACTTCTTCGAGATTTTTTCATGACGTGATTGGATTTCCGTCTGGTTTAAGGAGGTTTTTATTTTATTTTACTCTTTATTTCAGGCGTTGGTGGTTACCTGACTAAGGCTGAGTTGTAGAACCCGACTTTTTAAAGGTTTAGAGTTGCCTGCTTCGCGATTTTATCTCTCTGACCTGGGTCCTGAGGACCAAATGTCTGGTTTTGATTTGAGTTCTGAGTTTTTCGTTGGTTCTTCTGTCACCTTGAACGGTGTGCTTTGATTTTTCCAGTCTTTTTTCAGGTCGTGGTTCTCCCCTTCCCGCCGGCGGGTACGGTGCGTTTCCGGGCACCCGTGTCGCCCTCCGAAACAGTGTACCGCACTTCGGCACCGGGTTGCCCTTGTGACCTCGGTTCCCCGTTCGCCCGCTTCCGGTCTTTGCGCCTCCCGCCCATTCCTGAGCGCCGTGGGTTATGTTCTTTTTTTTCTCCAGCTATTTGCTTTGGGCCATTTCCCTTTTTCGGGAAGGCCTTGACAACGCCTTTTTTGGAAGTGCGGGTTGTTTCTTCGGAAACTGCTCCGCGGAAGGACGTCTGTTTCTTTTCCGGCTCCCTTTTTCAGTTGAGAGTTCCGCTTTTTCCAGATTCCCCCTTCTTCGTTGTTAGGGTCATTGGCTTTCCCCATTGTCGTGGATTGGGGGGGTTGGTCCCCAGTTGTTTTCCTCTTGGTTCGGTCAAGAAGCCGTTGGAAACGCCTTATTAGACCTTTTTTCAGGCCCCTCGCCATAAGAGGTTGCGTCGGTTGACCTCTTCCTTTTCATGGCATGTGAGAATTCAGCCCCTTTGGTTTACAGATGCTGAATCGTCTACAGCTTTTAATTTTTTGGGTGGTCTATCGCCATGGTTCACTCGTTTTCGCTTTACGCTAATACCTTTTTCTATCTTTTCCCCAGGTGTCGCGTCCTCACCCCGCTATCCTTTTCTCTTAGTAAACCCCCCATCTTCCACCTTTGCGCGGGGAAGTTGAATGGTGGACTGGGCCTATGCTCTTTTTCGGGCTTGGGCCCTCTTGGCGGTTTTTTCATGGGGCTATCCCTGAAGTCAACCGTGAGGTGGGGTTTCGTTTTACCATCGTCTCTAAGAGGTGAGGGGACTTTCACTATGTGGCCTGTCCGCTTCGTTTGGGGGTCATGCCGTTCACATTAGGGTCCTTCCCCTTGTTTCTTTCTCCCGGGTTAAGGTTTTTTTCTTTTTTTCTGGTCGGCTTCTGCAACGTTGCCCTCCGGCGGTAGTCGCCACATTTATTTCGCGGACCTTCCCCTCCACACCGTCCCGTTTGTCGTCCTCACCGAAAATTTCTCGCCTCCTTAACAAACGGATTTGCTCGGTGGCGGAAGAAAA
>Ga0179593_1755821_pt1:5000-10595 | contig 10595 bp, 2 predicted proteins | sample CZODoug2_1_08_16_FD_185931 | JGI IMG/M metagenome (GOLD analysis project Ga0179593, IMG submission 185931) | Vadose zone soil fungal communities from Angelo Coast Range Reserve, California, USA - CZODoug2_1_08_16fungal (PacBio error correction) | ecosystem: Environmental > Terrestrial... | reverse complement strand
GATTCGGGTGCTCCTTGATCCTCCGCAACCGATCGACGGAACGTGGTCGATGGGCCATGGCGGTGTACCCTGGGGTGGGGGCGGGCGTGAGTTGTTCAAAGGCTCCCAGGCGGAATCGTTTCAAACCCGGACCAGGATTTCCTCAGGGCATTTCTTCTGCGGCCCGGCATGTTGTCGAACCCCAGGTCAATGGCGATGACCCCGCTATCGGACTGGGAACGCGTCAGTTTATCAAGGTCCACTAAATTCGCAAACTTCAGAATCACAAAGGTGAAATATGACTATTGAAAAATCGCTCATAGATTCAGCGATAAGGAATTGGCGGTCGACCGTTATCGCGCGGGCAAGTTTTGGAAAAAATTTGTCGCAAGAGCAAAACTTGCTGCAGGAAGTTGCTCCTGGAAAAAAACGGGTGATTTACCATTGGGGTCAACCTCACAGCGTTTATGAAGCTCTATTCCGCTTCTCGGCTTCGGGCCCGGATTCATCGGAGCTTGGCCTTAAATGTTCGTGTCAACCCAACGGACTGTTCCAACCATAGTGTTAGGGCGAGGACTTGAAAAATTATTTGGCAAGAGACCAGTCAGAAATTATCTTGGACAGGATTCTCGCAAAAGTGGTCGGTCGCGATGGTGCGAAGGCATGGTGCTGTATCTGAAGAGGATTTCTGCGGAGCAGCATTCGCAAGCGGTTCAACATTTACTCGCCAGAACGGCGCATCTCGCTATTTTAGGCCAGGCACAAGCTCGCGGAGGGAGTAGTGCAAAAACGTAGGACATGAATTGAAAAAGAAGTGGGCGTCGCTATGCGTGACGGAGAAAACCTTCAAACCGCGGAGCGGAGGCCAGCAAACTGGAGTGGGACGTATGGCGAAAGCGGCAGGTTGCGCAGGCACAAAAAGGAACATCGGGGAACAAATTAATTGGACAAGGTGCCTTGCAAAACGGCCAGTTTGTAAAGGCTTAAGGTATTGGGTTCGTGGCACAAAAAGGCACACTTCAAGCATCAGGCTCCCGTTTAGTGTTTCCGCGTACGGATCAAACCAGACGACGTCACTTGAGCTTTGCGCTTATGTGTCGTGACCGGCTTGAGTGTAGGTGTCAATTAGTGACCGGCTGAGGGTGTCGAAGTAGTTCCCCTGCATGACCTTGATTGGCTCGGGTTTGCCCGGAGCAAGTCGACACCAAGTGGCCGAAACGTGTTTGCATCAAATGCGCTGTTTATTCCGCTCGACAAGCGGTGGGAACGTATCACATTCCGCATGATGGGATTGCCCCCAGTAAGGTCTCGGCCTGCTCTCTGGGCTGGCGAAGACCCAATCCCCGTGGCCTTGACTGATATTGTGACGCCAGATTTGAGCGCTTCCGCCAGATAGGGGTCGCGGGGGATTGATTCTGTGGACGCCTCGGTTTGCAATGGACCCCCCACCTGCATCACGATCGAAACGGTGCACGTTGGACCTCATTGGTGAAAGTGAACATCCGCCCACTGAGCCCAAAGAGTTCGCTCATCCTCAAGCCGGAGCGACGTCCAAGAGCACAGGGGTGCGTTCCCAAGAGCAAGCGCTTCCAGAAGGGTTGTACTTCGTTCGACGCTCAGGCACACGGGAACCTTCCTCGTTCAGCACTTGCCGCACCAGGGCGATGGATTGCGATCGTAGATTTCAATCGCTAACCGGGATTGAAAAAGGATGCCAAGGAGGTTTCTTGCCTTAGCAGGTCCTCGGGCAAAGGCGTTAGAGAACGTAACAAGTTCGAATTCCCCCGCCTGAATGCGGAGAGGGAGGATAAGTGTGATCCCAACGCGCAGGATTCACTTGTTGAGATACCTGGTAGGTCACCTTGGTCGAATGAGTCTCCCAGGCGTATCGGGTTCCAGGTTCGCGTTGTGCGATAGTGAGCGAACCAACTTCAGCAACGTGATGGGTTTGCTCTAGTCTTGCGTTACACTAGGTTGAGGTCAGCGGCGGAGTGCGTGATCGTTCGCAGCGCCGCCGATTCATACGCGACTGGGGATTGAACCGACGACCATCCTGGCGTTGTTTGCGCTTGCCATCGGGGCGGACTCCCGCCACCTAAACTCCCAAAAAACTGCGGGGAACCCTTCAATCGCTTGGACCGCGTGTACTTCCGTTTTGCATAGTGGCTTCCTTTTCTACGTTTAGTCTTGTTCGACCAAAACTTTTGGTCGGACTGCTATTGTGGCAAATAGAGGAGAGCCGGGAGATTAGAGGCCAACAAGATAATGGGGACGGCTGTGCATCGCCGGTATGCCTCGGTATTGGTGAACTCAAACTATTCCTTGAGGTGCTTTCCCACGAAGGATACAATCCGAGTGCAAAACGGGCAGTTCCTAACTAGGAAAATGTTGGGCGCTCCGAAAGGACACGGCTTTGCGCGGCGATTTGGTTTCACATGCCCGACCAAGCAAGATAAGCGGTGGCCGCGAACATAGCTTGCGAGGCAGCGGATATCACGATTGTGTGCTCGACCATGGGTTTGCAGGGGAGTTCACCACCGGTGTTTTCAGCGGAAACACTTAAGGGTCGTTTCTGGGCTCGTTCGACTTCCGATGCGATCGGGGTGGATCGGATGAAGAATAATTTGGGCGATGCAAAGAGAGGGAGAAAAGGGGGAGCATTAGAGAGGAGGGGAATGACGGTCGTCGTCACCAGCCGAGGGTGGATTGCTCCGGTCGGCCGAACCAAGCGGGAACTAATCCATTTCGTGGACATAAGGGCACATTCAACGCGATCCTAAAAACCATCGTTATCGGGAGATCCAGTGATCCGTAAGCGGTGGAAAACTGGATCCACTTATCCGGCATGGTTGCGATGTCCAACGAGGAGGCGAACGAATCTTATGAGCGCTAGGGGATAAGCCGAGGTGGTGGGGGGGGGGGGGGTTGGGCGGGGGGGGGCGGGGGGTGGGGGGGGGGGGCGGGGGGGGGGGCGCGGGGGGGGGGGGGCGGGGGGGGGGGGGGGGGGGGGTGGGGGGGGGGGGGGGGGTGGGGGGGGGGGGGGGGGGGGGGGGGGGGGGGGGGGCGGGGGCGGGGGGGGGGGGGGGGGGGGGGGGGGGGGGGGGGGGGGGCGGGGGGGGGGGGGGGGGGGGGGGGGGGGGGGGGCGGGGGGGGGGGGGGGGGGGGGGGGGGGGGGGGGGAGGGGGGGGGGGGGGGGGGGGGGAGGGGGGGGGGGGGTGGGGGGGGGGGGGCGGGGGGGGTGGGGGGGGGGGGGTGGGGGGGGGGTTGGGTGGGGGGGGGGGGGACAAGGGGGGGGGGCGGGGGGGGGGGGGGGGGGGGTGGGGGGGGTGGGGGGGGGGCGCGGGGGGGGGGGGGGGGGGGGGGGGGGTGGGGGGGGGGGGGGGGGGGGGGGGGGGGGTGGGGGGGGGGGGGGGGGGGGGGGGGGGGGGGGGGGGGGGGGGGGGCGGGGTGGGGGGGGGGGGGGGGGGGGTGGGGGAGGGGGGGGGTGGGGGGGGGGGGGCCGGGTGGGGGGGAGGTTGGGGGGCGGGGGGGGTGGGGGGGGGGGGGGGGGGGGGGGGGGGGGGGGTGGGGGGGGGGGGGGGGGTGGGGGGGGGGGGGCGAGGGAGAGGGGTGGGGGGGGGCCGGGGTGGAGGGGGGAGAGAGAGGGGGGGGGGGGGTCTGGGGGGGGGGGGGGGCGGGGGGGGGCGGGGGGGGGGGGGGGGGGGGCGGGGGGGTGGGGGGGGGGGGGTGGGGGGGGGGGGGGGGGGGGGGGGGTGGAGGGGGGGGGGGGGGGGGGGGGGGGGCGGGAGGGGCGGGAGGGGCGGAGGGGGGGGGGGGGGGGGGGGGGGGGGGGGGGGGGGGGGGGGGGGGGGGGGGGGGGGGGTGGGGGGGGGGGGGGGGGGGGGGTGGCGGGGGGGGTGGGGGGGGGCGGCTGGGGGGGGGGGGGGGGGGGGGCGGGGGGGGGGGAGGGGGGGGGGGGGGGGGGGGGGGGGGGGGGGGGGGGGTGGCCGGGGGGGGTGGTGGGGGTGGGGTGGGGGGGGGGGCGGGGGGGGGGGTGGGGGGGGGCGTGGGGGGGGGGGGGGGGGGGGGGGGGGGGGGGGGGGGGGGGGGGTGGGGGGGGGGGGGGGGGGGGGGGGTGGGGGATGTGGGGGGGGGGTGGGGGGGGGGGGGGGGGGGGCGGGGGGGGGCCGGGGGGGGGGGTGGGCGGGGGGGGGGGGGGGGTGGGGGGGGGGGGGGGGGGGGGGGGGGGGGGCGGGGGGGGTGGGGGCCGGGGGGGGGGGGGGGGGAGGTTGGGGGGGGGGGGGGGTGGGGGGGGGGGGGGTGGGGGGGGGGGGGGGGGGGTGGGGGTTGCGGGGGTGGGGGGGCGGGTGGGGGGGGGGGCGGGGGAGGGGGGTGGGGGGGGTGGGGGGGGTGGGTGCGGGGTGGGTGGGGGGGGGGGGTGGTGTGGGGGGGGGGGGGGGGGCGGGGGGGGGGGGGGGGGGGGGGGGGGGGGGGGGGGGGGGGGGGGGGGGGGGGGGGGGGGGGGAGGGGGCGGGGGGGGGGGGGGGGGGGGGGGGGGGTGTGGGGTGGGGAGGGCGGGGGGGGGGGGGGGGGGGGGGGGGGGGGGGGGGGGGGGGGGGGGGGGGGGGGGGGGCGGGGGGGGTGGGGTGGGCGGGGGGGGGGGAGGGTGGGGGCGGGGGGGGGGGGGGGGGGGGGGGGGGCGGGGGGGGGGGGGGGAGGGGGGGGGGTGGGGGGGGGGGGGCTGGGGGGGGGGGGGGGGGGGGGGGGGGGGGGGGGGGGGGTGGGGGGGGGTGGGGGGGGGGTGGGGGTGGGGGCGGGGGGGTGGGGGGGGGGGGCGTGGATGGGGGGGGGCGGTGGGGGGGGGGGGGGTGGGGGGGGGGGGGGGGGGGGGGGGGGGGTGGGGGGGGGGGGGGGGGGGGGGGGGGTGGGGGGGGGGGGGGGGCGGGGGGGGGGGGGGAGGGGGTTGTCGGGGGGGGGGGTGGTGGGCGGGCGGGGGGGGGGGGGGGGGGGGGGGGGGGGGGGGTGGGGGGCCGCGGGGGGGCGGGGGGGGGCGGGGGGGGGGGGGGGGGGGTGGGGGGGGGGGGGGGGGGGGGGGGGGGGGGGGGGCTGCGGGCGGGGGGGGGGGGGGCGGGGTGGCGGGGGTTGGGGGGGGGGCGGGGGGGGGGGGGGGGGGGGGGGGGGGGGGGCGGGGGGGGGGGGGGGGGGGCGGGGTGTGGGGGCGGCGGGCTGCGGGGGGGTGGGGGGGGGGGGGGGGGGCGGGGGGGGGGGGGGGGGGGGGGGGGGGGGGGGACGGGGGCGGGGGGGGGGGGGGTGGGGGGGGGGGGTTGTGGGGGGGGGGGGGCGGGGGGGGGCGGGTGGGAGGGGGGGGGCGGGGGGGGGGGGGGGGGGGGGGGGGGGAGGGGAGGGGGGGGGCGGGGGGGTGGGGGGAGGGGGGGGGGGGGGGGGGGGGGGGGGGGTGGGGGGCGGTGGGTGGGTGCGGGGCGGGGGTGGGGGGGGCGGGGGGGGGGGGGCTGCTAGGGGGGTGGGGGGGGCGGGGGGGCCGGCGGTGGGGGGGGGGCGGGCGGGGGGTGGGGGGGGGGGGGCGGGGGCTGGGGGGGGGGTGGGGTGGTGGGCGGGGGGCGGTGGGGGGGGGGGGGG
>Ga0179593_1755821_pt1:0-2500 | contig 10595 bp, 2 predicted proteins | sample CZODoug2_1_08_16_FD_185931 | JGI IMG/M metagenome (GOLD analysis project Ga0179593, IMG submission 185931) | Vadose zone soil fungal communities from Angelo Coast Range Reserve, California, USA - CZODoug2_1_08_16fungal (PacBio error correction) | ecosystem: Environmental > Terrestrial >... | reverse complement strand
GCACCTCAAGGAATAGTTGAGTTCACCATAATCCGCGGCATACGCGGAATGGACACCAGCCGGTCCCCATTATTCTGTTGGCCTGCAAATCTCCGGCTCTCTCTTATTTGCACAATTAGCAGTTCCGGACCAACAAGTTTGGTCGAAAAAGATAAAAGTAGAAACGGGCCAGCCACGATGCAAAACGGAAGTGATAACGCGGTCCAAGCGATTTGAAGGTCCCGACGTTTGGGAGTTTGGTGGCGGGAGGCGAGTCCGGGGGGGGGCCCCGGGATGGCAAGCGCAAAAACGGGCAGGATGGTCGTCGGTTCAATCCGCAGTTCGCGGATGAAGCGGGGCCGCGTGCGAACGATCCCCGCCACTCCGCCGGCGACTCAACCTATGAACGCCAAGGGAATGAGAGCCAAAACCCATAACAGGGTGGGTTGACGTTGGTCGAATCAATATCGAACACGCGAACTGGAACCCGATTACTGCCTGGGAGACTCATGCGCCCCAAGGGGACATACATGAGGGCTATCTCAACAAGTGGATCCTGCCGCGTGGGGGAGTATCCTTTCTCTACCGCATTCAGGCGGGGAAGTTCGAACTATTGTTACGTTCTCTACCCTTGGACCGAGCGACCTGCTTAGGCAAGAAAAGAACCTCCTTTGCATTCTTTTCAATCACGGTTATGCGATATGAATGAAATCTACGGATCGCAAAATCCATTCCGCTGGTGATGCGGCAGAGTGCGAAAACGAAGGAAGGTTCCCCAGTGGTTGCGAGGCGTCGACCGAGGCTAAAACAAAAAACTCTGGAATCGCTTGTCTGGGAGAACGCACCCCTGTGCTCTTGGACGTCGTACCGGCTTGAGGATTGAGCGAAACTCTTTGGGCTCAAACTCAAAAGTGGGCGGCTTGTCAAAACTTTTAAACCAATGAGGGCAAAACGTGACCTCTGTTCGATCGTGATGCAGGTGTTGGGTCATCGCAGACCGAGGCGTCACAGAAGCAATCCCCCTTCGACACATATCCTGGCGGAAGCGCTCCAAATATGGCGTCAGCATACGCAGGTACAGGGCCACGGAGGATTGGTCTTCGGCCAGCCCAGAGCAGCAGGGGGCCGAGACCTTACTGGGGGCAATTCCATCATGCGCAATGTGATAGGTTCCCACCGCGTGTCGCAGGGGCGGGGGGGGCAGGAATATAAAACAAGGGCGCATGGATGGCACACGTTTCGGGGCCACTGTTCGACCTTGCTCCGGGCCAAACCGAAGCCGCCGGGACATCAAGGGTAATGCAGGAACTACTTCGGGACACGCCTCCAGCCGGGTCACGATGGACACCTACACGCAAAGCGGTCCACGACACAAGAGCGCAAAGTCAAAGGACGTCCGTCGGGTTGATCCGTACGCGGGAGGGAACCACTAAAAACGTGGCGCAGCCTGATGATTGAAAGTGTGCCTTTTTGTCCCACGAACCAATACCCCGTAAGCCTTTACACAACATGGGACGTTGCAAGGGCACCTGGTCCGATTAATGTTCCCGATGTTCATTTTTTGGCCTTGCGCAAAACTGCAGCTTCGGCCATAAGGGTCACTCCAGTTGCGGGCCTCCTCCGCTCTTTTTTTTTTTTTTTTCTCCGAGTTGGAAAAGGTTTGCTCCGTCACCATAGCGACGCACTCTTTTTCAATTCATTGTCCTACGTTTGCCACTATCCGAGAGCTTTGCATGGCCTAAGTGGATAGGCGATTTTATGCGCGTTCTGGCGAAGTAGGAAGAGTAGGAGTTGAAACCGATTGCGATGCGGGCTACCGCAGAAATCCTCTCAGACTACAGCACCATGCTTCTGCAGGCCAGTTCGGGCGACCGACAGTTCGAGGGAATCCGTTCCAAAAGAATCTGGATGGTCGCTTGGGCCAAATAATTTTCAAGTCTCGCCTAAAACAATATGGTTGGAGACAAAGGGTCCGTCGGGTTCGACACGACCAATTAGGTTCAAAGCTCCGGATGGAAATCCCTGGCTTCCGAAGCGAAGGAGCGGAAGAGAGCGTCTTAAACGTGGTGTGAGGTGACCCCATAGGTAAATCACCCGGTTTTTTCCAGGAGGCAAACTTCCTGCAAAGCAGTTGCTCTTGCGGACAAAATTTCCAAAAAAGCTTGCCCCGCGACGGCGCGATCAAACGGTCGACGCCAATTCCTTTAGCGCTGAATCTATGAGCGATGTTTCAAGAGTCATATTTCACCTTTTTCGTGATCTGCAGTTGAGGATAGTGGACCTTGATAAAAACTGACGCTTCCCAGGGTCCGATAGCGGTAATCGCACATGACCGGGGTTCGACAGACATGCCGGCCGCAAGAGATTTGAGGATTCCTGGTCGGGATTGAAACGATTCCGCACTGGAGCCTTGAACCAAACTCACGGCCCCGGCACCCAGAAACCCCAGGGACACGCCATTGCCCATCGGAACCACTTCCTTCGATCGGTTGCGGGAATCAAGGGCGGCACCCGGGGAATC
>Ga0179593_1373537_pt1 | contig 10595 bp, 9 predicted proteins | sample CZODoug2_1_08_16_FD_185931 | JGI IMG/M metagenome (GOLD analysis project Ga0179593, IMG submission 185931) | Vadose zone soil fungal communities from Angelo Coast Range Reserve, California, USA - CZODoug2_1_08_16fungal (PacBio error correction) | ecosystem: Environmental > Terrestrial > Soil >... | reverse complement strand
ACCCAACCCCACTTGGCTGCCACCAGCCCACCCCCCTTCCTGCCACAAGTTCTCTTGCTCAAAACGGGTGCGTTTCCTCCCCCCCAAAATGGTCTCTCCCCTCACACCAGACCTTCGAATGTTCCCTTCGTCTTACTTGACAAAGATATCGGCCTTTGGTTTTAATTCGTTCATTTGCATCGGCGCATTTGTTAGCTCCCTGTCTTTCCCCGATTGCGGCGCAGCCTCCCCCCTCGTGACCCTATCTTCCCGTGCGTCCCCCCATGATTAATCTCCCCCCTGTCGTTTACAGTTGCCCGCGTCGAAGGTCCCCTCTGACAGGACCTCCCTCCTTCCTAATACTCTGCCAGCACGGCTGCGGCCGCATTCCCTTGTCCTGCTTGAACACTTCTTGGACGGTCCCACTCCACCTGCGGATAAGATCCGTTAAGTCCTGGCCTTCTGGATTATCTACAACGATACCTTCTGGCCACATTCCTCTGCTTCGGGGCCGTACCACCTACTTTGTTGTTTTTTGTTTGAGCCGATCAGTTGGCAACTACGAACCTGTTTGTTATGGGTCCCTGGTCGCGTCTTCCCAATTGCGTCTATTCTCGGGAGTATTTCTAGCTCATGTGGGATTCCTGCGCTGTTTTTTTTTTTTTGTTTGTGATATCCCCCCCGGCTTTCTAAGCCGCTTTCTAGCCTATTTAGTGGGTCAATAAACCCCCCGATCTTGTTTTCAGATGTTGAGAGGAAAACTTGGGATTTTTTCATTCCGTTTCTCCTGTTTTCGCTCTGTCGTTTTTTTTTCGACGGCCCTTCCCGCGATGAGAAATCCTCTCCCGGTGTCCTCATGTAGAAACTGTTTTCCTGCTGCTCAAGGGACGGGTCCAAGATTGATTTAATCCAATGTCTTTTTCGTTTTTCCTTGACTGTTTTTGTGAGGTCTTCCTTTTTTATTGGCAGGGTGGCTGCCCTTTTTGACTCCTTTAGAAGTAGTGGGCCGACATGAGTCACTACCTCTCCTGACCACTTATGAGATTCCCTTTCCGAGGACCGTGTTTGATTTTTCCGCCGTTCCTTTCCATTTGCCGCACTTTTCCCTCTTTGTTCTTTGTTCCCTTCCCATACCATCTTTCATTGCTATAGTCTCTCTTTTTTTTCCTCCTCCCTTAACACGTGGTCACGTCTAGAGCATCGCTGCTTGCCGCCCCCTCGAGCACTCCCTCTCCCCCTCTGTAGCTTATTGTTTTTTTTTCTAATTTACGACGTCTTTTTTTTTTTATTCCAGCGCCGTCCGCGCACTCATCTCTGTGTCCTCGCCCATAGCGATCTTACTATTCTCCTAGATAACTCCGAGGTAGAGTTCTTTGGGTAGGCGAATGTATTTCTTTTGGCGTAGTTCTGGCTCGCTTTCAGAGCTTTGAGTCCCTTATCTACTACCTTAGTCCTGCGTTTCCCGCCGCGGATAGATCGGAGTTTGCCCGCCTCGCTCCGCGTTCTCTCCATCTCGTTAACTGAACCTAGACCTCTCTCTGGGATAGGTTCAATGGGGCGCCTCCCTTCACTCTCTCCCCAATTTTCCGAAATTCACCTTAGAGAAGGATAGTTTATTTTTCTTGGCGAGCTTGCAGGCGGTGACTAGGGGGACGTTGCTCATTTTCCCGGTTTCCCCGAAGCGGTCTACGTACCGATGCTTCGCTGAGTGGTATGACCTTTATAGATTTCATTTTCTCCCTCCCCTCTATCATTTTTCTTTTTAAGAACCTTCTTTGTTTTTCTGCGAGCGCGACCAGGCAGCGCGTTTCTCGATATGATGACCCCGGTTTTGTATCATTCAATGCGTAACCGCGAGTTCATGAGGATGTTTTCCCGCGTCATGATCATATTTTTTTAGGTTGCTTCCACCAGCCCGGTCGGTCCCCCACCGTGCCGTCCGGTGCTTCCGTGCTCGTCATAGGTGGCCGCCCTATGTAAGCAAGTTTTTTCTCCGTCCTTTCTTCCTCTCTCCGGTAGGAAAGGGTCTGTCTTGCTCGTCCTTTTCTTTGTGACAGTGGCTCGGTTTTCTGCCGTCTGGTTAGCGTCCCATCGTTTTCCAGACCGGACAGCGCCACTTCTCTTCACAGCACTCCCATCTATATATTTTGTACTAATTCCTTCCGTTTTTTTTTTGATGAGAGTGCATTGATTTTTCTCTCCGTTCGCTGGACGGTATGCGGTCGCATGGGCGCTACAGCGGCCCCGCGTCTGCCTCTCCCCCCCCGTTCAAAAATAGAAAAACGCCGCACTCACGACTATTCCTCCGCGCGCTAACAGAGATTGGCGGCTCTTTTTGCACCTTATTCGACCTCTCAAAACTGATAGCCCTATCTGCACGTTTGGAGAATTGAATGGATGGTTTGGTTTTCTTTTTCCGACGGAGTTACACATTTCAATACGGCGCTGTGTTCACGCCTTCTCTTTAACAGTTTTGACTTATAAGAGCAACGCGGTCTTTTTCGCTTTATCGACACCATGAACTTGTTTTTTTCTTTTTTTTTTTATTTTGCATTGCTGTCGAAGCATGTCCCAGCCGAGCGGAAGACCAGTTCTCTTGCGTCCCTCCCCCTGCGTGATTGTACCTCACATTGTGCAAACCCCACTCTTTTTCCCCTCCCCACTTTTTTCCTCTCAGCCACTGACGATTTTTTTTTAGTGAGTTTCGAGCTATACGATGGGATGTCGCGATTGACGCGGCGCGCCCATTTTCTATCCCTAAGGCAAACGTGTTGGGGGGGGGGTTGTGGGGCGTTTTGCTTCTGACCTTCTCTTTGTCTCTTCACCCGATTTTTTTTCTTTTTCTTGGCCGCGCTGATCTAGACTCTGCCTTATCTTCGTAGCATCCTTGCGACGCCGGTCTTATGTGCCTTTGCGCGCAGACCGCCCCCGCAAAGCCCTCCTCTCTCTTCCCCCACTTTTAAAGAGAAATCGCGGATTATACATTTTTTGCAATATCTTTCTTTATTTTTTTTCTCGACGTTTCTTTCTGCGGACGGAGCTTCATCCGACTATATTTTACACTTCCAGGCGCCCTAATCCACTTAAATCTCTACCCCATTGCTTCAGGTGATAGGCTTTTGCGCTTCCCCCTTCTCTCATATGCGCTTTTGTTTGGAGGGTTTTTTTGCCGCTCGTGATTCTTTCCTTCACGGACGGCTGGAGAATGTCCAGAAGTTACGAGGACATTTAGAACTTGCTTTAAGGAGGTTTACTCCCCTTTGTTCTCCCCTTTAGATTCAATGTCGCCTGATTTTTGTTTAACTTTCGTCCCCCTTCGTCTACCGTTTTTCATTTCTCCACGCGGACAGACCACCGAGAGCGCCTAAAACAATGGTGACTTTGGTTTCTTCCCATTTGATGACATTTATGAAACCCGGCGGCCCTTTCCGATGCGCATCAAGGGTACTCCCCTTGACATCCTGGAAAAACTTTTGACAATATACTTTTTTCCATCGCATGGCATTGCGTAGCCTTCCGTAACTTTTTCTTCCGATGTCTTTTCCCGGTCTCGACGTCCCGCCAGTCAAGGTCCGCTGACCAGCTTCAATCTCGTGGTTTGTCCCACCGAGAAATCCGGCTTCTTAACCTTTTCGCTTTCTGCGAGCCATGGGTAGCTTTAAGCCCACTTTTTTTTTTCGCCTTTATCCTTTCCCGTAGACTACCCCCCCGAAACTTTCTTTTTAATGGCAACGACGACCATTGAGCACCGGGAACCCATCCCCCCATTTTTGGTTTTTTTCTATGGCGGATCGAGCCCCCCTCCTTTACCCATTTCTGTGTTTTTTTTGGGTTGATAGGCCCTCGAGGTGCCAGAATGAGGTTTCGTGTAGATCGACAAGGAGGCCGTTCCGGACCGTATCTTCCAGATGAGTGCGACACTTCAAATCTTTTTCCTCCTCCATTGGTTTTTAAGGCCAGGCGTTGACTTGAAGTTTTTTTGCTCAATTAGAGTTGCGGTCCTTCGGCAATTGTCTTGAGTGGTTTCGTATTAGTTGACATGCCCCCTTTTTTTGTACGCATTCCCCGTACTCCCTGAAGGGTTAGTCTTTTTCATTGGGTTTTAAGCGTCGCTTTTCACTCTCGTTTTTACGAGGTTTGTTCTGCTGCGCCGCAGCTTTTGAAGCTATTCTCTCTTGCCCCCAAGAATGCGCGTTCCCGTTCTGAGTTCCTCTGCGAAGCCATCCGCCCGGCCCCGGCTTTTGTACCCCTGGTTCATAGTGAGCAGCATTGCGGCGATGCGCTGGTTTGATTGCGCGACCCGTTGTTCCCTGTTCCTCATTACCCAAGTGGATCCCCATGATCCCTTGTTCTCTCATTTTTGGGCTGGTCGCCCGGGGACCTCAGAGAGGCCTTTTTATCTATTGCCTCCCCTAGAGAACTTCCCGCCCGCGCCACTGATTTGTTAGAAAGCTGGTCAACGACTTAAGGATAAATTACGGCCCCCTTTCAGCAATCTCTCTCCCCGGTCTGTTTCATCGTGTGGTTTCTGTTCAAACGAGCATTTTTTCGCCTCTTGGCAGAATCTCCCCTTAGTGGAGTTTTAAGACGGCTGCCAGCTTAGGTTAGGAAGGTCTTCCCTCCCTGAACGTTTCTGTTTTCTTGGTATTCTCGGTTTTCTTTTTAGGACCACCCGAAGGATCACCTACCGCCGGCCAGGTGCGGCTCTGGAGATCTCACTAAGCAGGCTCTGCGCTTCTTTGCGAGCAGGTTTGTGCAGTTTTCCAACCTCGGTGATATCCTGTATCCCCTTTTGACTTAGCATGGATTGTGCGCTCGTCAACCCTCGCCGCCCACTCTCGCCGCCTGTGAGATCGCACCTACGGAGCGCCATCATATGGCAGTCCTTTCAGCGGAGGTTCGCCTCAAACAGATCCGCGCCACAACAGCTTCGTTCTCCAATTTGTAGCTCCCGTTCCCACTTCTCTATTTTCTAGAGTCGTTGTTGGTTTGGATCGATCGTGCCCGGCTCTTTAAACTGTCGGTTTTCTTTGAACGAAGAGTTGTGGCGCGCGCTGCGTGTTGCGCGCTCTGAGGACCAGCGCTGAAAGATATGAGCTTTATTTTGGCTTTTCTTTCGGCCGAGTTTGTGGCGGTGCTGGTTTCCTAGCTCAACCACCTTTCTCTTGCATTTAGGCCCTTGCGTTTTTCGGATACCTATTCCCCCGTACCAACATGCTTCGCAAATCCTATTAGCCGGCTTTCGTTCTCCTCCGAGCCGCACTTGCAGGCTTTGTGTTTTTGGGGGTTCATCCTGAAGGCCGAGACTTCCTCCCCCTTTCGGTCAAGGTCATGCGGTTATTGCGTTAGATTTTTTCTCGTTGCGCTATAGTCCCCAGCTTGAGGGGATCTTCGTGATTGATCTCGTGCCCCCCGCCAAGCCATCAAGCTGTCTTCTATCTTGCTTGAAGTTAAGGCTTTTATGTGACCCTTTTTTCAAAGCGTTTAACCCCCCTTTCCTTTCTCTTTTGTTTTAGTTCTCGAGGAATTGTAGCCCTATTTGGTTTATATTGTCGGTCCAATTTGCGGACACCCAGTCCCCAACTCTTCTCATAACCCCGTCTCGCATTTGAGAAACTGGTTGAGTCTTCCTCCACCTTTTTTCTCGCAATCCAACCCTGCCTCATTACATGCTTCGGCGTCTTCACTTAACAAAGCATCCTGGGCCGCTCCTTGCTCCTAACATAGAACCTAAGCATCGGCCGTTTATTATTGTTGTTAATCTCGCACCGCGCCCCCGGCTGGCAGAATGCCCAACCCCACCTCCGTGCCCGAGAGCGAAAGCGCCGTCTTCCCCCATGATGCGTCCGCGTCTGATCTTAGAACGTTTTCTTGACCCTTTTCTTACCCTCCCTCAATAATTTGTTTTCCCTTGCGCTTAACCTGTGCTCGGCCGCACACCATGCATGTCCACCCCTCTTTGAAGTGTCCACTCCAATGCGGCTTTCCTATGATTTCCTTAACGCTCCTTGCTGCGATAACCCTTTGAATAATTCTGTTTCAAATCCCTCTTCGTTTTTTCCGTCCCACTCCCATATGCTTGTTTTTCGTTGACGACCGCGGGCGCAAATACCAAGTCCATGGGTTATGTTGTCCGTTTCTTCTCGCTTTCCAGTTGAAGAGATGAGGAACTTCTTGCTATAACCTTGCATGAGTTGGCTCGATAAACTGTTTCTTGCTCAGAGAGCACCTGGTAGTGCGCTTTCGCGGGTCCCACCACACACGATTATTTGAATCTTTGCGTTTACTTTTTACTTGGCGGGGTGCTTCTCTGCTTCTTATTTTCCATCGAGCCGTCGTTGTTACCTGACGCGGCCATGATGATGCTACAGCGATTCCCCCCCGGTGTCTCGGGCTGACCTTTATGACTTTTCCTTTTAGAAAGAGGACTGTACTCCTTTATTTCCCCCCCCTTCAGGTACGGCGGAACTTTCCTGATTTACGCTTTTTGCTACCCCTGTTTTATTCGCCGCGTGGCTACCATTAAGAGGGATACGGAGGGGAATCCGAGCGCATAGTGCTTCCAATGCTTCTTTCATGCCGCGCCAGTTTTAGGCTTGACTCCATGATAGTCACCCAATTCCTCGGTCTGGTCTTTTCGAAATTATCACTCCTCTTTCCTGGGACAGTCGAGAGAGTCGTCCCCCCCTCCCTCATTACACGGTAGAAGTTTTCCCCGAATGCGCCAGAAGACCCTCGCTCACTGCCGATCCTGACCTGCTAGGTGTTTGTTGCGAGCCAGGCTTTCTGTTCCTCCTGACGTTTAAGCCTCTCTGGATGCCTGGAAGCTCGGCCTGACCGACGCCTTCCGCTGGCAATCTCAATAGCCGAGATTGTCGGCGCCCCGAGAGATAATAATAGTGGAAGAGTTTTTGTATTTTAGAAGTCGTATTTTTTCCCTTCTTTATGCGCGCCCCGCTTTCCTGCGTCTTTTCAGTCCCGAAATTTGTTTTTCTCGGCGGATTCTCGTGATTCTTCAGCCATCTGATACGCGCCCCCACCCCCTTCCGCTCACTCGGATGTCAGTCCCGTTCTACTCGCAAGCGGGTCGGAAATGGGTCCCTGGTTGGGGTTTTTGTGAGGACCTCTTCAACCCATGTGCCTCGAATCCTCTAGCGGATCTCAATTGTCAAGTTTGCTCTTTTCTCGAGTGAAGGCGGGTGAAGTGATTGTTTTCGTGATCGTTCTTTCCTTTTTGACGCGGGTTTTCTTTTCCTCTTTTCGTGATCCCTTGATAGAGTCTCATAAACCTGCCCCAATCTCATGGGACAAGTCAGAAGACAAGCGGGGGTCTAGGGCGATGCTCGACAAGGCTCTCGTTCGCGATTTTTTTTGTTCCAAGAGCTAAGTCTTTCGCCGGACCATTGAGGATCGTGATTTAGGATGATCACCCCCATGGACCCGGTAGTTAGCCCCCCCGCCACGGTCTACCCCTTGTCCTATAAGGGATTACAGTTTTTCTAGCTGGATAACGCTTCAGCCCCTTTTCTTCTTTCTTATTTCGATCCCGGTATTTTGGCTCGGAGTTATTATTGGGGGTAGGATTTTGTGTTTCTCCGTTTGAGTTTTTTTTTTTTTCTTCTGTTTTTTTATTTATTTTTTTTCTCTCCACCATATTTTCTCGCATCCGGTTTCTTCAACCTTGCGAGGAAAGAAATGCCCCTCTATCTATTTCGCCTAACTTCGTTGTTGATTTGTTTTCGAGATTGGCCTGTTTTTTTCTAGTGGATCGGGTTTGCGTTTTCTGGGCCCGCCCCCCTTTAAACCCGACGCCGTCCACTTTCCCCCAACCCAGAAAACCACGCTCACTCCCCCGCAAGACTGGACCTCTGAGCGTTTGCATAGATTAATCCTTCTAGGTCTTCAGTCAAGCCCTTAATGTAAGCCTCATTTCCAAGTGTGGTGCGGACGGCTGGTGGCCGCATCCGTCCCGGAAGGCTTTGCCTACCAGTTCAAGACCTCAATTTCGACACGGTAAAGAATTCTGTGCCACCCGTTGCCCCCCCCCCCCCCCCCCCCCCCCCCCCCGCGATCTTACGAGTCCCCTTGGCCTTGTCGCGTTCTCCCGCGCCCCCCTGCCGAATTTTTCTCTTTGCAATGAGATTGCTCATGTGATGGTCTGACTCCCCCTTGCCGTTCTTGCCCTTAATTTCGTCAGGCAAGAGGTTTTTTTTTTCCCGCGTTCCCGGCATAATGCCCGACCAGGTCACTTCCCCCTTCACCGCTCGCCCTGAGCAAACTGGTACTTCAGACGAGATTATAGGTTTGATTCTCTGTACTTTTCTGACCTTTTTTTTTCGCTTTGTATCCCACCCATTGACTACGTCGCTTTCGGCTCTGAACTGATGCGAGCTTACCTCTTTGGATCTGAATTAGTTTTTTTACGATCAGCCCGCTGCGTTCTTGTGTCTATTAGCTTTCCCTTTCGAGCGTCGCAGAACCTCCCTCATCCATGCTAGTATGCCAACCACTACACCGCTCCCCTTCGAGGATTATCTCTCCCGGTTCTCAACCTTGCTCTTCCCATCGATTTTGCGTTCTTGCGTACCTGGCCGCTCCTTCCTTCACCTGTCAGGGCTCCCTCCTCACTTCACTCTCGACACCCCAGTGAGAAGGCCCGGTTATAGTGAGTGATCGTCTTCCGGCGCGCCTGATGCCTGCTTCGACGTGGTTTTGGGTTGAGATCAGCTCGGCTGGACTATCTCCCCCTTCCGGTCTGGATGTACCTTGAATGTCGACAAGCCCCCCCTGACGAGGAATTGATGACCCTGGAGGACTGGCTTTACAATTGTTTTCTGTCCCCGCCTCAATGTCCGCAGTCTTCTATGCCGGTCGTCCCCTACGTTACCCGTTCATTTTTCGCCCACTCCGGCAGAAGAAAACCGTTCATGCCTTTACGCAACGTGCTCCCCGTAGCTTTCGAAGTGAAAGTCTTCCTCCCACTCTCTTTGATTAATCCAGGATTTTTGCTGCAGACCCTTTCCAGGGGATACGTTGCCGCCCGTGCTTCCCCCCTTTTTTCATAGTTTTCTTTTAAAGCAGGACAGTTTTCCTCGACGTCTTTATTCATCTTGCTCCAACGGCCTACGCCCCCCTCCCCAAGTCAAATGGTCCGCGACCCTCTTCAAGATCGTGGTGGAGTAACTGACTAGGATAGGCCCGGTTTTTCGAGTTACTCGAGAACCGTTCTTTTTCTAAATCCCCACACTTCCACCCCACCCAGGATTTACTACCTCGCACCTCTTTCCTTCCCGGGACTGAGTCTCGAGAACGGACCATAACCCCAGTCTTTTCTTTTTCTCAATGCTGATCGCTTCCAGGCGGTGCCAAAAACATTGCCTTTGGGGTGTCTTCCCGTTCGGTCTCTTTCGCCTTCTCGTTGGAGGATTTTTTCTCCCCCACCCAAGTGCCTTCAAGTGAAACTAATTATCCTCCTTTGAGTGGACACGTAACGAGTTTTTAAGATGATTTTGTTGAACTTTCTCCTGGACCCTGTGCTCGACCTCTGTTACCATGGGTCAGGGTTATTCTTTCTTTCAGAAGTCGACTGCGACGGTTTCCCGCATCGACATGATTTTGAGTACCATCCTTGTTACGCTCTCCTTTTAGCCCTTTCCTGTCCTCTTTGGTTTGGATTCCCTGCTATTGGTTGAAGCTTCCTTCTGAGCGTCCCCCTACTTCTTCTTCCGATTGCTGAGGTGATAGGTCGCAAGTTCCTTTGCTTTTCCTTTCTTGTTTCCGGTTCCCTCTTTCTAGTCTTTTGTGAGCATTGTGTGGTGGTTTATCCCTCCCATTGTGTCCGTTCAGACCCTCCCACCCCAGTTGAGCCATGCTCTCATTCCTTTGCCATGCGCATTAGTTTGGCTTTTTTGCAGGCCCAAGGGTACGACCCAATTATTACGCTGTGCTCTCATTGCCAGTGAGACCGAAGAGAAATCACTTCCCCTACGCTCGCAAGGATGTTCAAGCTGTTCACTCTTTCCCTTGCTCCCGTCCTTCCCCTACCAAGACTGGGCCTTTTCCTCGGGTAAACGAGCTCCTTCGCCGCTGGAAGAGATCCCTTTAGTTGAAGTTTAACGGTTTTTTCCTTTTCTCCTTCCGGCAATCCTGCTTAACGCTTTTTTGCTTTTTTGATCTAATGGATAGTTCTTTTACCCGAATGCTCCCCCCCCCTCCTGCCCTTTGGCTCGAGCGTTTGAACGTTGGTTAAATACGGGGCTGTTTTCGTCGCTTGCGATTTTTTCCTCCGTGGCCATTTATAGTTAATAAGTTCTAAGTTCTCGCCGTGTTTTTCTTTTTCAAACAAAGCCCGCCCCCCCTCTCCCCCGCTTTTTGCCTCGAACCACAAGGGACGGGAGCGCATCAGCTGGACTTTCTTTGTAAGAGTTTTTTTTTTTTTCCCCCCCCCCCCCCCCCTCCCTCCCCTCCCCCCCCCCCCCCCCCGACCCCCCCCCCCACCAACAACCCCCCCCATCTACCCCCCCCGCCCCACGCCCCCCCCCCCCCCCACCCCCCCCCCCCCCCCCGCCCCCCCCCCCACCCACCTATTCTTTTTCAGAACACCGACAGTTTCCGGG
>Ga0179593_1773245_pt1 | contig 10596 bp, 15 predicted proteins | sample CZODoug2_1_08_16_FD_185931 | JGI IMG/M metagenome (GOLD analysis project Ga0179593, IMG submission 185931) | Vadose zone soil fungal communities from Angelo Coast Range Reserve, California, USA - CZODoug2_1_08_16fungal (PacBio error correction) | ecosystem: Environmental > Terrestrial > Soil >... | reverse complement strand
ACGTGAGCCGCACTCGGTACCGAGGCTCCCGACCTATGCGTGCCGTGCAGTAATGTATGACAGGCCTGCTCGACGCAGCGGCGCCTGGAGAACGGCGTCGCACGGCGTGTTGTCAGGAGTCTCGCAGAAGCCTTGGCTGAACGCATTCGTCGGATGCATGGAGCCCGCGCGACGAGGCGGTCGGATGCACCACTGGCCTCAAGCCGGGGCAGTGGTCGACCCAATGCGCAAGCTCGGCGCGTGCGACGCGTCGCGGAATCACGTCTAGCCTGAAGGCCCAGCGTTCGACAGATAACGGAGCGCTATCAGACTGCCGCCGATCACCATGCCGCCTTCCTCGTAGCGAGAGGCTGCAATGGGAGAGGGCGCGTAGGGCTGACCGTATCCGGCATTCGAGGCAGGCGCATAGTTCACGCCGCCTCGGCCTCGCGAGACCGCGGTGGCAGGGCGCGTGCGAGTCGGACTGTCTGCACGCAGCTCTTCGTAGACCATCGACCGTCGTGCGCTGTGAGCGCGCGAGCATCCGACATGCTGCACAGGCCGTGCTCGTCGCGGCGAGAGACCGAGAGGCCGAACGTGTCGCGGCGACCGGCAAGCCGACGTCAGCTCGTCCGTGCTAGTGCGGCGCGGCAGACGCGCTCCGATAGCCACTACGCGGGCAGGCCACGGGCCAAGGAGCTCGTCGCGAGCAGCCGCTTGCAGTCAAGACTGAAGCTGCGCGCTACCGCCGTCCTATGTCGGTGCCACTGTGCCGCGCGAGCGAGCTGCGCTTCGCTCGTCAAGATGAGATGCAGGGCCAGCGAGCTCTTCGTGTCGCAAGCGAGAACTCGTCGGAGGTGCCTTCACCGGGACGCCCGTCGCGAGCTCTGCGTGGCACCGCGAGGAGCGAAAGAGGTGAACCTTCGACTTCGCAGGGGCCGCGGTCGCGCGCGGCCACGGCGGCACGCGAGACTCTCTCGGAAACTTCCTGGATCGAGGGGTGCGCACGGGGGGACAGGCCAGCTCGAGAGCCACAGCGCTACTTACTGCGGAACAGCGTCACTCCGTCGCGCGGCGATCCAGGACAGGAGCAGGAGTCTCGCTCGAGGACACAGGCAGAAGCTCCGCTCCGGCGGGCCAGCAAAATTAAAAAAAAACAACAAACAGAGCAATCCGAAGCCAACGGAGTATCAAGAGCGTGCGGAGTCGTGTCCGGCGTCAACCTCGCCGCAGCGACCATCGAACACGAGTGGACTCGTTCGAAGGCCGCTCGCGTCGCGGAGAAGCGCGCGAGCCGGACGCATGTGATCCGCGTCGAGGACAGCTTTCATCTACTGCTCCCTTTCTACCTACCCCGGCTCTGAAAGGTGCGTCCGGTAGACGCGGTCGTACGCGTGATGACCGGGGACCGCTCGCTAGTCGACCCGTCGGCACGAGCGTACCGTACGGCCCGAGACAAGTCCGTCGCTGTGCACATCCTGACCGCCGTGCGGGCGATCACCTCGCCGACGGGGGCGGGCGACAGCGCGACATCGGCCCTGTCGGGCTCACTGCCAGACCCGAGATTCGTCTCCCTCAGCAGGCCGGCGACCGACAGCCGGACTTCGCTCGTCGGCGCCTGGCAGCTGAGGACGCGCCGCCGTGGGCACACAGGGCACAGCAGTCCGGCGCCTGTACGCGCGTCGTCCAAGCTCCATCGAAGCTGCCGCTGGAGGCAGGAAGCGGCAATACTGCTCCTCGTGACAGAGCCGGCGGCAGGCTCCAAGTACGCATCGGCCGATCGAGCAGGACGCGGCTTTGGGCTGACTGACCTCGCACTACCCGTCGAGCGGACGGGCAGAGTTCGGCGCGCCAGGGGCGACGCCTCTTGGCAGACGGGCGTCGGCGGCCTGGAGCGGCCGGGAACGGCGTGCGGGCGCGCCGGCTCGTGAGGCGACCGCCCGGGAACAGCGGCGGACACGGGATCGCGTGCGTCCTTGCGCGCGGTCCGAAGGAAGAGTCGCCGAGTAGTCGCCGCTTCAGCTCCTTGGGGAGCGCGGCGAGCTTCTGTCATCCTGCCACGGCGCGCGCTTGGCAACGCATCCAGCCACGGAAGCAGGTCTCAACTCATTCTACACATCATCCTCTCTGCTCTGTTGTTGCCTTGCAGAGCTTCCTGCAAGTGTGATTGGTGAGTGTGTTGTTGAACGCACCCGTAGGATTTCGGACGAGATGTTGCGCGCCGCCCGTCAGGCGGATGACGAGTGCAACGCGTCGGAAACGCCAGGGGCGACGAAGTCGCGCTCGAGATCACTTGCGCTGTCGAGCGGAACAGCGGAACCGGGAGCTCTCGCGCTTCGCGGCGATTCAGCGGACTCCCGGGCGCCGCGCGACCGACGGCGTTCGGCCGTCTCGGCCACGCGCGTCCGACACAGGCCCGAAGACGGCGGGTCCGCGACGCCGTCGCCTCGATCTGCCCGAGGCCTCGGGCTGCTCGACCGAAGTCTCCGAGCGACGCGCGGCGTTGCGCTGCAGTGTGGCAGCGCTTGAGCCTCGATGCCTCGCATACGATTGCGACCTTGATCCAGCGTCGCCGCGACGCTGTCAGTCACGTGTCGCGAGCGAGGCGCCGTCGCGACGATGCAGGCGTGAGCGAAACAAAAAGGTGCTCGGGCTGGCGCGTGAGACGAAGCGGCGTCTCCGCCGCGCTCGTGGACGCCCGAAAGCGCGTGAACGCCGGTCGATGAGCTCCGAGAGCAGGGATACTCGGTCCGTCGAGGATGGAAAGGAGCGGTCGCCGAGCTGTTTGGCGGATTCGCAGCCGGACGTCCTGCCGACGACGAGGCCCTTAAAGGCGGGATCGGCTAGTAGATGGCTCGCACGACCCCTCATACGCAGGCGAGGGGTAAGCACGTAGGCCCCGCCCTTTGAAGGTCCTCGCGGCCGACAGGCTTCGGCCGACGCAGCCTTGTCCATGCGTTGACGCGTGCCGCCTTGCGAGAGGAGTCCTGCGGATATCGGTCGCCACAGAGACGTGGGATGGGGCCTGAAAGCGGTCATTGCCGCCGACGGTGAGATGCGTGCTGGATTAGCTCGCCCTCGAACTCGCTGGAGCGTAGATGGCAGCGGCATCCGGGTAGACTATCCTGGCTGTTGTGCGCGCGGCAGGCGAGCTTCGCTGTCCTGCCTGGCATCTCGTGACCAGGGGCGGCATAATGTCCGAGAGACGCAGCCGCCGCTGTCCAGCGCAAAGGACCGGCTCGGAATGCCCGCCTTGCGCTTCGCGCGCCGCGCCGATCGGACAGGTTCGCCCTGGTTCGCGCCGACAGCAGGGCACCCGGTATCTGCGTGCGGCTCGAGAAGAAGGCATCCCTGCTCTCGATGCGACCGCAATCGCGCAGACTCACAGCTAGTCGACGAGCCGGCTCAGGTTCGATCGACTTCGACGACGCGGCGGAGCTCAGTCGTCTGCACGTGCTTGGATCGTGGACCCGCGCGGATAGCTTGCGACGCGAACGGCGGAGTGGTTCGGACGCCGATTAGCGAGACTCCTGCGCGTTGCTGCGCCCTCCAGATCGCTCCTTCGACCAGGAGTGGAGCACGCTGGCTCTGGACCCGGTCGGCGGAAACTGATCGGGACGGATCGACGGTCTGTGCGATGGTCTCGGCAAGACGACGAAGGGTCGGACGATATGGAGAGCTCTCGACGCGATCGCCGCGCGCGCAAATGAGCCTGCGCTCGAAGTCGCGTCGCACGCGAGCCTGCTGCAGCAAGATGCCTCGATGACGAGCGCGGCGCGCGTGTTGCGACCTGCTAGCGCGAGTTGAGGCGAGCGGCCCGTGATCTGCGCTCCATTGGCGACTTCCGGATGCACCGACGTATATCGCATCGGACGCTCGTCCTGCTAGCTGACTTGTCGAGCACGAGACGGATGTACTGCGTCAGTTGGGAAGTCTCGTCGAACGGCGTACGCGCAGGCTTCAGTACTGCGCCTCGCACGCCCCGCAGGCCTTCTTCATCGGCGAGCCCTGCACCTGCGCGGGGTCATCCATGTCTCCACGAGCACGGCGTGGCCAGACGGTCGGTGCGGGATCATGAACCGAGCGTGGCGCAGCAGTGCGCGGACGCGAGGCACCGGCTGCTTGGGCATTGCCGACGCTCGGAAGTCGACCGTCCTGACTAGTTCGTGCAAGGCGATGCGTCCGTAACGACCGAATGCGTCAGGGTCGAAGCGCTTGGTCCTTCACCGGCGACTTCGACGTGGACAGCTTCTTGACCGTGGCCGCGTACTTCGACCCGTCTTACCGATCTGACCGCCTGCTCCTCTGCCACCTCAGGTCTAACGGACCGGTTCCGTTGTCCGAAAGACCTAGTAGGCCGCGGCAATCCTTGCGCCGCAACCAGGAAGTGCCGGCCGGACGCTCGTCCGATCCGAGCGAGTGGATAGCAGGATGCTTCGTGTTACCGTGGCATCGCGACTGATTCGTAGGTGCTCACTGTCGTCCGCGGGGCCATTAGCCGGCGGCAGGTCACTCTACCTCCGGCAGACTCGGGTGCCGCGGCCGCACCGACGTCAATGACGACTCGGGCTCTCTGACCGGCGGCCTAGACCGAGCGTCGCCGGTGCGTAGTCGCACCACGACTGCGATGCACTGGTCTGTCTTCTGCCAGCACTCAGCAAGATCGAGCACGACTCTGTTCTCCGAGGAATGCTTCGTGCCGGATCTTGCTCCTGAGTCCCGTGAATGCCTAACGGGTTGTCTGACATGGAGTGCTCCGTTGAAAAAAATCGGATACGGGTGCTGCCAGGCCTGATGGGACTGTGAGCACGGTCGATCTCGTGTCGCCGGGCGGGATGCCGCGACGAGCCGTGTAGCCTGATGGCGGGGGAAAGCCGTCTCGAGCGTAGACCGTCGACAGGCGGTCGACGGCGGCGTCGTCTCCGACGCCTATGCAGGCGACGGTCGACGTCTGGCGCAACGACCGACGTGTCTGCGCGGATGGCCGTCTGTGCGATTTTATCGAATGTTGCGCACGATGGCGAAGATGCTCGGACTGTGATGCTTCATCGAATGCAGCGCGATCGGCCTTGTTCAATGCGTTCTCGGACAGCCGGACGCTCGGACGTCTTCGACTTGGCCTGCAGGACGCGCGGCCGATCTCTTCGCCGGGTAGTTCCGCACGCGTCGAGCTTGCTGGTCCTTCTTGCCATCGTGCTGATCAGACCGCCGCTTGCCCTTCATCCACCTCGCACGAGGCGCCAGCTGATCCGACCCAGCCGGACACGAAGATGAGTGGACTGATCCGAGTCTTGCCGACGAGCTAGGTACTATGTCGCAGTGCTAGGGCTGCTGAGACGTATGCGTGTCGCTAGGACGAGCGGCGAGATTCTGACGGGCTCTTCGATGCCGGACGCGCAGCACTTCGAGCATACTCCTGTTCGACTGGCTGATCTCGCACCTTCGCCGACGCCAATACTCGAGTCCCGTCTGTCTCGACCGGAATCTGACCGGGCCCCCCCGGAGTCACTAGAGCCCTTGTCGATGCTGCTGGCGGAACTGGAGGCTGATCGAGATATGTCTAGGAGGCGTAGCTGGGCGATGGGTTGGGACGTCCGAGACTCTCGTATAGGAGCGCGATGGTCGGATCAGTGCATGACTTTATCGGATCGAGTGGATTGTACGGACCGCCGGCTTCTCTTCTAGCGTCTGGGTGCAAACGCATCGCGCCGGAGTCCGCTTCTCGCGCGTGCCACCTTCGAGACGAGTACGCGACTGCTACGTTCCAGCGGCTCACGCAATGCTGCGTACCGCAATGCGTGACGTTCAGCGCGATGATAGCGTGGCGCCGAAAGGTGAGCAGGCCCACGAGGTCCGCGGGCCCCACGCAAGAGAACCAGCCGCGCAGCACCCACGGAACCACGCGCGCCGGTACCGATGCGCAGAGGTGCAATGGTGGTCGTTGTAGGCCTGTACGTGTTTGTTTTTGTTGGGTTGCAGACGCCAAGGCTGAGGAAGGTCAGAGCGCCTTATGAACGCCGAAGGCGAGGAGATACGCGACCTGAAGTGAGTGCGCAGAGTCCGTACAGATTAGCCAGGGAAAATTGCCAGGACAGCATCGGCCCCAACGTGGGCGAGATCCAGAAGACCAGCGCTGCGAGGCCCGGGCTCTCTGACGGGTACGTCATGCTGTCGAGCGACGTTCGCCTCCTGAATCACGGGTGGACTAGGGGTCTCATCGCGCGTGCTTAGCCGCGCTCGCGTCGCGCAATTGTCGGGTAGCCGTTGGCGGTTACGCCCCGATGCGGTCGAATCGTGGGCCCACGCGTTGACACGCGCCCACGTCGGCCGAGCTAGCCGCCACGCGACTGAGCGCGAGTCAGCGATGCTCGGAGGACGCCAATCGGCCGGCGGCTACCGAGCGCGCCGCTGCTCCCTAGCCCCAATCGCGATTTCAGACGGATCGCTGGTTGTCGCATTCGCAACCGAACGTTTTTTGCCCGCGGGGAGCGTATGTCCTGCTTCTCAATTGTCGCCACCAGCGGACTCGACATCCGCGTCGTCGCGGTTCCAACTGTCGAGCGAGATGCCACATGAAGTAGCGCGTTGACAGCGGGAGGCACGCAGGACGATGCGCAAATGAACCGAAGAGATCTGCGATTGATGAGGATGATGTGGCCAATACAGACGGCTCTGCGTACTCGCGATAGTGAATTCTCGTCCTAATGAAGTAAATACGCCGCCATCGTGATCCTGGCTCGATGGTAGTGCTGTACTCACGTTAGGCGACAAGACAAGGAGAGAGTGCAAACAGCCCGATGGGTGATGGGGACGTGGAGCGACGAAGCTGGAAGGGAGAACGAAGCCGGCTCCCGGAAACACGGGAGGGCTTGATGTGCCACAAAGCGCGCCGGATACCGGCCTCGCAGCGAGGTCGGGGACGACGATGACAGCCCGCGTTAGCTGCCGCGGCCAGTGGGCCCGGAGAACTAGCGCCCGGCCGAGATGGGCGCCGGTGAGCTGACCGCAGCAGGAGAGGCGCGTCTAGGCGCGTTGTTCGAGCCTCGTCCACGGACCGTATCATGTCTGATCGGCATACGACGGCTGTAGCTGTAACCTCTCCAGGCACACAACGGCCTGCTGGTTAACGGCAGCCGAGGCACGGGCACGTCGTCTGTACCGGCGATACGCGCGACGGATTGTCGGTACGCCGCGATACGGCCAGCAGTACTGGCGCCAGTACACTGATCACTCCTACGTCTTTTATACTCCTCGCTCAACTCGCTTGCTCTGTCGTGTTTTCCTTGTAGAACGAGAGCTGATGCCCGTTTAAGTTGTGTGGTGCGTGAGGACCAAGAATCGAGAACTGATGCGGCCGTTACGGCTCTGGTGCCGAACGGCAGATCCACAGCGCCCGTCTGGGCTGGTTGTTCGTAGCAGCACGGGCTTCGCCGAACGACGTGTTTCGGATGGTGGACCTACGCGATGGGACTTCCGAAGCCTAGCACGGCTGGTTCGGGAGCGGAGAGGACCTACGAGGCTCGGACCATACCGACCGTCGGCGCGGCGCACAGCCCGGGCGCGGATCGCGGCGCCCGCCCTGGGTAGCTAGCCCGACCCGCGGGCAAGTACATGGGCCATGGCGCGGTCCTGGGTCGTCCCGAGGCCGCCCGGTTTATTTCGCAGAACGCTCAACGGGCCATGCGGTCCACCGGGGTTGGTACCGCGGCGTTCTGCGCCGCGCCAATGCCACCCTTCGGTTCTAGCCATACGGCGGACGCGGCGCCTTTTGCGTACTGCGGACGACCATACAGTAGCCGAGCAGCGGATGGCTTGCAGTGATCGGATCGGGGGGGGATCGTCGCAGGTTCCTCCGTCAAAGCACTTTTGTGGAGCGAATATGCGTCCAGTGTGGCGATAGAGTCGGATTCTTCGTCCGCGGCTGTTCCGGTCTCTGTCGACAGTCCGACTTTGATTGTGGCATCGCTCCATGACAGTCGAGCGGTGCGTGCTGCGACACCGCGTGCGGCTCGATGGTTGGACAAGCGCAGGCAGCGCGGGACGCCGATGTCTTGGGAGAGCTGGGGGGCGACAAAGAGCGTGCTGCGGGCTCGGCACAGCACGGCGCGGGGCCCGGCCGACGCTTAGATTCGAGCGAGCGCGCGCGCGTCGCCGGATCGCGCGCCTGGGGAGTCGGTCCGACCCGGTCACGACCGAGGACGGGCGCCGGGAGGGCTGCGCCCGAACTGGGTCCAGCCGACGGTACGCGCCGACCGACCGGAATCGGGCGCGCCGGAGGAGAGCCGTCCTACAAGGGAATCCTAAGCGCGCCACAGAGCCGGCGCGGTCAGCGCAGGGCCCGAAACGACGAAGCGAAGGGAGAAAGTCAACGAAGATCTGCGAGCGCGTCCGTCTCTGCCCAAAGGGGACCGAACCTGCAGTCGGATCTCGGCGTCTCATGGCGTCCTAGCCGTTCGTGAAAGTACCGCCGCGGTCTACGGGCAAAGCATGACCAGCTGTCGGTATGGTACTCGCGCGTTAGGTTACCTTGGCGCCGTGCTCCGTAGCCTTCGGGAAAGCAAGGAACAAGCGTGCTTGGTAGGCCCGCTCGGTCTTCCTCGATGTTCTCCGTCCACTACCCGGGCCGCGATTGGGCACTTCGGCGCGCAGATGCGGCCTCTGACTGTTCTTCCTGACTAGGAGCAGTAGCGTTCGAGGCACGCCTGGCGGTCGCGGCGCGCCGAAGCGCCTGTAAGGAGCGGAGCTTGACTCGTCGAGCCGGCGAGTGCGGGAGAAGGCAGAGCGGCTCTTCCAGAACCGAGAATGAGCAGGCGCCGACAATGTCCAAGATCTCACGTGTTCGTCTACCACAAGATCCGCGCAGAACAGACAGGGATCCGGAAGGAACTCCGGATCGTCCACCGCGCCGCTCAAAACGCTCATGCTCGCGCACAGCGGATGGCGGAACCCATGCGACGGACCGCCGCCCGGCCCACAGTCGCGTCGTGCAGCAGAGGGCGAGTCGAGAACGTCGAGTGAGGCCCGGCAGATTCGGCGGTGTGTGGGGATGTGGGCGGAAGGTTCCGCCATCGAAGCGAGCTCCGATGACGACGGTCGAGCGAGTCATGCGCAATTCTGCGCTACGCCCATCCTCGAAGTACGAGCCATCGGCGAGTGGCAAGCGTCGGAGCTACCAGTTCGGCGCTCCGTCAGCATCAGCCCTCTCGTCGGTACGACTGCACGGCTGCTAAGTATCGTCCATAGTGCAGAAGATAGAAGGAGGGCAAAGCCTACCAGTTCAGGCCCGTCAGCATCGCCTCGGTGAAGTGTGCGGACCGCCGGCGGACCTAAAAGTGATCAGCACCGCAGAAGTGCGGAGTGCAGAAGAACTCAGCATCAGGCCAAGGTCCGAGCCGAGTGAGAGTCGCGACCGCGCCGCCGTGCGGAAGGCCTCTACATCGGCGGTAGAATGCTCAAGACCGTGTCTTCAATGGGCTCGAGCAAGCCAGTCAGCAAGATCACGAAAGTCAAGCGCCATCTTTCGACTCGTTGCCGAACCGTCGCCCGAAGGGTCGAGGCGCACTCTCTGATCCTAGATTCAACGTCCCATCGCTCGTAGAGTTCACGCCGCAGGCGGCCCGACTGGCGATCGGCGAAGGGCGCGCCTCGACCTATATCGGTCGCGATACCGACACGCAGCAAGCGGCGGCGCCGCTGGCGCATCACCTCCCGGAGCCGGAGTCGCAAAAGCGACTCCGCGATCGTACATCACAGCGCCGTTCTACGCCGAGCCAAGGACATCCACGGCATAGCGACACAGGAGCTCGGTCGATGGCACCCGGCATCTTCGAAAGAAACCGTTCGTTCTCGCACGGACCCGCCACGCACCGAGCCACGGCGGCTCAAGGGGGGCTCGGCGTGCGATCTGACAGAAGAAGATGACGTCCACGAGGTGGCGCCACAGGCCGGCAGCGCCCTCGACCGAGTTCGGATCGAGGGGACGCTGCCGCTGCCGGAGGAGCACGAGAGGCAGGGAAGGCCGCGTGAGGCCACCGCGACCAGAGTGCTCGCGCGAGGTGCAGCGATCCTTAGCTCGTCGACGACGCGAGAGAGTGACGCGGCCATGCCCTGAGGCCTCGGAAGCATCGCTCAGCGTCATCGTTAGACGACGAAGGAAGCGCTGCTCCGAGGCCTGGGACACCGGCGGGTGTGGCGCCAGCGTCGGGCGCCTATCGGCAAGGAAGGACTAGGCCGGAGTCGAATGGAGACGACGGCGTCAGAGCTCGGAGCCGCTAGTGCAGGCGCGTCCGTAACGTGAACCGAACGCATTGAGCCCATGGGAGCAGCCGAATCGCCGGTACCACTGCAGGCGTGCTCGTGACCCGACTGACTGAGTCTGGCCCGCACATCCGGACGTCGCGATCCTCGATCCTGGGCCCGCTGCGTCACTGATGCAGGTGCTCGAGCGCGCCGCGCCCGCACGGCCGTCTGCGAGTCACCGAAGGCCGGGCCGTCGTGCATAGGCCGTGAATTACCGCAAGCACGGCGCGACTCGGGACTGAAAGGCGCTGCGTTAAGCCGTTCTGAGAGCACCCAAATCGACAGACTCGGCTCGCGACCGCGTCGATCGCTACTGAC
>Ga0179593_1696183_pt1 | contig 10596 bp, 11 predicted proteins | sample CZODoug2_1_08_16_FD_185931 | JGI IMG/M metagenome (GOLD analysis project Ga0179593, IMG submission 185931) | Vadose zone soil fungal communities from Angelo Coast Range Reserve, California, USA - CZODoug2_1_08_16fungal (PacBio error correction) | ecosystem: Environmental > Terrestrial > Soil >... | reverse complement strand
CTTTTGATGCCCAAAGAGAGACCTTCTCCCTTCGTGTGGATCCAACGTTGAGATAGTCGGATTCCTCCTTTCACCTGGTCAAACGTTTTTGGTCGGATTGTGCCCTTCCCGGAACAGTATTCTGGTTAAGGATGACTACTGGTGAGATTTCATTTTTCATTCCCCTCGGGGAACCCTTGCAGATCGATTTGGTGGGGAGTAAACTCTGGAAATAGAAGTCGTCCTTGAAGTTAATAGTTGACAGTCACCGTGCGTGTTGTGGGATCAGGCATTACCTCGTCCGCCCCCCCGTGCCGTTCTCCGTTTTTCTTGATTCCGCGGTTCCGGTTTCCCGAGCTGAAGAACCGTTTTCCGTAGAGATTACTACATAGATTCCTTTCCGTTCCGATGTTTTTGTTACCCTTTAAAATGGCGGTCAATGCCCCGTTCCTAAAAAAATTTTTTGGAACACGCTGTTTATTCCTCCTCTCCCCCATAACCTTGGTCTCTTTTCCAGGTAGTCGACGGTTCGGAATGCTCCTTTTCCCTTTCACAAAGATCTCGTAGAAGGTATCTGTCCGGAGCCTTCTCCTAACTGCGTAGTCTATTTTTCCTCTAGAGGCAGCCTGTTGTTCTGCCGGAGTGCCGCCAGTTTTTGCTCGGGGGCTTCTTCCTACTTTTGACCTTTCTCTCCTCCCTCCACAAGCGAGGCGTTCTCCCCGAATACGAAGACACCTTCCTATGACCAGGGAGGTCGGCGTCCTAAAGTCTTGCTGAAGATCTTCGGAGGCCTCACTCCTCCCTGCCGTGCTCTCCTATTTACAAGAGTTCTTCTTCCTCGTCGAAGACGACCGCCGTCCTGGGCTTTATGCGTAAGGTCCCGTTTTCCTCAGGCAATTTCCCCCGCCTTAGGTCAGGATTTTCAATGTTCGCAGCTCTTCCTCGTCGATTTCGGCCAGTCCGGACGGCCAGGTCATGCGTGACCCTGTGCGTCAAGAGGGCACGTTCTAAGCAATAGGACCCTGCTAGGAACGACTGGGTCACGCGACCTTTTTCTCCGGAGTTTTTTTTTTCCGAGCCAGCTCGATGCGTTCGCATGGCCCACTTTTCTTTTGAAGAGGCAGACGAGCGAAGCGAGGCCCAGAGTGGACCCCTGAAGTCCTTCCTCCCCCCCAACCAGTGCCCACGAAGCTGTATGGAGTTTTCCCGAGAACGCCTGGTTCAATAGCGGAACCTATATTGATGTCAGATCCAGCCCCCTCTTACATAGGAACAGGAGCACCGCTCCTCCGCGGGGCGTCGAAGATGTCTCGCAGGCCTCTGTTAAGGACCCCGTCTGCACCACGGAAGGGTCCCCCTCAACTGAGGGAGAGAGTTTTCCTTCATGCATATGACACCGCCCAGATGGATTCCAGGCCCTATCGTCCCAGAGAGTTTCTCCCTACCCTGGTTCGCCAAAGCGGCGTCTCCGAGGACCGCCACGCGGCCCCCCCTTTTCTTCTTTTGCTTCCAGTTACCGCTCGAATCGACCCCCCCATGGGTTTTCTCCTTTCGGAGCCTCTTTTTTTCCTTGCATATGGGAAGGTACCCCTCTTTCGCCTCGCGTCTTCCTCGGCGCTGAGCTAGACGAGGGGTTTTCCCTCGGAACCAGGCTTACTCTTTGAATCAGAACGTTTGCATCGAGGCGAATCTTTTTTTGCGAGTTTCTTCCAAGTCTCCTCTCTTTTCTAATAATCAGTTGTTGCTGTGATTCTTTTCTTATGGAGATTGAATAAATAGCCTCCCCCCCCCCCCCCCTCTTCCTGTGGGGTCCTCGCGCCGTCTGCTCAGTTCGAGTTTGCTCTCTTTTTCCTCGTTTTTCTACCATTTAGAGTCAGCTGCTGAGATGACCAGACCCCTTGAGAAAATCCCAGGGGTACCCGGCCAAGATGCGTTGACCCGTTTCCCCTTTTCCCTTCGAGAACTTCTTCGTCCTCTTCGGCTGTTTCTCAAGAAAGCGGCGCCCTTCCGAGTGGAGGTAATAGTCGTCTCCTATTGGCAGGACCCCATCCATTCTTTGCGCACGAATCGCGCCGTGGCGCGGGTGTTTCCGGGCGTTTCAGATGCTACCTTTAAATGCTCTCCAGCCCTTTTCCTGCCAGTTGAGGGCTGCGTGCATCTCTCCTTCTTGAACTCGGTACGTACCCCTTCCTTCGCTGCTCTAATCTTCGAGTCGCCCCGAGAGCATTTTTTGGTCTAAGGTGATGTGGCGGTTCCTCTAGAAAAATATACCTTTCTCCCCTAGAAATTGAGAAGTATACTTTCCTTTATCTTCTCCATACCCCGCAGGACGCTTCTCACTTGGTGGACAGTTTTTGGTTTTTCCCAACTCGTCCCCTTATAGTATCTCTTACGAAAAAGATTTTCTCCTCCTCCGGCATTCGAGCTGTTCGATTCGGACCCTCGTAACTCTTTTTCTCTGTGAAACTTCTTCCTTTTACTTTTCCAGAACGTGTCCCTGCTGGTACCGGAGATTTAGCTCCTCCACGGGAATTTGCAGGATTGAATGCACTACCGGTAAGATCTCTGCGATTCAATGGATTTTTTCCCTCCTGACTCCCTGACGGCGGACAGGCGCATTCCCATCTCCTGGACGATCTCCCTGAATATGGTCCTCTTCCTTTCGACTAGGCGAGACCCCCTTTCCTCGAACGGAACCTGCAACTCCTCCTTGCACGAAGATCTCCCACAATCAGGATAAAGGCTTTTTAGTAGACCTTCCCCCCCCTAAATCATCTGGTCTGAGGGGCCTTCCTTCTCGAGTAGTTCCTCGCTGGGTCGAGATAAGGTCACATCTCCCGTGGTAGGCGTTCTGCGGGGAAGACCCTCCTTCCCCGGCGCACCCGGCGCTACCACTGGCCCTATGTCGCTAGGCCCTTCGCGACGCTTCCCGATCCCCTTACTTAACGGTTCTGCTTCTACATTCTACGAGGATTGTTTTCCTTGCCGCGAAGGAGAAGGTCTTTTTCCCTCTACGACCTGGCCCTTTCACGGTGATGGAGCGTCGACTCACATGTTCTCTCCCCTCCTTTCTCCCGCCATTTCTTGTCACCCTTTTATGGAAATACGTTCATTTCTGGCCCCTTACCTCACAGAGAGGAGTCCCCTTCCTACATCAAACCGGTTAGAGAGGCCTTGAAACACGGAACGGTTTTGAAAAAAGAAAGTCGGAGGAAAAAGGCGGTTTTCCCGGATAACAACCCCACCTCCTCACAGTTGCTGCTCAGTGCGTCCCTTCCTGAAGACGCGTGGACGTCCTTTTTTCCCACCACCCCCTCGGCGGAAGTAAAAGAGGGCTGCACATGACTGAGACATTTCCTCTACCTAGTTCCCTTCATCCTACCAAACGAGGGCCTTCTTTTGGATGAGGAAATCAAAGCTCCTCCTTATTTCCCTAGGAGGAACCCTCCCTCATCCTGGCGCTCTGGGGCATACCCTTATCATCTCCTTCACCCTTTTTTTTGATTTCTTATTTTGTATGACCCAAAGACCCCTGGCAAGGGAGGAGGCGGGTTCCCTCGTTGAGATAGGCTTTCTTCATCAAATTTGACCCGAAATAACGTCGTTTGTACAGCCCCCTCTTCCCTGTTTCACCGAGATGGGTTTGATCTTTTCTCCCCCATTCCCACTGGGGACAACTGCTGCTCTCCTTTCTACGTGGTGGTCCTTTTTCAACGCCCCCTGACTTTCCGTGATAGGAACCTTTTAAGCACCGTGAGAGTTTTGTGTTTTCCCCCCGCCCCGACGTTTTGGTTTTCGACCCCCGTTCCCGGGAGAGGATTCCTGGGAAAGGTTGGCCTTTTCTCCTCCGCACCGTGGGTCTGTAGTCGAGTCTCCTCCACGGTACCGGTCCATTATAGAAGGTTTAGTTGACCCCTTTTTGTTTACCAGAAAATGGTTCAACCATTCTTTTACTCGCCCTTTTTTGGGAAATTCATCAACCGTTTGGCGGTCGTCGGACTTCGGAAATGCTACGGCCTCCGGCCTGCCGAAAAAGATAATCGTCTCCTCCTCCGCCCGGTACTTTATGTCGAGGGATACCTTCCCCCTTGATCAATCTTTTTCCGCCCTGGAGGGTATGCCGCTTGTCCGCCATGGGCTTTTGTGGCCCGAATCCCTGCCTCGCGTGAAAGTTACTTCAGAATTCTCCCCCTAGAGGAGGGCGGGCCCTCTCCGAAAAGTAAGTAAACTTTCCCCCCTTCTATCTCCTGCTTTTATCTCGAAGGTTTAGTTGAAGGGTTGCACGAAGAGGCGTTAGCAGACACCTTCGCGATTTAGTTCTCCCTAGTAGAAGCTCAGGAAGAGGCCTGTTCGAGGAGAAAGGACATTTTAATGCGATGGCGCCCTGTAATCGCCCGTCCCCCCTCCCTTCGCCTGGAGTCCTTTCTGGCCGAGCCATCGTCGATTCATGCACCAGTCCCGGTAGAGGGCGGAGGTACTGTTCCATCTCCCCGCGTCCAGCCGGAAATTCCCCCCCCATCGCCGAGATCTTTTGTCCTCTCGAAGACAATGTTCCGGGAGGGAGCGGAAGTCTCTTTCCCTGCTCGATTGCAGTCGTATTCTTTCCAGGGGTTTTCCCCCTTTCTTTTTTAGAAGAGAGGGCCTTACACTTGAACGAAACGTTCCCCCCAAAAGTGCCTTCCTCCTTTTTTCACCGACCTTTTTTTTGCGAATAGCGGAAACGATGTTAGATTTCGGATAAGTCCTTCTCCTTCCCCGGACCACCCTGATATCCTCGCGGTTAATTTTTCGCTGACCGTATATCAAGGGCAATTTCCTCGCCCTGAACAGCCCTTCAGGGAGCACCAGTGAGGCTCTTTCCCCCTTCCTATCTGAACCCATCTGATGTCGCCGGATTTCCCACCCATCTTTCTCGCGGTTTGACTTGTCAAAGCGTCGAGAGGACCGCCCCGCGGACGACGCTGGTCCTTTCCTCTCAGAGGCCGCTCATGGCAAGACTTCCAGCCCCTTCCCCCCTTGAGAGTCTCCCTCCCTTGTACAGGTACCCCTGGTCTTTTTGTCTTTGTCGGTCATCTCGGCGTGCTCCGAGGGGGTCGCCCCGGAAACCATTCGTACCCCCCTCGGTCCCCGTTACGCAGACTGCGGCGAGTCCCCAAGCCTTCTTTTTCTAACGCCCAGGGATCTCTCCTCCGTGTTGTTGGGTTGCCTTTCATGGAGATTGAATAAATCGCCCCCCTTCTCATAGATGACGGATTGGGGATCTCGCCTTCTTTTCCCTTCCTCGGTTGTCCCCCTCCTGTGCCTTGTTAGCAATTCTTTTCCAGAGCCCTGAGACCCTCTGCGACTGCGGCCAAAGAGGCTTTTCCCCCCTGAAGATAAAGGTGGCGGAGCCCCCGCGAGAACAGCTTCTCTTCGCTTCCTTGCGAGCTTTACTTTTACCGAGGCTTTTTCTTTTCTGACGTTTTTTTCCGGGCGGCCCCGCTAGTGCGTGGCGCGGGTTGAAAGCGTAAGGTCCCCTTTTTTTGGGTAAGATTTGAACTTTTCCCCTCTCCTTGTCGAAAGTTGTGTCTTCAGTTTTCCTTCCTTCCCTACGGAAGGAGGCATGCTCGCTGAGGAGAAAAGAGAGCTGATCCCGGTGGCTCAGGGGCCCCTCCTTTTTCCGGTGATCGACCTCCTAACAATTTCCCCTCTTTCTTTCGCCCCTTTCCCCTCGTGAGTCTAGGAAGTGTTCGTGGCATGGGTGGCAGGGTCACTTCCTAAAATCTGGAATAGCTTTCTTTCTGCCTTTTCCCCTCCCACTCGGGGGCCATCGTAGACGTCTTTCCTCCGTTCCCCCTCAGGAGCTAGGCGTCGTGAACAAGACTCCTATAAAGGGGCCCGGAGAACGTGTTTTCCCTGCTGGACGCGGATTTAGTTTCCCTCCTCGACTTTCCCTTCCCTTGCATGCATCGATCGTGCCGCTGCATGGGCAACGTGACTGACGAAGGCGTTTTTCTTTTCTTACAGCCCCCCACTTACCTCTGCAAATATTTGGCGTCGCACAGTCCCCCCTCCTTATAGTCTTTGACGAGTTTCGACAGACTCTGAAGCCACGCCGCGTCGTGCCCGAAAATCCCTTCCCTGCGACTCGTAGTATAACGTTCGCGATAAAGGACCCCTCCTCCGAACTTCATTAGTGCCTTTCCCTTCAGGGTAGTCACTTTATGCCTGCGGGCGGCGAGTCAATACCGCGTCTCAGTGGTTGGATTTTTTTCTTGTTTACCGCCCCCTTGATGAAACTCGTTTCTTTTCGATCCGGGGGCTCCGGAAAGTTCCTAAGAACTGATAAATTCTCCCTTTTACCGGTCTAGGGCTCCCCTCTCCAGCGGATCTCTTCTGGTAGCACGGAGAAGGTGTCCCTAGACGACCCTTTCTTCTCCCCGGTGATTTTTTTTCTTTTCGTTCTACCTGTTCGTTCCCCCCATGTCTGCTTCGGAGCTTTTCACCCACACATTCCTGCTCTCGCTGGAACTTAACGCAGCGAGGATCGCTCGACTAAATAAAATTCCTCTCGTTTACACCGGTCCCCCCGCGATCTCGAATTGAGACGCTTTTTGACACCATCCCTTCGGTTTTCCTTTCTGCGCAGTTTACTGTCCCTCCTAAAAGGGACCTTCCCTACGTTCGAGAGCATTTTTTTTCCCTTTTTCCCTGGCCAAACCCACCTTTTACCTACCTTCGATCCGTTGTTTTCCATGACTGCCTCCAGCTACCGGAAATCGTCTTCCTCTAGGGCATCTCATTTCCTTTTTTCGGGGCTTGTCTCCCAAGTTTTCCCATGATGGATCCACCCGAAGAAAGCTAATATTGGGACCTATCTCTATCCTTTTCCCCAACTTCCCTTTTTTTTTTTGAGATCTTTTTGCCCTGCGAAGTGGCTGGATGCTCTGGTGGACTTCAAGAGTTTTCTCTGCGCTGGAGGTCTTCCAAACCATTTTCAAGAAGCGGCATGCCTCCTGCCATTCCGGTAAGGATGGACGAGTGGTTTGTCGCTCATGCCGGGAATAAACGTGCAGATTCTGTACGACCGTTTGTTTTGGCAAGGAATTCCCCTCTTTTTCTCGCCGTCGTTTCCTTTCTTTTACGGTTCCGTGCGAGTTGGAGGATACGGATCGTCGCCGTGGGCCGCTCGTTTTTTTTTCGACCACCTGTCCCCCGCTCTTTTCTGATCCTTTAACCGTTCTGTTCGTTTCTCCTCCTCGCCCCCCCTCTTTCTTCTGCCAGATGTGTCCCCAGAAAAGGGCTTTCCCCTCTCCTCGGGCGAAACTTTTCCTCTTCCTTTCTCGACGCGGTCCTCACCTAGCGGGCTGACCCCCTGCTCCGGTTGCCTGCCGCACTTCCTCCTAGTTTATCCTTGAGCCTCAGAACTTTCGGATGTTAAGTCTGCGGTTTGAATTTTCGGGAACGAGACTCCATATCGTAAGCAAAGGGATGTAGCGCCGAGTTTCAAGGGGCGAGGTTTGGTAAAGAATAAACGCCAACCACTTGCCTCAGATTCGGGCCTTCCCCCCCCCTCCTGAATCCTCCCTTAGTTGCTTTCTCCCTAGGACGAAACGTCTCTAATGAAAAGTCTTCTAAGTCTTCTTTTTTTTCTTCCGATGCCCGATGAACTCTCCTAAATTGCTTCTTTTTTTTTGAATTGGAGCTTGTGCCCCCTTTTTCTTGAGTGAGAGAGCTTCGTCGCATAGTAGCCCTCTTTCTTTACTCCGAGTACTTGGATCTCCCTCAAATTCCGCTGGCGCTGTCCTTTTCCCCCAGTGACACGCCTCCCGGTCTTCTTGTATTGTAGCAATCAGCTCAGAGATATAATCGTTTTCCCCTTTCCCGCCTGGCAGGCAGTCGAGGCCCTTGCAATTTCTTCCAGGGCCCTTCCTAGTCCCGGGAAGACTGTCCTGGGTCAACGGACGTCCCGTAGAAGGAGGGGCCTTTTAGAACTGCGGACCGATAGATTCTCTCTCATGCCCCGTCTGGCGTCGATTCGGCCCGTGGACTTGCAACGGAACTAAGCCCCACCGTGCAACGAAGAGTTTTTTTTTCTTTTTTCGACTCTCATTGTCCCGGACCTAAAGCTCCACGGGAGAACCTCGAGTGTCGATCCTTTTCTTCCGAGATCATCGTCCCTTGAGAAAAGGGATCTACTGCTCGCTAGCTTTCCCTGTAGAGACCTTCCGAGGTACGGACCATGCCAATCATGTCTAGGCGTTTCCCGGTGCTTCGGAGCGCAGGGTGACAACGGTCCAGCATCTGACCCCCCAGATGACCGGCAAGGACTTTTTCCCCCTCGCGCCAGCTCCGCGAGCGGTTTCCTACCCTTTTTGTTTCGCCAAAGCTCCCGCACGCTTTTTTTTTTTGCGCGCGGGGCTTCCATCCACCGCGGAGAAAGAGGCTACTCCTTTGCGAAGCGATCGCCTTTTCTCCTTTCACTCTGGTCCTGCTTCGAACAGCATCTGGGCCTGTAACTGGGTTTTCCCCCTTGTCGGTTCCTCTTGCGCCACGAGGCAACAAGGGGACAACTTCGTGAAGAAGAAGGCGTCGATCCCAAAGACGGAATCGATTTTTTTTCCCTCTGATGGCGACTTAGGCAAGTCTCGGATCTCCTTTTCCTACTCCTTTTTGCGCTGCCTACTCCCTCGTTCGCCTCGATGCCTGTGGTTTCGAAGTATGAGTAACGGCATTTCATCCTTGTTTGCATAGTGGCGACCTTCGCTCTTCCTCGCTAGATGACCTACCGCTTTAGCCCACACCCCCCCCCCCCCCCCGGTTCTTCCATCAGGAGCTCAAAGGTTTGTTCGCAGAACGGAGAGCGCTTTCATCAGAGGAATATCGTCCCCTTTCCTTTCCGACCCAGCTTCGCAAGCGGCGGCGTGCTTTCTTACTTTTCCCCAGTCGAGGCGCCCCCTTCCTCCTGGAGATGGAGCTTCCCTTTGAAGAGTAAGGGGGTAATAGGGGATGAGGTCCTTCTTGTCACCCTTCTCTCCTTTGTTTCTCTTTTTTCCGTGGCTGTCTCCTTTTTCCGGATTGCCCTGTTTACCTAAGTCCTGGCGCCTGCTAGAAATATTCTACTCCCGCTCGAAGGATCCCTTTTGTCTTCCGGGGGTCCTAGGATTTAGGGTTTCCCCTCCCGCGTTCCTCCTGCAGACGTTCTCGGTCGGGAGTTTTCTAAATAACAGAAGGGACGCTTTCTCACTTTTGGGGAGAGTTACTGTTTTCCCTTCCACTTGCCTCGTTTTTGCGCCCCTCCCCTTGAATTCGGCATCGCGTCGTAGAAGTCCTGCCGGAGAAAGGGAGGGTAGTTCAGGACTCGTCCTATTAAAGGGTTCTCGAGCTTTGACGTTGTCCCTTTTTGGACGCTTCTTAGCATTTCCTTGCATGCTTCGATCTCTTTTTCTCCTCCAAGAACTCCGACTCCTCAGGTGGTACCTTCTTCGGACAAGAGAAAGAGCTTACCACCGAGGTTCGTTTTCCTTCCGTGCGGTAACCTTAACCTATTTTAAGAGGCTCGCTTTCAGGGATAGAAACTCCTCTGCGTTGAACCTTTTCCTCCCGGAGTCCGAAGATCGATACCTTTTCCCAAGGAAATAGTCGACGCCTCTAAGGGCTTTTGTTCCTTCGGTAGTCGAGCTCACGAAAGAATAGAGTGGGATCCTGAGTAGAGTACCTTTCCCTCGGAGCCGTGGTTCGCTTGGAGGGGCCTCCCCCCCCCTCCCTCCCAAATGGCCCTCCCATAAGTTTTCGCTTGATAGGCCCCAGGAAGTTAACCCTAAAGGAAACATTTTTTCCCCCCCCAGGTGGCACCAAAACCCCAATTATCCAGGGTTACACCAAAACCAAACAAAATCTCTTCCCCAAAAAACAAAACCACGGGTTTATTTTTTCAAAAGTTCCAAAAAGACAACCCCCAGGTTCCCCCTTTCAAAAACCAACCTCTCCAAACTTGTGTGGACCTAAAAAGGGTCCAAAAAAAACCCCCCCCCCAACTTTCCAAACTCTTCTGGGTTTTTTTACCCCCCCAATTAACCTTTAACAAAAAGAGACTCCCTTATTCCTTCGAACATAAGTAACCTTCTACGAGGATCTGGCGGATTCTTCTCCTTCTCAGTGTCCGTCTTGACTAACCTGGTTCTAAAGGTGATTGGACCGTCTAATAAAGGAGATTTCCTTTCTGTACCGAGGATCTGCTTTTCCCTCATTTTTCCCCCCCCAATCTTCTCTCGAAGACTTTTAAGGTAACGGAAGAGATTTTTTTTTTCTCGACTACATCACGTTTCCTTTTGCCCCCCTTCCTGCCCCCCCCCTGAACGTGGTGTGGACACCCCGAAAGCCGGCTTTTCCCACGGCTGTTATCCGTCTACCCCGCGCGTCCCTTCCGCTGAACGGCCGGCCCCTTTTCGAGAGCAGTTCTTCCATGGCCCCCCTTAGTTTGATTGGCGAGCTGTGCCTCCTTTCCTTGAACATGACGAGCCAAGCTCTAATACTGTTTTTTCTGGCAGAGCAGGGCCTACATTGTTTCCCCTTGTGCTGCGTTTCCCTCTTCCACTTTTTCCCCCATACAGGGACTTTCTCTTTTCCTAAAAGAGT
>Ga0179593_1528185_pt1 | contig 10596 bp, 11 predicted proteins | sample CZODoug2_1_08_16_FD_185931 | JGI IMG/M metagenome (GOLD analysis project Ga0179593, IMG submission 185931) | Vadose zone soil fungal communities from Angelo Coast Range Reserve, California, USA - CZODoug2_1_08_16fungal (PacBio error correction) | ecosystem: Environmental > Terrestrial > Soil >... | reverse complement strand
TCTGGTGACTTCCCCTACGGACATCCATCTTTTAGGGATGTGGTTTCTCAATAGGTTTTCCCCTCACACCGCGCCCCATTTCAGTGTGCGCGTCTTCCCTAAGACATTCGCCCCCTCAGACCTCCATTTTCAACACTGCTTTACCCGATCGAAGTAGTCTTTTTCCCTCGGGGACCCTGTAGATAAGCCCCTTTTCAAGATAGGACATGAAAAAACGCCCGTCCAGGAGGGACCCCATTAAGAGACTACTCCCCCTTAAGTATCCTCTCCCCCCGAGCTTTCCCGCCACGGTCTTCTTAATGGACTCTCGGAACTTCTTTTACCCCCCCTAAACGCTTCCCTTGAGAACTCCTCCCCTTCCCCCCCGGTTCGTCACCCCTCCCCCCGAGGCACCGCCCTCTTACCCGCCTTGGTTCGACTCAGTACGGCTCCCTTTCCCCCCCCTGGAACTTTTTTTGCGACGAGGTCGGACTGCTTATGGATAAATTTGAACAGAGACGCCCTGAAAAAGGTTCTTTCCCTCTAAGCGCCGCCCCCCAGAAAGTAGCCTCTTCCCCCCGACCCAGCTTCCGGAATCTCCGCAGATTCCAATTGATATGTTTGTCCTTCTCCAAATGAGACCCTTTTCACCCATCCTTATCAAGGGGGCCTCTCGGGTCTTCCCTTCGGAGATGCCGTTTGTGCTTTTACCTTCCCCTTGTAAGGGCGGGGTGGAGGAAAAACCCCCGGCATGAACTTTTTCCACCGTAGATACCCTACCCAAAATTGGACGCTTTCTAAAAGCACCCTTGTCTAGGGTCTTCGTCGAAGGGATCTCTCTGAAGAATCTCCTCTCTCTTGAATCCACCCCCTCAGTATTCTCCCCATAGAAGCCCCCTTTTTTTACATTGTATTAGTTATGGCTCCGGACGGTAATTCCTAAAGCGCTTCCCCCCCGAAGAAAGGGACTCGTGGCCGTAAAGGGCCCATGCCTTGCATATGCGTTTTTTTTCCCTTAAAAAAAGGTAATTTCCATGGGGCGGATTTTCGCTTTGGGGGAACGCTGATCCCCCCCCTAAGAGCTTCTCCCGCGAAATTATTACTTTCCCCCTCTGAAAGCGCTTTAACCCATATGCCTTTTTTTTCGCGGGTTCGTCATCCCCGACCCGGGGGTACCCATTCTGCAAGTGGGGCCCCTTTCCAGACAACGTTTTTCCCAGAGAGGGTTCGCCTTTCAGCCCTACCGCCTTCGCTGGAAGAGACGACTCCTTCCCGGCCCACTTTTCATGCCGCCTTCATCCTCCAGGAGTCTTTTAGGAAAAACCCCCTTGTTAAGACGCAGAGACGCGAAGCGCTTCCCCACAATATTTTCCGTTCCTTTCCCCCCCCCCTAGGGACGTTCCTCGCCTTCTACAAAACCACTTTTTTCGGCGTTTTCTCCTAAGGATAGTCCTCCCCTAAGAGAATCCCTGTCAGTACTCTTTCCTTCCCTGGCGACGGTTCAGAGACACTTCCCCAGAGGTTCTCTCTCCCGTTCAGGCGCTCCCTTTTTCTGATAGATGATTTTTTTTTCTTCCCATCGCTCACCCCCCGCGGATCGCTTTCTCAACCGGGGGACCCTAAGGGGAGCCTGTAAAGCGTCTCTGCTTCCCTCACTTGCGCTTCCCGGTCCCCCCCCCGTGCAAATCCCCCCTTTCTTCGGGAGCTTACCAGCTCTTTTGTAAGACTGCTTCCTCCCCGAAAACCTCTTCCACACGCATTTAGCAGATTTTTTTAAGAAGGGAAGACCTTTTCCCTGTTCTTGATGAGGAGGACTTTCTTTTCAGGAAAGTGCCTTTTTTGAGGAGCTTCCCCGTCCCGAAAAGGAAACTTATTCCCCCGAGCTGCGGAAAACAGTTTTTGATCGGGTTTCCGTGCCAACACTTTCCCGGAGCACGACATCCTTTTCTGGCAAGCCGATTGAATTACGCTCCCTCCCCCCCAAAGGGAGATACGTATTCCCTTGCTCTGCAACCCCCTTCTCTCTTTAAACAGGAAAATGATTCAGGGGGGAGGAGAGAGCGCTTTTCACACCGAGAAGAAACGCGCTCCCCCACAGTCTTTAAAAGAGCGTCCCTCCCCTTCCCCCGTGAGTATTGACCACCCTCGAAATAGTACTCTTTCAAGTTGGATTGTCCCCCCCCAGCCCTTTGATCCCCCCCTTCCCCCCCCCTTACTTGTATTCTTGGAAGCAGGGCTCCAAGCCGCTCAAGTTTTCGTTTCTGCAGGCGGGCATTGCAGGACCCCCCTGAAATTTCCCTTCCCCCGTTGTTCCTAATTTCCTTTCCCTTCCGCCCTGGCTTCGCTTCCCCAGGTCCAGACCCTTTCCCCTTTTTTTTTTTGAATCCTCCCTTTCCCCCGGCGCGGCTTGCCATACCACTTTTCGGGCGTATTCCAGACCCCTTTCCCGGCGCCAAGTTTCGGAATATCCCCCCCCCTTGTCCGGGGGATCTTCTTTTTTGGAAGCCTTTTTTTTTGAGATAGACCCCCCGCTGTCCAGGGCACCCTCGGCCTATGAGCCACCCTCTTTTCCCGAACCGGCTTTCCCTTTTCTCAATGAACCCCCAGCGGCCTGAGGCGCTTTTCTCGTCATTCGACGTTCTCCTGTTCGCGGATTCTTTCGATTTTACTTCCCTTCCCACAACGTCTACTTGATCGCCAGGCCTTCTTCTCGACGCCGCCTTTCCTAGAAAATTTTTGTTTCCGCGTCTTCCTTCAAGAGAAAAATCGTCGTTTATTGACAAGCCTCTTTGCAGGCGATTCCTTTTGAATGCCCATTTGTCTGTGAGAGACAGAGACTTTCCCTCAGTGAAATTCACTCTTCCTTCCCCTCCAAGAAAATTTAAAGAATAATGCAGGAGGGTTCCCAGATGAGCCCTGCAGTTCGATCAATTTTTTTTTTTCCCCCCGCTCGATTTAATGCGGGACGGACTTTTCCAATGCGATTCACAATTCCCCTACTTATTTTCCGCAATCCTAAGAAGAACCCTTTATACGGTACTCTTTTACGTCAGGACCTTTTGATATTTCCAAAGCGCCCCTATGGCACTTTCTCCCCCCCTGGGAGACAAGCTTCTCTCGCTGTGCAAGTTTTCTTGTGACGCAGGCGCGGCCACTCTGTAAGAGGAAACAGCGCTCTTCTTTCGTTGTATTAAAGCCTCACTTTCCCCTCCTCGAATGCGGTAATATATCTCTTCGACTCTCTCCACGTAAAAAGGAATCTTTTCCCCTTCGGTTAGTAGTCTCCCTTCCTTCCACGTGAAATACGACCCCGCCCCACGGTTCCTTCTCCCCATCCCGGAGTAAGCCCCCTTAGAATAATTAGAATCCCCCTTCATTCTCCTTTAAGTCGATGACCTTTGTTGACTCCTTTTCTTGATTCGAAAAGACCCCCTTCTAGCTCGATGATTCATGCGCAGCCCCTCTTTCTAATGGGATAACTCTTGAGGGAGGAGTCCCTTATTTCCTTTTCCCTTCAGGTGAGGGAACCCCCCCCCAGAGTCCTACTCTACCTTTTCCAATTAGTAGATTCCTCCTTTTAAGCAAATCGCGCCCCCTATCATGATGCAAACTAGCATTTTGGAGCCCACCCTACAAGTATTAGATTCCCTTTTAATATTACAGAGAGGCTTCAGAATAGTCCCTCTAGAAGTCCCCTTACGAAGCCGTGCGTCCAATAATCATTTCAGCGCTCTTTTTCCCCTCGCATTAGGATTTAGTCTTTACGAAGTCGACTTCCCCTAAAGACTTCCTCAATTCGCGAGAGAAATGGCCTTTTCCCTGAAAGAAGATGAGGCTTGTAAGCTAACAGAGCATTTCGTTTCCTTTTTCCCCCCTTCCCGGTCAAAGAGAGACCCCTCCTTTCCGGAAAGAGACATATCTTTGGAAATAAACGCGTTCTTTCTTTTCCCTTCCCCTCCCCCATATATATATATCCCCCCTTGTTGTTGTTGATCTCCCTGATCGGGCTGTCTTACCCCCTCCAGAAAGAGTGGATTTTTCCCCTGCGGGGGGCTCTTCCTTTATTATGAGTTGCCGCTTTTCTTGTCCCGGCGATGCTCGGCCTCTTTACAAGACGAATCATACTTCCTTTTCGGCAGAGGCCTCTCCCCTTCTCTCGATCTGAAGGATTCTCCCCCCCTTTCCTTTATGTAACGAGGCGTTTCTCGATCCGAACCCCCTGCTCGTACAGAGCTTCTTCGAATATGATGATGTTTCCCCCCTTCATCTTATCGCCGCCCTCTCCTTCGCGATTCGACGTCTTTTTTCCCAGATTATTGTTCCTCCTTCTTTTATAGAAGAGGGGGCACTAGTGAGCTTCTCGCTCCTTCCCACCTCGAGCGTATTTGAATTGAAATTCTTTTTCTTTGAAGTGTCCTCCCGCACGAAGGCCCAGGCCTCCCCCTTCCCCCGTCAGAACAACTTTCCCCCTTCCGGGCTCGCGCAGTCCCCCCTGAGCGAGACTTTCGTGCGACTGCGCAGCGTCAACCCGCTTCCTCCCACCGCACCCCTTCCTTCCGGTTAGAAGTCTTCCGTCGGATCCGGCTTTTTTTCACCTTTGCGTCGGTCCAAGGGACGCTCCTCACCAGGAGGTCCTGCTTCTCTTTTTTGAAGTCGCGAGGTCGTCCTCTTCTTGAAAGCAGTCGCGACTTGCGGGCAGTCGGAGTGACTTCCAGAACCTTCTATAGAGATGTTTCGCTTCCCTGCTTCGCTGGCCTCTCCCAGAGAACTGCACCCCCTCTCCCCCTAGGAATTTTCCCCCCCCTGGAAGCGTTTCTTCCATTCGTGTGCGCTTGTACTTTTTCTGAAGGGAAACCCCCGGAGAAAATTTCGAGGATTTTTACAAGACGGTTTTTCTGAATCGCTCCAGCGAGTTACTCTTTTAGCGAGACGGTCTCCAAGCCAATTGCAGCTCAGGATGATTCCCTCAGATGTGGAAAGCAAGCCTTTTTTCCCTTTTTTTTGATGAGATGCTGTCCTCCTATTTTCCCCCCAGGAGGATTCCTTACATGCGCCTTTACCTTTGGAGGAAGTTCCCTAATGCTCGCCAGGCCTTTCCTCTTGCGGGCAATGTTTTCTTTTATCTTGCAGGATCCCCAGCAAGCCAACACCTTTTCTCCCTTGGCGTAGAGTCAGAAGTCTTTTCTTCATCGTTTTTTTCTCCCCAATCAATATCTATCCCCTGCGAACAGGCGCAAATCCTCCGATAGACCAACTTTTCCGCTGGTGTTAATTTCCCTACGGTTCGTTAACCCCCCCTCTTGGCGAAGATGCCTCTGAAGATGTGTTCGAACACACTCTTCCCGAACACGGCCCCCCGAACTTTGAAACCTATATACGAAGAGTTCGGAAAGAACGGTCTGTGAATAAGCACGAGTCCCCCTCTTCCAATTGGATTGCCGTTCGCGTCTTCGGTGCAATTCCTGACGTGCTTTTTTCCTCGATGGAAATTTTTCTGTCCCCTCCAAAACTCCTCTCCAGGGCCATTCTTTCCTCCTTTTCGGGGACGAACTTTTTTTACGCTCCAGGATCTGCTTGACATTCATCAATTTTTTTAGCGGGCTTTTAAATCCATTCATCGATTTTCTGTTTTTTCTCCACTCAGAAGGGTTGGAAGAGCTCCCTCTTAAGGGGGGGCTCTCCCCTTTTCTTTTTTTTCCTAAGAGATTCCCCGAAAGAAATAGGGGAAATTTTTCTCATTTTTTCGGGTACAGATTCCCTTTTGAGAGCTTATAGCGGTTGCCAACTCGTCTCTCGGATAGGACCCCGGAAAATTTTCCCATTGGCCTTTTTTTTCCCCACCCACTTTTTACGCGCTTCTCCTTAGTGCGGGCCCTCTTATTTCATGAACTTGATCCTCTCGATCGAAGAAGGGATTCTAACGCTCTTGGCGTACCGGCGTTCTCCTGTTTTTTTTGGTTTTTCTTCTGCGAGCGGCAGCCGCCGAGTGGTTTTTTTCCCAGGCACTTTTCATCGATGTGGCCATTTTTCCTCCGGGATTCTTCTTTTGTCAAGCAGCTGACGTTCTCTTTCCAGGACAAAAAGTCAATGTTCGTCCCTGCGTCGCGGGCTTTTTTTTCTGGAGCGCCTTATTCAGGTCGCGCCTTTCCCTTATGGTAGTGGCTCTCCCCCCCCGGTAAGTGACGCACCTCGAGGAGTCGCGGCCTTTATCTAGAAAACAATGGTGGTGGACCCCTCGTGAACGTCACTTTTAGGAACTCCCTCCCGGAAAATACCCGATGCGAGCTCCTCTGATAAGTTGTTCCTACCCTTTCTTATTTGGCCGGCTGCCTTTTTTTTTTCCCGAATGGCAGGCGTTTTCCCATAGGACAAGGCTTGTCCTCCGATTTGATCGAACACCCTTCCCCTTTAAAACCTTTCCGGGCACAACTTGCTTTTTTTGACCCCGTGCCCCCCCGTTATAGGGACTCTGTGCAAGATTGGGTTACTGCGTCTTGGCAGAAGTCAGCGCGGCCCTTTCGTCGTGTTGATCGTTCCCCACCCAGTCTACGACCTTTCGTGGAATGTGTTTTTTTCCCCCGAGAAGATCTTTTTCAGTGGCGGGGCCCCCCCCTCTCAACCGCCCGGTCATTATTTTGCCGTAGCCGTTCCCCTTTTCCGCCAGAACGAATTTCCACCGCGGCGATGTCTCCATACCGGATGAGCTGGCACTTTTTTCTTCTACATTAGAATCGCTCCCTCAATACCGAGCCTTTTTGGTATGAGAGCCGGGCGTCCCCAAGTGGGCGCTTAAGAGTACGACGCTTTTCCTTTAGTGGTGGAAGCAACCTGGGAAGGTTCACCCTCGAACGCCATGGAAGCCCTAGATAGAAGACCTCCCTTTTGGAGAGGGACCGCCCCCTTAGGTGCTCCCTCCGTCCCGGACTTCCTTCGCATTACTAAGGCTCTATCGAGCTGCGCTGCCGGCGCGGCGTCTCAGGGTCATTTTCTACCTTTTCTTCCCCCGCATGTTCCATCGTCGCCAAGTTCTCAGAGCGTCGCCGTTTTTTTTTGGGGCGACCGCCCGGTTTTTCCCGGTGCTGGGTTTGCAGGAGGCGTCTTCTCAGAGGCGTTTTTTGAACCTTTCTGTTCCGCCTACCCGGACAGCCCGTTCGCCGCTTTTTTTTCGCTGATAAATGTTGTATGGATTGTCCCGCTTCTTCTTTTGTTTCATTACGACCTGCCCCCGGATGGATGATATCCTTTCCCCGCGGTAAAGCCTCTGAAACCCCCGCATTGTTACCCGGAGGGCGGAGGCGCCTTTTTCCTATATCCCTTTTTTCGCGGGTTCTCCCCCGAGGTTCGGGACCCCCCCCCCCTGGTCTTCGACGCTGATGGCCTCTTTTGGCACCATTCCCCTCCTCTGGTGAGATGAGATGTTTCCCCGCCGCCAGCCCGGACCCTCCTGACTTACAGGTTTGTTCCAAGAAAGCTTTCCTCCCTCCGCCCCTTGCAGTTCTCTCTTTAAGCAGAACAGCCCGCATACTGGACAACTCTCGAGGTTCTCTTGCCGCGGGTTCGCTCAGCCAGCCGTTTTGCCGATCGGAAGGCAAATGACCCCTCAGAAACTCTTGAAAAGAAGAAGACTCTTCAGTAGAAGCTCCGAGAGGACCCGCAATTTGCGGCGGGTACCCCTGAACAAGCTTCCTTTGGAAAGAAAAGATTTTCCCCAGATGGCCTGTTCGTCAAACAAGCCACTCAAAGAATCAAAAAAGAAGTTTCGAAAAAATAGGCAAAAGGACTCCAGATAATGATAGAAATTGGACTGTTTAGGAGTTGATAAGATCCGTAAACCTGTTGACCCTGATAGAGACAGTTCAAAAGAAAGTTTCCCTAGAGAGAAATTCCGGAGTAGGAGAGATGCAAGGAACCCTCGAGGGAAGGGCCCTCCCCCAAAGAGACCTTCCGGGAAAGAGCAGGGAGGAAAGGTCTCTGCCAAGAGAGGAGAGGCCGTTCACCGGAACCCAAGTAGAGTTGTTCGGCCCCCTTTCAGGATTTTTCTTAATCGTTCTTCGCCCACTTGGCCGCCTCCGTTTCGCAGGACCCACCCCCCTTACTTTTTCCCGAAGCGGACGAATGGTCCGGATTTTTCCTCCAGTGCAAAGAGTGTGAGGCGGCCCCCTTTTCAGGGGAGGCGTCTACAGGAAGGTAATTCCTGAAAGACACATAATGCACCGGGGGCGCGCCGCCCCGGCCACTGCCCCCGTGTGCATGCTTCGGTTACTTCCTTTGGAAACACCTTTCGGGGCGGATTCAGTGTGGGGCCGCTGATCAAAGTCTAATTCGGTGCATCGCCAGCTTAGTAAAACCCCCTTTTAGATTGGGAGGAAGATTTCCCAAGCACACCCTGGGGAAAGAGACGCCCCCTCTTCATCCCCAACCTCTTCGTACCCCCCCCTTCCCCAACCCCTGTTCCCCTCCCTACCTCACCGCGCTCCTTTCTCCTCCCCATATACCTTATCTGCACCAACAGTTATCTTTACCGCCCGCCTCTATTCTGTTCCCTCCCTTATCCTTCCTGCCCCACCTTCCGCCCTCTACTCTTCTCCTTCCATAACACCAACTTTCCCTCATTCGCGTTTACTCTTCCCATCCCCCTCGTCCTACTCTCTCCCAATCCCCCCTGTCACCTCCACTCCGCCACCCCCCCCCTCTTCCCCCCCCCATTCCATTCTCACGTCCCCTCTATCCTCCCATTCCCCCCCTCCCTACATACCCATCCCTCCCTTCCTCCGTATCTATTCCTCCCCCCCTTCACCCCTCCCCCCCCCAAACCCTCTACTTCCCTCCTAATCACCCCCCCCCCCCCCCCCCCCCTGTAAAGATCTCGCCCTGGGTCACGACCCCTTTTCCATTTCCATCCCCCCAGCAGGCTTTTCTTGGCGATGGCTTCTTCCAGGCGGCCGGCCGTTCATCCGCAGGCCAAATAGACCCTGCGAGCGCTGTCAATATTTTCCCCGTGCCGCGTGCCTATTGACGTTTACACCACCACTTTTTTCTTTTGTGGCGAGGCCTGAGGAGAGAGCTCTCCTTTTTTTTAAGAGCCATATGTGCTCTTCAAATTAGACTTTGCAGGCGCACAAGCCCCCTTTTCGATAAGATGAGCTCCCCCTCTCCTATGATCGGATATCCCAGTCTCCAAATTCCCCCCCTCGGACTGATGACTCCGGGTGATGACTTTTTTTCTTTTTCCCCGAAACAGTAAGGGGTGACGAAAATCGTTTGGTAAGGAAAATTGCCCCCAATGGGCCCCCCCCCCTTTTCTCATGGAGAGAACCCCTACGGGGCTTTGTAAGCCTCGCCTCCGCAACCCCCTTTTAGTGCCAAACTCCTTGGACGCCGCGCAGAGTTACCCCACTAGCCGCTTAACTTCTTCCCCTTTTGGAGTTTTTTTTAATTGAATTCTCTTTTCGCAAAGAACCCTTACTTCGAACGTTTTTGTTAGGGGACCCCTTATTCCACCCAAAGGCCTTTCTTTTTTTCATTGAAGGGAACTCTATCCCCTCCCTTACGACGAAGGAAACCCCGGTTGGCTTTTTCTCCCGTCATGAGATTATTACTCCAAAGATCCAGGACTTTGCTTTCTTGTCGTTAGACCCGCCGAAGAAACCCTCTCCCCCCCGTAATCGCTTTTCTCTTCCAGAAAGCTCCACTTCTTCCCCCCAGAAAATAGTACTCGTGTAAGCGGCCGCTTGACCCTCCTTTGCCTCTTGATGGATTCCTCCGATTCCCGGGCGAGGAAACGCGCTAAAGGGTCGTCCTCCTTCTTCCCGGTCCCTTTTCAAAATGGGCCCTTCTGCAGGAAAGTTTTCCCATCACCTCTAGGCCCCTGTTCCCCCGATCGAGAGATCACCGGTCCAGACGGAAAACGGCCTCCTCCAGCGAACGGAGCGGATTTCATCTTTTTTTCCCGAAGACTCTCGTTCTTTTCCAGAAAATCATCCCTGGCTGGACCTTCTTTCTGAGGCTTTATACAGGCAGAAAATGTTCCCTTTCTTCTCCGGGGGAAGCAGAACACGCGTGGTGCTGGACTCCAAAACTTGTTCACGGGAACCTCTTTTTTCTGAGCCAACAAGCTCTTTTCTCCCCCGAAACGGAGTTTGAGAAAATTGAAACTGTGCGGATGCGCTTCTGTCTCTCTTAAGGAGACGTTTTTTTTCCTCGCGAGAGTTCACGTTTTTCGCTGATGGGAAGGACCTTCGCCCACCACATACAAGGAGGGAGGAAAGGACTCCTATCGGGGAATGAGAACGGGCTTTTGCCCTCTGGAGAGAAACTTGCCGGGCCGCGTCGGCACGCATTTTCGTAAGGGGGGAAGGGGACCCGCCTCCCCGTAAGAAGACCACCAACCCCGAGGCGGAGGGAATTTCGCCAGAGATCCGGGCGAAATACATCTCCCCCCCAAGAAGGACCTCCTCACCCTATCCCCCCCCTGAGGAAAGATAGGATCTCCATTCCTCTGAGACAGTCTCTACCGCAGAGCTCACCCGCGTGAAGAAGGGGAAGAAATCCTCTTACAATCGCACATCCTCACCGAAGAATCCCATCTCCATAAGGAGGGCCCCCCCACCCAGTCTC
>Ga0179593_1514275_pt1 | contig 10596 bp, 6 predicted proteins | sample CZODoug2_1_08_16_FD_185931 | JGI IMG/M metagenome (GOLD analysis project Ga0179593, IMG submission 185931) | Vadose zone soil fungal communities from Angelo Coast Range Reserve, California, USA - CZODoug2_1_08_16fungal (PacBio error correction) | ecosystem: Environmental > Terrestrial > Soil >... | reverse complement strand
TCTCAAGATTTCCCCGCAAGCAATTGGGGGCCTATTGTTTGTTCACCAAGACCCCTCTCGATATGCCCCTGCTCCCTCGTGCCCCCAGGGTCTCACGTCTTCTTCCGAGGATCTTTTTAAGAGGGAAGCCGCGCTACCTACCGCTTTCCCGTGTGACAAGCGATCGATTTTGCCCGGTAATCTTCGCTACCCTCTGAGCAGTGTTTGTTGCACCCCAATTGGACCGCACTCTTGCACGGTCTTAGTTCGGCTGCACGGGCTTCTTCTTTTTTTTCCACTTATCAGTAACGACTCAGCCCGGAAAGACCTTTTTTCCTCACCTTGAGACGCCGTTCTGCTGCCGGCCTTTTTCTCTTTTCGGATCCTTGTCGGCAATTAGCGTTAAAACATCGGGCCCCAAAATTTTCTCATCTTGTCGGGGCGTCAACGGCACACCCATTTCGTGGAGACCTTTTTCTTCCCCCTTGGTTTATATTGAAACCGAACAGGCCTTCTCGGGTTTACATCGACGACGCCCGCTAATAGCAGGACCAAGGCGACGTAAGTTCTGCCGTCTCCTTAAATCCACCCCACTCACCCCTTTTTTTTTGCCACCCAAGCATTTTACGGCAAAGCTATATTCTTTCCCCCTACGTTGTGTTTGTTTTTAAGATGGCTTCTCCGCTTTGGACTGGATTTTTTCGACCCCTCTGCCCCGGATGTGGACGACTTCTCTTTCGTCGTCGGGCGGTCTGATATCATCGTGCGTCCTTTGGCTGCATGTTTTCCAACCCGAGTCAGCTCGTGTAGTAGGATTCTCAGTACCCCTTGAGATGAGGTTCTCCAAATTTATCAAATTGTGGCCCTCTCTGAACCGCGCTCCTCCCAATGAAGTGAATGCTTTATTGATCCCGTCCCCTGATGTTACCGCCTATTTCTACCCCCGGTCCCGTCTCCAATGTCATGATAAGCTGCGGCCTGTTTCCTTTTTTTGGGCAAAGGGTTGATAGAATACTACTCCGTGTGTGTGCACCTAATTCTGATAAGTGTCTTACCCTATTTCCTTTTGTGCCCACTCGTCGCCTGTTGCACCCCCAACCGTATTCTTTTCTGTCGATATCTTCCCGTGAAACTCGCGCTTGTTCACGGAGTCAGTCGGGCCAGAGCTTCCTGTTACCTATCAGACCTGGGCCTTCCAGTAGGCTCATGAATCCCGAGTGGGATTGGTGCCGATTCGCCTTTTTTTTCTTGTTTCATCTGGTCTGCGCCGTTAGTTTGAAAGCTGACTACAGGAGACCTTTCCCTCCTCTGCATCTCCTAGCGGGGTTTGCCACGCTGACCTTTGTTTCCAGGCCCCTGGGCTCGCACCGGCCACGGCCTTTCTTTGATTCTGCCTAACGTCTCCTCCATCTCTTCCAAACTGGTTCCTAAATTTAGCCAACAGGGTCGCACGTCGGAGTAGCGAACGCGAAGACGGAGAAGGCAGCTCGGCAGCCCCAATCACCCTCGGTGGTTCGTGCCAACCCTAGACTCGAAGCGCCTCAAAACGTCCTCCCAATACTCCACAAGCGGGACGCTCGGGTGACTTTTTGCATGATCCGCTTGGATTGTGGTTTTTTTCAGATGGTGCCACTTTGAGTGCATGGACGTTCCCAATGAACATTTCCTTTCTCTTGCTGCTTCATTCGAATTTTCGAGTCTCCACTTCGCTTCTAATGTTTTCTTGTATTTGCACCCTGAAGTGTTAGGACATTGGCTGGTCCGTGATTTCTGAATGATTGCTGTTCCATGCACCGGCTTACTGGTTATTTGACGGACTGACGCTGTAATCCACAGGACCATAGCTGAGGCATAGAGCTTGATTTCTCAGGGCCAGACCGCAATCCCTTCACGGCTCATCCGGCAGTCCGGAGAATGTTTCTGCACTTGGTTCTGGCCAATCTTTGTTGGCCCGTAGACTGAGAATCTGGAACCTTGCCGACATTTTGCCTCGCCCTGGAAGAAGAAGGCTTAGGGATCTTTTTGCGAAGACTACATGCGCCCGCTTCACGGATGTTATTTAGCCAAAAGAGTAGGACGGGCGAATGACCTTATTGCTTTGCTTTTCTTCGAGCACATGTTCGGTCAGTGGCACCTTGAGTAATTTTTTTACGCCTACTTGCCCCCCCTATTCCGACGATATTAGCGTCTTTATTTGGGATGTTCTTATGATTAGTTTTTCTTTTTCCTCACCCCTCTACACCGCGTGACCCTTTTTCCGAACACTTCAACGCACTTTCCGGTCGGAATGTGGATGGAGCTTGAAGCCCTAGGACCTGCTTTTGTGCCGTAGCTACAGCTTCCTTACTTCCAAGTCGCGCAAACGAATCCAGGCCCCATCCTCGATTGTTCACCAGCCATCCTCTGTCCGCCGCACCCGGAGTTTTTTGTCCAAGTGAGTGGAGGCAGACCTGCACCCTTGCAATCTCCCTCCGTTTTTGGGGGCGCATATCCGCGTTGGCCGCGTATACTTTGTACCTTCGATCTGAGGCTCACGGGCGTTCGTACCTCCCTCTTTAGTCTTCCTATTTGTGTTCTTAGAGGTCTTGGCCAGGTACGCGTGAGAGGTATAATTGGCGTCCCCCTTCCTATGTCTCCCCTATGCCATCAAGAGGGCCTTGGCGAGTTTTATTTTGCGAGGCGTGGGTGATGCTCCTATCCGCCGTTCCCCCCATTCTGTTGGAGCGCTCGATTGTTCTGGAAAACAGATCCGACTGCGTTGCCTGGTTTCTTTTTCCGACGGCAATCCTCCCGTAGCTGTCTCGCTCTTCCAACGGACTTTCGGCGTTTATCGCTTCTGGAGGCCCAAGTCCCGGCCGGCCCTACGTTTTTTGGGGAGACCCCGGGCTTGGTTTTTGGACTTTCGGACCCCAAGCCCGGTAAGCCTCCTTTAAGTCACTCAGATCTGACCACGCAACAACGCCGGCTACCTCTCTGCGGGTTTGTGGTGTTTGCCATTGCCGACCCTTCTCTTTGCGCGGGGATCAACTATCTTTTTCGAGTTGTAGTTCGCAATATCCGTTGTCCTTGATGTGCCCTTGCTACGCCGCATGTTCCTCAGGCCACCCCGTCCTATCGACAGTAACTCGTTGCATTTTCTGACTTACCTCAAGTCCCTGACTAACCTTCCTTATCCATGGCACGCGATTTCAACGGTTTGAACTTTCAGATCTTCCAGTTCTACGGAGCATTAAGATTGCATAAATGAAGAGCGCCGACTGACTGATCTCGCGTCTCTTTTTTCCTGTTGTGTTCTAGGAGTCCACGTTTTTCTTCAGTGTCCTTCGTCGACCGGGAGCCGATGCTGCGCGATCCGGACCAGTTATCTACAGACGTTTGCTTTGCCTAGGAAGGCATCCCCCAACGCCCGCCTAACTTTCCCGTTTTTGACCTGTTCAGAACTAGCCAAAGCGAGTAGAAAAGGTTGCGTTTAAATGACGTTCCCCCTTACACTCCTTGGCAGATTTGACATTGGCGGGCCTCTTTCGCGGCCACCAGAAGCACGAGAAAAACCTCCCCCGCAGTATCGGCCACCAGAGCTTCGCGTTTTGGCTCATGGGTTTCTCCCTGTTTTATCTCTCAGGGTGGAAATGAACGCATCAATTTGGGGGTTCCGAGCACTGCTTCCTTTTCCGTCCTTTTTTCGTTCCTGTTTCTTGTGATAATAGCTGCAACCTTTTCCTTGAGCAGCCGTTTTTTCCCGGTCCGCTATAGCTTCAGTATGATTTGACAATCCCCTATTTTGGAGGGATGAATACTCATGGACCGTTTGTGGAAAACCAGTCGACTTTTCTAGGGGAAACCCAAAGTTTTTTTATCTTAGGTCGATCGCTTTAAACCCGTTCGTCCCTTCCCAGCCGGCCTTCCCGGTGCCGACCTAGATTTGACCCCAATCCCATCGCCTCTGAATTTTCAGCAGTGGACCCTCTCTTTCCTTTTTTCCGATTGTCCTAGCCTGGAAGCGCAGACCCCCGTTTTTGCAGCCGTTCCCTTAGGGCGTTTTCTGCTCTTACGGGCGGATCTAGCCCATACTCCACGACGAGTGTACCAAAAAGTTGGCGCCGTGTTGCCTGTCGTTTGCAGAGCGGCCGTTTCCACCGCAGTCATTCTGACCATTCCCCTCGGACGGCCTTTGCCCCCTGAGAGACCAGGAAGCTTTGAGACTTCACTCGGTTTCCGGCAATAGCAGTTAACACCCTCTTCTTAGTCAATGACTTCCATTCCTTTCGGCGCGGGTTCGGCGGCCCCAAGATTGCCCCCCCTTGTTCGATATCTGTCTCCTGTTTACCGTCTCCCCGAGAGGAATTATAGGGGTCTTGCATGCACTTCCCCTTTGACGCACTGCCGTGCTACCGCGGAGGAGACTCAGCGATGCTGCCCCTCTTGAAACAGAAGTCCCTGCGGCGCCCCCTCAGTCCCGTTCTTCCCCAGACATCTTTTCTATCAATCCTTTGTGTTTTGTTTGAGTAGAGCTGGCCCTTGATGGGGGAACAGGGTCGCTGTCTTTTTTCTTGGAATTTCTCTTGCGCGTCGTGCTGCGTCGCCTGCTATTCTGTTTTTGGATTGCATGGAACCTCACAGGGCTCGTTTTTCCGTGTTAGACGGGTCGGACTTCTTCGTGATAACTTTTCTCCCATCGCCAATGGTCGAGTCAGCTGATTCTCACAGATGCAGTTTTTTTTTCTCTTTTTTCTTTCTTATTGAGCACCATGTACGCAAAGCAATCACTCAACTGGAGCCGTAGTTTCGGCAGCAGTATGTGTTTCTTGTGATTTTCGAAACGTATCCTCTTTTGGCACCCCCCGTGGACAGGCCCCGTCGCCGCCTAGGACTTTTACAGAACTCAGTGAGCATTTTTGTCAAGTTTCTATGCATAGTCCCGTGCCCTCTCTTTTTCAAAGGAAGCGCGTAGGCGTTCTTCCCGATGCTTTTCGATCCCATATACGTCGCCCCTGGCCCGTCTATTAAGAGTCGAGGGGATTTTTCTACTTTCCCCTCCCCCGATGTTTATCTCTTTCTCTCGGGCCGGACCGTTTATCCCCCACTGTACAACCGACTCCTAATCTCGCGCGTCTAGAATTGCTGTTTTCGCAACTAGACGGGTGAAACTCTTCTCCTTTTTTTCATTTTCCCCTCGGCCGGTATTCAAATCCTCCTCCGCACAGATACGCAGTCACAACTTTCTTCTCCTCTCTCCCCACTGAGACGTGATCAACTACCTCCGAAAACGAGGCTTCCGTTCTCGTGTCTCTTCATCCCAATCACATATGCGGTTCGTCCACATACGAGCCAGAGGTGGAGAAGTTGCCCAAGGAGCCCCTTCTGCCCTCCACCGGACTGAGTGTGAGACCGTCATTTTGTCAATTTTTTTTCTATGTTCTGCGCGTGCCCTCAGGACAGACAGACCCGTCATCGTCCCTTTCAAGCTCGCTTTTGTCGGCCCCCTCCGCCCTTTGCTCCGTACCTTCCGTTTTCTTGTATTTTCTCCCGCTTGTGTACAGTGCGCTTTGCCCCGGTTCTCGAATCCATCCTTCCGAGGATTCACCTGAATCGATTTAGGATATGGGTTCTGGGCGGACTCAGCACCCCCCGTCCCATCCCCGCCCAGTTCCAAGAGAGCGACAAATAGTTTGGTCACTTTCACGAGCGACCCTTCACCCAGTCGCGCTGGACTGGTCCCCTTCCTCTGTTGTGCATGTTTCCCTCTTGCGGCTTTGCATACGGTTCTCCTTTTTCCCCCCTTCGCTGCACCCTTGGAATAGGTGATTGCTAACTAAGTATTCCGCAAGCGCTCCCGTGAGAGGTAATCCATCCACCCTGAAGGCCGTCACACGTTCACCGCTCTTAGAATAGAACGCCTTAAATAAGACTCCTCCTCCCGGGCACTCGGGTAGAATCCATCCTATAGAGCACCGCCGAAATGAACAATCCTCGAGAGGCGGCTCCCACCTACAACCGCCAGGGAGGTTTCCAATTTTAAGAGTAGTGCAAGCGTGAAAGATGTCCCCCTAGAATTGTTAAAACCGCGAATGACGTGTGTGGGCACAGCCGGGTGTTGGGATTCCGTTTTGACGTCCCTTGTGTTCGAGGATCCCACCTAATTACCCTGGCAGAACTTCCGGAAACAGCACGGTGAAGCGTTGTGAGCCTGGCGGTTTCAGCGATATTTGATCCCAGGCATTCCTTTTCATTAGACGATAAGCTGGCTCGGACCCAATTTTTTGTCGGACTCCCGGCCCCCCCGCATATTTTTAACGCAAGGGCGCTGGATGTGCCTTACAATCTGCTCCGTGCCACCCGGCCGACTTGTGCAAACTTCTTCTATTGGCTGTCCTTGTCACTGCAGATCGAACTCCGGCGAAGCAGCGATGGTATGGCTCAATAATGTCAGGCGCAGGCACTGCGCGTGGCCACTATAAGAGGGACACGAAACGTTGTCTGTTGTGTAGACCCCCCAGAGGGCAAACGGACTCCGGGGAGCGGCTTCCTCCTGCCCACCCCACCTGTCTCGCCAGCCGGTCATCCTCGGAGCGACGCCAGGCAGGCCACTGAAACGTTTGTTGCCGGTGATTCCTCCCGTTTTCACTCATGGTTTTTGGCGTCCGATATTTTGGAAACCACAGTATCTGGGTCATTCGTTTCTCTATCTTTTTTCTCCGGCCCCCTCTGTAGATTACTCTTATCGATAAGGAACCAACGGCACTGTTCTCGGAGTTGAGCGCCTCCGAACATGAAAACCGTGCTGTTTCCTGCCTGTTCCAGGCCCTCGAGGGACGGCCCTGGGGACCCAGGAGACCGAGCGTACAAACAAAAGGAAGAAGCTACAGGTCAAAGGCGGGGCGAAATCCACTGATATTGGAGTCCACAGCAAACGAGGCCCCTCTGTCCAACTCGGCGGTCTTCCTCGGAATATTAGGTTAAGTTGTGCACGAGGTTTCAGTAGTCGAACATGCGATTCCACGGCCAGTATAGCAAGATCCGGGTAATTCTCATTTTTGCAAGAGTTGCGAAATCGCACCGTACACCTGCTTGACGCTGACTTAGCATGTGTAGCTATGGCTGAGTTGTACTAATTGTCCCACACCTGACTCCTCGGCTTCTACGGATCATGACGGTCACTTGTCTTCGGAATGTTACAGCTCTTATAACTGATAATCACCCTCTTTCAATCTGTGGTCCTTTTAGAATTACTGAACTCCTGACAGGTGCGACGATTGCTCGTCGTAGCCGGGGCGGACTGTTTCCGGGTTTTCGTTTGCCATCTAGGTTAGAAAACCTGGGAGACAGAGTCTCCTTCTCACTCCGTCGCACCATTCTCCCCCCAGTAGTTCGCCAGTTAGAGGAGTATTAAGCGGATGAATCAGGTGGCCAGAACACCTAACCTAGTTTCCTCCAATCTTTCCATGAGACCATCGAACTTGTTACTTTGCCGAGCGAAAGCGAGGCGAGGTTGACAGCATTTTAGTACCTTCCATCGACACTTTTCGGCTCTGTAATCTCACCCGCATAAGGACAAAAGGAAAAACAACTTTAAATGATGGAGGTTTGCCCTAACGAACACCTTTTGGCTTCATTTTTTTCGTTCGTCCAACTTTCTTTCTGTCTGCTCTCCGTATGTCGGAAAACAATCAACATCTCCGTTGTTTGTGTTTCCAGTGAAAAAGGACTTCCCCCTGGTGAGTCCTTTCTGTTCCGTCAAGTATTTTTTCCTAATATTTGTCCGATTCGTACCCGACATATTTTTTTAATCCCCGGCGTATTTTCTCGTGAGGGTGATTGCAATCTACCGCGGAAGTCGGAAAGGCTATTGACATACCACGGTGATTTTCCGCTTGAAAGGGACGCCCCTGCGGTCCAAACAAACCAACCTTAGCACTGTCGGAGACTGAGCAACCTTTCGTCAACGACGGGTACCCACCCCTTGTGAAGGCTTTAGAAAAATCCAGTTTTCCCGTCGAAACAGATAAACGAATCCCGGGTGGGAGCCCCCCAATCTAGTTACCATCACCTTTTTAATTCCGATGTGCGCTTCTGACGTTTTTGCAGTCTGAGGCAGGAACCGAGGTCTGAGTGCTTTGAAGTCCGCCCGGTGGTAACGAGATTACGTCACCTCCGCATAGGTCCCGTTCCTCTCGGCCACGTAAATATTTGCCCACACACTTTGTCCTCCTTGTTTTTCTCTCCGTGTGGTGTGAACGGGATATTGCTGGTCGCCAAACCGGGCACGTATTCTTTCGGAACTGAACCTCAACCCGACAGGATTTTAGCACAGGAGCCAGTACGGCGCTAGGCCTTCTGCTTGTAGAATACTGGCCGGCCACTACGTTTTTACCCATCGCTTTCCTCAAGCGCATTTCCCTATGGCCGGCGCGGCGGGCGGACTGAGTCCCAACACCCTCTCTGGTGACCCTTAAATTGTCCCGGAGAAGTCTCCTGACCCCCTGTGAACAAAAGTCGTCCCTTTCTGTTTCACTTCACGACTACGGTCACTCCAGACAGCCAAGAGGCCTGCTACCTGACTCTCGCCCCCGACCTTCAACGGCACCCGCGCGACACACGTCATCCCCCTCGGACTGCAAGCTATTATCTTATACTCTCCTCTTTTGTCTTCTCTGTTAGAGATTTCCTTCAATCTCGGCTGATTGCTGTTAGTAAGGGCTTTGGCTGGAAGTCTCTCTGTCGTAGTGTAGAGCTCGGAGTGCCATTTATCTTCTCTGGGTCTTCCCCCTTTCCCCCCGAGACTTCCTTCCTGAGTAGACGGGAAGGACCATGGTCTGGAAAAGGTGAAATCAATGGGTTTTTAGGATGTCCGCTTGTCCCGCTTGCCTACGATGTGTGGGCTGCGATTGAGCTGGAATCCTTTCTTACTTCCCCAAACCAGTATTATCCTTGACAACGCAAGCCCCCAGCCTCTCTCGTTAGCTGTAGGAAACACCTTTTTGGGTCTATTGTTCCGCGACACTATCTCTGGTGGCAACCTCTCAGGTGCTATCCGTCTACGCCCTGGCCCGGGTCGCAGCCCCTGAGTCGCCCCCTTTGTGTAAAAACGTTCAGGCTTTTTTCTCTGGACTCTATTCGTGCACGTAATCGTCCAGTCTTCTGCCACGCTCCCGAGTTCCGTTTCCCTTTCCGGTCTCGGACCCGATCTCAATCGTCACATGGCCCCTCTCTTTATTTCGAGCCTCTGGGATTTCCCTCTTGGCCGGACCCAATTGCTGTTATCTGGGAGATCCGTTAACGGTTGGCTAGCTGACCTCCCCCCCTCGTTACTTTTTTTCCCGACTCTTCAATCTTCGGTTGTTTTGCCAACCTACCTGTTTCAAACGGTTTACAAGGTCAACTGTTCACACCGTCCCTCGCATCTGGGCAGACCGAATCAGTGGCACGCCCGTGCTCGCGCTTACCCACGTTTTGATCACTAGCCACGTTTCTCACTGTCGGCGAAAACTGCCCCCTCAATTTCTCCGGTCCCGGGAAGGCAGCACCCCTAACCACCAAAGTTGGTAGGCTTTTCGCGTAAACCGAAGATGAGCGAAAGAAAGCCGAGCCAAACAACTTCAATACGAGTGACGTGCGGGTTAGCCCCTGAAGCTGCCTGTTGTCAGTGGTTTAGCGATGGTGACTTATCTATGAGACCGCTAATCCCCCCCCTGCTCCGCTGGAAGGTTTTTCATCGACAGTCGCTTTCTCGCAATGGATGTCGTGTTAATTCTCCCTTGCCCGTGTGACAAACTTCCAGCGTAATGATTTTACGTTTGGTGTCTAATTCATTAGATGCTATCACAAGAGGAAGGAGCCCTTCTTGCGGTCATTCTCAGCCCCCAGATAAATGGACCCGACAAGACGCAGTAGGAACCCAAAAAGCCCTCCCAGCACTGTCCTGCACTAAAGAGCACCAAGACCGACAAAGCCAAAGGCGGTAATCCCTGTTCCAGAAGGGGGGGCATGTGTCTAAAGGATCTCGGCGCCGTCAAGTATACTCTGTAACATGTCGCTTCATTGAATTTCGCCTTGACATACATTTGCCTGGCCATTCCCCCGGTGTTAGCTCAGCGACCGCAACCCAGCGCCTGACATGAGAAGAGTTCAAGGAACTGGGGCCGTCGCAAATGTATCCTGATCCGGCGACTTCAAACTATTGCTGAAAATTCGGTCGACGGCACGTTAATCTTTTTGTTCCCGGCCGATAATGTCTTCACGCAGTACACCCTCTGAGCCTGTCTGCCGATGCGTGTTTACCGCTTGGGGTGCGGCCCTTTACGAGCTTCCTGGAGATCTACCGCACTCACATGGGAACAGGTAATTCACCCCGTTCCTTTCATGAGGCAGTAGCTCCGTAATCCGATACCCCGTGACTTCCTTCTAGTACCCTCCCCCCCCCCCCTCCACTTGACTCAAACCCGGCTGATGCCGCGATAAGAATCCCCTGTCCCCCTCTTCATGCTCTATCAAGACCAACCTGTCACCTGTATCTTCCACTTTCCTTGCAGCGATTGACTATTCTCCCTCTTCTCATAGCAGGATTGCTGTCTGGACAAATGCTGTCCCGGTGATCTATTCTGAAAGTTACCCCCCCCC
>Ga0179593_1498569_pt1 | contig 10596 bp, 10 predicted proteins | sample CZODoug2_1_08_16_FD_185931 | JGI IMG/M metagenome (GOLD analysis project Ga0179593, IMG submission 185931) | Vadose zone soil fungal communities from Angelo Coast Range Reserve, California, USA - CZODoug2_1_08_16fungal (PacBio error correction) | ecosystem: Environmental > Terrestrial > Soil >... | reverse complement strand
TAGTCCCCTACCGTTTTCCGAGGTTGAAAGTTGTGGTCCTTGTCCTCCGCACAGGGGTTTCTTTCCCGTTGTCATTCCCCTTTTGTAGAAATTTAAACCTTTGTCGCGGTTTCTGACTCAACAGGCGTTTTTGTCTCAACTTTTTCCCCACCCCGATCCCCCCCCCAGAACCCCCTACTTTTCCCCCCTTCCGACGTATTCCCCTTCTCCCCCCCTTCGCGATCCTGACTGACGTCGGTTTTTTGCCCCTTCTCTAGCTTAAAACGCCCATAACTGATGACCCCCAGCTGACTACACCCTGTCAGGTGGAAGTTTCACGTTTCCCTGACTTCTTCCCTCCCCCCTTTGTTCTTCACTGGTTCACTTTTGAAAAGGATTTTTTTCGGTCGGTCCCACCTTCGCTGCTTGAGGTATGAGGTTCATCCCGTAATCCCCAGTTTTCCGCGCCCACCGTGTTTCGTTCCCTTAATTTGACTCTTCGTTGTTGTGGGTCGTAGTCGTAGTCTTTTTATAAGTAGATTTCCCGCCCCCTGTCCAACGCCCCGGTCTTTCCTCGGAAACCACTCTTTCCCACCCCCTTTTACCAAGGATCCCTGGCAAACTAAATCATCTAACACCTGCAGGTCCTGCTGTGGAACCTGTCCCCATTTTTTGCGTTTTGGCCGTTTCCGCACTCCAGTTAGACACCCCTCATTTTGCTGTTTGTGGTTACTTTCCTTGCCCGTGTCCGGGTTTCGGGTCCCCTGAGCCAACCTGTGTGGACCCTTACGCCTACCCACAATCGCCCCCGTCTGCTTTTTTACTGTGACCATCCCGGGCCTTGTGCTTCCCCCCTGCGCAAAAGTCGTTGCAGGCCGGGGCGAAGTAGGTGCAAACCGCTTGGTCCTTCATAGACCTTTTTCCGGTGCCTCAATTGTTCTTTTTTCCCCTCCTGCCTTGGTTTTTTGCCCTTTATTTCCCCCAGCTTCGTCCTTGACCCATTTTGGCCACGCAGTATGAGATGCCCCCAGCCCTGTTTTCTTGCCGTTCTGATTGGAAAGTTCTCTTTTTCCCATGCTACTAACCACCAAAACAAGATCTTTGTAGACGGTTTCCCCCTCCCCGCCTAGATTCCGATGGATCTCGCCCCCGGACCCCGACCCCAATCTTTTTTTCTGGTAAGTTGACCTGACGTCACTTGTTGATCTAAAACCCTTTTCCCAGTCTACGTATTCGGGGTGTTTCGAACAAAGCGGGACTCCCCCCGTTTTCTTTATCAACGTCTTCGGTTCTTTGCGTGTTAACATTCAAACGTTCCTCCCCCCCTCTCCGTTTCCTTTTCCTCTCTTGGTCCCGCAAACACTTTTTGGTGGACGAGCCCGCCGTTTTTGTTTCTTGCGACAACCCCCCTTTTGGCCCTTCCCCCACGGAATCAAATGGCGACGGTCTTCTTACTACCGGCCTTTTGCAGCCCCTTCCCCCCTTTCCCCAGGACTGCCCGGACGTCAGATCTTGTTCGGCGGGTTTGTTCCGGTTTGATGACCCCCTCCCCGGTTTTTTCCCCCTGGCGGAGCGGGCTACTCTTTTGTGATTTTTCCTCCGCTATGGCATCCCCCCCGTTTCCGCCTGTGCGACGATCAACTTTTCCCCCGTTTCTTGCACCCTTTTCCTTTTTTGCGGTTTGCTTTATTAAAATTGGAGTCGCTGTTCGGGCTGTATGGCCTGTTGTCCTGTCAGAGGTCTGTATCACCGTCCTTAAGTTCGTGTAATCCCTGAGGTCAAACCCTCGCTTGCCTTTGGAACTTGTGAAACCCCCCCCCCTGCCAACCCTTGTTTTCAACGGGTTTTCCACCGGTTCCCCCCTTCCCCCCTCCCCCAACACCCTCCCCGCTACCATCTGGATCCCCGCGTCCTTTTCGATAAGTTGGACCCTTTTTCTTCCTCTCTCCCCTTGGACACACCGCGTCCATTTCCTTGCGCTGTTTTGCGTTTCCTTTGTTTTCGTTACTGTACCCGGATTCGCGGTCTCTTGGCGTTTTCCCGATGTCTTTCGCTGGATATTTTTTCTTTGTCATCCCGGGCCTGCCTCTGGTTTCCCCGTTTTCTTCCCCCCCCCCACTTTTGCCGGCGTTGGATTCCCCCCGTCCGCCTGTGTGGTTTCTTTTCCTCCCTTTTCCTTTTTTTTGTCCCCCGTACCGTGCCCCCATTTTCTTCCCCTGTCGCGCTGTACTTTCCCCCCCGTGCAGTGGACACCTTTTTCCCCCCCCCTTCTGCTTTTGTTTTTTGCTTGGTCGTCTTTTTTGTTAACCGGCTCAATCCCCTCCCTGGTAACCCCCGGTTCTGTTCCGGCCTGGTCAAGCCGGCCCCCCCCCACCCTTTGTTTTAAAGGTTCTCAGTAAAAACCTCCCGTCTTCCCGTGCCAATGGTACTTTTGCCCTGCCTCGATCCTTCGGTACTCTTGGGCACCCCTCCTTGTTTTGTCGCCTCTCTTCCCCCCCCACGAGTTGATTCCGCGCCCATAGTCTTAAGACGTCCCCCACGAACCCCCCCCTCTTTTTCTTTTCCCATCCTTTTCCCTTTTTTGTTTTGACCTTTCCTGTTTTTTGATGTGTTGACAGGATTTTTCTTTCTTTCCCTCTTTTTGCGTTTTTGCGTGCCATTCTCGGTTTTTGTGCCCCTTCTTGTGCCCCTGACCGGAGTTTGTGTCCCCCCTAGCCGGTTTTTTGGATTTTGAAACGTTTCAGCCCTTCATCCATGCCGTTGCATTCAGGCCGGTTTTTTTTTTTTTTTCTTTCCCCCTGTCCAGGTTGGTTCTGGGGTTTCTTTTTCTTGGACCCGATCCCGCCGGTCGTGGTCCCCGTCCGGGGATTTCCTTTGTCCGTTAAACAGCGGCCGTCCTTGCCAGCCACCTGCGACGTTGGACCCATTATTTTTTTTTTTCAGCCCCCTCGGTCCCCACGCCCACTCTGGTGACCGACCAGGCCCCCCGTTACAGGTGGGCCGCGATTGCCCAACCGTTTCTTCTTTCATTTATGTTTTTTTTTTTCCTATTTTTTATTTTTTTCTCCTTTTTTTTATTTATGGTTTTTTAGTTCTTCGACATTTTCCGCTGCTGGGCTTTGCCGGCTTCGGCCCCTGAAACTTGGCCGGCCGTCCCCCCCCCCCGGTGACCAGTTTCGTTAAGGCTTATGTTTTTGGGACCCCTCCCCCCGACCCTTGTTCACTTTCTGATTCGACCCCCCTGCTTGACCAACCTTTTTTTTCCATCGCCCGTCATACTGAATGAAGTACCACTTGGCCCCCCCCCTTTTTTAAAAACCCCTCCCTCACACTTTCCAACCGCCCCCATGCGTAAGGGCCCGGGGACGTCGTTTTGTGTCCACGTTTTTTTATTTTGTCGATTGCTGAGTCCTTTGCGCTGGTGATCTCGCCGGGATTTAGGGTCGCATTCGTCGGGTAGATTCTTTGTTTGGCTGTGTTTGGTTGCGGGACAGTTTTTTGTGAAGTGGTCCCTTCCCCTTGTAAGTTTGACACCTGTTTGGCCCCAACAGGTGTGGTCCTTGGGTTTTTTTCTTCCCCCCCCCCAACAATGTTGGCCCCCCTCTGCCTTGGTCTCTCCCAAACGTGACACCGTTTGGTATTTCGTCTCCAGCCCCCTTGTCTTTTCCCTCCCACAACAGCATGCCCCCGTCCGTCCTTCCCCCAAATTCCATGTTCCAGAGTCCTCCAGTTCCATTGCAGGACCCCCGGTCAAGTATTGATCGTCCAGATTTCTTCGTGCACAATTGAATGGGCCTTCGCGGGATCAAGCTTTTTTTCCCCTCCAGTACCCTGTCCAGGACCCTGGATTTCGGATTTGATACGCACGCTTCCAGAACCCGGCCGACCAGGTCTTCTCCTTTCGATTTGTTTTTTTTACCCGTTTGGCCCGCCTTTTTTTTTTTCTAGCTTTTCTCCCCCTCGACAATAGAATCGCGTAGACGACCCTTATGTTTTTCTTTTACGTTCTTTCTTCCAGTTCTGGTGTTCCGTCCCGCCGGTCTTCTGTCCCCCCAACTTTTGTTGATTTTGTACCAGTTCTCCCGCCCGCAAGTTCGCGGGGTGGATTTCAAGTGTCCCTTTTTTTTTTTCCCCCCGGGACCAGCTTTTTTTTTTTTTTTTCAAGGACGTTTATGACTAAAGGTTTCATTTTTCAGCTTGTCGACCCCGACCCTTGGACCTTGCCGCCTCCTGGTTTCCTACATTTGCTTAGGGCCACTTTTCCCCGCCCCCCGCACCCCAACTAGTTTTTGGTTGGGTTCTTTTACTGGTCGCCTCCCTGAAACCATCCACGCGTCCATATTCCTGTTTTTCCCCTTCCCTTCCTGTGTTTGTGGTTACTGAGCCCCTGTTTTAACCACGCGCACGGCTGGTTTTGACCTTTATTTGACCAGGCCGACCCGTGCTGTTAGTGATCGCCGGTCGATCTGTCCCGGCCAGTCGTCCCCGGACTTTCCCCCGGGACAGTTGCGTATCATGTTCGTCCTGACAGGGTCCTTGATTTTTTCTTCTTCCGTACGTGGCTCCGGCGTGGGAAGGTTTCGACTTTAGAGGCCCAATCCTTGCTTGTTTTTTCTTCCTCTCTTTTGCTTCCGGTGTTCCGTTTCTTTAGTTTCTTAACCCTGCCCCCCCTTTGTGCGCCGGTACCCTTCCCCCCGCCGGTAAGGTGGACCGACAGTCATCGGCCACTCTTCTTTACACTGGCTGTCCCTTTTCGCCTGTTTTCCCGAAAACAGTTTTTTATTGATTTTCTTCCTGCTTTCTTTGTTTGCGCCATCCGTCTCCCGTTTTCATTTTTTTTCGGGACGTTATTCCCGTTTTTCATTCCCGCATTTTTTTCCCCGGGTTCCGGGTGAGTTTGCCCCGACGGATCTTCTTCGCCCAAGAGGATTCTTTCTTTGAAACCCGCACCTGGGTGCGGACGCCGTCTGGTTTCCGGGTTTCTCTTGCCGTCTCCCTCTAGTCTGTGTTTTTTTTGGTCCCAATTCATCCATTTTTTTTTTTCCCGCCCCCACAGCGGCCCCCCTGGTCCGTAGCACGGAGATGCGGTTGGGTCAACCACTTCCGTTTTAGGCATCAGTGTTTTGAATCTTCGCGGCGTTCCAGATGCCGAACAGTTCCCATTCTTCTTTGCGCCGCGTGAGGACACGGGCTTTTCCGGGGCGGGTTTGATCTGTGAGTGTCAGGTTTTTTCTCCCGTCGTCGTGTCTCGCCCTCTTGGACAGTCTTTTTTTTCCTTTCTTCTCTATCTTCTTTCCTATATTACGTTTACCCTACCCTCCACAACTTCCCGCGTATCAGGTTTTTTTTGCCTTTATCTTATTTCGAATACTCGGTTGTGTGAGGCTCTTTTTTTTTTTTTTTTTTTTCTTTAGTTTTCAGACCGGTTTTCCAACCCCCGCTGTAATTTTGGATGTATTCTTTGGACTGACGAGAGGAGTCCCTGCCCGCTTCATCTTTCCGACCAACCCTTTTCGTTTTCTGCGTCGCAAATTGAACTTTCCTTCAACTTTCTCCCCCCAACAGCAAAGGTCCCCCCTCCCTTTAGTTCTTGACCGTCGTCTTTCCCTGCCGTGATAAAATGATTGTTTCCCAACGCGGCATCTTATAGCGAAGGCCCCTCTATGCCCCCCTTCGGTGTCTCCCTTATGTTACTTTCCCTCCTCCTCGTCGTTTCGCTGGTGCCCGTCAACTGTTTGCCGTTGACCCCACCTGTTTAGGGTCAAGTTTTCCCCCCACAGAACACGTCGAGAATAGGTAGCCCCCCCAAGTCCTATTTTCTTCTCCCCCCAAGTGTTTGTTGTTCCCAAGGACTTTGCTGAGTTTTTTTATGCTCGGTCTCCTTAGATTTCAGTCCACTTTCCCCCCCCTACATGCCTTCATGAGGAACGCTCACCTTGGTACGGATCGGCGACCCAGCCCTTCCCGTGCCGAATGCCGCCGAACTTGTTTTGAACCCGAAAGTTAGAGTTAGAGGCCCAGCGGTTCGCTCTTTCCTGCTGCTTTCGTTCCTAATGAACTGTCGGGGGGACGGTCCGGCGCAACCCTTGTTCCTCTTGGGACTTCCCCACCCGACGCAAGTGCTGCTGAGTACCACTCCTCGTGGCTACTACTCGAACTTCGAGGCGGCGTCCCTTGTACTGTTTTTTGCCAATCTGAGGTCATCCTTGTAAAGGCAGGAATACCGCTCGGGTCCGAGGCCTGTTCGTTCCTTCATCCCTTTTCCGACCCACCGCTCTGTCCCCCCAGCCATTCCCCTTAGTTTTTTTCCTATGCAAGGTAGTAAGGTTCGCGGTTCCCCAGAAGTTCGTTTGTATTTTTCCCAGTTTGCTCGTTATCCCAACAACCCCGCCTTCTCCAGGTTTGACAGTCTCTGCGGCGATTTCCTTCCCGACCCCCCCCCCCTTTTACCTCCCCCACCTTGTTCTTTGTCTGGGGTTTTCGGGTTGAGGTTTTTTACAGTCAAGGTGCTTGCCCAAGGGGACCCCCCGGTGGCTTTTGTCTTTTTGTTTTTCCAGCCGGGTCCATTGACCTTCGTCAATTCACCCACTTCTTTTCTTGGGTCTGGGGGAGGGACCCACGTTCAAACTGTTCTCCCACCGAGTGCTGGGCTTTCTACTGTTGACCCCCCCTTTCCCCCCTTTTTTAGAATCCCTTTTCCTTGGCTTTCCAACAAGCGGTTCCCGAACGTTTGGAAACATCCCCCAGGTTGGACCGGTCGTCTATACAAAGGAGTGAGTCCGCGAGGACGGGTCCGTGCCCCCCACAACCTCTTCGTCCTCCCCTCTCCATGGTGTCTTCGGGCTGGTCCAGCGTGCTTGATACTTTTCCCCCTGGTTCCCTTTTTTTTCTTGCTGGTGTGGATTCTCTCCCTGCGGCTGGTTGGCCATTTTCAGACGACGCTGGCGATAGTCCTGTTCCTCACCCTGGGCGGTCTCTTTACCATTGTGTTCCTCTCTTCTGTTTTGTGGTTTTTTTCCCTTTTTGGCTGTCTCATTCCCGACCCCAAGGTTTTTCTGTGTTTAGTATGAGACCCCCTTCGCGCATTGGGTCCCAACAGGAAACACCAACCGCCACCTTGTTGCAAAAGGTTGTGGCTTAACGGGCCCACCCCATCCCCCACCCCCTCCCCTGACCCCCCCCAATATCCCATCGGGACTCCTCCTTCCGGCTTCATATCCCGGCGCCTGTCTTAGGCTAGACCATTAAACCCGTCTCGTATTCTGCCGTCTGGTGGCTTTCTAGTAGGAGTTATCTTTACAGGTCTTCGCGGGCGCTTGATTTGTCGATGTCTCCTTCTGTGCCTTTTTTCGCTGTGTATCTGTTTTCATTCCTGCTTTGTTTGCCGATGGTATGTTTTTGTTCCCCAGCGTCAATTTTTTTCATTTTTTTTTGCAGGCGGGTTGGACCGTTATTGCCTCCCGAGGTCAGTTTTCTGACCCTTTTTTCTTTTTTCTTCCCCCACACCTGTCACTTGTTCTTTTCTTTGGTCGTTTGTACTTTACCCGCGGATGAAGTTTGATGTCAAAAGTGGTTTCCTTCTTTGTTGGCCTTGGGATGACCGGTTAGTGGTCCCTTGAATCTACTTACCCCCTTTTAGTTTTTTTTTATGTGACTGGCCCCTCCGTTCACGCCCCCCCCCCCCGTTGTTCAAAGGTTGCATCGAAAAACCAAAAGTTTTTATCTTCCACCCTTGTCTTGCCGGATTTTTCATTCCTCTACCTCTTTTTGACCCCGGGTCCTCACGCTATCCCAAAAACTTGGGCGACTTTGCCGTCAGACTCCTTCCCAGGAAGATCCTGTCAGCCCCCTCTCCTCTTCTCCTTTTCCCTCCCCAGAATTTTTTTTTTTTGTTGGTTGTTCGATCTCTTTTTGAGATCCCCTCTGGTCTTACAAGATTCTCGATGGTCTGGCCGGTTCCCGCATATTTTTTTTGGAGTTTCGATTTCCGACCCCCGGATTTGCCCCCCCCATACTTCTTTGGTTCTAACGAGTGGTTCCTTTCCTGTCTCCTTACCCCGTTTCCTTGTTTTTTTTCTTATTTTTTTTCTTGTACAAAGTTTGTGTTGTTGCCCCCCTTGCTTCTTGTCCCGTTCCGCAGTGATTTCCTTTTTTACAACTGTCGGGTGTATTTTGTTTCCGTTTTGTCCCCCCCCCCCCCTTGCCCCCCCGAACTGGCCCTGCAACCCCCTCTTTGGCGTCCCTGACCCCCTTTTCCTCTGTTCCTCCCTTTTTTTGCCCTTGGGGACAGTACAAGCGCGACTCCCCAACTTTGGCCTCTTTTTCCCTGTACAGTTACTTTGTCCTCCCCCTTTGAGAACGTTACCCCATGCCGTGCCGGCATCTTCCCCCCGGTCCGGAACCCGGGGGTAAAAACAATGCCCGATGTCCCCCCCCCCCCCGTGACCCATGGCGTCCATGTTTTTGTGACCATCGTTCCCACGCTCCCACGTGTCGACTTTCCTTCACCGCGACCCCCCAATCATGCCGCTGAAGAACTGGCCGTTCATGCTCACGATAAAACGCCCCCTCCCCCTTGGCATTTCAGGTAACCGGCACTACCAGAGTTGACGGTGGGTTTCCCCCCCCCCCTTCGCCCCTTTCGGGTGGACCGGCTTATGTTCTTCTCGTCCGTAATTTGGGGCGTCGCTTTCTTCTTGCCTTGTTTTTCCTTCATGTTTTGGGATGGTGTTGGTTTTTTTAAAGTTTGCCCCACACGTGCACCACAGTTGGTGTTTTCTTTTTTTTTGGGGTTTTTTTTCTTCCAAATGCCGGTGGCTGTATCTAACTTTTTTAACGACCGTTTCTCGATGTATTTTCCTCCCCCGATACCACTCCCTTTGGCCCCGATTTTTGTATTTCCTGTTCGCTTTTCCTTGCCGGGCAGTGTTTTGTCACTTAAACCCCTTCCCGTTTTTATCGCCAGCTTCCGTTCGGAAAAATTTCACCTTTTGCGTTTTTTTCCCCCGATCAGTTCGTTTTCCCTCCCCCCCTTACGTCAGTTGACTTGACCGCGATTTGCAGTATCAGGCCCCGCTGAACCCGTCCCTCCCTTAACCTTCGGCTGGTGCGGGAGTGACTTATGCAACTTTTCGTTCTCTTTTGACCCCTCCCCTCTCTTTAATGGTCGTAGACCGACACGCGTCGCTGTTTGTCTGTTTCCGTTTTTTGTCGGCTTTATTTTCCTCTTTTTCCCATTACCCGGATTTTGTTTCCACCTGTGTTGCTTGTCCTTTTAGTCCGTTCCCCCCGTCACTTCGCGGGGCCTTTTTTGACGTACCTTGTGTTTCCCCGTCCAGTTCCGTTGTTTTGTGGGCCAGAGGTTTAATGCTAATTGAGTTGTGTCGACAACAAATTTCTACGGCCCCCCCTGTCCTCCCTGGTCCCGGTTTCCTCCCCCTTTACTTCTTTTGCAATTCACCCTGCCCCCCCCCGTCACGTTTTTTTTTTCCGGTAGATTATGTTTTTGACCATTTCTACTCGATCTGTCTGGTCCCCCGTTCTCCTTTTTTCTGGTGGGTTGTTTAATGTGGGGATGCCACACCTTTTTTTTTTTACGTTCGCACCTTCCTGGCCCTTTTCGAACCCCTTGTAAGAACGTTTTTTCAAAGTGGCTTTTTGATTGCTTTCCTCCTGCTGGTCTTCTTTTTTTGGAGGCAGGGTCGGCGGCCGAGGTTCTTTTTGGTGGGGGGTTTCCCTTCAAGGTCGTCAAGAATTGGGCGCTTTCCCCATTGATTTCTTAAGGTTGCCTACGGTCGAAGTGCGCGTTTCGTTCCTCCCCCCCCTTTTCAATTTGTTATTTGTTCTCTTACCTTCAGCGGGGCGAGTTGTGTCCTTCTTTCCGTATGTCCCCCCAATTGGGCGCGTGACTTAGCTTTTTCCCCCGCCCTTTCCCTTGGAGACCCCCTACCAGATTTCGGAACAGATCCCGTGCGGCGTGGTCCCTATTCCTCTGCACGGTCCCTTTAAAAGTTCGGGCGTTTTTTTTTTGAAGGGTTCGCCTGCGTTTTTTGTTTACCCCTATCTTTTTTCCCCGCGGCGTTTTCCTTTTTTTGTGTTTTTTTTTGTTCATGTTCGTTTTTTTTTCAGGTTTTGACACATGACTTTTTTTGTCGATTTCTCGTTCCCCCACGCGTTGATCGTTCTTGTGCCGCACCCCACCTGGTTTTGAATCTTTTTTGGCACCTTGGTTGTTTTTTTACCCGGCTCCTGCCCGAGGTTTTTTTCCGGGTGGACCCCCCATGATCCCCAAATCTTTTTTTCCAAGTAACCAGTCCGCCCCCCGGGCGGACTGACCTTCTGATTTTTGGTCCCCCTTTCCCTTTTTTTTCAGCCAAGCCTGGTTCCTTCAGTCGCGGCGTCTATTGCTGCAAGGCCCTTCCCTTCTTGGTTTTGATGCGTCCTCCCTTTTCTTTACCGGCCGTGACAGTAATGTGCGTGGATGTGGCTTTAAGGTGCTTCACCTTGCTTTTTCCTGACTTCCCCCCTCCACGTCTATGGTCCCTCCCTGCCCTTTCATTTTCTTAGTCTCCCTACCTCAACCCTGCCCCTCTTTCTCCGGTTCTGGAGGTCCCCTGG
>Ga0179593_1408617_pt1 | contig 10596 bp, 8 predicted proteins | sample CZODoug2_1_08_16_FD_185931 | JGI IMG/M metagenome (GOLD analysis project Ga0179593, IMG submission 185931) | Vadose zone soil fungal communities from Angelo Coast Range Reserve, California, USA - CZODoug2_1_08_16fungal (PacBio error correction) | ecosystem: Environmental > Terrestrial > Soil >... | reverse complement strand
ATTCCTTCTAACTTATTTCACATCCTTTTCTCCACTTTATGTCGTTCTCACCGGAGAACTAGTCCTTGCTTTTTCTCTTGAAGCTTTCAGCTACTCCGTGGGTTCGTTTACGCCCGTTTCATGTTGAGTCCATCTGTGTCCGTGTACGTAAATTGTTTTTTGTGCCTTTATTTTTTGGATGCTGTCCGGACAGACAATTTCACGCCCTTTGGAACAACTCGTCTACGCAATTGCCTCAGACCATCGATCCTTCCTATACTCGATGTTAGGCACATCCCCCTGGGAATGAGTACGTTTTGCTCTTCCGTTATTCTTAGGAAGTTTTTGATGCCTGTAACAGTAACCCCCCACCGCAGCTCACCTTGAGGGTCACTCCCTTCGACCAGTGCGATAATGATACTCTGATCTGTCCTCCTTCCCTCGCTTTTGTGGCTGTTGGTTTTGTGTGTTTTCTTGGATATGTTCCCAAATTGGACGGCATTTCCGCTTTCTTGATTCCCATCGACCACCTCTCGGATCATGGCACGCCCCTTCATCGACATGCAATCATGAGATTTCTTACCTTTCTTTTCTTGTCTGATATTCGTGGCTCGTGTTTTTTGAAAGAGACCTAATTTTCCTCTACGCTTTCCACCCTTCCCCGCAAGACTTCCTTTTCGTTAGAGTATTGGCCCGTCTGTCTTTACCAAGTGCCATCCTTCTAACGACTCTTGCACCTCGGACCCGTTGCGTGCAAAACTACCTCAGCACAACACAAGTAGGCAGGGGACCCCCGTCTAATCATCACGGTGGGTTGTGTTTTATTCCTGGGAACCCACCATACCTTCATCCAAGAAGACCTCACATCTCATTTTTCTTCCACCTGTTTACCAAGCCCCCGCTGGGCACTTCAGAAACTTTTAGTGTACCCGTAATGCCAGTTCTTTCATCTTTTAGAGCCCCGAGGAGTCTTTCCCAGACCTTGACCCGTCACACCAGATTGGCCGTCGTGCCTCACTTGTTCAGCGTCTCGTCCCCCTGACTAGGGTCTTTCGCGAAGGTTTGATCCAGCATCCCCCCCCTTTTCCATTCTGGGGGTGAAAAACGACCCCTCTATTGCTTACATATCTTTCCTTGATCCAGCTTAGTAGGATTGTCCTTCGATGACCCTTCCGGTTCCCTCCCCAGACCGTTATGGGTGTCGCCGTTTTGCCCTATGGCCTGTTCTGCCCTCTTCGAACGTATTAGACAATTTCCGCCAGTTTTCCGCTTTTTATGTCAGTTGAACGGCACCCCGTTCTTCATCATTCCTTCCATTTGTTCTTTTTTCGGCCCTCCTGGCCCAGTGACAAAGAGAATTGTCTCGGTTTTCTGTCCAAGATCTGCCTTCAGGTAACATGGAAGTCTGGTCTTGTTTTCCGTCCAGGGCTTCCATGCCTAAAAGATCGATTTCTATCTCTTTCTCCTCCTTTGCGTTGTTTCATATATATCGATTGGTTGACTTCCTATCGGTAACATTTTAAATAACGGAGCTGGGACCCCTTAGCCCCCGGGTCTTTCCAGCGATCCCCTGTGCGCCTGCTGCCACAACCCCATCTTCGAATTCCTTAGCTAGTGGGGTTCACCGTCCGCCGACAAGTTTTGAGAAACCTCTGTCGAGAAACGCTGGCGTGCTGGGATGACCTTCAGTTTTCCCTGCCAGTTGAGTCACTTCTAGTAGATCGTAACGCGTCCACTCCTTCTCTCAGCGCAGGATGCGCCCCTTGATGAATTCACGCGTATGCAATCACTTTGAGATTCGATATCCTCTGCTAATGACTGTCGGTTTCCCCTACTTCTAGTGAGAACTTCCTTTCTGTTTGACACGCGTCTTCGGGCCAGGCTCTCTTCCGCTCCCCCTCCCCCCCTTCCCTTGCCCCAGGTCCCCCACGGCCGCGGCTTCGATTTGCATCACGGCTGTCCCCAATCTGGCTTCTCAGCGTGTCTCTCCCCCTCCTCCGTTTCCCCCCATTGTATCCGTCTCCCACCGTGTTTGGTTGACATTTGGTTCGGTCGGGGAAAGGACCCTTTTTCGATACTGGCATGTGACGCGGTCTTTTTCTCTTGTAAATCGCCCAAGAATTTGGCTGCGGTAAGATCCCCGGTTTTTTTCTTACCGTCTGGTTTGATCGACAAAATCTCATTTCGGCCCCCGTGTCATTTGCCCCTCTTCTACTCGGACCCTGGTGATCACCGTGCAGACCACTTCCCTCTAAAGTTTTTTTTTCTAAGGAGTTTCTAGCGCCTTGGGAGGATCTTCTGATTTCTTCAACTCCGGAAGGACGTTGATCCTTCTTCACCTCTACACTACTTTGCCAACAGGTCAGACGCACCGACTATCTCGTGCTTTGAGGGTCATGCGTGCTCCCCGCTTCATAGGCAGCTGAAGTTTGTCACACTCTCATCCTGGCAACTCTTTTCCGCTACTCTGGAAAATTTGGCGGAGGGGCGGCGGGACCCTTTGTTGCTCGCTACGGAATTCGACAGTTTGTAGATTTTCCTCCCTTCCCCTAAGGTCTGGTTTTTATCCGTATTTCCTGTCTTCAAATTAACAATCTGCCAAATCAGCAGTGCTCCACTATCGTTGTAGGGAACGCTGAGGAGTTGAAGCCCTTTGTCGTTTTGTCGGCCGTGTGTAGAGCTGAGTATTACCCATCGTTTGAAGCCTCGAAAAAATATACTGTAACCACCACATGCTCTAGGACCCTTTAAGATTTCTCAGCGTACCCCTGTAACCCCTGAAGTATCTGTCTGAAGCAAGGAAGTATATAAATGACAAAAACTCGATCGTGAGACAGTGGCTCCCGTAATGTTCGGACCTTTCAAGAAGTCCTAGTTAAGGGTTTTCAATCGACTTGTCGTGATGCACTACCTTGACCTCTAGATCTAGAGTGATGAGCCACCGTTTGGTATTTTGCTAGCTACACTTAACGTGGGCACCTTTGTTCTATAAACTTCTCCCCATCCAGCAGGTTCTACGTGCCCTTCTGCTTTCATTGCCGCAACCCATAGGGGATTCCCTCATCCCACCACTATGGTAGGACCCCCTTTCACGTTTTTCCCCTTAAATTTAGAGTCCCTTCACCCCTCCGGCGTCTACCGTTGACAAAGGATTTTTTCGCCTTAGGGGTTGTCTTCCTTCCGCTTTTTTGTTCGTTGGGCAGTATAAGTACACTGAATCTCCACTTCCCTTCTTAGGCCATTAAGGGATTTCCCCAGATGAAAATCCGTCTTCTTATTCACTCTTTGCTGCTCCTGAGTTCCCCTCGACTACCGTGAGTTTCTTCATGGTTCTACTAAAGACTTACGGGCGTTAGACTCCAGTTCAATCTGATTATTTTGCCTTTCCGTTATACTAGTCATTGCATTTTTTTGAGTTTTATTTTCTTGTACATTTTCCTTTTTCGCCGGTGATGTCCAAAATGTATGGAGCACAACACGTTTTCAGTGTGGTGTAGGCCGGGAATGCTCGTCATGTCCCTGATATTCGCGGTATCGGTACAACGTGCTTACATATATCAGGAGGATTATCTAATCCTTCCCCTCCGTTTTACCTCCATCTGTTTTTTTTTCGCCCGTCCACTGGCATTTCACCCGCGTTGTTGCACTATTTGCGATTTGAATTATTGAGTGACCCTCCCATCCGGGAGTCCTCGCGTTTTTCTTCCCAAAATGGTGCATGGAGTGCCCCTTCTTGCCTCATCACGCTATCCTGGCATCTTTCAGGTCATGAGTTCGATTTTTGGCTGGTTAGTTTCTTTTTCTTTCCCCCTATCCTCCTTTTTTTTTGTTTTAGAGTCCTTCAAAGATCCCCCCATTCATCATCGAACTCCTTAGCCCCCAAGGGTTCCCGTCAGGCTCCTGGATCTCTCTCCCATTCTGCCACTGACCCCGTCCCTGCCCTTTTGGTGTAAAGACATACCATTCCCCTGTCTCCCTTTTGCAAGGAACACTTTGCTTCATCCAACGGAAAATTTTTTCCAGCAGTCTTCCCCCCCCCCGCCCTTTCCACCTCTTTCTTCGCAAATTGGTTCTCAGCTCCTTCCTGCATGAGGATTCTTTCTCTTACTCGTGGAGACAAGTCGTTTTCACCTGTCAGTACAGGAGTTTTCCCTGACTATCGTACAAGCCACCATCACAATCAACACTTTTTGTTCCGCTAACTTGTGGTTTGTACCGGACCACACCTAATTCGCCCCAACCACTCCCCCCAACCACTGGCAATTCTCCTCATGTTCTTTTGACATGATAAATCAACATTTTACGGCTTTCTTTTCCGCCTTGGTTATAGTGCCTCCGTTGTCCCGTCTTTTCCCGCCGGGGTTACTTCTCCCCCCCCATCGAGGATTTTCAATTTCTTTTCTCTCCTTCTTCCATATCTTCCTTTTCTGCTGTCCTTGGATGCGCCAATGTTAGAGAATTCAACATTCCCTTGCTCCATGGTCTCATCAGACTAAGGTATTGCCCCTACGGTTCTTTTCCTTGGCTGGAATATGGTGTGTTTAGCTCCTCTTTTTTCCTGAGTTCTTACCCACTTGACACGATGACCTGGATTCTGTGTGATCGGTCGTGAGACGTTGCTGATAACGCCGGCTTTCTTGCGAGTCAACCCGGCACTTTTTTCCAGCGACTGCCACTGTCCTGCCTTCGTTGTATTTTACTCCTCGCGCTTGTGCAAAACCCTTCCTTACCCATTGCTTTCATTTGTCTCTTCTTACCTTTTAACAAGTCTGTTCGTGCCTTGTTTCCCCCGTACTGCTTTGAGTTAAATCGCCGGACAGCTTTTCCGTTTTCCCCCTTGTATGACTCAGTTAGATTCTTCGCACTTTTCAAACTTATTTCTTCATGAGGGGTTTGTTCGCGAGATTTTTCTGTACAAACTTTTCCGGCTTTCATAACGACCAACGGGCACTCCCTTCCCCCCCCCTCCGCCCCTCCTTCGCCGGATGTATAAAAATGTGCCAGGTAAGGCAGCTTCTTTTTGTCCCTTCCGTGGCACTATCCCCGTCGTCGAAGGAAGCATTCACTTCCTCAATCTCGACCCATCACTTGGAGTATTCCTGCTAACTCGACTCTGACCTTCCACCCGTGCCGCCACTCCTTCTATTTGCCCCTCTTCATCGCCCCTGATCTCAAAGGCATTATTGCACTTCTTGTAGCTCCCTTACATGGTGTCCCTCTGCTCTTTGAGAAGTAGGTTAGCCATGCCGAATCGAGTTCGGCGTTTCTTTTTAAGGTACGTACGGCTGCAAGCGTAGCTCACCCATTTGTTCTCTCTTTTCTTCAAGCGTTCACCTCCTCCTCGCCCTTTCTTTTCGGTTTTTAGCCGTATTAGTCTCAGCCCTGTTTTCGTCAACCGTTTCCTTTCCCTACTTTTCGGCAACGCGATCCGTTTTCGGGCACAATAACCGTCAGTCACTCTTGCATTGCCCTCCTGCCTGCTTTGGGCTAACGCTGTCACTTCCCACGACTAACATTTTAACAGTACCTCCCCCCCTTTTTACCCAGAAAATTCCTGTCCTCCCGTGATTCTTGTGTAGAGTCTGAGTAAGGGAGCTCTTTCTCCCTTTTCCCTCCCCACAAGGCGATGATTCAGTCGCCCATTCGCTCTGCCTTGGCCCTTGTTATCGTATCCACCTTGTTTGATCTTAGACTTTCTCCGCGTCTAAAATGCTTCACTTCCGGGACATAATGGGGGAGGCGGACGCGCTCCTCTGGTTTGAAATATCACTTCCTTTTTTCCCCATTTCGTAACGAGTATGTGAGATTTTGTCCTACCTTCTAGTCCCAACCCTCGATTTAGCAAGGTCAATCGTACACGCCCTTTCTACCTTTTTTTCTTTGAACCACTTTACCATCTCCCCGTGCTCGTCAGGTTCCCTTGCACCCGCAATCTTCTATTGTTTCCCTCCACCCCAAGTAATTCCTGTTTCAGTCTTTCTTTTTCCACCTGGAGAAACTAATACCCCACCAGCCCTCTTTTTTCTTCCCCTGTTTGGAGACGGAGGCCCGAATACCTCCTTCTCTTTCTCCTTCTTTTTTTTTGTTAATACATGCATTTCCCTCCTGCTGTGCGGGCCCTTCCAAAACAGGAAGAGTCGACCCTTATTTTTGATACGGTCCAATCCCCGCCACGAAAATACCTTTTACTTTTGGCCCTTTTCTTCCCCCCAAATGGCATTTTTTGTGCCCATGAGAGCAACTGGTCAACGGATAGTTAACTGGGCTTTAGTTTTCTAATTTCGACCCGTCTTGTTTCCCTTCCCTCTTTTGCCCCTTTCCTTCGAAGCTTGTCCGAGGATTTTTCCCCTTCGTGAGACCTGAATCAGGCTGAAAGACACACGGACCCAGACTTGCCCCGCCGCTCGTCTCCTTCCCCCCCCCTTCCCCCCTCCCTGACATTATTTGTAAGGCTTGCCTCTAAGCCAGCGCGGGGGCCAAGATCCCCCTCCTGGTAATCGTCCATGACTTATTTCCCCCTTGTTTTACCCGAGCCCTCTTTTTGTCCTTCAATTTCTCCCAATTTATGCGACTTTTTTCTACCAACACTCGCTGAGTCTTTTTTTGCGACCTTTTGTGTTCCTTGGCTCTGGGTTTACACCCTATGAAGAGGATGGTTTTCTCCCCGGTTCCACGATCCTAATCCAAAGCGCTGTCCTTTCCTGTTCTCCTGTTGTTGCATAGTGATCCGCCACACTTTTGCCGCGGCCCTGTAAAACGGCGCTGGTCCCCGTATGACGACCTACTTCCTTGCCCCAATTCTCAATGTCTAGTTTCGAGGTCGCCTTTTATATTTCAGAGACAATAAATGAGCTTCTCCCCCCTATCTTCCTGTACCCCTCCCGTGAGCTCACTCTTTTCGGTCGGGAGCCTCGCGTTCCCCTACGAGAGTCCCCCGTCTCATCTCAGTTCCCAGCAGCGTCACGTTTAACAATTGTACCGAATCTCATCATTTTCTTCTTCCCGTTTGCTATTAGTTTTCTGTGCTATTACCCCAGTTTTCACGATGGTTATTGCGATTGACTTCAGTAAGCATTTCCCGGTCGTAACACGCACTGGTTATCCGGAATCTCACAAACAATTCCCCATTCCCGCGCATTGTAAACGACTGTCCTCTTTTTCTTTGCTTGATTTCTTCTGGCTTATTCGCCCTGAGGCTCTGATTGAATACAAGCCCTCAGCCCTTTACCTCTCCACACACCCCTTGTGAATTTTACATCGTGTCACGGGCCCCCCCCGTTTTGGCAGGGGGGAAGGACACCACGGACGCTCTCTCTGCATTTTGAGCCTCCAAAGCCGGCTGAGGAGCGTGGTATAAGATGTGCTGTTACCCGGAATGTTTTTTCCCGGCGTCAACACAGCTCTTCTCGTTGTTTTACCAGGCCAGGTGTGACCAGTCCCTACTCTTGATTTCCCGATGTTCTTCTTCCAATTCTGGCCCTTTGACTAGATAGTCTTATTCAGACACTTTGCTCCTCCTCCCTTGCCTTTCCGTGTATCAGTCCTTCAATTTTTTTCCCCCAGTACAAGAGCCTGAGTAAAAAGCTTTCGTGCACCGGGCCCCCCGGGCAAATGATTTTTTTGGTCTGCCTAGAGCCTTCTCCCTTTTTTGATCGCTGCGCGGGAGAGCCCCTCACGAAGATGAGCACACCGCGCTTCTGTTGATCCATTGGACGTTTCCGAAAATCCGCAGTTTGTAACCTTCCCTCGTTTTCTCTTTCCCCCCATTTCGTAACTTCGGTTTCTTTCCCCGGACTACCCGGAGTAGATTTCATCCTGGATTCTTTTCGCTCCCCTTCCGTCCATATGACCTTTTTTGGTTTCTTTTGGCTGTAGGTCGGCAGTTTTCCTCTCTGTCGAGCCAAACTTCTTCTACAGACAGTTGTGGACCGTGTGCCTTGCCTTTTTTCAGGTCTAGTGAGTGACCTGACAAATGCTGTTTCCTCTACTGCTTCCCCGTGATCTCCCATCGCTGCCCCATGTACGCTATCGTGACCCGACAGTTTGACCGCTTTCCCCTGCGTTTTTTTTGGCCGGCCTGTTTAAGTACTATGGGCTTTTCTTCTTTTTTCCAGAGCAAAGGACCGTCCTTTGGCGTGTTGTCTTTCTTACCACCCCCCTTTTCCCCCAGTTCTTATTTTACAATTTATGCAGATCACCCCGATACACGCTTGGGACTTTGTGCTTCTTTTCTTTGTCCCTGATCATGTTTGTGCGTTTCATTTCACACTCTTCTCTTTCTACTCCATCCCGTTGTTTTGTGTCTCAGTCTTCCTTTGCCGCCTCATCCTGAGCCGGTCGGATCAGTGCGGCATCCCGTGTATGTTCTTGCCCCTGGCCGCAATGGCGACGCACATCCGTGACTGACCCCTTGGTTTTTTGCCCTTTATTCAGAAATCCTCCCGCGGAGGTCCTTTTAATTAAAAGGGCAATATTCTCGGATCGCTCCACTCGGTGTATTCCAAACCCTGGTGCGTTTTAAATTGTTTACATGACCTGATTGTCAACTCTTTGATTATGTTGCGTTCGGCTGCAGATGTTGTGTCAGCATTGCTCCCCAGCCGTTGGACTGACTCCGGACGCTTTTGCAGCGATCTCCCGCATTTCGCAATCCCACTTTCATCTTCTTAGCCATTTGGTTCATGACCCCCACGAGAACGGAACTTCCCTGCCTACCATAAACTACAACCAAATTTGCAACTTCCCCGAGCTTTCTACTTTAAGTCAATAATAGCACCGGACCCCTCCCCTCATGTCTGGAGACGGTGGTTTTCTTAAAATCGACAACCCAGGATTTTTGTGGGTACCCTTCTCCACCCCGCTTTAGGTAGATAGACCGTTTTCCCCTGCATCCATGGAACTAAATAACAGCGTTAGCTGTTCTTCTTCAGTCGTTTAGTTTCCGGCGAAAGCTGTACACCACCTTGGCTCGAAGTCGAATAGGGCCCATCCGCCCCACTTCCCTATTTTTTTTTTGGCGTGGGCCCTCCTCGGTGTATGTTGGGAGGACGAGGGAGATGCACGGAGTCCTCCCGTTTTTCCCACCACCTTTGCGATCCTCACGGCAAGTTGCCTGTGATTGGAGATCACCTTTATAAACTGCAGGGCCCTTCTCTTCAGTGCACCGGCCTTCATTGGAGCGTCTATATCGTGCAATGACAGTTCGTGCTTTCTCACGTTCAGATGCGCTGTATACAACCTACGATCCACTGCAATGTGTTGATAGGCCATTGTTAAAGCCACTTCTTGGTCTCACCCTTGAGCCCTACATTTCTTTGATTTATAGGACCAGGTACCAAAGGTAATATCACCTCAAGGTGTTTTCCTTATAGAGTCCGGGAGGAATCAGACTTGGCTTTCCCGTATTTCCTTTCCCTTCTTTTTGGATTTTAATCTTTTTTTTATGTTTACCCCACCTCCAATAGGGAGACAAGTCCGTCCTCCCCCCCCAACTTTAACCAACCTCCGCACCGTACCTTCTCAGTTTTGGTCGTGACACCCCCATATTTTGTACTTTCCAATTCGCCTCTTAACGTTCAGTTTCCCTTTTACGTAATTCCATCTAACTGAGGACCCCGCCGCACTTTTTTTTTTGATCACTTCGATGTCACCATGTCCACCGCCTCATCCGCCCTTATAGTTCGCCCTATCTTTTTCCATTGTGGCTTTTTATCTGATTAGTTCCATCTTTTTTCTCTAGATCTTCCACTCTCCTCCTTTTCTCAATGAACGAATTTGAGTTTCTGCGCTTGGCAGGCGGAAGGAAAGGTACCTAATCCCTTTTTCTTATTTTCCTTACCGGCCCCTTTGCCTTACCTCTCTATTTTTACTTTGTGGTTGATGATTTCCGTAGTTCATCAAGTTCTACAACTCCCCCGTCTACTCCTCATGCCCTAATCTTTTCCCCACCCGCGCCAGTTTTTAACCCCAACTCTATGCTATCCCCGATGCCCCTAAGAACTTTTTCATTTACCTGGGATAGTGTGACAACAGGAATCAAGCCTACCTTTCCTAGTTCACTTTTCAGTTTTCCAAATGGTTCCAGATTCTGCCTGCCCCACCACGCCTGGTCGGCTTTCTCTCACTCACCGTTCTGCTCGAAATTGAAATTCACCAAACTACGGCGTTGGCGTCAGGAAGTGTCCCCGAAGTGTCCGCTGAGTTTACCAAGTTATATTGGTTGCTATTGCGTGCTTTTAAAAAAGAATACCACGCATCATGCGGTTTCCGACAGAGAACTCCCGCGATTCCCCCGCCGTCCTTCTCCATTGTTTCCTAATGATTGAGGAGATATCACGAGTGACTACGGTCGTTCGCTGTCATTGTTTTCCCTTCGGGATGCGATTTTCTCCGAGACCGTGAAACTTCCGGTTCTCCAGTCTCGAAGAAGAATTACCCCGTCCTTTGCTAATTTTCCTTTTTGTCCTGGTCCCCCCCTCTCCGGCCATGCGTTTTTGTCCCTGGCTGAATCTGCAAAGGAACTTTTCCTTTCTTTGCATTGTAAAAAAAGGAGTACTCTCCTCCCCCAATTTCCACACTTCGCGTGGTTGTTGGCATGGGCCTGCACCTCTTCATGCC
>Ga0179593_1377303_pt1 | contig 10596 bp, 12 predicted proteins | sample CZODoug2_1_08_16_FD_185931 | JGI IMG/M metagenome (GOLD analysis project Ga0179593, IMG submission 185931) | Vadose zone soil fungal communities from Angelo Coast Range Reserve, California, USA - CZODoug2_1_08_16fungal (PacBio error correction) | ecosystem: Environmental > Terrestrial > Soil >... | reverse complement strand
CGAACCGGTTTTCCGTGGGTTCTTGACCTTCCTATTTTGTTCGCTTGTACAGTTTCTCCTTTTGCTGCACAGTGGTCGGGGCTGCGCATCTTCCTGCCCATGTCCTCCAAGATGCCCCCATGGAACGAGGCAACACCCTTTCGCTTGTATCCCTCGTCCAAAATTTTTTACCTGTTTTTTCCCTCCCCATTGAGTTTATCGAGAACTCTCTCAAACTTCTTGCAATCGCCATTCCTCCTTCTCCCGTATCCCCATTGTGGTTTGCGTGTCCTCCCATTTTGCAGTAACCAGATGAGAAGCTTCCACATGCTGGATCCGCGTCACACTGTCTTCAGTGGCACACCGCGCCTCGACGTTTGTGTACATTTTCTCCCAAGTTCCGGTTGTCCCGGACTTTCCATTTTGGGTGCGCACGAAAGTCATGGGATCCCAGTGTCATCTCCGCAAATCCACTCCTCCCCTAGTCTTCCCTCCCCGTGTTCAGTCCCGACCTATCCATGTGCTCCTTCCGGGGGTCTTACCCCCCTCCTATGAGACGAGCCTGGGATCTCTTTACTTTTTTCATATCAGTTCATGCACGGTGACACATTCCAGGTGGCAGAACCGCACCACGACGGCTCCCTTGTCGTCCCCTCAATCAATCCCCCTACCCTCCCCGGTGTGATCCCGTTGGGCGTGGCTGGATAACGTCGCAGATTCTGACACGCCGACAGTCCTTTTGATTTGTACACGATCCCTCGCAAACGGAGGTCTTTTCGTTTTACGTCTCCATGAGACCTGCCGCTGCAAGTAGGCTTTTAGCCTGAGCTTACCAAAACCGTCCTTGCTTTTCCGCCTGAACAGCTTGGCCCAGATATTACCCCCCCAGGTGACCTTTTCATTCGGGTCACTGGTCTCCCCTTTCTGCGTTTCCCATCGTGCTAATCAAGCCGGGTGTTCTTTTTTTTTTTGGCTACCACTTTCTCCACATGCCCCTGCTTTTCTGATGGCAGTTGATGGCTTTGCCGTTCTGATTTAAGCTGCGTATTGGGGTTTTGGGCTTTCTCTGATGAGAGCGTCCCATTTAGGCCGCTTTTTCTTTTGGGCTGTCATTTCTGGGCCGTTGCTTAAGGAACTCTCAGCTCTTTGCGCTGTTTGTTGAGTTCCCGGGTTTTCCCACTGATGCCCTACCTTTTTTTTTCTTTCATGTGGATCCTTTTTTTCATATGTGGATTTCCCTGGGCGCTCCCCTCGTTTTCAATTGATAGGAAGTATCAGCTTTTGACTCGGCACTTCGGTTGAGTTCGTTCAGTCTGGTTGTATGTAAATCCCTTTTTTTCCCTGATTATCCTCCCTCGCATGTTCGCTTTTCTTTCGGGCCCCGGCAACCGACCCGAGGATTTTTCCCCCCCCTGCGCCTTCTTCCAGTTTGTATTGCTTATAATTGATCCGTCCCTCTCTCCAACCCTCAGTAATGAGACTTCGCGCCTTTTTGTCTTGCTGTGCTCCGTTCTGCTTGTTTTCGAGTAGAGCTTTTTTTTGGGTTTCTTTCCTACGATTCAATTTTTTCTGTGCTCGTCCGCGGTTTACCCAATCCTGGGCGTCACACTCTTTCTCGGTCCCTTCTCTTTTTAAGCGGTTTTTGAAATTTACAAGATGCTTCCCCATGCAAAGCTTCGTTTTTCGTTCGCATTCTGCAATGAATAATCTGTGGATTGATAGTGCTTGCCCGAGTGGATTTTTAAACAGTACGCCTATCTTCTGTCTATCCTTCTTCCGTTTGCCGGAGCGTTCTTCCCCCACATTCCGGTTTTTCTTCCAAAAACCTGACTAGGCTTCCCCCTCTTGCTATATCCCGATCACTAAAGAAATAGGAGTCGGTCTTTTCTCTATTCAAAAGGGACGACGCCCCGTGAGTATGGTTTATTCCTTCGAACGTGTTTGCCGCGCTGGTTTTCCCTTTAGCCCGTTTTATCAATAACCTCTTGCCCCCAGCCCCATTGTCCAGTCGTCTTATTGCTGGTTCCTGCACGTTAGTTCCTTCTCTTCTTTTCTACATATACGTCTTGAGTCCCCTCTTATTTTGTTCTCAGGACGATTATCGAATGCTTTTTTTCGAGCTCGCATACGTCGCCTTTTCCTCTTTCGAGCACCCCCTCACTCGGGAGTGAAGGACATTCTTCTTTATTCCCAATCTTTGTTTCTAAAAGGTCTATTTGTGTGACTCGTCCGCATTCTGTTTTTGCTTTTTCTCGTGTTTCCCCTTCCTTTCAACAGGAAAGGTGTCTCTCTCTTTCCTTCTCCCCCCTTTTTTGTTTCTCTGTCTCTTTAAGTTCCTGGGTCTCGATATTGCGGTAACGGACGTCCCGTTCCTCAAAAAGGAAGGCGGCTCCGTCCCCACGCAGAGTTTCCTGGTCTCTAAATTGGCGCGCCCTTTTTCCCCCCCTACGTTAGGCCCAGAAAATTCGTCAACGAAACAACGGCGTTTCAATTGCATTCCAAACATGGCGACATAATGCGCTTCCTCTTCTATCAAGCATAACAATATTCCCACATCATTCTTTCCCCCACGTTTTGGGATTCCCTAAAAGCCGAGCTCCCTACCGGTCGGACCCAGCATGAAGTCCATGCTGGACCCCTGTGCAAACTCGAGGGATGATACCGGTTTCCGACCCTTTACTCACCTCCCCCCCGCCAATGTTTTTTGATAACGACCAACACTCTCCTCCTGTGTTCTATTCTTTCTTGGACCTTCTTGTGGGTGGGTTTATTCTATAAAGCACACCTTTACTCTGTCATTCCGATCTGTTTTTCCTAAGCGTTATTTGCCCACGCCTTGCCATCCCGGAGCACGAGTTGATCCCCCCTTTTTCATAGTGGCGGACGGTGTTTCCCCCCCCCACTTCCCCCCTCTCTTCCCTATATACCTGACCAGTTTTCCTTTTTCCCTGTAACCTCCGCCTGGAATTGTTTCGCGCCTGTTACCACATTCGCGGGACAACGCGGAAGGCCATTACCGGTGACTTTTGCAAGATTGGTAAAAACCCCGTGCCAGGGTTTTCGCTCACAGAATTGGGGTCTATGGATTTCTTCCCTCTCTTCTTCCTTCACCCCGACCAGAACCTTTGCCCTTTTTTTTAGATAAGTGTTTCGCTTTCGTCTTTTCTCCCTTATAAGACTGCGTCGAAGTTTTTTTTATGGCCTAGGCTTGCTTTGAATCACGTGCTTGGTCTTTTTTGAAGCTGGGGTCACCCCAGGCACAAGTTTTTTTGCATCCCCTTCTCTGCACCGGTCAAGTTCCCTCACCATGTACGAGGGCCCCTTTTTGGTCAAGGCTTATTCCCTTCCCAGCTATTCTTCAGGATGCCGGGCCTGTTTCCCCCCTTTTTTGAGCCGAAGCAAGTTTAGTCGTTATTTTCCTCACCCCCCATGCATTTTCCAACGACGCGGAGATTTTCCTTCCACTTTCCGGTTTTTTTTTTTTTTGTTGTCCCAGAACGCGGTTCTCGTGTGATCGGCTCGCGATTATTCCCCTATACCAACCCCAACGCATTGTCTCCACGCACAGTTAAAGCACCGAGCATTCAGCAGTCCGTAAATCCGAGGATCCATTAGTCTCTGGGAAAATTTTTTCCCCCCCAACCTACCCCTGCACTTTCTTTTTTTCCCGCTTGCAATTGTAACCCCCGTGCATCCCTGACCTCCATCCACTTTGGTGATTTTATTTCCTTCCCTATGTTAGGGGCCGAAGTTTAACTGGTTTTATGCCCCCACATGTTTTCGAGAAATCTTGCCGCCGCGCTGCGACCCCCTCCAAAACCATTTGCCCGGGGTTTTTACTTGGATATTTTAACGGTTTTCTTTGTATGAAGCCGGCACCCCCCCAACCCCCCCCCCCCCACCAACGCTTTTTTTGGATAATTTTTCTTTTTTTTTGTCATTGCTGTTCCCTTACAGAAGAGGAGACCCGCTTGTCCCGTTACACCGCTGAATTCTGTCTCAAGTCGATGCCAGCAGAGAACAGGCCTGATCGATTTCCGCGGTCCGCATCTTTATAACACCTCCCCTTTTTCAAGGCAGTAGTCTTTACTGCCTTTTTTTCCCAAAGTTCCAGGACACTTGTGTGTCAATTGATTTCGTCGACCTAAAATCTCCATAGACCTAGCCCCCTGCCTGCCCTTTTTCTGTCTGTTTTTTTTTAACATTGTTCCATTTGATTCCGACCCGTTTCTACGGGCCCTTCCCTGAAAATGGTTTCCGAGGGGCAGCGATCGTAGTCCGCTTATCGGGGTGAGAGGCTAGACAATGCCCAATTCCCCTATCCTTGTCTTTTCCCCCCAACCGTCTCCGCAGCTGCCGTTGTTGCTTGATTGCTCAAGGTAGAATCCCTGGTTTTGGTTCCGACCCTCTTTTGGGACGGCTTTGACAAGGCCCTTTTCCCCTCGGCTCTGTTGATATTCGATCCCGTTTTTTATGAGGTTGCGGCACCCGACGATTCTTTTTTCCACCCCGTGGAATTTTTTCCAAATCGACAATAGGCTTTCTCTGATTGCAATCCGCACGTACTATTTTTCCTCTCTTGTGTTGTTTGAGAGCTCAGCGTCCCCTTTGTTTGAAATTACCCTTTCCATGTCTTTTCCCCCAGAATTTCACCCCCCGTCGGGGCTTTTCGTCCGGAATTGCGCGTTGCTTCCGTTTCCCATGACGATGTTCGAGGTCAATTTCCCTTGTTTTTGTTTCCCCCACAAAAGTAGCCGCTCGTTCCCAACTGTCCATTGAGGAGTCTACTTGGAACTCTCCCCAGGAACTCCCAAGCTCTTGAAATTCGGGTTTTCCTCTTCCCCCCAACTGTTTTTGTTGATCCGGGATTCTCGTTACTCGCTGAGAAAGTAGACTACGATCTCTGGACTCAGATCTCCCTCAATAAGTCACCTTTCCTTTCTACGTTCTTACTTTCTACAATCTTTGAAAAGACTTTCACTTCGCTTTTTTTTTTTGTTTTGCGCATGTCGATGGTGTCCCCCCGTTCCTTTTTACCTTCCTCCTTGACCCACTGGCTGTAGTCTGTTGTGTTTCAGCCTAGTTCCCCCTCTCATGTGAACCATGGACCCGGATTTGCTTAAAGCTCTGTTTTGCGTTTCCGCCGTTTCCCCAACTACTTCAGCTTTTTTTTAGAATCGTAAGTTCCGACGGGCCCCTTAACTTCCGTCTGGTAAACGGGTACTTCTGGCCGTTTTCCGCAGAAATCATTCCCAATCCCCTTCCCCTCCCCACCCTTTAGATCCCCCAATCTTTTTTCAAGAAACTTCGCTCCTCTATCCGTTCCCCAAACATCCCCCTTTTTTTTGTCGGCTCGAGGCGTGAGCTTTCGGCGCGTCTCTTAACACTTCAGGGATCTCCCCTTTTGTCTGCCACCCCCCCAGCTGATCACAGGTACCCTTGGATTTTGTTTATGGCCCTGCACGGTGGTTGTTACCCATTTCTTCCGCTGTTGAAGGTTGTTATTTGGCTCTTACCAACTTTCCAGTTTCCCTCCTTTCTCCTTCTGCGTGGACTTCTTCTCACTGCCTTTTGCTGCGTTTCGACATTTGCGTCTCTTTTTTGGGTTTACGTAGTATTCCCTACGCCGGATCCTCTCTCCAGGAGTCATCTATGGGCGGTCGATGCTGGTGCTGACGCTCTCGCTTTTTTCTGTGTTTTGGTTTTAAATGATGCTTTTCTGAGTTCCTTTTCTCCGCTTTTTCCTCAAGAATTGTTCCATTCCCGGGCGCCTGTCCTCGTTTGAATATTCTGTTTCCCCCAAGTTTCTTCCTGAGGCTCCCTGAGGCAAGCTCCGTATGGTGTTCTGCACAAGAACTTTTTTCTTTCTCCCTTCATTCCCGTATTTTGAATGTGTTTCTTTCTGACATCGTCCCCCCTTTTACCCTGCAGGATTCTTTGGCGAGTCTATCATTGCCTCCGTCGCTCGAACCTCCTTCTTCTATGCACCCTCAATTTCTGTGGTTTTTTTGCTCCCGTTTTGGCGCCTGTTAGCGTTCCCTCCGCCGTATTACAATTATGTGAGGTCAGTAGCGATCTTAATCAATTCTGGCTCAACGGTTTGATTTGATTCCGTTCCGCCGGGACATTCCGTTTGCCTCCCGCGAACTTCACAGGGCGTTACGCCCCCCTTTTTTAAGGAGCTTTCTTTCAGTTTAAAGGCCCCATACGGCGGATATGGGGCCCTCCGATTTACAAGCTTTTACAACTTTTGACAATCTACTTTTCAAATCGCACGTTCTTTTGCACGGGCCCTTCGGTGTAAAAATGCTCTTTGTCTAAAAAAACCCTTGAATTCTCCCCCTCCACTATTGCTCTCTTTGTTTCCTCTCCCTCCGACAGACTGCTCAACGTTTCTCCCCAGGTTTTTCGCCGGAGTGGTTTGCGTCTCCCCCTAATAGACGGTTTGGTTTTTGACTGCGTTTTCTTGTCCTTTTTTTCTGCTCCTCCACACCTAGACGCCCCCATTGGTCCAGGCATTTGATCTTTTCCTGCACCCCTGTCGAGTTCCTCTCTTTCCTTTTCCCTTGTAAAATCCTGGCTGGCGGGAAGTCGACCGGCTTTACGGCATGGATCTTTATTCCCGAGCGCGACTTATTACTGTTAATGTTTTATTTATCTTCTTTTTTCGTTCTTCCCCCTTTTTTTTCTTGTGTTCCGGTATTGAGGCATTTGGTTCCAATCTCTTTTTCCCTCTTACTTGATTCTTTCTTACTCAGTTTTTTTTTAGTTCCCCTTTGTTCCCTTCCCTCTCGCTACCCCACGTTCCTCACCCGTTTTGTTTGAGGAGAATGTGACTTCTGTTGTCCTTCGATAAGTCTGGCGTGCTCTGTCCACCGACAACAAACCTCTTCTGCGAGTTTTTTCCTTCCCTTCAAATTAATCAGCTTGGGATCATGAGTACTTCCCCCAGTTGCCTCAACTCCAACTGTGCTCGTCAAGCATTCCCCCCATTGCTCCTCCTTTTATCAGTCCAACTTCTTTCCCTTCCTTCACGGTCCCGACTTCCCCAGATTAACACTTCTTTTGACGCCAGTGCCCACTTTTCTCCGATTTTCATAAGAGCACAAAATTTGCCCCATGCCTCCTCCCCCTCAAAATTCGGACACTTGGCGTTCAGATTATGAACAGGTGCGGTTCCCCTGTCCCTCAACTGCCAACCCCCTGCTCGGAACGTTGTCAGTTTTTTAGTTTTTTTCCCTAGGTGCTTCTTTCTAGCCCGTTCCTTTTTTCGCTGTCTTGCGGGTGGTTCCTATGACAGCCCATGGCGCCGTCCGGTTTATGCTATAAGGTTTCCCATTACTCGTTTTTTTTTTTTGATCCTTTACTCATCTCCTTTTTTTCTTCCTGGTTCTCTGACTGTAACCCCTTGCGCCCCCTCCAAGTCTGACAGTTTATTTTTCCTACTTCCCCAACCGTGCCTTGAATTGGTTTCTGTTCACAACTTTCTCTTTTCTCCCCCCCCGCGATATTCTTCACAGGACCTCCCGCCTCTTTTACACGTGCTTGCTCTGCGCCTTCCCAACCGCCTTTCACGTTGATTTTTCCGCTTTTTCTCCCCTCCGAATGGCGTGCCCTCAGACCGTGTTGTCAGAAGTCCATGTGCGTTCTCGCCGGCGGTGTTTCAGATACCCTCTTTCTCGACCTTAATTTCCATTCGGTCTCTGCGCAGTTTCCTACCGCTTGTTTCGCGGGGACGAAATACAAGTCCCTAGCGCACTCCGGCCGACGCAGGGAGACCATTTTACCCCCTTTATATACCCCCCCCCCTGATCCGTAGTTTCCCCTATAGTCGGAAACTTTACCCGGGCGTCAGGGAATGTGATTCCTTGTCCCAGTCTTTAGGCCTTAGGACATGCTTGCCGCATTTCCATCTTTCCCCCCTTTACCTCACCCAACCTTTCTTTGCAACGAATCTTAGAGCGTCGCACTATTACTGACGCCGCAGAGCTTAATACCCGTTTCGATCTGGTTTAGCTCTACGCCTCTTTCTCCCAACACCCCCCACGCATGGCAATCACCTGGCCCTGACCCCCCCTTCCCCGCGTCATCGTCATTTAGCTTCGGACATTTCTCTCTGGAACAATTTTTTCCCCTCTCCCAAAAAAGCCCCCCCCTTCCCATATGATTGCACCATGGCCAGCATGCACCGGAACCCCAACCGGTCAGTTGCAATCCCCCCCTCTTTTGGTCACCTTTTTAGTCTTCGCGTTCATTTTCCCTGTCCGCACGGTTTACTCAGGGACAAATACCGACTCCCCCCTTTTTTCGCCCAGCTTTTCATCGTCATCTTCTAACACTCCACAATCTCCTCTTTTGTTCTTTCTGTGTACCTTTAACGCTGTCCGCTCATGTTTTTTCCCTTCCTTCCACTGTTTTGAACATACTTGGTCTGTACCCGTTCTTCTGTATCTATGTCCCGCTTCCTTCCGTTTGTCCCGAGACTGTTCAGTCCGTCGAGGACCTTCCCCCCCCCTACATCTAGCTAATGGGCCTTGGTTCCCTCTCCATCTTTTTCACCCGAAAGTTCCCATCTTCCCCTTCTATTCTTTCTTTTTACCCCCCCTTGCGCACTGATTTCCCGAAATATTTTTTTTCACTTGAATCGCCTCTTCACCCAGCCGTCCTTTTTTCTGTCCCCCCCATATGAGAGTCCGAAAGTCGCCATTTTTGGCGTATGCCCCTTATTCGTGTTGCATTTTTTTTTTTCCCCCCGATTTTTTTATTTCTCTTCTCACCTTTTCTCTTCGGCTCTTCGGGAAATTTCACCACAGTTTTGGACACCCGCGCCATTTTTCTGATTTCTTTCTAGTTGACCTTGAGAAATTTCTCAACCTCACCTTTTCTTTTTTTCCCAACGCTTCTCTTTGAGTCTCCCCACTCGACAAAGGTCCTTTTGAATCTTGCCTGAGTGACTTTCTTCCTCCTCCGTCTTTCTCCTCTTCCCCGGGACCTCCTCCTCACGGTTGCTCCTTTGCTCGTGACAGGACCTGGATGGGTCCGCGTCTCACCCACTGCGGCTTCCTTTCTTTTCCCGATTTTTGTTTTTGTCTCTCTCCAACGACCGCATTTCTGCCATCGGGACCCTTTTGTCGATGGATCCCGATCCGCCCTTGTTACTATTCCTCGCTCCTGTACCCTCCTCCCCCCCCGTCTGTTCACAAGTTTTCCCCTCTTTTGTGTCCCCCGACTTGTCGTTGCTCCTTCACACTTTCTGAACTTGTAATTTTCTTGAACACCTCCCCCCTTTTCGTGAGAGTATTAAAGTCCTCCTTTCCAATTCGGGCCGTTTTTTAAACCTTCTTTTTGTTCCTTATTTCCTCGTGCTACGATTGTATTTTCTAATCAAACCTTACAAGACTACGATGGTTCTTTAATTCTTCACCCCCAGATACCTTTTATGGACTTCCACCCTTCCCTTTTTTTAGATTTTCAGGTCGCCAATTTCTGACCTGTTTACCACACCAGAACTTCCCCTTTGTTTGGTCTTCTCCAATGTTTTTTATGCCTGTTCCAAGGTAAGTTATTTCCCCCTCCTTTGATTTGTCGTTTTTTCCTCAGTACGTCCATTCCTTGCCCACGCTGTTTTTCTTTACCCGTAATGATTGCTTTGCCGCCTTTCCCCTTCTTAGACTCTTTGCTTTTGTTCAAGCTCCGGCTGGAGATTTAAAACCTTGGTAGACATGCTTAATTTGTCCTTTCATCATCGCCCCCTTTTCCCCTTAAAATGAAATTGTGATCAAACGTGCCTGTTTTTCGGTAACGTCTGTTTCAGATCGAAATTTTAAGATACAGTTTTCCAGCTTTGATCCCATAGTCCCCCCGACGCCTTTTTGTTTTTAAGTTTTCTGGCCCCAAGACGCGGAATGACTTTATGCTGACCCTTCGTAACCTTTGGCCCTTGACGATTTCCTATTCAACCTTTCTTTCGTCCAGCATGGTCCTTTTCACTTAATAAACAGTCTTTTATGTTATTTACTTTTTTGGGGTACCTTTCTTTCTGGACCCCCATGCCCAATATGTGTGAAGGTTTGGTTCTTACCCTCAGATGAACTACCTTGTGATCTCTTAGTTTACTGATTTCTGCGGGACGGTTTCCCTTCCCTTTTGCTTCTCTTTCCGTGGGGTGGGGAATATTAGCGCCGATTGCTCAGGATCCACCCCTTCGGTTACACGCTCTTTCAGCTGATTTTTTTCTTTCTTTCATTTTGGTCTTCCCCCCGCCTATTTTCGATTTCCCAATTGTTTGGTTACTGATTTCTATTTAGTGTTGCTTGCGGTCCCGTGCTCAAGCTGGTCCTCAATATTTTTGAAGACGGGTGCGGTCGCCTTCCTAATTTTGAGCTTGAGAAGTAGCTGACTTCGCACCGGTAAGGCTGTTTCCCGTTCTTAACGTCTCTTATGGTTTCTTCTCCCTGTTTTTTTTCCCCCCTAGGACGATCCGGTGTTTCTCCACTTTTGTCCTTCGGCATTTTCCACAACTGAGTGTTTCTTACCTTTCTTTTCCCGCTACTTCTCTTTTTTCTAAGTTTATGCCTAAACAGTTTAGAAATCCCCCTTCTTTCGACCGCCCTCGTT
>Ga0179593_1338406_pt1 | contig 10596 bp, 12 predicted proteins | sample CZODoug2_1_08_16_FD_185931 | JGI IMG/M metagenome (GOLD analysis project Ga0179593, IMG submission 185931) | Vadose zone soil fungal communities from Angelo Coast Range Reserve, California, USA - CZODoug2_1_08_16fungal (PacBio error correction) | ecosystem: Environmental > Terrestrial > Soil >... | reverse complement strand
GTACCCTTTGTGTCCCCTTTCGCTTTGAGCGTCACGTTTAATCCCTTGCACTACCTGCCGATAACTCAGATAGTCTTGCTTCCCCCTGACGGAAGCCATCGTCGGTAAAGAAAAGAATATTCTCTGCTCCAGGCGTTTTTCCCTATTTCTTTCGTGTTTCCAAGATTTTCCCCTCTCTTCGCGAAGATAGCCCAGTTCGAGGAGACCACGTTTCTCCCTTTCCATTTTTGTTTCCGATGGAAGTGCCTTCTTGCTGCTTCGCAGTTTTTAGCAGATTATGGATCTTTTAACCGTGGGGAAGTTTTAGTTTGACAGGTGTTACTGTGTTGGCTAGGAAATTTTCAAGGCCTTCTCTCAGGGCTCGGCCCGTCGAAAGTACCTGAGAGTGTCTTCTGAGGCTGCTGCTCGATCGCCACCTTCACGACGGAGGTCGTTTAGAATTTTGAACCCCAACTTCGTCTTCGAAATCAGGAATGAATTGATCAACTCTCCGTTCGATGACTCGATTAGTACATTACTCGGATCTCCGAGCACAAGATCCACTGTACTCCGGTCCACTTTTCGTGGGGCGGGCCCCAGAACCCAACTATGAGAGACTTTTCTGGACTTTGACTCTACCTAAGTCCCCTGTAATAGAGCGTTTCTTTCACCTCAAGCCGATACTCTCGTTTCTCGACCAATGGTCCCTTGCCCACGCTAACGCCTATCCCTCCCCCGCCCCCTCAGCTAACGCAGACGTCCACCTCAATCGTTTTTTCTCAATCAAAGAGGGGCCTTTTTTTCTTGTCCCTTTCCCGATCATTCTTAAAGTCGGAAGATTTCTGAATCCGGCATGGTTTTCCTCTTGGCGGTGTATATGCTTGCGCGTTTCGCTAAGTGCTTTTGCTTTCTCTGCTAGATGAGATTGTCTGGCCTCTTACTTCTTAGCTTCTTGGATTCCTTTTGGTTCCTCTCTGGATTGTTTCCTTTTTTGCCGTCGCTCACCCCTTTTCGTGTGTTTTAAGCGAGCGGGAGAGTTGACCCACCTTGAGTCCTAGCCGCCCGCGGAAATATTTTATGGCACCATTTTGGATTCTGTTTCTATTCCCAACCAACGCCGTCTCTGATTTCTTTCACTTTGGTTCACACAGGAAGTACTCCAAATACCAATCCACCACTCGTCCCCCGAATCTTGCCCGTATTCCCGTCCAACTTTCCTCTGATAAAAATATTCACGCTCCCTTTCTCTTTTCCCCCACCCCCCGATTTTTTTTTCCCCCCCCTCTCTGTTCGGTGCCCCATCTTACGAAATGCCAACACTTTCCTCAGATCTTGTATTCCCCCCCGTAACTGTGGCCTCCTTCCCGATGGATTTTCACCCTTATAGATTCCCCTTTTTGCTCCCTTCCCCTCTATCGCCAGCCGCGCTTATCTCGGTTGTAACCCCACCAATGAATGATACACGTTTTCCTCGTTTAGGCCTCCTGATTGCTTCGGATGAATGTACAATTTTTTCCCACCCCCTCGTGGGTCCCAGGAGTGCTGGCTGTCACTCTCCCTATCTGCTTGCGGTCGAGTCAGGACACGTGAAGGGGTTTTTGTACGTTCCATCAGGGAAGGAACCTGGAATCCTTGTCCGACTCCCCAGGAACTGTCTCAGTACCTATCCGGGGACTTTTTTGACGTTATTTTTCTTCCCTCAGGCTCTGCATTTATTGTGTGTTTTCATCTAACCAAGGGGAAGAAATCGTTCGTCTATATGTTCTTGTCTCAGAAGAATTGCCCTTGACCGGGTCGTGTGCCAGGCTTTCCATACTAGCTATCCTGGTCTTCTTAAACGGGTTTCCGGTCGTATGCTTCTGCACTTTTTTCCCTCTGTGGACTGACCAGAGGTTATGATCATGTCCACCCATCTTGAGGCTTTTAATGCCCTCTTGACTGGCTCGCACCGACCCTACATCGATTAAATGGGCTGACCCTCTTTTTCTTCCCCATGTCACTTCTTTGCTGTCTGCTACCTGTGGGTCTGTCGCAAATCTCCGCCATCTTTAAGGATCTTTGCTTTAGCACATACTTTCCCGCTAAGCATAATTGGCGCTCTTTCCTTCCTGTCGCCGACACCATATGACCGTCAGCTTGAGTTGCCCCCACTTGCGCACTCTCGTTTCAAGTGCTGGCCCATTCTATGCATTTGTTCCTCGCGTCCATACTGATTTGGCTACGGCTGGGGTTTTCTTCTATGCGTTTTTTTTTTCCAGTTCAACAGAGTCCCTCTGCTGATTCTCCCGGTTCTTTTCTGTTTCCTCCATTGGAACCTCCTTTACGAAGGGCCCGAGCATTTTCCATTGCTTCGACACTGTAACGCATTTCTGCGGAGGCCGGATCATCTAGATCAAACTTTTTAATTCGGAAAGTAGTGGTTTCTGAGTCCTTTTTTATTGCTTTTGATCGACCTGGCCCTTCCCGCCTCCCCGTTCTTCTGCTTTCTGTGACTTTGTCCTCGGTTGATCCAGTTTTTCTGATTTTTGTGATCGTGCGTCCAGTGCTTCCTCATATAAGCATCGTCCATCGGGATGAAGATCTCTTCTTCCCTCTGTTATTTCTCACTTGCTCTCCCCATTCAGACGTCCGGCTGCCTCGGTCCAGGCCCGAGTCTGTTCTAATCCCCGTCTCCCCTCGTGCCCCCAGTCTACGAATACATAACAAGAAGAGCTTTTTTTCTCCTTTCTTAGGGGCAAGTCTAGTGATTAGCTTCTCCTTCCCTCCCTCAAGTTATCAGCGCCCACTTCCTTGGCATCCTGGGTAAGAGATTCTGCCCTTCCTTTAAGTCACATTTCTTGCTTTTACCCCTGTTTCCTCCCTTTTTATGATTCTCCCCGTGTTAGCCCTGGTTTAGAAGAGCTCGTCCCCAAACATCGCTGAGCCCTCCTTTATCCACCTTTAGATACTTCAGCCCCACGTTACTCTTTCACCAACCCAACGCCCCAACCTGCCCCCCCTAAATGCTTAAGCGCTGCCCCACTAAATCTTACCTTGTCCCTTGAAACGTTGCCTGCTGCAATACCGATTTTTTGTCTCTTCCGTCATTCTCCCGTACGATTCTCCGATTTCGACTCCGATTGGATTGCCTTTGACAACAGGATAACTCCGATTCAAGTATTTCCAATTCAGAAAATCTCGGTCGATGTAGACGGCCTAGACCCCAGCATATTTACCCGCCCCATATTGTGACATGGTTTACAAATCCATGAGAGATGGATTTTGTCCCGATTGGAGCTCCCAGCTTTACTTAAAACCCCCTCTTTTTTTTCTGCTCTCCGTGCCAGGGTCTTCCTCCCCCCGCTGTAAGGCCCCTCCTGGTGACGAACTTTCCCACTACGGCGTAAGCTCGCCAGTTCCACTTCCCCGTTCATTTATACGATCTGAGATCCCCAAGTCCTGCCATCTCCTTGTTTTCTTCCAGCGGTGTCGTCTGCCCCGGTATTCAAGGTTCACTAAGCTGCCCGGTTTTTGTTTTCTTGGAGGGAAGAATCTCAACTCAAATAGGGGATCTTTCTGTCGTACTCACGCTCCCCCACCTTACTCGTCCCCCCCTAGTTTATTCTTTTACGCTTAAGGAAGTGACTTTTCCCACCGTAGTGTCCACGGGACTCACCCGTAACCCACACCTTTCCCTCTTTTGCCACCTCCACATTTCAGATAGTTTCCCCGTCATCAACGCCTTCCTTCCCCCGGACGATTTTTTTCCCCAATTCCAAGCAAAAGCTGGATTTTTTTGACAATTTACATTCCTCATGGTTGATCTAGTGGTCCCCCATTCCCCCACGATGGGGTATACGCGATTTTCTTTGCCGTGACGCACCTTTAATTTTCTGAATGCCAGGTCCCAAGGCCAGGTGGGAACCCCTCCTGATACATCTTTCGGCGGTGTGCCCAGTTACGTCGGATAGACTAGATTCTTAGGTTCCTCGACTGTCGTGTCACCGTTCTATTTCCCACCCCCCTTAGGTTTGGGGCCACTTCGCAACTTTTAAGATTCCTCTCTGCGTTTTTTTTTTTGCCATGCCCTGTTTTTTGTTCCGGGTCCTTATCTGGTCCTCTTTATTTTACTCCTTTCCCTTCCGGCCTTGGGCGCTTTTTCGAGCTGCTTCTTTCCCCTTTGCCATCCTTGAATTTTAGTGCCCCGCGCTGGAGTACCTCTCCCAGTTTCTCCCTGCGCCCAGCCCACGACGGACCCCTTTTTGTCTTCTTTTAAAAAACTTACCTCTCTGCGATCTTTTGACATTCCCAAGGCACTTTCAGACCCAAGTGTACAGTCTCCCACAGAGCTTCTCTGCGATGCCGGACTTTTCGCTTGACGCGACCGACCAGCGGCTGCCCCGCTTGTCAGCAAAGGTTGTTCGAGACCTTATTCCCTATCCTAATTGCAAGAGCAAGCGCTGCCCCCCCCTCTTGATCTTGACGCCTACGCTTTTTTTGATTTTTTTTATTTGCGTGTTCGGTAGGCTTGGGGGGTGAGGGGGAGATCTGGGTAGTTTGCCCAGTCCAAGTGACATGTAGAGAGAGTTAGGTTAGTCTTGGCTCTTGGTTGATTGCTCGGCATCTGGTGTTGCGGTTTTAGCGCCAAGGCAAGCCTTTAATCCTTCCGCATGACCTGGTCCGATGTGGCCCGCCCCCCCTAGAGAGAAACACTTCCGAGGACCCTTCTGGCTTGGCTTTGACCTTCGTGTGTCGGTTCTCGTAATGCTCGGCTCTAATTCTTAATTGCTCTTCTTGCTTCCATTCTCGGAGCTGCCGGTCATTTCTCGTTTTAGCTACCCTTGTTTAGTCCGGATGATAGGCGAGAAATGGTTTTGAATGCCGTCCCCCTCCTCGGCCATCGAACAAAGTTTATTCGGCGGAGTGCAATCTTCAGCCAGCCTTTTTTGTATCGAGGTGAGCGCTCCCTTCTAGAGGCTGTTAACAACCTGCCAAAGGCGCCTTAAAGTGAGACATCTGTCTCTAAAATAGTGGATGCGAGTCCTCCCCCCATGCAACAAAGCTGGCCAGGAATTATGAAGGCTTTGTCTCTCCGCACTTCGCGCAGACTTGCGTGTTTTGCTGTGCAGGTAAGTACCGGCACTGCTTGGTTTTTTCCTCTTTCTATGAGAGTCCTTCTTGGAAATTTCCTTCTTCTCTGTTGTCGCCTGACGACTCTTCGATTTGCCACTTTTTATAAAAGTGAAGCTCCCGGCGCACGAAACCCCCCTACTTCACCTCTTTCCTCTTTTTTGTGATTCTAGATGTTGACAATGGTTTTCTCCGGGAGCTCCTTTCACACGCCTCGATAAAATAAGATCATCCCTTGCCTGCGCCTTGTCCCCGCAAGCCGCCCTCATCTCCTCGGCCTCGTTTTTATCTCTTGTCTGGGGTGATCTTTCTTCGAGCAGCACTTTTTTTCCCTATACTGTTTCGAGATAGAGATACGATCTGGCCATTTCCCCCTCTTGGAAGTTCTCTAGCTATCTTGAAGATTTGGTCACAGTGCAGTTTTCTGTTTTAGTACTGCTGGCTTTCACTGCATCGTTCTCGCCGGCTGTCTTTGAGGACTCAGACTCTTTTCTGATTCCGCTCGATTTGTCGAAAGTAAATGGATTTCTTGAGGCCGCTGCTGTATCATTCCCTAAACCTGTTTTCGCGAAGCGTCCTCGCCACCTTTTATCTCCTGATCATTACTCTTCATAAGAGGAATTCCCTTTCATTACGCGATAGCCCTCGCTTCCATCGATGCCCACATATCCCAAGCTCCATGCTTTCCCGGTTCCCCCTTGTGATTAGGGCTGCCCCCCCCATCTTGACCAATCTGTTCCTATTTTATGCTTCCGTCGGACGTACCTCCAGTCCTTACTGCGCTAGTTTTTGCTTACCTCGTTAACTGCGGAAGGAACTACCTGACGCTCCTTCCTCCTTGGATGTCAGATAAACCAGCAGCTCCCCCTCCCACCTCCCCTTCCCTCACGCCCAAGCATACCCATTTTCTGCCCTTCGACCTATAAAGATGGGGCTTTCTCGTAGGTGCCTTTCCACATCTGTCCTCTTCTCTTTTCGATGGTTTGGGAGGGTTGTTAATTCTGCGCTCCTGAGAGGATCCAGCGCTGAATGATATGGATCTCGTTCTGGTTTAGAGGTACGTTTTAACTTTCTTGCCGCTTTCCTTACTTCCTTCTTCATTGGCTTGCTTTTTTTTTTTCCCGTTTTGTCGCATGTCAAATTTAGTATGGGGTTCTTTGATGCAATTCGCGCATTTTTTCTGCGTTTTGACACCCCAATAGAGTCTGGCTTGGAGGCCTTTTTCTTCGTACTCACCATTTTTCTCGGTTTCCACCACAGGATTAGACCAACCCCCCACTCGAACCCTTTTCTTCGGGAATAGGACTCCTTCCCCCGTCGCTTCACATCTTTTTCCCCGCTTACTTTGACGTCGGTTGCCCCCACGATGTCTCTCTGGCCGTATTTATGCCCTAGTAATTTTTTTTTTACCCTCAATGCCTTCCTTGTAATGTCCTATTTATCCACCTTTCATCTATTTTTTTTATCCTTGCGGCAACAACACCTTTGCGACTTTCCTCTTCTCGACCTTCTCTTCTCGGTTGTTATGACACGTCCCCCCCAAATCGTGCATGATCAAAAGGTTTTTGGTTGCCTCTGATCCCCTTTATTTTTTTGATGTATGTTATTCTTGCCCCTTCCTTTTTTTTTCCTCAATGAGATGGGACTCGCGTTTTTTATGGCCTTTTGTTCTACTTGGGTTAGGTGGCCATTAAATCGGTGACTTGTTCCGGACGGACCGAACCCGCTTTTACTGGGGTAAGATTTCCAACTGCCTTCCTTCCCCCCTTTATGACCTGGCGAATGCGACTAGTGGCTTTTTCCATATCCTTCCTTCCTGTTCCGTCTCTTTTAGTTGTATCGGCGTCCTTTTCTCATGATAAAACCGGTTTTCAAGGTCCTTTTTTTCTCTTTCTTGATATTTTTAGAGCAGACCGTTCCTCTTTATGTCCCAAGGCTTGGTTGAGCCGCGATATTCTTCTTCTTGAAAGGTTGCTGGTTTCCTTAGCTTACGCCGTCTTTTGCCGTTATTTGAATCCCCCCTGGTGACTGAACTGATTTCTGAGTGTCACAAGGTTTTTATTGAACAAATATTTGTTGCTCCAGTCCTCTCGCCAGCTTGCTAGAACTGCCCCTCTTATAACTGTGCTATGTTCTTTTACCATGTAACACCTTTTTGCGTTCCTACAAGTGATAAGGGGGTTTCCCTTCTACCCCTTCCCCTTTTTATCTGTTGATGAGCTATCTTTTTGTATCCCCCATATGATTTATTTCTCCTCACCTCCTTCCGCTCCCTTCGTGGCCTCCCGATCCCCTCTTGAACGTCATTTTTGCCCCCCCCCCAGGTTCAGTGCTCGTTTCCTCCTTTCGAGTATTTTAGCTTCCCCTCATTCGTTTTCTCCCTTCATTGCTTGTTGTTTGGATCTGTCCGTTTCTCCCCCCTGTTACGATCACCCTCCCTGATGTTTTCCAGCGGTTTTCCCGCCAGATACTTCCCGCTCCTCAAAGGCCACGCCAAGAGAGAGAGACTTCTTTATCTGAACTGTACCCGATCTGCTTGCTCATGCGCGATTCCCTCTTCTTCTGGTCTTGATCCATTGTCAACGTGGTTGTGACCCCCTTTTGACGATTTTACTGAATTTTCCTCCTCATAGAATCGTACCCCCCCCGCCTTCTTTGAAGGGATCCTTTGATCGCTTGGGTTCTCGATGTGACACATCGGATCGCCACCTCTCCCCCTTATTGTTGCTCCCCCCGGATATTGTCATCCTCATCAGTTTTTTTTGTCTCGTTCTTTCCTGTGCGACTTTGTACCGGATGACTTCAGGAGCCGAGTTTTTCTCATCGTTTGACCCCTCTTGGAACAGGAAATGTGATTCACCGCCCCACTCACAGGACTCTTTTTTTCGATCGATGGATTTTTGCCAGTATCGCCACTCATCTTTCCCTTCCAGTCTCATCTCAATGACGGACCCAGTTAGTATTTCTTTTCCTCTATTCGCCCCCCTGGGAGAAACTCTGTCGTTTTCTCTTCCATGCTCATCACTGCTCCTTGAGCTTTTCCTCTCTGAGATGCTGAAACGCCTCCGTTCGTAGGTTCTCCATATTTGAAGTCACTTCCGTTTATAGACATTGAAAAAACCAAGCCTTTTGCCTTATATTGGACGCGCTGCACAAATAGTCGACCTTTGGCCTACTGAAACGCTTCCAGTTGCGCTCCCCCTCGTCTGGCAATTCTCTTTTATCGATGTGCTGCGTCAAAGATGACGAAGGTTTTCTGTCCCTCTTATGGGCTGTGCAACTTTTTTTCTTAACATATCTGTTGCTCTCCATTCCGCAAAATCCTTCCTACCCCTCTCTGTAGATCCGACACCCATGAGCACCGGTTTCTTCAGTTCCTTTCTTACTTGTCCCCTTCCACTTTAACTGCGTAGGAGTGGCGCGTTTCTCTGTAGTTCGCCCCCATTACAGCTTTACTTAAAGTTTTTCTATCTTGACTTGGGGTTACAGACGCGCAGGCCCCCCACTTTTTTCTCCCATCCTTTCCCCCCCCTACGGGTTGTACTCTCCTCCCGTAACTTCCCAATGATAATCCTGAATTCGTTCGCGAGCCCCCCCCAAGCCTTGGAACCATTCCCCCTAGGGAAACGGTCTATCCGCCCTTTTCGCTTAGACCCGAAAGGACCTACGTGCAGCCCGGGGTGGATCCGAGTTTGACGCCCGTCAACTAAACTCATGACGGCCTGAGATTACGCTCACCTCCCTTGTACCCCATTCACTCCGGGATTAGCTTCTGACTGCCCGGTTCTTCCGCCAGGCGAGATTTTTTTTCCCAAAACCCTTTCACCTATCCTGGCACGACCCCTCGGAATTCGTGACAGTGCCACAATCCTTCGTCATTTTTTTGCCTGTTGAGAAAATTCCCTGTCTCTTCCACTCCCCTTATCTTCAAAAATTTTTTTCTATTTTCTGACCCTCATTACAAGATGGGGATTCATGTCCCCTATTTGGTTTTGTAGATTTTCCGCGATCCAGACTCTCTTCGCTACCCTCCCATCAATAATGTAATGGGTTGCCCAGATACTTCTCACTTTTCCGGAGTTTTCACCCCAGTTAAGTCGTGATCATGAAAGGATCTTATTAGGGGGGTGCCTGGACTGGGGCACCGACGGTCCAAGGAGCAACCCTGGCCCTTTGTTGGACAAGAATTCTGTCATCTCAGCGTTGGATTGAATCCGTTTGGCGTTTCCGGGTACTGACCGATCTCGTCCTCTTTTTGTTGGTGTTACTCTGGTGAACCATTCTAAATACCTTTGGTACTCTTCTTTTTTTTGTGGTCGAGTACCTCTTCTCTCCACTTGTTCCCCCCCCACATACCGTCCCCCGTTCGCTCGGACCAACTTTAGATAAAGGTTATTAGCTCCAAATTTGACGAAAGGTTGTCTCCTCCTGAAGAAGCACCTGCAATCTTCATCTTCTCCCCCACGGCCAGCCGCTTTCTCAAAGTTTGCACCACTATCAAGTAGAGAGAGATTTTCGACAGAATTCCCCCCTTTGGTTGAGCGGGGGTGTTTTTGGTGGGTGACCCAGATTGCGGCTCAAGTTTTCCCAACCCGCCCCTTTCTTGGGCGAATCCTGTTTCCTCTTTTTCCTCCGATCCGATAAGGAATCTTTCAAAGCCAGGAGAAGCTTTAATCCCCCTATTAGATCCGCCACTTAGGAGGACGTTCGTTTTGGGTTTCTTTGGTAGTTTTTCTTTTGTGTTGTTTGAGTTCGTTTTTAGTCCACTGCGAACTGTTAATGGTGGTGCCTTTAGGTCGTAGTGAGTACGCCTGGTCGTCCTCTTTTGTTTTTCCTAGGTATCGCTCGGGTGGACTAAGCATCGCTTTTCTTGATGGTTTTCTATTTTTCCCTCCCCTAAGTCTGCGATACCACATTCCGACTTTTTGGAGGCGTGTTACAATCTGTTTATTCGCCCTCTCGTAGTGCTAATCATGTTAAATGCTAGTCGTTAGTATGATCTAATGCATCGGCCCAGGCTCTATTCCCCCCCTTTTCTTAGTCGGATGCTAGCAGATCCCCTTTCGTGGTCCCATAAGAGCAGCCGCGTACCGACCCCTGTACTTTCGACGGTCTCATAAAGAAGCTGCAGCCCGCGTTCGTGAGCGCTGGTCATTTTCAAAAACTCAGGAGTGCTCTTCCCCTTTCCACCGGCCGAACGGATTTGACTCACCCCTCTAGCTGTCTCCAGTGATACGCTTCCTGCATCGATTCAGCACTTCCACGTCCCAAGATCCATGGCAACACTTCAAGGTTATCGTGGTCTAATCTTCATTTTTTCGGTCCGCCAGTGTTGGCTGTGCTACAGTTCCCTAATGACATGCCCCCAAGAGCCGGCTTCGCGCTTTTTTGTTTCTGGCGTCCGTGCGATTGCGGCCTTCTGCTTTTTCCCTTCCTATATTTCGGCAGTGAGCAGTTCAGGGTTTAGAAAGTGAAGCTACCCCCTTCGCTCGAAAACCCCTTCCATGT
>Ga0179593_1285395_pt1 | contig 10596 bp, 12 predicted proteins | sample CZODoug2_1_08_16_FD_185931 | JGI IMG/M metagenome (GOLD analysis project Ga0179593, IMG submission 185931) | Vadose zone soil fungal communities from Angelo Coast Range Reserve, California, USA - CZODoug2_1_08_16fungal (PacBio error correction) | ecosystem: Environmental > Terrestrial > Soil >... | reverse complement strand
CCATTCCGAGGTACGTTCCCGAGTGATTCAGGAGACCATCCTCTTATTTGGTCTCACCTTGCTCGTTTTTTGCTTTCCCCGACAAGCTTGCATTCCTTCTTTCATTTGCACCCCCCCTCCACTAGTGTATGCCCTTCCCCCCCCCGTGATCGTCAACGCCCGCTCTTTTTTTTCTTTTTTTTTTCCTTCGGATTTCTTTTTGCTTGTTGTAGAGATGCCTGTGTCCTCCAGTTTTTTTCGTGACTGCAGTTTTTCCGCCTCACGAGCAATTTCTTCCCGAGTCGTGCCCCCCGTTTGAGACCTATGTTCCGTTACCCTTATGACGACCCCCTTAAATCCGTGACAGGACGTTCGTAACTTTTTCCCATTTTTTCGCCCTTTTCTTTAGTCAGAGCCATATCCCACTGCCCCCCTCCCCACCTTTTTTTCCTCCCCTATCGTTTCTCTGATGGCGGGGCTCTCTCTCGTGCCAAGGTAGGCGGAGTGTGTTGTGGTGCCGCGGAGTTCCAAAGAAAAAGCCTGGTTTCCTTGAGTAACCGGTGATTATACTATGTACCCAGTATGAGGCGTTATCCCGTAAGTTCAAGGCCGTGAGATCGAAGGGAGGGAACAGAGCGTGATGCCGCAAGGATTTTTTAAGTCGACGGCTCTAGTGTGAAGACGGAGACGCCCCGTTCAGCTTCGGAGGCTTGAGAAGTGGGCGGTCTTCCAAGACCTCCAGAACGAACAAGAGCTTAAAAAGATCTCACCAAGTCGGTTGAGAATGCGGGTACGTTTTCCTGTACGGCGAAACTGATTTGTTGACTCGCTAACTTCAGATACGTCTCCATGCATCCCGATGAGAAGCGTCACCCCGCAGCGCCCTGACGTCGAGAAGAGGTCTCGAGTTTGAATCCGTTAGAGGGCAGTCTCCTCCACTTTATTTTTACTCAGGGTCAACCTCTACCAAATGGGACCACAAGAGGAGGGAATACCATGAAGGCAGATGGAACCGAGCCGCTGATTGCTTTGTCCTTTTTTCCCCTGATTTGATGACCAATACTGTGACCAGATGAATCTTGGTATGGTTTGTTTCAGAAGATGGGGTTACCTCAACTCGGTGCTGTCCCGTGCTTTTATGCCCCCCAGAACCTTTTCGCTAACGCCCCCGAGCGGTCGAGGGAAACCACACAACAGCCCCTCTTTGCTCCTGATCGACCCCTTTCTATGGCCCTACAGTCCCGCGCTTTCCTTTATGCATTCCACCGTTTGTTTTTTTTACAGTTGCGTGTCGTGTCCCTCCCTCTCCTTCTCTTCGGAAAAACGTTACCGCCTTGGTCTGGAATTACCAGTAGGCCATAGTATTGTGATCCTAATAAGCGTCTGACGGAAAATGGTTCGCGTTCGTTGTTTGCTGGACAGACGTGCTCAAAGGCTGCCCCCCCCTGCCGTTGGGCGCGAGGTCCTTGATCAGCCGTGTCGCCTGGAAGCTCCAGACCGCACTTGAGTGATGAGTAACGACGAAGTTTTCCGAACCCATGCCTTGTTATGAGTCCTCTCCTAGGGGCTATCACTCCGCCGTTTTCGCCATCGCGCACTCGTGTCTTCATTTTACCCCAAGGAAGTGAACGTCATATTATGTGTTTCTCCGTGAAATACTCAGCCTTTTACTGATGTGCTCATAGGTTCTCCCCCGCATTCTACCGTGCCTCACCAACCACTTAACGCACGCGTCTCTTTCTTCGCGTTGAAACCCTCCTAGACCCCCGGCCCATTTTTTCCCGAATTCTTGTCTGTTGACTTTTTTCTCTCCGGTCGTCTTTCCCATTTTCCCTGCTTGTGTCGGTGACCGCCCGTGCCAAGGTTTTCATGTCCCGAGGCTTCCCCCCACCCTTGCTGCTGCCTCTAAAAGCTGGCAAAATGCAGTCACCCAACCCCATCGGTCGTGCTGCTTAATGCTGCCGATTTCTTTTTCTCCGTCCCTCCGAGGTCTGTTTTGGCCCTTTTTGCGCCTCACCTTCGTTGCCCACTTACACATCCCCCCCCCCCCCCATCTCCCCTTGGGACAGCCCCCTCCCCCACGACAGTCAGAACCATGTTTTTTTTCATCGCCCGTCCCTGCCTTCCCAGTCGTCTTCTTCGTTTTTTTCTCCTTACTGAGATTCGCAAGCTTATCTCCATTACTACCCCTTAATTGTGAGCCACCACTCACTGTCATTGATCCTGCCAATGGCGGTTCTCTATCCCCCTCGCCCTTCTCTCTGCCCCTTCCTTTATCGTCACGACCCCTCACCCCCTACAACTGCTTCCTCTTGTTCCATGGCTCATACCTTTTCGGTAAACTGGCTTAGGTTGCTTTTCTTCTACTTATAGAGTGAAGTCCCGTCCCATCTTTCCCTAGCTCCAGGGTCCGTTTCTGACGGCACGCTTGGCACTTTTCATGCCTTTCTTGGTTTTACTCTTGGATGTACCGCAAGCTTACATGACACAAAGAAAACTTCCCTACCGCTAGCTTTTCGCCAAGGTTCCTTTTTGACGGGAACATTGTTCTTCTGCTTCAATTACTTCACGGCAGGTTACCAGTGGGGCTTTTATCTCAGAGGCTTTAGTTCCTGTGCTGGGTTTAATGTCGTCGTACTTAAAATCTGAACTGTCCTGTCTTTTTTTCTTTTTCGAACATCTTATTCTTTTTTCTGCATTGCTATGTGAACTTTCGGCGCAGATCCGTGCCGAATGACATCGAGTAACTCGCCCCCCAATCTCCCCAGAGTAGTACAAACCCTCAGTACTCTCTACGTCGAGCACGATGACTTCCACTTTCTCTAAGGGCCCCGCCACATTATATCTATCAGAATCCATCACTTCATAGTCACTCTCATAACGGGCAGCCCATACTCCTCTTTGACCTGGATCACTTTCCCTGATTTTTTGGCGATGCAGCGGAACCCCTCCTTCTCCTCTTCTTCCCCCCCTCGTCACTCCTCTCTGCTTGCATTTCCCCTGTTACTCCATCTCTTTATGGTCGTAGATGGTACTATTTCGCCCTCGATTTTGTGCTTCCTTCTGTTTGATGCGTTTGCACTCCGGATCTTGCTTTAGACGCCCCCCGTTTAATCCCATTTGAATTCTTGAACAACATGGCCTCTACTATATTTGGAGTCCCCCCTGCTACTTGGTAAGCCAAGACCCAGGTAGCCCATAGTCGGTTTCTTCTGCTTTTGCTGTCTGTCCGCTTTTTTCCGTTTTCTGCCCTATTGACTGTAGCTAACACCCCCCCCATTTTTTTCGTTGAAGCTTAAGAGCTGGAGGTGTTCCGGTCGTTTTCTTTCCGAAGATTTCTTTTTTTCTAGTCAGGATATGCGTCCGAATTTCAGGGAAGATCCCCTGCATATTTTTCCATCACATACCTGGCCAGTCCCCCACCGGATTTTCGTCCATCTCGTGGATCTCTCTTGGCCTGAATTTGCTTCCCTGTAGCTTTTTTTTTGCACTCCCAAGCCTTTTTGTCCCTCAGAATGTAGCGACCTGGTGCTTATGGTTCCCTCCCCACTCAATGGAACAGCGAGCCTCCAGTTTCTGACATGAGGGAAAGTGTCCTTCCCGAGCGCTCCGTAACTCAATGACGTCGTCTACCTTAGACGCACGATGACTGCTCCATTTTTCTTTCAGATCTCTGGTTTTGATCTTTAAAACCAGTTCCAAGGACTTTTTTTCCCTTTGCTGCCTATATGTGCACTCGTTTGTCTCCGACGCGAAGGGACTATCCGGTTCTTCCATTTTTCTGCCCCTCTTTCATGTACATACAGCCCTTTTTCCTCCATTTCCACGTTTAAAGACTTCAACCAGTATTTCATCCCACATACTTGCATTTTTTAGTCTAGTTTCAACGACGCTTACCTCATGCCGCAAACTTCGTATCGCCGAGTCTCTTGCTTACCGTCTTTGTTCCTTCGCCGTATCGGTGTGTGCGTATTCACCAGCCGTCACCTAAGCACCGTGCGCGTTCGTTTTCACCCTTTCTCATCTAATATGCGTTCTTCGACTTCTCTCCATCGGCTAGGTCCTGATCATCGCCCGAGCGCTCCAGCGCCTATTCCCCTAGACTATCCCGCTTTTTTTACTCTTTGCCAGTTTTTTTGTGCTTTCCCTCCGTGTCGCTTTGTATCCTCAGAGCGGCTTTGCACCATTGTTAACAGTCATTCCACCTTTTCCGTCATGACCCAGAGGCTTCTAGCCGATGGTTTCGTTTCTACGTCTAACACGCCGGCAGCTGAAAAGACCAATGCTTCTGCTGCTCTCTTCCGTTTTTTATGCTCAGATCCCTTCTTTAACTACGGCCCTTCGTCCAGTTTTAGTGCGAACCTGTCCTTTTTTTTTGTTCGTTTCGCCTGCCCCTTTGACACTCTTTGAGACTTTTTTTCATGCAATTCTTTTTCCCCCTTCTGTTTTTTAAGATTGGATGTTTCGGCCTACGGTCTGTGCTAGTCATTTTACCAAGATAGGCCGGTAAGTGGCCTTTTGGTACTGATTAATTCGTGATAGTGGCTCCGTGCTCCCTCTGTGCAATAAACACTACTCCATCATTTTATTAAACAAGCGTTTTAGGTCATTTTGAGGAATTTCTAGGCTATTCTTCTCGGTTTCGCACTTCATGTTCTGCTGGTGTTGCATGTAGCCTTTGTCCTTACTCCCCGTTTTTTCCTCCAGTTTCATGAAAGAGGGACAGTCGTGACAATCTTTTTTCTCCCCCCCTCATTTCCCGAGTACGTCCCCGCCCTTACACTCAGGGTACTGTGGAATATGTTCCCTTCCCTCCTCTCTATCAATCCCTTCAGTCCCCCCCAATGCTACCCCCCCCTTACTCTCCTGAGTGTTTCAAATTTTTATCTCTTTCACTGGTTTTTTACCTTTTATTCTTCCCCTTCGATTTTCCTTTCGAGTCGCTTGTTTTCCGCGATCCTATTGTAATCCTACCGACCCCCGCTGAAAGACCCCACGGTCTTCGATTTATCCCGATCGCGTTACGTGCGCCCTTCTTCCTTTTTTCGATACTAACCCCTTTTTTTTTGCTTTTCAGTCTCTTCGCAATATTCAAAACCCATGTACCTACGCCCCGTCTGAGTTTTTTTGCTTTACCTTTATATCTTCCTTCCCGACTAACTCCTTCGACCTTTCCCTTTTTTATGAACTGTGACTTTGACGGGCGGTCTGGTTGTGATAGCCCCCAATCTTATCCCCGATTTTAGTGGCGTTTTTCTCTACCGGTTGTGTCCGTTTTCTGAAATCCTTTATTTAATTGCCCTGGGACCAGAGAGGAATGTACCCCCTGTTCTTGTTCTTTTAAGATATCCGTTGCGGACCCAGCTCCTGCTTTTCTCGCTCCTTTTATCCGCCCCTACTGCAGGTCAACCTTCCCTTAGTTGAATCTATGTAAATTTCGTCTTCGACTTACGAGACTTAGTCGTATTAGTAGACTTCGATGTTTCTGGCGAAGCGCGTGTGTGCGCTTCCCTTTTCCCTGCGGCGTATCCTCCTTATTTTTCTCTGTTGCTACCCCCCTTGTATGTGTCCTGTAACTTTGTCCGTGCCCAGGCGGATTTCCTGTGCTTCGACTTGCGTACACTCTCCTCTTTCTCGCTTTTTAACAACGAATCCCTCTTCCTTCTGGTGTTTTCAACGCTTTTCCTTGCTCTCTTACGTCGTTTCTTTTTTAACTGCCTTTTTTGCATATGCCTTCGTCGCTCCCTCCTTTGTACCCGACAGCAACCCCCGACTCGGTTTTAACACTTCCTACCTTAATTTTCTCTGATAAGAGTCTTAACTCTGCTCAACGTATGTTTTTACTCGTTTCCATTGTCTTTTTCGCGTGATCCCCTCACATCATGCTGGAGCTGCCATCTCTCTTTGGCGACTGATTGAGCTTATGAGTAACCCATCTCCTCATGCTCCGGATTTGCTGTTTTCTGCTGTTCCTGGGCAGGGTTCTCCCCCTCATCGACCTATTCGACAGTCCTGGTTTGCAGGTTGTATTTATAGACTTCCCAGCCTTTTACTTCGCAGTATGAGACCTTCCCTCACCTTCAACATTCCTCTTTCCTCGTGCCGTACTGTCCGTCCTCCCTGGCTGAGTTCTACCAGCCGTCATTTTTCCAATTTCTTTGCATGAGTTTTGCCTTGCAGTCCGCTTTACAGATCGGAGCATTTATCCTTTTTCATTCCTCCACACCCTATTTCTCTCCCCAGCTGATGATGCTTTCTTTATTTCCGTTTTTTTACTAACCAGATAGCAATCCCCCCGGTCCCATCCCCTCCCGGTTTCCACTGTTTCCTCCCCGTTAGGTCGTTGCTTACCTGCTATTTATTCTACGTAACCATTCTTCTTCGGATCTATTTTTCTCCGCTTTTGTTTTTTTTCTTGCCTCGACCTTTTTTCTTTTACTGTAGTAGGTACTCCCTCTTTGATGTATAGGGATGGTTCGTTCAACTTTCCCCCCCTGAGTGCAGCTGCCCTGATTGGGCTCCGCCTCCTCTCCTTCTTGGCACCGGTAATGAGCATCATGACCATTCACGGCGTTTGCTTATTGACCATATTCTCTTTATGGGCGTTCTTCTTTGATATTCTCTTTTCTTCTTTGCACTTCTGGGACAATGTGTTTCCGACGATTTCCTTCTTCCGCCCAGACCCTTTTACGGTTTTTCCCGGACTGTTAAGACACCCCCATTCCCCACCGTCTTGGACTAAACCGATCCCTTACAAGCTTCTTTGAGAATAGTTATATCCTTGCGGTTTTTTTTCCCCTCTGCGCTCATTTTCTCTTTTGTTTCGTTTCTTCCTCCCCTCTCGGCTTTATTTGCCTGAGATTTTCTTTACGGCAGGTTGTTTGTGTGGCCCCCAGGGTGCAGTGTTAGGTATTTTTGTTTTTATTTTTTTTGTTCGTTTTTTGGGTGATAATTTTGTGTGTTCTGTTTGTCTTTTTTTTATTTAGTTTCTTTTTTTTCTTCTTTTGTTGTGTTGGTTTTTGCCGTCCCTACTCACCGATGGTCTATGGTTTTGCCCCTTTTTTCTGAGTGATCATTACGACCGTCGTGTCCGCGTATTTACTTTATGGTTTCGGTATCCGCCCTCTCCAATCGCTCTTGCCCGTTAGTCCTCGTGACTTCTTCGCACAAGCTGCCCTGTTGAGCGAATTATTTTTACTTTCTTCCTTGTGTAAATGTTTGACCCCATGTATTTGCGCTGGCATTTTGTAAGAAGCTGTAGCTCTTAGGGTGAACCTATTCGTTTATCCTTCTTCCAGCCCACTCTGTCCCGCCCCTCCCTGACCTCCCCGTATCTGATTCGCTCCCTCTCCGCAGGTGAATGATTGCCTTTCCACCCTTCAACCGGCGACGTTCTGCAAATGGAGATGAATCTCCGCTTGCTTATGGTGCCCACACCACGCATTTTTCTTGCCCGAGTCGCCCTGCCCTGGCATTGCTCCATGCCCCCTCCGCACTCCATATCCCCATTGGGTCCTCTCGCTCCGTCTTTCCCACCGTGAATCTATCCGTCACTCCTATGCCTCTTCCCAAATGATAGTGAAGATGAACCGCATTTCTGCCGGCGTCCAGCCCCCCCCTTATAGAAAGATATGTTCTTGTCCACTTAGGAGGATAAACACCCCGCCCCTTTTTAGTGCTCTTTTGTAACTCCCCTGTCTATTCCCAACTTTAGCAGCGCACAATGGTCCCTCTTCGATACTCATTCTACATTTTCACCTCAATAGTCATTCCTCCATCGTTTTTCCATTTCTTCCTGAGTTCCCTTTTTCGTCTCCCTGTAGATTGTCTCGACTTTTTTCCGTACATACAGGGGACTGCTTTCCGGCCCGATCGTGCCTCCTTGTTCTGTTTGATTAGAGTGTGGTTTTGTTGCTGAACCCTTCTTTTGGGAGAGTTCCCCTAGCTCGTTCCGACTTGTCGCACCTCCCTGCCTCCATGTGAATTTTTGATTTTTTGTGCCCGTTCACGGCCCTTCCCCTGCTGCATCAATTTTCTTGACCTCCGCTCTATTAGACGCTCCATCCCCGAGTTTTTTCTGACTTTTTTTTTCCCTCGTTTTCCCTTCTTAGCCCCTGCTCACTGTTTCAACTTGACCACGGACAACCGCCAATTTTGCGCTTTTGTTCTCCGGCTCTGATTGTTTCCGCCTGTCGAGAGATGTCCCCATCGCACATACCAGCGCACCCTACCCTCCTTCCGACCTGGCCTTTTCCCTTTTTTTTCCCCCTGTGGTTCCCATGCCCTGCTCGCTTTGTTCCCTTGCAGAGACACGTGAGGTTGAGAGCAATAGTTTCAGGCCCGTCCTAATGATCGCTTGTTCTTGTTCCTGCTGACCGCACCTGACATTTTCTCCCTCGCTTTCTGTAGTTTTCCCCCTCCGTTTTCTCCTAATATTGACGGCCGGTAAGCGTGTCGACTCTTGCACCACTTTCCACCTTGTCCCAACCTCAGCGCAGCTTTTTTTTTGTAAACTCATGCTTGCCACGCAGCAGGCCCTTTTTTTTCGCGACTACGACTGTAGTCGTACCCAGACCCTTGATATCGCTGTTAGCTGTGTATATACGCGCAGTCACCCGTTATGTGTTGATTGATGTGTTTGTTTTTTTTTTTTTTTTTGAGTATGTTTTTAGACCCCCCCCCTAAATTTTTTTTTCCACACCCCTTATTTTTTTTATGTAGAACTCCCCCCAAGACATACAGACCTAAGGTCTCCGGTGCGATAACAGGACTTCTTTAGTCGAGACCCCCCCCGAAGTAGATAGTTTTACAGGCCCTCGTTTTTTTGGTTAGTGATTCTAGTCACAAACAGACCCTTACCTGTCTTTTCACCCCTATTTAAGTCGTTTATCAGCTTCCCCCCCGATCGGCTTCTGAAAAATCACATTTCGCGGTTCGATCCACGTCCCAACAGTTCCTTACTTTCGCCGACGTCCCAATGCCTTATCCCCCAATCCCCCCCGGTCGCTGCCGCCCATCCCGCGTCACCCCCAACTGGTCGCACCCAATCGGCGCCATGTCTACGGGTTTTTCTTTTGTTCATTGGTCCTTCCTTCTCGGTCGGATCTCGAAGACAGAGCGATCCAGTCCTTTCCCCCATGCGTGTTTTGTGTCCCTTTTCAGTATTTCACGACATTTTCAATCCTCCCACCACTCGTCTTCTTTGGTTTTTGGTTTGACGCCTGCTGCCCGGCCAGCGTAGTGCTCCCATATCGGTTTTAATGTTTCAACTTCGGCGCGTCCTTCTTCTCCCCTCCCCAGTGTGGGTCAGAGTGTCCATCAACAGAATGGAGGATGCGTCATATCTCCCTTCGTCAACTTTCAACTTGCTTGAAGCGATATTCCTCCGAACCATCGATCCCTTACTCAGTCCCGCGCCCTCGACAGGAAGTCCTCCTCCCGTTCTTCTTCTTCTCGACTGGTTAATTGAGCTTCGGATTGCTTGACCATTTCCTTATGCTCCACGTGATCAGTAGCTGTAGCCCCACCGGCGCCAAGTGGAAGGCTCCCTGATTTTCGCCGCCCGCCTTCCTTTTACCTCAATACGCTTTGGACTCTCTGCGAGCACCGATTTCCGGACCCGTCCCCCTCCGCTCTTCTTGAACTTTTTCATTTTTTCTCCCCCTGTCTGCGTTCGTTTATGCGATTTTTCGCCCGCTTGAACTTCCGGACCGTTGAAGCCGGGCTCGCTTGGCTTTTTTCCTCTCGTGATTTCCATTGGTTTCTTACCCAATGTCCGCCTGCACCGTTGTGTTCCACAAGGTTGGGGCACCCTCGTTCTCGGCAGTTCTTCGTCTCTCCGTTGTCAGCCCTTCGTCGTTTGTTTTTTTCCATTTTTCCTGCGGAGCTTCGCGCAGCGAATGGTAATTGCGGCCATTTCCTCTTTGCGTTTGGTTGTTTGACAAAAAACCTTGCATGAGCAGCCTCTCCCTGCCGAAAACAGCTGATCCAAGCGCCCAATGTCACCCAAAGCTCTTCCAACCGATAAAGAGTGCTGCTAGAAATATGACGATAATAAGCACCCTGAATCTTTGCTTATGAATTTCCATAGCGAAAAAACTCCCTGTGTCTTTGACCCCCACCCAGGCCACCCAGGACGCGGGTTGGCAACACCCAAGCGCCTCTTTCCACCAAAACCCACTGTCAATTAACCCCCAGACGACCCCCCTTATTGGGCTCCCCCGGTGAAACCCCGCATTTTTGCCCCAGCGCAACCCCAAACACCCTCGTGATCTCCTGCTAGCTGCATATGTGGACTTAACGACTCAGGTCTTCCTTTCGCCCTGATCTTTCCCCAATTTCTTCGTCGAACCGTTTCCAAACTGATCACATCAAGTCATATCCTTTTCTTCGACAAGCCCCAAAAGATTCGTTGTTAATTATTTTCTTTTTGATCGATCCAAGCTGGCCACCCCTTTTTTTCAGGCACAAGATTCTAATGGTCTCCGTGTCTTCGAAAAATGAAGGACCCCCGCAACAACCCCCATCATTCTTAAGAGACCTTCTCTTTTTAAGTACTATTAAATTCCCTTGTTTTCTACCTTTTTTCCTCCTATTCACTGGAAGCCGGTAAAGAGT
>Ga0179593_1275757_pt1 | contig 10596 bp, 21 predicted proteins | sample CZODoug2_1_08_16_FD_185931 | JGI IMG/M metagenome (GOLD analysis project Ga0179593, IMG submission 185931) | Vadose zone soil fungal communities from Angelo Coast Range Reserve, California, USA - CZODoug2_1_08_16fungal (PacBio error correction) | ecosystem: Environmental > Terrestrial > Soil >... | reverse complement strand
TTACACCCACATCTTCCTTTTTTCTCCCTTTCTTCTTTTTCCAATAGTGAACGGCCATGTGCTTTCTTGTTGCCTTTTTTTTTGGTTTTTGAACCACCAGTGATGAAGCCTTGCTCGACATCTTGACAGCCCCCTTCTTCCCCCTTTTTCACTTGCGTACCAGGGCCTTCCCTCGGTTATGATGATTCCCTCATGTTTCCTTGAAACCACCTTGATCGGGATCGCTAGTTAGGGAAGTTTTTCAATTTGGGATGAAGTAATTCCTCTTTCTCCCCTTCTTCGCCCCTTCGTCATTTTTTTCCCCTTTCAAAGTTCCTTGGCCTTTTCGGCTTTTTTTTCATTTCTTTGTGAAAACGGTGGTAAGTTACAATTTTTCTTTTTAGTGAGTCCTTTGATTCCTTTTCCCAAAATGTACTCGCTTCCGGACATCTACCTCCCTCAAGTTTGTTTTCCCCCCCTCTTTGTCGTCTCCCCATCCTCTCTCTTCTCTTTTCGTCTGCTTTTCTTCAACTTTTGAAACTCCCCCACGCTCTTATCCAAGTCGTTTCATTTTCCTATCTTTCCCCAGCGGTGATACCCCCTTTTTCACCACTATCCGATTTGCTCCTTTTTTTTTTTTCTTTCCTGCCTCCGACGCTCTAGACTCTGCGAATATATCAACTAAAAGTCGGGTCATTCCCGCCATTTTTTGCCTTGCCTTGATTTACTTCTTCGCCACCCCGTGGAAGATCTTATCTTTTCCCCCCCTTTCACCGTGTTCGAATACTTCGTCGTTAATTGTCCCTTTCGGTCTTTTGCTGCCCCTTATCTGAGCATCGCCCCGTTTTTAAAGGATTTTCGCCCCCCAAAGACAGTGATTCATTTTCTTTCCCAGGAGATTATCCACACCTCCGCGTCCGGGAGGTTCCTGGACCACAGACATCTCGACAGCTTTTTACGTCCCAGTGGCCAAAGGATTGCTCTCGGCGCGGTATTTTCCCAGTTTCTGGTCAACAAAACTCTCCGATTTTGCTTTTTTTTCTGCGGGAGGTGGGGTCCGACGACATTTTGTTTCTCACCTGAGCATGTTTTCCTCTTTCCCACCTTGTCGCTTCCCTTCGGCCCTTTTTTTGGTCCGCCCCACATGCGTGGGTGTGGTTCCTCCCCCCCCCCCCCAATTGCCAGGTGTACGATCAAATTGCGACGTCCCTTTTCTTCTTCGAAGTTGTCCGGACCTTCCCCTAGCCCCAACTCCCTTCCCCCCAGGTCTCCCTTCGTGCGTTTTCGTGATTCCGATTTTGTGTCTCGGCTTATGGATGTTGGGTGTTCTCCCCACCCCCTTTCTATCCCTGGGGTGTATTGCCCCTCTGTTCCCTGCTTCCTCTTTTTGCACAGACTGATAAATTCACGCAGTTTTTCTTTCCCTTTCCTCTTCCTTTTCTTCATCTTCGAAAGTTTACTCCCCTTGTCATCCAGTCGGGGCTTCCCTTCTAGCGAGGGCCTCCCCCCCTTCATGGGGTTGATTTTGCAAACGGAATCCGCTCCTATTCTTCCATACATTTTCGTCCTTCTCCCCTCATACCAGCTTTTTTCCCCTTGTTTCCTGTTTTTCCCAATTGTTGATCGAACCCTTTGTGTTTTTTTTCCTTTTTAATCGATCATGACCTTCCCCCCCCCTGACCTGGGTTGTGTTGGCGTCTCCTTTCCCCCCCCCCCTTCTGGTTTTCGCCCCCCAAAACACTAAAGCAAGCCACGAACTATCTCACGCCTGTGTAACCGCCACTAAATGATGCATCCTCGGAGGATGCGCCCTAGTCTTCATATCCTTTTTTTTTTTTTTTGTCCCGTCCTTTTTTTTTTTTCGCTTTTAGTGCATCCCTTCAGTCTGCCCAGTTTGTTTCCCTTTTTCGCCAATCTGATTCCATCTCTCCCCTCGTTTAGAGGGAGGGTCAAGTCCCACCTTTTCCACTTGCTGATTCTCTTTTCAAGGGTTCTTTTTTTGCCGATCTTTTTTTTCCCTCCCCCCTGTCCTTTTCTCCTCCCAGTTTCGTGAGCTTCTTTCTTTTCCTTTGTGTTTTTTAGCACAGATCAAGGGTTTTCTTACGAAACAAGCTCATTTGGGTGCACACAACAAACTCCTTTCCTCCTGTAATTTTTCTTTGCGCGCCTTTCAATATTCAAGGGGGGGGTTTTTCCTCCCATTTTATTTACATTTGCCATGAGATATTTGCGGATTCTCGATTTGCCCTCGCATTTTCCTGCGACGTTCAAGACTTTTCCCTTTTTTTCCTCCGGATGCCTACCTCTTGCACACTTTCCCGGTTTCCGGCATTCCCCCTTCCTTCTTCCTGCTTGCAGTACATTATGATCCTCCTTCGCGCTACCTCTTTTGATTTGCCGATGTACGTGCTCTGGGAAACAGTTTGCAAGTCCTCTTTTTCTTTTGATTGTCTTGATGACTGTTTGCTCTTTTCCTTTTCCTTGATTGGGACCCTAGCCCGACCCCCTTTTCCCTACTTTGGCCTTATTCCCCCCCCTCTCTTCTTACACGCAAGTTAGATTCCCACCCCTTCTTCCGTGCTGCCCAAAGTAGCTGGTAGATTCCTTTGGATCCTTTTCCCTCTCACTAGTATTTTCACCAAAGGTTCTACCGTTGGTCGACCAATCCATTTTTCTTTTTCCTTCTTCGTCCCCCTCCCTCAGGTTCTCCCTCCCCTGGAAATGGATAGGTAATTTCCCGCTTTGACGGAAAGGTGACCCCTCTCCTCAATGTTTGTTCTTCGAGACCTCCCCTCTCTTGCCCGACTATGTGGCAGCAGCCCAGGCAAGATTGGCTTTTCTTTTTTTCTCCCCGCAAAAGAAATCTCTTATCGGAATTTATAGAAGACCAGTGGAGAAATGTTTTTCCCCTATTGTTTCGGTTCCCTACCCCAAGGCGTCCCTTTCTTTTTCCCCGTTCCGGCGTCCCTTCCCGTTTGGTGCCCCCCCCATTCCCCCCCTCCTGCTCATGTGGGTGCACCTCCCCCTAAGGCATTTTTCCTTGTCCCTTTCCCCCCGAGACTTTTTTAATCCTCCCCCTGTGGCACCGTCCTTCCCCCCATTTTTTTCCGGTTGCCCACAACTCGCGAGGCCCCATCCCGAGAAAAGGAGGACCCTTGCCGAAGCTTTTGTTGAATTCATGCTTTCTACCGCCCGAGAGGATTCCTCCGTCTTTGCACTTTGTCAGACCCAAAGGTCGGCTGTCGGTATTTCCATTTACCTTTTGTTGAAGGTCTTTTTTTATTCTTTGTAATCTTATTAGCCCCCTCATCCCCACTTCGCTTTTTTGTCAAACCCGTTCCTTTTTTTTTTTCCTCTCTTGTGTTTTACGTCTTGGCGATTTCGTGTTTTACAGGGATGGAAATGCATCCCTATCTCCCAAGGATTCGGACAAACGTTTGCCCATCCTTTCTTTCTTCCACGATGGTTGGTGGCTATCCCTTTTCGCCGACTCCCCCCCCCCCCCAACCACCTCTGGCGTGGACTTTTTTTACTACTTGATGTCCGATTCTATCGTCCTCTTATCCTGGCCCACGACACTCGAGAATCTTTTTTTCCCAGGCCCGATCTTTGAACTGTTTAGCTTATACTCCTTTTTATCGCCCCTCTTCCTAGTGGAACTTTGACTTAAGTCTTTCTGTTCCGTTTCTTTCAACTTTTCTAACTCGCGAAAATCATCTTTTTTCGTGTTTCGAAGCTTTTCAGAGCCTTTGCGGAGATTGCAACTGACTTTACATCTCGGGAAGTCTTTACTGTTCGTACTTTTGAAAATGAATTTTGCAATCACGCCCGAAGCCTCCCGTCGTTTTTTAACTGATTTCCCGATCCGCCTGGTCTATTTTGCTCAGTCTTGTTTCCCTCTTTTGCCCGCCCCCCCCTGACTATGTCGAATATCTTGTATGTACAGAGTCCTGGCGCTTCTCCCACATTTCCACTCCATCCCCGCCATTCTCGTCCCCTTCCCTCTTTTTTCCGTTTTTTTTTGAAGCCTTGAGTGTTTTCCGTTCCCTGAAGCTTCTGCGTAAGTGGTTATCCGCCCAATTGAAGGCAGGTTCATGTTTTTTCTTTTTTCCTCTCTGGCTCGGAGGCACTCCTTTTCCTCCCCCTGGTGGTGTAACACACCAAACATTTATAACCGGACGAGTTTCACCCCTTTGCCCAGAGCGAGGAGAGTCCCTTTAATCCTTACTCTTTTTTCTTCTCTCTTTTGTTTTGGCGTGATTCCACATAGCTTCTTCCTCCCCCCCCTTTGCTCGCTACTATGCCCTTTTCCCTCTTGAAAAAATCTCGTTGCTTCCCACGGGTCCTGTGCGGTTGTTGAACCCCTGTTTCGTCTTCCGCTGTTTGCCAGCTCACACTCTCGCCCCCTTGACCCCTTATTGCTTTTGTCTTTTCCCCAAGTTTCGCCGTCTTCCTTTCCTTCCCACGTCACTTTTCCGCAGGAAAACACAGTTCCAGGGTTCTCTCTCTGCGTAGGCGAAGATTTTTGTGGAAATTGACTTTCCCCTCTCCCTTTACTTCATTCATTCTTTTTTTTAAACTCTTCCACGAACCTGACGGCCTCTTTACAGGGGGAATTTTCGTGAACCCCGGTTTTTTTCCACCTGCCAACGGCTTCGTGTCTTTCTTTTTCCCCCCTACATTTTCCCCCATGTCTCGACGTCTCTTCCTTCGCTAAGTAGGGTGATAGGTCTTTTTCCCATCCCCCTCCACTTGCTTGCCAACCTTTTTTCCTTTTATGATTTTTGTTGTTATCACCTTGTTTGACCACGCCCCCCCCCCCCCCTTTCCTCACTTCTTTATCGCGTTGGAAGTGTTCTTTGCATGCCCACTTTTTTTTCCTATACACATTCAGAATGGCCCCCTTTTTCCACCCCGATTTTTCGTTGTCCTTGATTCTCCCCAGTTTCGCTAGTCCCTTCTTTCCCTTCTCCCCACATCAGGTCAGTTACCCCCTCCCACTTGTTTTTGTTTCTTAAAGAGAGCACCTCCACATAGGTTTAATACGCTTATTCTTTTCCATTGCCCTGTTGCTTCTTTTGTTGTTCGCTTCCAATGAACTTTCTCCTGCATGCCAGAGTCGGCCCTTCTCCTCTAACCTTGCGTAATTTTCTTGTCCTTCTCCTTTATCCCCCTTTTCCACCCAAAGACGCGTTCTTGTTAAATGGACCTCCCTTTCCACCGACCAGCGTCTTTGAACCTTTTTTTCAAAGCTCGCGGTCTGCGGAGTTTTCGTTTCATCCGGTTCCCCCTGATTCTTTTTCTCCCAGTTGCTTATGCTGTTCCCTTTGATTGGGGTTCACTTTTTCCTTTGCCTTATCTTTTCCCCCTTGTTGAGGATTTCAGCGTGTCGGCCCTTCATTTACCAATCATTTCGCCTTTTTGTGGTGTGGATAGCCTTTTTTTGCACAAATCGGGTTGAGCTCCCACTTTCCTACTTGTGACTTGGTAACCTTTTTGGTTTGAACAAATAGCCACCTTTTTTTCTTTCCCTGGAAGCTATGTTTTCTTTCTTCTTTTTTTGTGGGTACCCCCCCCTTCCCCTCATTTACTGGGGATTTCTTGCCCCAATGTCTGTCCTTCTTGCTAAAGACGGAGAAAAGGCCCCCCTTTTTAGTAGATTCCGTTTCCTTCAGTTTTTACGTTTATTCCTTTTGTTTTTTTATTTCTTTCCCTCTTTGGGCTCTTGTTCTCCCACCTTCTTTTTCTTCTAGCCTTTATTAGAGCACCCACATATGAGAGTCTTCCACGGCCTTCCCTTTTGGTTTCTGATTTTCCCCTCCCTCTGACTCGAATCATGTATGCCACCTCCTTTTTCATGTGGGAGTCCTCCCTTTCCGCCTCGACTAGCCCACCCACTTCATCATTCAGCACGAAAGAGATGACTTACGTTTTTTCCAACTGTCCCTTTGCGCATCATGGCGTATCCCCCCTATCCGAGGAAGCATTTCCCGACCGTTCATTCGCTGACCGGCACCTACCCTTGCCCATCTTTTTTCCGGTAGGCAATTTCTGAAATTGTTTTTCCGCAATTTTTTCTTCCCCCTCGACTCGTCCGGTTTTTCTCGAGGAAGTGGTAAAGTATCATTCTCCACATTGCTTTGATTTCTTTCCTGGTTGCCCATTTTTTCCAACATAAATTATCCTGTTTTTTTTCCCTCTGTTTTTTTCCAGCCTTGATTCTCCCTTTATCTCCTTTTTCTTTAGATCAGCACTTCTGATCCCCACGGTCTCCTTTGTGCTCCCCCCCCCAAGGCTCTTCATCCGCTTTAAGAATGTTCACTGCGAGAGGAATCGGAAAAGCAATTTCTCCACGTGGGTCCATTTGACCCGACCCTTTCTCTCTTTTCTCGCATCTCCTGGCCATAGAATTTTTGCTTTCTACCTAAAGTCCTTCCCCTGTCAATTCCTTTCAGACTCTGCATACCAGACACCGGGGGCAAAGTTCACGTTTGCCTTTCATCTTTGATTCAACGTCTTATCTTCCTGCGCGATGCTCGCCTTTTGCACCTTTTTCCTTGACACTTCTTCATCTTGTTCGGTGAGGAGGGATTGAGTGTTTTTCTCGGGAGACAGAATTCCAATGTATGGCCCCTGCTTCTCCACCGATTGTTTCTTTCCTTATTCATGATTCGATTCTTTACACCGTTTTTTTTTTTTCCGTCCCCACTTGGAAAACGGCCCAATTACTTTTTTTTTCTTCCGGAGACGACGCTCACTCTTTCTTTTTCACCCCCGAATAAAGGCCTTCGTTGCTTTGGGCTCCCTCCCCCTTCCCAGGAGGGCGAGGCCCCTCGCTATTACCTATCAGTTCCGTACGGTATTTTTCCTTTTTTCTCCAATTTCAGCGACGGACAGTTTCCCTTACTTGCTTCCCAACCAACGGCCTTTTCCTTTGCGTCTGTAGATTGAGACTTCGTCGATTCCTGCTTGACATATGTAGATGCCCGGTCCCGATTTTTACCTCGTTGTTTTTATCCCACGCATCCCCAGACCCAGCCATTTCGGGATTATCAATTTTCCCCTCAGGTTAGACCTGGTGTGCCTCTTTTTTGTTTCCCCGTTAAAACGGAGGCTCTTGAAAAGTTCGGAGCCCTTTCCTTTAGTCCCACCGATTTGGCAAATTGTATCCCCACCCCTCCAGAGCTTCTTCACTCTAAGACAGACTTCAAACCGTTTCCCTTTTCCCTATTGAACCCTGCATTGTCGTCTTCCCCCTGCCGAGAGGGGAACTGAGCAATTTCTTCAAAGGAGTTGCTTGACCTTATCTTTTTGGGCTACCGCAGCCTTTTTCCGCGGACCAGCGGGAACCCCTTTTTTTTTTTTCTCAGCTGTAGGATTTTGTCCCTGTAGGCTGCAACTAAAAGTTTCCGAGTTCTTTTGTCTAGAGGTCCTTTTTTCCTTGTCCGCCCGAAGCACCCTCCCTTTTCTTTGAGTTCGAGATTTTTCTCTTTTACCCGAACGTTTCCGCTGCGTGGGATAAGGGATGACATCCTCGCATACGTACATTCCCGCCTCCTCATCGACACAGTCGTAAATATCCCGCCCACCTTTATATCTTCATAACCTCTTCCCCACCCCCAACGTGGCGGTTTTCCCTGCACCGCTTTAGCAAGATGCTATTCGGCCTCTGCCCTTTTTTTTTCAGACCACCTCCTATGAAATTTTGTAACAAGCCATGTATGTGAAGGTTTCTTTCCACTTCTAATACGTTTATCAGGCGCAGAGACTAGAAATGGACCTTCCTGGATTGATTATGGGCCGTGGTACCTTTTCTTCCCCCTCTCGAACTTTCGCTTTGTAGGTTTTTTTTGATGGTGGATGTGGAGAATCTCGCAACTTTACTCTTCACCAAAACTTAGCAAGTCTGTGGACTGGCTCTCCCTTTTTGAAATGGACGGAAATCCTCCGCCTCTTGTACCTGCAAGCGTTTTACCTAATGCCCTCCTTCCCCTTCCTTGGAATCATGTCGTGGTCATATTTGTGACCCCACCATGACGATTTTATCCTTTCCGGCGGGATGAGAATTTAATTGCTTTCTCTCTTCCCCCCCCGCATCTCCCTACTTTCCTCGCTCTGCCCTCCCTTTTTGTTCTTCCTCTGCAGTCTTATGGAGGAATCTATAATGATGATGACCTCCGATTTTCTATTTGCCCAAGAAGGTCATACTTTTTGCTCGTGGGTTTCCCCGCTAGGTTTTGATCAATCTCCCCCTCCCTTCCTTCTTTGTATTCAAACCCCACCCTCCCTGAGAAAATGCCGCCTCAACATGGCGATTTTTCCCCGTAACAGGAGCGAGTATTTCCTCTCCTTCTATTTTCTCTTCTTTTTCAAGACCTTGTGAGAGTATTCCCCCCCCCCTTCCATCTCTGTCTCCCATTGCCTTCTTTTTTGCCAGTCTCTGAAATAGGAAATGGTGCCGTTCCTTGCCTTTTCCAATCTTCGGGTGTTGTCCCCTTTAGTAAGCTCTTGTGTCGTCTCCCTTTTCCCTCACCACTATCCCCCTCCACCTCTTTAACATTCTTTTGAATCCCTACCAGAGGAGGCACTGCGGCACTCTCCTCAACTCCCCCGCGGTGAAACCATTTCTCGCCTCGCTCCCTGTCTGGTCGAGTCTTTGTAATTTCCAGAGCACCTACATTATTGCCTCCCTAACTGAGACCACTCTTCTTTTTTTTTTCCCACTTCTACCTTTTTGAAGTTGTACGTTCTTCCCTTTTTATTCTTCTGTGACAAAAACTCTTTTTTCCAGTCACTTCGGTTTCCCCGTGACGTGATTGCCATTCATTTTCAATGTCTTTCCTTCCTATTCCTCATATTCCCTGGTCATGTTGATCGGGTCTCCCGTTTTTTTCCCCCTTCTTTCTCCCTCCAAGCAGCACTCTTTATGTTTTACGCTTTTTATACTCCCTCCCAAGGCAATACTCCCCAGAGGGTCCATCCTTGTCATTCTTTTTTTCTTTAACTATCCTTTGCTCACCCACGATTGGCCTTTCCCCACGCTTTTCTTTTTCTCGAGTTGTCTTTTTCTCTCTGCGGCCCTCGTAAGATAGAATATTGACTCCATCAACAGAAAGTAGATCCGTTCCCCCCCCTCCACGATGGTTTTTTTGGTGCGGCTTACAGTTTCCCCTTTTTCCCCTGTGGAAGAGACCCTTTTTACGTTTCTTTAGACTCGGCTTTCTTTACTTTTCGGTCAAGACCTAAGAACTTTTCCCTTCGTGGGGGGGTGGGGTGTGGGGGGGGGGGGGGGGGTGGGCGGGTTTTGGGGGGGGGTTGTTTTTTGTGGTGGTTTCACCTTGGTTCGGATTCCCCCCCTTCTCCTTCACCCTCCCTTTTGTCACCTTCCTTTTATGGAGGCATTTCCATTATCCCCCCTCCTCACATTTCACCGGGATTGTTAAGCCTACGAACCCTAATGACATTTATCGTGCCAATTTGCCAACTCCATGGAGTAATTCTCCTGCTGCAACCTCAGTTTTTCAACCCCCTTTCTTACCTCAGTTTTCTTCGGTTCTCTTGGTTTGTTGGGTTCCTTACCCCCCATGGTGGTCGTTATCGTGAAAATTTCTGCTTCAGGCTCGGTAGGTTCTTTTCCTTTCCGTTTGCAAGCCCCCCCACTCCTGCCGCTTTTGGTGGTTTTTTATAATTTTGCCCACCCCTGGTTTCCTCGCAATTTTTCCAAGTTAACTTTTCCTGCTAATTCCGACTTTCCGGAAGTCCCTTTTTAGAAAAAATGTCCCTTTTATTTTTGGCCGTTCGTAATTCTTCTTCCTTTCTTTTTTCTTTTGCGTTGGCTACCAAACCACCGTTCCCCTCTTTCCCTGGGCATGTACTCACCCTGTCTGTATCTCCGGCATTCCCATAGAATCCCTCTAATCGTTTTCCCTTGAAGTAGAGTTTCTTGCTCTTCCCCTCTCTTTTTTCCCCCTTTACAGTTTCTTTTTTTCTTCTAGGTATAGAGAGGGCCCTCCTGGTGCGTTGAGTTCGCCCACCAACGAAGTAGAGACTATTCTGGTCCTTTACATTTTTTTTTTCTTTTTTCCTCCCCCATTTCATATCACCAGTTTTTCTTTTGGACCGTTACAGATTTTTTTTTGATCGAACCATGGTACCCCTTTCCTTTTTGTAATCTGAATAATGCCCACCCCCCTTTACTGGGTCGTCTTGTGTACGCTCTTTTCCCCCCCCCCTGTATTTCTTGCTCGTCTCACAACACCATCCGCTATCCTCCTTCCCGTTGTCCATCTTTCACGAACGGCTGCACAGGCAGTTCCCCCCCCACCACAATAGCGAAATGCCAGTTCCTCTTCGCCGATCCTTTTCCTCTGCGGACTTCCCACTGTGTAGATTTTGTCCTTCCCTTTCTTTTGCCCCCCGTTCTTAGTCAGGTATTTTTCGACAAGCTCGATTCCCATTGTAGAAATCCGCGACGATATCCCTTGCCAAGTTTGCGGGTCAATTATCAAACTTGAGCCCCCCTTATTCCCCGATTTCCTTTTTTCAATTCCATCCCTCGAGCTGTCCCAGTTTGTTTTTTCCCCCCCCCCTAGCCTTGTTTCCCCTACATTGATGCTG
>Ga0179593_1727171_pt1 | contig 10597 bp, 7 predicted proteins | sample CZODoug2_1_08_16_FD_185931 | JGI IMG/M metagenome (GOLD analysis project Ga0179593, IMG submission 185931) | Vadose zone soil fungal communities from Angelo Coast Range Reserve, California, USA - CZODoug2_1_08_16fungal (PacBio error correction) | ecosystem: Environmental > Terrestrial > Soil >... | reverse complement strand
TACGGCCCGTGCACGATTTTTTTCTATCCGGTAATGTTGAACCCCCCGCGGCAGGGCAGCGTATTTCACCTAGTGGCGTACGACCCTTTCAGGATGTGGGCACTGAAGTGCTTCCGCTTGTTAAAATTCCATCTGGCTTCGTCTACCACGTCTTTGTCGCTTTTAGTTGCCAGGGTCTCCCTCTGATAGGTGCAGGATTCTTCTCCTTATGGGGCGGGGTTTTAAGACAAGGTTTGCGGTGTTTTTTGGTGTCACCAGGGATTCCTTGAGCTTCCAAGCTTGGTATTTACTGATTGTCTGTATTGCCGCTCCCTCGCCCCAATTCCCTCCCGTCACGATGATCATTCTCTTTGCACTTGCACGTCCCATCTTAGACATCTTGGCCCTTTTCGACTCTTTCTCTCCCCCATGAAAAATTCAGGTTTTTCTGGGTATAGTCCAGGTGTCCAGGCTAATTCCTCCAGTGTTTGGCAAACTTTTACCCCTGTCGGGTTTTTTCCCCCCCTTCTGGTGTGTGGCCACGCCTTTTTTGTTGACCCCCCTTTAGGACCATCTGCCGTCGATCGCAGTTGATTTCCTTGTCCTGGTAGTGAGGCGCCCACCCATCTTTTCCGATCACCGCCCCCCTTTGTTTTTTTTTTCTTCGACCCTCTGAAGGATTTGAGATCAAGCCCATTTTCCCCCCAATCAACTTAGCACGGCACTGGCACCGGCGCCCCCCTTCTTCCGGTGGCCTTTTGCCGTGTGCTTCCCACCGACTGGTGCCCCGTTCCTTTTTTTGTGAGTCTGACGTAATGGCCGTTGGTTTTTGGTGAAACAGCATCCACTTTTGTTCGTCTTCCTTTTGTTCTTTGGTGCTTTCCCAGGATACCCCAACCGGATTCGTTCCAATAGCCCGTCAACGATCACCTGCTTTCTTTTTCCAGGGTCGTTTCGTCCTCCCATCCCTTTTTTACTCCTTTTTCTTCCGTCTCAACAGCCGCCCCGCGGCAGCCCGCTTGTCCTTCCCGAAGCAAGGATCCCGCTGGTTTTTTTTTTTTTCTTGCGTCCAAACCTTGGTTCGACCTCCTGGATAATGGGGGCGGTCCAATCGAAACGCACACATAAAATGGCGGCCTCCGTTTTCTGATGAAATCCATTGGAAAAACCATATTCCCAATCGGGGTGCGGCTGTCGGCCCGAGCCGCGTGAATGATTGCCCCTAATTTAAACCACCTCTGATCGAATGACCTATTTTCCCCTTTTGCCCCTTTTGCCCGCTAGATCAAAGCGACCCCTCCTCGCGTTTACGTCCCCCAAAGCAAGGCCCTCTAGGCTCAGGTAATTTTCCTCGTGATGTGCAAGCGATAAATCGCAGTCATTTTTGACGCCTTTAAGCCCCAACCCCCTGACCGCTCTTTCTTTCCGTGGTTCTCCGCTTCATGCTGACTTGATTCGCCCATCATCCCTCCTTTTTTCCGAGTTCCATGCAGATTAGTTAGAACACGGTGCCGGCCATGTGACATCGTTCTGGAATTTTCCGGAACACCTTGCACGTCGTTCCAGAACTCGGCGATGGGATCTGTTTTTTTTTTTCCCATGTTGGTAAAGGAGGTGGGAGGATACCTGTTTCATTTCCCCCTCCCTTTCTATCCTTCCCGTGGCGTGGTCTTCGCCCGAAACTGTCCTCGATTTGCAGAACGGCCAGCCGGCCGGCCCCCTGAGGTCCCGGCTTGAATAGGTAGGATCCTGGGCGAGTGGACCGTCCGCGGTTGCTTGCCCTTTTCTTCTCCAACACAGGCGTGCAAGCCATTCTTTCTACCCCGTTTGTGGTCGAGACGATGGTGCTTTCACCCCTTTTTGGGTCCCCCTTTACGAAGGGACGGGCCCTGCCTTCTTCGAGCTTTTTAATGACAATCTCACGCGGCTTGCTCTTTCTGCTTCACCTCGGCCCTCCACGAGTACTTGCTTTTCGGTGTGGTTTCGTGGGCCGGATTTTTTTTTGCAGGTTTGGCTGACCAGGGGTGTTATCGCCACGCTTCACCCAAACGATGGGAACACCCCGTCATTGGCTCACGAGAGGGTTGTCGGCGCGATCTGCCCCTTGTCCTTGGCGGGCCAACCGATTTGTGTCTTCTCTTTACCTCCGCGGCCCCGTTGCGGTCGCCCCCCCCGTTGGTTGTTTGCTGCTGGGACGGCGCAGTTGCCCTGGCGTTTACAAAGCGGGCGTTTTGGTCTTTCGCTTTTCAGCTGCCGATTTTTTAGTGCCATTGCCGGAACCGCGGGTCGTCAAATTTTTTTCTGAGTCTAATTTTGCTTTTTCTTGAGTTTGTCACCGCGTCTTATGTTTTTTCTAGGGTATTTCCAAAAAACCCCCGTTTGGAAATGATTCTTCAATTCGTCAGCGGTCTGTAATGCATTACTCATTTCACGCTCATTTCTCGGGGTGCTGGCCCGCACAGTTTGGTCGCTGTTTTCATTCCTCCTGTCGCCAATGGATTTTCAGAGCGGAGTTGCCATGTACATGTTGTTCGTTTCATTTTTCCATCCCCATTCTTTCCCTTCGTGGTTTCGATCCTGGGGGGGGGTCCCTTGGTATTTCGCCTGGCAAGCTTCCGGTTCCTCGGTGGTCCCTCTGTCCACTTTTGAAAAGAACAGCGAGGGCGGTTGGCGCTTTTGTGTTTGGGCAACAGGACTGCCGACCAAGTTGCTTTTTTCCTGTTCGTCGACGGGCCCTGTTCTAGTGAGCGCTGTTATTTTTTTTCGGTTTTTTTAGTCCTTTTTTAGATTAACCCCCGCAATCCTCGCAGCCTGGTTCTTTTTGGGCAGGCAGGGGGACACCCCCGAAACAAATAGCTTGTTCAGGTCCGACCACCCCCCCCCCCATTTTTTCCGTTCTCTCCCCCCGTTATAGGGAAACCGTTTGTGTTATGGACGTGTTTCCGGGGTCCCCAGCACTGGCGCCCACAAAGTACGTCCAACCCCAAAGGGGTTCGGTTTTTTCCCCGCATTGGCGGCTGACTTAGTTGATGGTCCTTTTCCGCTCCCTCGACCAACTTCCCTCCTGTATCCACGCTGGGCTGTTGGTTATTCGTAAAACGATGTGTGCGTCCTCACCTTGTTCAACGAGAAACTTCGCGGACCGTTCTCGAACAGATCTCAGGGTCGAGGGTTGCGTAATGGCGATTCTTCCTTGTAGACGGTCTGGGGGGCGTGTTTTCCCTGGTCTGCGGCGATGAGACCGCCCCGTCCCCCACCTGGTTTCGAGAGACGACCTGCTGACGATGATGTTCCCTTCATACACTGTTCGCGCCAAGGATCCTTGTTAGAATTTTTTCGTGCCAGGGGTTGATTGGCACGACGAATCTTATCATTCCGGATCCTGTTTGGGTCGATTTCGCTGCGTGGCCAACATCAGACAATTCACAAAACCGCCACTAGGCTTTTCCTTGTCATAGGTGAAGATCTTTCTGCGATCACATTCTTCTTTTACCCCCACTGGCCCCGTCGTGACTGGCGACCGCCTGACGATCGTCTTGCGCGGTGGTTTCCTAGCCACGTTTTCCTTTTTTTTTATTTTTTTTATTTTCGCTTGCGATCCCGCTTTTTTCTTTCACCTGTCATCTTAATTCACGGCCGTTTGTCTTCCTGTAACCTTGGCGTTTGGAAATAAACGGCGCCCCCCTTGTCCCCCCGTTGATAGTAAGTTCCGTACGCCGCCGAATCTCTCTTCTCCCTTCCTTGTTGAGAGGTGGAAGGACGTTCGGTTACGATTTTTTTACGTTTTGCAGGCCCGTTGCGCCGCGAGTATTCACAAACTAGCTCGCTTTTTTGAGCACGGCTATGATGCGTAACTAACGATGGCTCGCATCTGAGACCTATTGCCTTTACGGTGGAGTCTTCGCTTTCAAAGCTGATCTTTCAAGGTCGCACAGTGCGGGCGAGTCGCTTGTTGTAAGGATGGGGGGAAGTTTCATCCGAAGAACGAGGCGTCCCCTCTCTCTTTTCAAAAGCTTATTTTTGGCGTATTGGCTGGTCAATTTTTTTTTTTTTGTGCGCGCCCCGGGCGGCAACATGAACCACCTTGTATTCACGGATCGTTGTGCCACCCTTTCCCTCCGACCCATCCGACACCTGTTCCCCCGCCTTATTGTTCGACCAATGATACCCCGCCCAATTCCTTTCACGTCCGAATTCTTTCAGGTGCCGTTCTTCCCCCGCTCAGGCAGTGAATTAGCCCCTGACGGCTACACGGTGTGATTCGCCAACGGACACGGGCGTTTTATCGTGAAACCCTGCACAGAAGTCTGCCGTTACGACTCGTGGTCACGCTTTTCGCCGTGTTTTCTCTTGGTAGGTTAGTCCCCCTCGCTCTTACCCGCCCCCATTTTCTTCCTTTTTGAAGGGTTAGTCTGGAGATTGAAGCGAATAGCCCCCCTGTCCCATCAACTACGTTTTTCCGGCACGCGACCCCTTCTTGCCGGTTTGGCTTACTCCGCTCTTTTTGAAAACCCCGACCCGCACCTTCCCTACTTGGGCCGAGACGGCGTATCGCGGTGTGGGTCTTGACGCATACAAGGCATTTTCCCTTTGGCTGGCCAGCTTAAGTGTCTGCGGGTTGGCGGTTCCGAGGTTAAGCCGTCACCTCCCCAGCTCAGACTCGCGCCGCTCGTGGGCGCGAACTACCACGGGTCCTTTGGTCGTCATTATGGCGTTGCACGCCCCTCGGGAAGGACCCCCCCGATGTCTTTGACTCGGGGGCCCTCAAGGTCTCCCGAGTTCAGGCGAAAAATCCGTGTGCCAGGGTGATGACCCTGGGCTTGGGGAAAAACTTCCTCAAACCAGAAAGGCACATGGGCCGATCTCCCCCTCCCCCCCCGTGTTTTTTGAAATCCCTTTGGTCTTTGACAGCCTCTGGGCGGTGGCATCGGGCCCAGGAAGTGCTGCGTCCCTTGGCATTTCGTCATTTCACCCAATATTTTTGATCGAATTGGAAGATGTACCTTTTTTTCGGAATGCCTAGAATCACGAAACTCTTGGCCCGTTGGAACGTCCTCAGAAACACTTCAACATTTTATTAGGCTCAGGGCCGTAGCTCATTGTCCGACCCCGCTTTTTCAAGGATGAAGCGCCCTTCTCTTCTAGCTGAGTTTGTCCATGCTTATCCAACCAGCCGGCTTTGACCCGTAGTCTCGTTTTCGCGTAGACGACTGAAGATTCGGCCGGCACAATGTCTTGGTTTCCCCCCTGCCGGTTCGGTACATCGAATGCCACAACTGCACCATTTTCCCCCCGTATCGCACGACCCCCTTCAGTTTCCCCTGACGCTCGGCGATGGGCTTCGGTGGTTTCCCCCCCCCTTTGCGGGTCTCCGCTCTGAGATCAGCACCATCCAGCTTTCTTCTCCCGAAACGCAATTGTACTCGGTTTTTTCTCCGAACGGCAGCCACAGGGTTAAGACGGTGTAGTTGCGGATTGGCCGTTGGATCGCATTTAACGTTGTTTTTTCGGTCTTGTTGCCCTTCAAGTTTGCCCCAGTGCCCGTCTCTTCCTCCCCTACCGTGTTGTTGTTGCTTATGTCGTGGGGTGTGCACTAATTTTTCTGGGGATACCCGCTTTTCCCCTCCCGCGCATCCTGGCCCCCCCCCTCTCGCGACAAACCGTTCGTGCTTTCGGATTGCACGTTCGTCTGTCCCCTTTCGGGGCCCGCCCCCGTTTCACCCTTTTTTTCGGTCGTCTGGCTGATGATCAGGTTTGATTCCAGGGGCAGTTATTCTTTCTCACAACGTGGTGGCCAACACCCCCTCCCATCGTCCCTTTCTTTTGAACGCGTTGCCTGGTGGTTGCGGATTAAACGCGTGTTCTTCTGGCGGGCACCCACTTCTATACCCGATTTGGGGCTGGCGTTTCTCCGATGTCGTCTTCTTGGCGAAAGTAAGTCCAGCTTGCGTTCCGCAGACCGTCAAAGGGCTGTTATGCCCCTGCTTTCCTTGTCTTCTTCTCTCTTTATTTTTTTTTATTTTTGCTGCTTTCATTTTTTCCTCACGGCGGTCGTCAATTTCCTACCTTTTCCCTGCTTGTATGATGGACGTCCACCCTTTTCTTTCGTTTCCCTTCTCCTTCCGACCAAGGGGCCAATCCATCTCTCCCGGGAAGTAAGGGAAATCGCGGGACTCATTCAAGAGTCGGCGCCCCCCCGCTGGGCGTTTTTTTCGCATGTCTTCTTCTTCTTTGCTTTCGCCTTCAGTTTTTTCCTCTGTCTGGGTCTCGGGGCGTGCCACATTTTTTCTCGATGTAGTCGTGGATTCCCCATTTATTCCCTTTGGGTCGACCCCCTGCACCGCGGATTCACCTTCCTTTTTCATTTTGCTGGCCTTAGGTAAATACTTCCCGTTAAGAACAGGCGTGGCGGGGGTTTCTTTGGCCAGAAGAATTGCCGTATACCATTGGTCTGTCCCGTATCCACTGAGATAAGCGCAGTTTATCTTCTTTTATTCTTGTGACGCTTACTTTTAATTCCCCCTTTTCACGATAGAATGAAGGGTACTGGCGGTCATCCCTTCCATAGGGTTTGCCTGATGTATTTACACTACGATGATCGTAGCGCACCCGTTAGGACCCCTTTCCAGTCGGTGTTGGTCCTCCAGCCTTTCCTTTCAAGTCAACGGCCAAGAGGGTCGGTACGTTGGCGAAAGTAGTTATGTTGTACCTTTTCCTTTCCCAGCGGACACTCTTTCGAGGGACACAAAGTTTGGCGGTTCGCACCTGGTGGTGGGGGCGCCCACCTTAGGCGCCACACGCGAACCTTGGAGATAGAAAGCGGCAGATCTGGGCCCCCGAGAACTGCCCCCTTTTTTCCGAATTGGGTGCCCCCCCAGGAAGTCCTTGGGGCGAGTTTCAAACTGATTGTTTTTGATGAGCCACTTCCGGGCCACCCCGGTTTATTTCTCTACGACTTGACCTGTCTTTTCCCGAATTTTGGACAGCTTTCCTACCTGCGCAGCCCAGCGATTTCGGTTGCCGTGCTGGGGGACGACGTGGTGGATTTCGTGATATCCCTTTAAGGATTCACTGGTTCTGGGTCCCTTCTTGGGCGCGGCAAGCAATTCTTCGAATACCGGCCACCTATTTTCGAGGCTCCTTCTGACGCTCTTTTTCGTATCTTTCCCCTTCTGCTTTTCATGCTTTCCGACCGCACCTGGCGACGCACTTTTGCCCCCTGCCTTGAAGGCGGCCCCTCCTCTTCAACCGTAAAAGCGACTCTATTCGGATTTTTTTTCCAGATTCTTTCTTTTTTTACGGCTCGTTTTTCTTCCTGCTGCTACGCGAGTTTTCAATACGCGTTTTCACCTCTTTCCATAACCGGATTAGAGAGTCGTAGCCGGACGATCTCTCTTTCCTCCCCCCTTGAGATACTCTTCGGGCTACGGATTCCTATGCGGTTAATGACTGCTGTGCTTTTGCCGCGCGTTATTTTCACCCCTCCCGCTTTAAGTGCGAGAACGGATTGATCATGGCGTACCTCAGTAGATTCTTGTCTTCTCCTCAGGCTTTTTTCCTTTTGCTCGGTTCCGCTTCAAAGCTTTTGGTTCCAGTGCGGTGAGGGAGCGATTAACTCGAAAGTTGCGGTCCATCGAATCGAGAGTTCTATGGAGCCTTTGCTAGGGTCTTTCTTGCTGGCAATATTGGTCTGACTTCTCTCCCCCTTTCTCCGTCCCAAAAAACAGCCGTCCCCCGGTTATGATCGATCGTTTTGCCCCACATCACCCCCTGGAATTTCCCCCCCTGGGAGAATGTTTTTTCCACCCCCCCCCCCCCCAGCCCCAACAAAAGCTAGGCCCAAGTCTGGTCGTCGTCTCCCGACTTGTTCCCCTTTTGGGCTCTCGCGTTCGCAGGTTGGGGTCCTGGGCACCAAACTCGCCCCTTTTTTTTTTTATAAAGTTGTGATATTCCAATTTTCGGTCACCCTGGTTTGTCAAATTTTTTTAACCCCAGGATTCTGCCGTCGATCTCCTTTTTCGTTTTTTTGCGTTTGAGTAGGTTGCTTTTCCAGGTACGAACTCCCTAAATTGGTGTTTCTTGCATCTGACGGAGCTTCGAGCTGGCTTTGTAAGGTTCTAAGACAGGTACCCCCCCAACTCTCCCCGGAAGTAGGACCACCAACATCGGTTTGCTTCCCTTTCGCTGCTGTCCAACTTTTTTGTCCACTTCACTATAGGGTATGCGCGACGATCCCCTCCTATATGTTTTTTACCAGTTCATCCTTTGTTACGGGCTTCGCTTTTGCTCTAACCGTTCTTTCGTTGGCGGTATCACAAGGCACGGACCGATACGTGCTCTCGCAGGGCGCCCCACTTGTCGGAATTATGGCGGCTGAAAATCGCCAAAATCCTTTCTAAGATGTCTCGGATGCGCAAGAGAGCCAGGCGCCAAATCCGTCTGCAGGGGATAGAGTTGCGAAAAATTCTCGCCCGCAAATGAACACGCACTCTGCCCTTGGGGAAAAGGCTATTCGACGCCCCATCTGGCGCGGCCTTTGGGTATCGCGTGACTGAGGCCCTGACTCCCCAACCTCTGATTCGAAGATTTTAATTGCCTTTTGGGTCCTCGTTAGAATAACCGGCGAACTCCTCCTCGTTGACGGCCATCAGACACACCTCCGGCCAATCTATGCTCGGTTTCTTTGACCTTCCCCTGCCGGGAAATGACTTCTCAGCATTAGGACGCTGAAAGCTGCATCTTTATCCAAACAGCCCCTTTCCGCCTCTGCGACTGTCTCTCTGCGCTGAGGATTCGCCAAAAGACCTCCGGGGGTCAGACGCGCCTGGCCGGCTTCGGTTTCTCGAACAAACTCTCAGCCATGACCGATGTAGGATAGCCCCCCCCCCTCCGAGGTTCCGACGATCGGAGGCTTGTTTTCCACCACGTTTTGGGTCCGTGTGCACGACTTCCCCTGCGCCCTGATATCGACAGAGGGCTCTTCCTGACGTGTGGAGCCGAGCAGTGCAGAGCAGACCTCCCGACGGTTGGCCCTCTGGACGAGTGCGGCTCCGCAACGGTCGGGGCACCTCTTAGTGGCGACCCAACAGGCGTGGGCCACCTCTCTTCTCCTCAGATGTTGTGTTTGCGAGAGGCTTGAAGAGTTGGTTCCCCCTCCGCCCTTTTCGTTCTTCCGTCCATCGCCGATTATGCCAACGTCCAGCGCGCCACTTCTTTCTCTTTGCGGGCCGCGGCAATGCTCGTTACGCACACGAGCAATGCTATGCGAACGCTGGCGGATGTCTCAGTTGCTCTCTGGAGTGATCGACCCCCTCACCACATGTTTTACCCCCGAAGCCCCACGCCGAGCGTATGAACTGGTGCCCTACGATTTCAGGAGGGCACGATTTTGTGGCTTCATCCATTTTTGGACGCGTTCTTGGGCTACTGCTGTCTCTTCTCGACGCTCCATGCCAAACTTTCTAAGGCATCAGATTAAGATTCTCATTGCCGTTATCCTCCAAGGGAGTCTTCTTATGCGCCTAGCTTATTGCTTGTTTGATGGCGTCAACGCGTCAGTTTCCTAGTCATCTCTTCTGAATTACGAAACAGGCAATTCGACTTTCCTTCTCTCCCCCTCTTGACCCTTTAGTGCCGGGGACTAATTTTCACGCGCTTGTGAATGCCCCCTTGGTTTAGATTGTCTTCGCGCCCTTAGAGCTCTTTCCCAGAATTTGCTGCGTCGAAGTTTTCACTCCCCAATCTCCCCCCCTGCAGCGGATTTTTCGAATGCAGCTCGATCCTGCTGCCTCGAAATACCCGTTTACAGCGAGGGCGGGCGTCTTTAGCCTCCCCCTCCTTCCGTAAGTCGAGTTCTGGTATGAGCCCTCTGTCGGTATCGTGAGATCGGTGACGGGCCTACTTGCGGTAAAGGACGCTCAGCCGGTTCTCTTTAGCAGCGGCAGTGAAAATGCCACACGCCCCTCCTTCCGCTATTGATCGTCGCTTCACCGTATAGGGAACTTGGTTTTTTCTTTTTTGTTCAGGCCAGGCAAAGTCTCCCCAAGATGGTCGCGTTTCCCTCTTCCGGTCTGCCCGTATTTTTCTTTTCCCCTTTGCTTCCTCCTTCGCAGCGACGAACTCCTCAGATTCGTTCCACCCATTTAACGATGGTTAGCCTCACCCCTTACCAGGTAACAGGCGAAATCGTTGACCGTCGGTACCGGCAGATTCTTTTGGTTTCGCTAACGGCTTTTCCGAAGCGAATATCCCACGTGTTCAGGGGGCGAGTTTGCCCTTTTTCGAGCGCCGGAAACTGGACGCTTTCAGTTCCGCTGAGAATTTTCTTGTGTTTATTCTCGCCATGTCGATGGGTCTGGCCTGGTGCTGGTCTAGAATCGTGATCACTTGCTGGATACTGTTGGGCGCGCGCGTCGCGCCCCCCCAGAATAGCCCCTCGATTTGAGAGGCTCATCGGTCGAGGAATCCCCTTCTCGCGGCCGCGCCTGCGACTTTACGATCTCCTTGCTCAGATTTTACACCGTAAAGCGATCCGATGGATCCAGATTCTTTCTTCGGTGATACGCTTTATCTTCTTTTTTCAATACTCGCGGCGCAAGGGAGCGTCATTGACCGTTAT
>Ga0179593_1576842_pt1 | contig 10597 bp, 15 predicted proteins | sample CZODoug2_1_08_16_FD_185931 | JGI IMG/M metagenome (GOLD analysis project Ga0179593, IMG submission 185931) | Vadose zone soil fungal communities from Angelo Coast Range Reserve, California, USA - CZODoug2_1_08_16fungal (PacBio error correction) | ecosystem: Environmental > Terrestrial > Soil >... | reverse complement strand
AGCGACAGCCAAATCAGCAGGAAATTCACCACTCGACGGCCTGCCACCTTCCTCCCCCCCCTCCTCAAGATAGGCTTCTTGCGGCATAACCTTCGTCTCCTTCTTTTTTTTCCCCTTTTTCTCCCCCTCTTCCGAACCGACGCGTGCAGATCGAAGGCTCAGCGATAAACAGGACCCGCAAGGTGATCGGCGAGTCTTCCCTTCCACCTCTCTGTGAAACGCTGCGCGCGACAGTTCCATCTCCTTTTTCCCTTCCCCCCTTCTCCCCCTATCCGCCGACCGATTGTAGCGGAGCCCAGCCGACTGCGCCCTCCTCCTCGAACCGGATTCCGGCCTCTTTTTCTCCCCTCCCCTTTCCCTCTGTAATCGGCCGAAAGGAGAACGCACACAACTGCGATATTTCATCTTCAAAGGCCGGCTCCCTCCCTTTTTTTTTTTTTTTCCTGAAATTCGAGGATTAATTGCGATATATCAGGAGGCCGCGACGTACTCTTCTATTGAGATTAGCCGCCGCTCCCCTCCTTTTCTTCTTTTTCCCTCCACACTTCAACGAACGCAGCAGAGCTTTTCGGAGCCTAATGGAGGGCAAAGCGCATGGAAGTCACTCCTTCCTGGGAAGTCACTACCTATGCCTCGATCCCTTTTCCTTCTCTCTCCCTTCCTTCGAGGAAAGCGAGTCGTGGTCGCGTTCCTGGAAAACTTCTTCCTTGCTGTATGTAGAGGATGATTTCGCCGATCTGGGACTTCCCCTCCCCCCCCCGACCGCTCTCCAAAAAAGAGATTTACTGGCAGAAAGGTCCTGACGTATTTTGGGTCGGCTTACGTCCCTCCCTTCCCCCTTTTCCTCTTTTTTTCTTTCCCCCTGCTGGGAAAGCAAATCTAGGAGCACGCGCACGAAGATGGCGGCGATATCAGGCAGTTGCCCTCCTTTGGCAACTTCACTCAATCTCACATTCCCTTTCCCTTTTTTTTTTTCTCCCCTTCCTCCGCTATAACCCGCCCGCTCGACGACGAAGAGAAGCGAGCGAAGACCGCATTCGGCAAGGATCTATCCCGGTATCGACTTCACGGTCAAAGCCGACGGTTTCGGGTCTTCCCTTCTCCCCTTTTCCTTTTTCCCGTCCTCCCTCCTCAAACGGCAGGAATTAACAGAAATGTCTCCACTAAGACATCGAACTCGAGCTGGCGCCCCCCCCACTTCTTTTCTCTGCAAAGCCTTTTTTAATCGGAAGGCATCTTCCCCCTTTTCTATCCCCTTTTTCTTTTCCTTTCCCCTTCTGCCAGCCTCGAGGCCGGCGATGAGGTGTTTGAAATAGGGATGATCGCGCGGGACGATGATCTCGCAAAGATCGCGAAGGGCCCTCTTTTTTTTTTTTTCTCCTTCCCCCCACCCCCTGGGGGACCATTCCGACAGCTTGGCGGAGTTGAAGTGAAGAACGGGCCAGCATACGTCTCCTATGTGCCGGCTTTTTTTCCCCCCCCCCTTTCCAGACAAGGACAAAGATTACGCTTCCCCCTTGACGACATTCGTGATCGACGAACGCTTTTCCTTCCTTCCTTGCGCGGCGCGAGGGAAACCGCGACCGCTCCTCCAAACCCGCAGCAAGGCCTCGGCTTTTTTTTTCCCCCCCTTTCCCTCCCCCGGTATAAAGAAAGCTGCAGCAAAAACGAAATCGGAGCGTGAGCAGCCGTGCGGGTCGCATCTGCGGCCCCTTCCCCTCCCCCCCCTTTTTCCTCCAAAGCGCGGGCAAAGGATAGGGGATATTTTAAAATCCCTCCCCCTTTTCCCCCCTTCGCCTTCCTGTCGCGACAATCACGGCATTTCCGCACGCTTCGACATCGCCGCTCCTTCCCCCCCCCTCTTGCAGCGAATCTGCGAGAACTCCGCCAGACGACTTCCCCATCGCACCCACTCCTCCCAATCCACCAGCCTAGGCAATGACGCCAACCGGCCTTTTCCTCCCAGACATCACCTTCTCCTCTCTCTTTTCCTTTCCAAACGCCGACGACATGGAGATGAAGAGGAAAAGCGGCGCCCTGCGCCGAAATCCCTCCATGTGCCGCGCCGCCCATCTTTCCCCTTCTTTCTTTTTCTTCTTCTTTCAGGACGAGAGCGAAGGCCGCGATAGAGAGCGGTTCGCGTCATCAAGGTTCCCGATAATGGAACCCTCCTTTTTTCCTGGCGGACGGTAAGGCTCGTTACCGTCTACCTCAAAGGCTTTTCCGCACCCCTCTTTCCCTTTTCCCCCTCTTCTTCGATTCTAGTCAGCGTAGACATGATAAGAACGCGCGGCTACGGACCTCGCCTCCGGCCCTTTTCCTCACGGCTGGATCCGCTTGCCTCGGAGAAAGCTTTTTCCTCCCTTCCTTCCTTCCTCTTTTGCCGAAGCCGAAGAGGCAAAGAATGCACATTGAAGCGACGCGAGGCTGGCGAGCTTTTCCGTCTCTTCCCAACATTCGATACGCCGAGCCCCTATCTTTCTCTTTCTTTTCCCCCCCCCCTTCTGCTACATCGTCAATGAGCGATCGAAGATGTTACGCGTTATAGGTGCGGACGGGATCGGCAATGGATTTTTTTTCTGCGAAGAGCCGCGCGGTAACCCTTTCCCCTCCTTTTTTTTTTTCTCTCCTCCACCCCCCCTGGTCGGAGGGGAAATAAACAGAGTTAAAGGAGTTTGAGAGAGTAGCGATCATTTGCCGAGCAGGCCGCACATAGACCGCTACCCTTCCTCCCCCTTCTTTTCCTTCTGGTCCGGGGTAGGGGTACGGTTCGGCATGAACCGCGTCCTCCCATGCTCCTTGCGTCTGCCTCCTTTTTTTTTCCTTTTCTTTTTTTTTTGCTTTCAAGGTGGCAGGAGTTGAATCTTCGGATTCGTGCAACGCTGATGCGATAAGTCTTGCCTTGCCTTTCGGGTCATGTGATCGCCGCTCCTTCTTTCTTTTTTTCTCCCTTTTTTTAGGCGAGAGGCCGTAGCCGAGCGTGCTGATCCGGTCGACGATGACTCGATCGCCATCTCGGCGCCCTCTTTTTTTTTTTTTTTCCCTTTTTTTGTCGACGGGAACGAGCAAGTGAAGAAACGCCGAAGGGAGGGCACTCAATATTAAGAGAATGGGTCCTGGCTATCTCTTTCTCCCTCTTTTCTTTTTTCTTTTTCTGATTCTAGAGAGAAATAGAGCGACGGTCTCCTACTCCTGCAAGGTCCGGCTGCTGTCCTTCTTTTTTCTCTTCCCCTTCGAGGAGAAATTAATATTAATACCATTCGGTCGGCTCTTCCCTTTTTTCTTCCTCGGGCCGGTTGATTGTCGGAGATGAAGGTTGGAGGGCTGACAGGGCTGGTGGATTTTCTTCCTTTTTTTTTTTTCTTCTTCTCTCAGATCGAACGGGTAGGAGTTTTTCAGGCCAAAATTTCGGTTGCGATTTCGCGCTTTCCTCCCCTCCTCCCCCCTTCCTTCTCCGATGGCCGTCCAGGGCCGAGAAAGCCATTGTAGTGATTGATTTTCACTTATCCCGAGCCTTTCCCCTCGCTTTTCTTCGCAGGCGTTTGGGACGTTTTGGCGCCTTCTTTTCCTCCTCCCCCCTCTCCCCGGCGCACGCAGCAGTGATAAAGGATTCCGATTTAGGTTTTTTCGGCAGCTTTTACAGCTGCCTTTTTTGCTTTCTTTCTTTCCTTTTTTCCTTGGCTGCGGGTTTATTAGAGGTAGAGGTTTTCCCCTTCGAGACGCTTGGGATTGCCGCCGCCCTTTCTCCCTTTTTTTTCAGCGTAATCGTGTAAGGAGTATTGTGAGCTGGGGATCGTGGGCGTTTCCGCCCACGACCCATAGGCGCCTTCTCTTTCCCTCCCCCTTTTTTCTTTTTTTTCGAACAGGGGTTTGCAGGGATAGGCGCCGAAACTGCTTCCGCTGGGCACGTCTGATTTTTCGGCTCCCCTCCTTTTCTTCCTTTTCCCCCCCACACCTCATCGCCGGCTCGAGGGTGGCATGAGGTCTTCTCATGGCGCCGCCCGGTGTCTCTCGGCCGATGCCTGCGGTGATCGGCTCGTCCTTTTTCCTTCTTTTCCCGCCGACAACGTTTGAGCGCCAGCTGAGTTCGATGTCGGAGGGTCGGCCTTGAGACATTTGTTTCTTTCCCTTCCTTCTCTTTTTCCCTTTTCTTTCTGGACCGAACCGTCCGGACTTGACAGTGACGTCGAGACCGGTCTCGGGATCCTTGCCGAGGATGCTGTCGGCGCTACGCTGCGCTTTCCTTTTTTCTTGTTATAAAGGAAGGGGACGGATAAGGAGAAGAAGACGAAGGCGCCCGAAATTCCTTCCGGAAGTGTTGAGTTTTTGCCTTTTCCCCCCCCTTTTTTTTCTCCGCTCTCCCTTTACGCGAGGCGGATAGATGGTGATTTCCTCCCCCCCCCTTCCCCCTCGCGACGCGGAGATACTGATATAGGTGGACGGAGAAAGATGAAGCCGACCCCCTACAATCCTCAGGAACCTGCCAGGGAAATCTCGTTGTTTTCTCTTTTCTCTCTTTTTTGTGTTGTGAAGGTGAAATACTCCTACAACCGAGCGAAGAGTTTTAAGGAACGAGACAAAAGAAGCGCCCTTGTTCGCCATGGCAGGAGTCTTCTTCTCGAGCATGACTATCCTCCCCCTTTCCCCCTTCTCCCTTTTTCCTCTTTCCCCTTCCTGATTGCCGAGTTATTCCATGCGATTGAAACAATGAGGATTCTCAAAGCAGATCGGAGGTTAGGTGGAAGTGTTTCTTCTCTCCCTTTTTTTCTCCTTCTGTCCTCGCCCTCGGCTAATGGAGGGGAGGAGGAAGGATATACTAGTATCGACAGTAGTCTTAGGCCTTAATGATAGATCGTCCTTCCTCTCTTTTTTCCCTCCCTCCCCTCTTTGAGAGAGAAGTTCCAGCACTCTTTATCCTGGACCTTTTTCGCTCCTCTCCCCTGGTGGGGAGTGAAAGTTAGGGCCGATCCATCTGTCTGGCGATGGTGAGGATCAGATCAATCCTACCTTTCTCTCTTTTTTTTGGGAAGGGGAGCCGCGGTACAAATCGGTGAGGATGCTTTCGTGCTTTCCTCTCTTTCTTTTTTTTCCCTTTTGGTTGACGTAATCCTAGCGACACTTTTTGGCCCCCGTGATCTCCTTCTCCCCCCTTCTTTTCTTTCTTCCTTTTTCCCCTTTTTCCTCTATCGATGCCTTCATAGAGCGCTGCGCGATACAGAATGGTATGCGCCGGCGCCAAAAGCCGGATCTTCTTCTTTCTTCCTGTGCAGCGTAGAAGTGGTGACGGGGGCCTGCTGATGTCTTCTCCCTTTTTTTCCTTTCCCTTTTTTTCCTCTCCGCAGGCCCCTTCACACTTCGACGCTGCAAAGGAAGCCAGCCGCAAGCTCGGCTTTGCGCCGGGCATTACCATGCTGCCGCTCAGGCGGCTCTATGTCAGGCATCGATATCGCGCTCTTCCCCCCCCTTTTCTCTCCTTTTTTTCCCTCTCACGCAGGCCCGCAAGGTGTCGGCGAGATAAGGCAAAGAATAGTGCCCGATGCGCCTCGCCCAGTTTAACAGATCAAGCCAAGAACGCTCTCCTCTCTCTACTCTTTGTTCGCGGCGAACAGCCGACATGCGCCGCCGCCTCGATCCCGATCAGGCGCGGCTGTATTCTTTCTTTCTTCTCCTCCCTGAGGAATCGGGAAGAACGGGGAGCACCACCGCGGCTATCGCGGCCACAGTTTCCGACTTTCCCGCGTGTTCCCTTTTTTTTTTTCCCATCGACGGCTCATTGAGATATATAAGGAAGGCAGCGACGACGACGGCCGCTTGCCGAGGATAGGACCCCGCCTCCCACGCATGAGCGCTTTCCTCTTCCCCTTTTTTTTTTCCTTCCCCCCTCACCGCGCCGCGCTTTCGGAAGACTAATTGGTCAAGAGAATGGAAGAAACTCGGCCATCGGTGGCCCGTCTACCTATGCCTCGACCCCCCTTTCCCCTTTTCTTTTCTCTTCTTCGGTCAGGCTCGAGAAGAAGAGGATGAAATGGCGAGGGAAAAGGCCGCGTCGTGGTCGCTGTTCTGAAAAAGGCTTCTTCAGGTCTGTAGAGTATTACTTTCCCCCTCCTTTTTCTTTTTTTTTGTTCCTTCTTTTTTTTTTTTCAGGTCTGAAGGATTTAGGGGTAGGGTCATCGGCGCCGATCAACGACGCTCCCGGCTCTCCGCGTCTGGTGGGATGCCGCTCGACGCCCTTTTCCTCCTCTTCCCTTCCTGCCCGACTGTGGCCAACCGGCCCAAATCAAATATCAGGCCGGAAAGGTAGGCGCACTCGTCGGCTGCTCCACTCTCCGTCATTCCCGCTCTAAAAGCCCTCCGCCGACAGCGAAGCTGTCTCCTCTCTTTTCTTTCCCCTTTTTCCCCAGCCGGACGGTTCGGTCCATACATCAAGACCGCGAGTGAGCAAAAGGATTATGCGGCCTGGAAAGAAGAACCGCGGCCGCCTTTTCCCTCCCTCTTCCCCCCTTTTTCCCCGCGCGAATCGGCAGGCATCCGGAAACGGCGAGACGATCACCGCCGTGCATCCCCGGCCGCTTCGGCACGTTCCGCCATGAGAAGACCTATGCCCTCCCTCCCCCCCCCTCTTTTTTTTTTTTTTTCCTGGGGCCGCTGATCGACGAAAAGATCGCGAAGGGCGAGCGGCCAGCCGTTTCGTCGTCGAGACAGGGTTAAACCCTGGGCCGCCCCTCCCTCCCTTTTCCTTCTTCCTTTTCCGGCGCCTATGGACGGCGGGTGGCGTCAACGCCACGCTCCCCCCTCGACAAGGACGGACACGACTTCCCCCCTTTTTTTTTCCCTTTTTCCCAAGGGGCGGCGGCAAGCACCAGGGAGCGCTGTCGCGAGTTAAAACCGCGACCTCTCCTTTTTTTTCTGTGGCCGGCCCTCAAGACGCCAAAAGGCAGCGGAAAGCAAGCGGGTTTTTTTTTGATGCGCCGCAAAACCGGAACCCTCGGAAGCTGAGCACGTTCTTCTCGTTCCCCCCTTTTTCCCCCCTTGCGCCAACGTCCAAACGCCTGACGAAGAAAAGGGCGGGCAAGGCTCGGGGATCAGTGAAAAGCCCGCACGACAATGGCTTTCCGTCCTTTTTTTCTCCCCCCCCCTCCGGCAGGATCGGAACGCGCGAATCGCCCTCTCCTTTGGCCTTCAAAACGCCCGACCGGTCGAGTTTCCTTTGTGCGAACTCGCAGACGAAGGCACCATCGCCAAACCCCGGAAAGTCCATCCACCAGCCCTCGGCACTTCCCCCCCCCCCCTTCCTTCCTCGCTACCGACGGCGATGTGGATGGCAACGCCGACCGCTGGGATTTAAGAGAATCTTCCCTTTCCCCCCTCCTTTTTCTTCCTCCCCCGTGCAGCCGGGACAGCGGGAAGGAGTCGAGACCCGCGCGCTTTCGCGCGGAGACTGTCAGACGTATCTTCTTTTTTTTTTTCCTTTTTTCACGATCACGCCAGGACCAGCAACTTGCTAGGAATATTTCGTGCCCTGCCGGCGGCGGCGTAAGGATCTTACCGTCGACCAAGAACCCTCTTTCCCTTTTCCCTTTCTTTCCCGCGGATGCGATAGCGTCAGCGTCGACCTGATCGCACACGGCGGACTACGGGCTTTTCGCCTCCGGCAATTTGAGGGAACTTTTTCTCCAGGTTCAGCCTGATCGCGATAAATGACCACGAAAATTACGCAAGCCTTTCCGCCCTAAGGTTGACACCAGCAGAGATTCCCCCCCCCTTTTTTCTCCCCGTGCGCGCGTGCGATACGTAACAAGCGATCCGCCCGACGCCAGGATCCCTTGCCTCCGCGGTTTGCCGAACCGGACCTCCCCCCCCCCCCCTTTTTTTTCCCCCTCTTCTTTTTTCTATGTGCGGCCGGGCTCGGCACTGGATAGCGACGCGCTACGCGCTTCACTCGGTTTCTGTCCCGACCGCGTGTTGCCTTCCTTCCCCCCTTTTTTTCTTTTCCCCCATCCAACCGAGTGTAAGAGAGTAGCGCGTCGCGATCCAGTTCGAGAACTGCACATAGAAAGCGACATCTGCTCTCCCTCCTTCTTTTTTTTTTTTTTCCTGTTCGGCATGAACGAGTAGTATGAGACTTGGAGCGGCGGCTCCCCCCGATTTTTTGCCAGCTTCCACCGCGCGCCAGTCTTCGCTCCCCCCTTCCTTCTTTTTCCTTTTTTTTCTTCCGGCTCGTGCACGCGGAGGGCGAGAAGGATTGAGGAATTTAGTGGGCAGGATTCAGATCGGACTAACGCTTTCTCCTCTTCCCTCTTTCCCTTTCTCGGGCCGTAGCCGGCTGTGCGGATCAGGTCTTCGCTGACGAGGATGCCATTCCTTCTCCTCCTTCTTTTTTTTTTTCTTTTCTGTCGACGGGAACGAGACCTTAAGCCAGCAGCAGGGAAGGGCACTCCAATATTACGAGAAGGCTTTACTGGCGTGCCCCCCCTCTCCCTTTTTTCTTTCCTTTCTTTCCTCTCTCGGCCTTAAGCTCTCGTATGACTTCTCGACCTCGCAATAGAGCGGAGACGACGCCTTTCCCCCCCTTTCTTTTTTCCCTTCACATGGATGAGGATTTAGGAGAGGAGCCGCTTTCCTCTTCATCCATTCGGGCGCGTTGCCAGCAACTCCTCCTTTTTTCCCTTTTCTTCCCTTTTCCCCTTTCCCTGCCGAGGGTGTGGATTTCTTGAAGTGTTTGGAGATGGTGCCTTAGTCGGCTTTGAGTTAGAGCATCATGGCTTCAGCTCGACGCTTTCCTTCCCTTTTTTTTTTTTCCCTCCTTTCTCGTGCCGAAATTGACGGGATTGGAGAGAACGAAGTCGACTCTTGCGCCAGGGACGGAACTTTGTAGTGCTTGCTTCCCCCTCTCTCTCCCTGTCCGTTTGACGTTGGAAGCAGGTTTAGCCGCGGAGGTCTTGGCCGCAGAGGCTCGGCGCAAGCGCCTGCTCCCCTTCTCCCCTCCTTTTCCCGTTTGGCGGGCGTGAGGGAAGAAACATCCGCCGCGGCCTTGGCTGCGGGTTTATGAGCTTCGCGGGTTTTTTCTCCCCTATTTTTCCCCCCCTCTTTCGTCTATCAGCGAGATGGATAGGAAGAGTAAAGTGTAAGGAGTATTTTGTAGGGAGTGGCGTGAGCCCCCCCCTCTCTTTTTTTTTCTTCACGGAAACGAAGACCAAGCGTCGGATGGTTCTCCCTTTTTTTCTTTCTCCTCCCCTGCGAGGAAGCTAGGGACCTTCCGCGATCTTTTCAGGCGCTCTTTTTTCCTCGTCACCGAGAGATTCAGCCCGATTCCCCCCCTTCCTTCTTCTCATGGCGCCGAAACGGGAAGAAGAGGACGATGAAGGAGGGGATCGGCTCGCCCGGTTTCCGGCTGTCGATTGTAGAGCTTCCTCTCCTCCTCTTTTTTTTTTCTCGCGACATGTTTTTGGGAATGCCGGAGCGTTTAGGCTTTTCGACGGAAGCATAATCTTTTGCTCAACGAGATTGATGTCTGACCGAAACGTCCGGCTTTGACCTTTCCTTCTTCCCCCCTTTTCCTTTTTTTTTTTTTTCTTTCGGCGGCGAGCGGGGGGTATTGTGTTTATTTTTTTTTTATAGCGGCTTCCGGATAATAATTGGAGCTTCGAGCGCCGAACTTTCCCTTCCCCCTTTTCTCCCTCTTTTTTTGGAAATGAATGATTATCAGCCGCCATCTTCGCGCGGCGGATCGGATGTTCGTCAAAAGCTTGAGTCGAGCGCATCCAGCACCCCTCTCTCTTCTCTTTCCCTTTCTTTTTTTTTTCCCCTTTCTTCCCTGTGCCAGGAATCTCGTTGTTGGAGAGGCGGTCGAGCGGATCTTCCAGATCGGCGTGAAATAATGAACATGAAATAATACTGACATACTCGCCTCCTCTTCCCTCCTTGCCCTTGTCCTCGCCCATGAAGGAGATTCTTATAGAGACTGACATAGCCGCGTCCTTCAGCCTGAAGGTCTGGCATAGGTCGAGGACTTCCCTTCTTTCCTCTTTTTCCTTCTTTTTTTTTTCCTAAACGCGCGGAGGACGGCTGGTTTTTTTGTTCGGTGGAAAGTGTTGCCTTGACGAAATTCGCGCCGCTTCAGCGCCTCTCCCCCTCCCTTTTCCCCCGTCGTAGTCGCGGCCTTCCTGATAGAGAGTTCAAGGAAGCGTCGTCTCTCCTTCTCCCCCTTTCTTTTTTTTTTTTTTTTTTTCTCTCGGGCGGTGGTGCGTTTCCAGTCGGAAGATTCCATATGGCTGATGGTGCGGATACAGATTCACTCCTTTCCCCTCCCTTCCCTTTTTTTTTTTTTCTTTTCGGCCGCGACAAATCGGTCGGGCGATCGCTTAGTGAGATTAATGAGATTTCTGGGCATTGACCTTTTCTCTCTTCCGTAATCCTCGCCAGATCAAATTGCGGGCCTGAGTGATTCGCGGAGCCGTCGATCTCACGCCGTTAGGTTAGATCATGTGATGAGACCGGTGGTCTGCCCTCCTCTTTCTTTTCTTCTCGCAAAGCCGCGCTTTCGCTGGCTTCCTGTTTGCAGCGTCGAAGTGGGAAGGGGCCTGGGATGCGTTCGCTG
>Ga0179593_1496315_pt1 | contig 10597 bp, 15 predicted proteins | sample CZODoug2_1_08_16_FD_185931 | JGI IMG/M metagenome (GOLD analysis project Ga0179593, IMG submission 185931) | Vadose zone soil fungal communities from Angelo Coast Range Reserve, California, USA - CZODoug2_1_08_16fungal (PacBio error correction) | ecosystem: Environmental > Terrestrial > Soil >... | reverse complement strand
CCTCGTCCTCCGCTGATCATCCCCCCCTTCCGCCCTTTCGCTCGGGTGATACAAGCAAAGTTTTGTATTCCCCTCTCTAGGTCCGTGCCCCTTCCATCGACGCGCTCAACCGCGCCATACTCCTGCTCCCTGCCTTTCTTGTCTTTCTCCGAGTTTTCTCTCACAAAACCATTCTCCCCATCATTTTTTCAAGCGTGAAAAGTACCTTCCGACAATGACGGTTTCCCCCGCCTTCTTCTCCCCCCTGTACCCCCTTGGGGACCCCCTGGTGGATTGAATCTTTTCTTCTGGCACCCACACATCAGGAGCACCTAGCACCCTAGCGCAGTGCATCCTTCAGAGAATGAGAGAATTTTACTTTCGATTCTCTCCCCCGGCCAACACCTGAGTGGGCTCCTTTTCACTGATGACCCACCAGTATTTTTCTCGTTTCCTTCTCTCTTTGACGAGTCTTCTACAGTTCTCCCCCTGCATCTCTAGTTTGTTCCCATTGACTTTCCTCTTCCGTCTCAGCCTCCAACCTCCCCCCTTCCAAGATCCGCACAGAGCATCCTTTTCGCTTTCGCCCTTACCCATCCTTTCGACCCCCGCTTCTTGCCGCATAAGTCAGCCGCCGCCAACTTTTTCCCGTGAGCACGCCCCCATTGAATGCTTTTTCTCGTTCGCCAGTCCCTGATACTCAACCCACTGAAATTTATAACAATGTCGCCCCCTTTCTCTGATGTTTTTATAGCAGACCCTTTTTCCTACTACCGCCCACCGGACCAATGTTTTTTGGTATACTTGTAGGCGACCGTCTCCCCTGGTTTCCTTTTTTTGTCCACGCCCCCTCCTCTGACGCGAATAGGCTGGCATCCTCGCGAAAGACTCTTTTTCCGTCTTACCGAGCCTATGAGAAGCCAGGTTTACTTTGTTGTTCTCCCCCCTCAGCTCCCTTTCTTCGGAGTGCCAGAAAGTCCGGAAGAAGGCGTTTTCCTCTACTGTCCTCTCCCCCGAACATCTTTCTTCTCTGGATTCGCCGGTTTTTGTTTTGGAGTCGAATACTACGCTTGACCATTACCTGCGCGGCGCTCAGCACATTTTCGTATTTCTTTCTCAGCCATGCTGCGTTAGGAGAAATTGGACGAACCCCCCTTCCCCTTAGAGATAGAACACGATGGCGGGGCGCCTTGAATCCATCACCCTTCCCCCCCGTCCTAACTCGGCAAACCCCAGCGACTTTTTTTTGGTGGCAGGTCGTTGCACGCCTTATGTGACCATTATCTGCCTGTCCCTTGACATCACCAGTACCCTTGGTGTCCGAACTTACCACGGGTTCCCACAGAAACAGTGTATGTTTCGTATTCTTTAGTTTTTCCTCTTTCGGACTTTTTCTCAGTCGTGTCCAGGGTGAAGAAAATTGTTCCTTCGGCTGATCTTGGTGTTTCAGTTTAGCCCTTCCCCTCTCGGTTGAAGGCTTTCTGGAGTTTTCCGAGGCAGTTCTCTTATCCTTGTGCAAGTCATAGCCCCTTGACCCCAATCGCCATGTTGCGTTAGCATTTCCCCGTTGTCAGAGTTTCTTCCTTATTTGCCTCTCCAGTTTGCGTTCTTGAGTAAGACCCGTAGATCTCTCCCTTAGTAATTCAAGCTTCTGCGAGACCCGCATTTTTTCTTTCTTTTGCCGCACTTTGCCAGTGTGAAGAGTTCATGCCGAGATTGTCCTCCCCAGACCCCTTTCCCAGAAAGAGGGGAGCCCCCTTTCCCCTTTCTATACACCCCACTAGTACTAACCTTAACAAAACTCCAAACATCTCCAAGGTGTTCGATAGGTCCTCCCCTGAGCAATACCTACGCCTTTATCATGACATTCTCCTGATGAGTTCTTTCTCCCCTTTGCGCTCTAGAGAGATTCTTTCTGGGCGCCTTTCATCAGCAGAATCCAGCTGTTCACCCTGGTTCTCCTTTTTTTTTTTCTTTTTTTTTTTTTTGGTTTTGTTTTTTTTTTTACTTTTTTTTTTGTTTTTTTTTTTTTTTTTTTTTTTTTTTGTTTTTTTTCTTTTTAATTTCTTCTTTTCCCGTCCAAGATAAGTATGATGTCATGGGTTCCTGGAATCTTTTGTCCTATTTGCTCTGTCTTTCTCAGTCAGATATTCCTCGCGACTCAAGTCTTAACCGGACTTCAACCACCATATTTTAAGGACTCGGTTGCCCCCGACACCCTCCGATTTTCTTAAGCGTATTTTTGCTTTTTCAAAGAAAGTTCCCCCCTGATTTAGTCCGTACTAAGGCAGACAGATTTGTGAGTCTTTTCAGACTGGTTTCTTTTCGCTCAGACTCGTGGTCTGTCTCCCCATTCTTCCCTCTGGTCTTTTTTCCCTCCTCATAAAGTGATGGAGGTTTCTTTCTCTTACCTATTAATCCTCCTTTGTTGTTAGTGATCTCTTTATACGAACTCGAGCGGTGCACATTCGCTTGTCCACTCTACGACTTCTTTCCTGAGTCTCATTTTTTCACCTCCAAGATTCTTCCCACAAACCCCCCTTTTTCTTCCCGTGCTTCCTCCAAATGAACCGCATTTTTCTTTCCCCATCAACCATCTCTCCCCCCCACTTGAGACTTACCGTTCCCAGTTTCAGGGACCCCCGCGGTGTTTCCTCACTATGCTGGAACTTCAGCCCGTCGGGATGGTCATTCCTCTTAAGATCTCCCTCGACGGCATTTGCCATCTCCCTCAGTACAAACCCCTCTCTTTCTCCTCTTGTTTGGAGTAGTACGTGACCAGTCCCCTACATCCTAACCAAGTTGGTGTCGCTTTACCCATTGTTCCCCCCCCGGGTTGCCCCCCTTGACCTCCGTCACTCCAGTAATACACCCATCGCACATAAGAAACGGCTGCAAATCCTTAGTCCTTTCAGTCCAACAAAAATTTCTTGTGCGTCCTCGACCCCCCCCCCCCCCCCAACCCTTTTTTTATGGCGCTAGTTTGATATTTTAACTGGTCACCGCTGTTAGGTACACCCTTTTTCCTTTCGCCTTTCTGTCCGCTTCGACATTAAATAATTTTTCTGTAACGCTCAATTTTTTTGCGCACGTATGAGCCCCACCACCCCCCCCCCTTAAACCCAAAAAAACAAAAACCCCTGAGACCATGTCGGCTTCCGTGAAGGAGGCCAAGCCGCTGAGAATAGACCTTCTGACGATTTACTTTTTTTTTAGAGCCCTAGTGCACCTAGCAAACCTTAGCAATCGCAGCCCCGGATCTGAGGCTGCAGAGTCAGAAATAGTCAGCGAATGTAAAGACAAGCCGAAGAAACGACCCGCGAGCCGAACCCGACTCTTGGCCGAGGTGTTTTTTTTTCTTTTTGGTTTTTTTTTTTTTTTTTTTTTTTTTTTCTTTTTTTTTTGGGGGGTTTCTTTTTTTTTCTTTTTTTTTTGTTTTTTCTCATTTTTTTTTTTTTCTTCTTCTTTTTCTTTTTTTATCCTGTTGTTTTTTTTTTTTTTTTTTTCTTTTGTTTTTTTTTTTTTTTTTTGTTCCATTTTTTTTTGGTGTTGTGTGGTTTTTTTTTTTTTTTTTTTTTTGTGGTGCGTCCCGGCCCCCCCTAGTTTTTCCTTCCCCCAATTTTTTAGAGAATCCCAGACCCAACTTTTAGACTCTTCAGACCCTCCCCTCAGTTCACCCCCCCCTCCTTCGTCACCCCGCTCCTTCTCCTTTACCCAGACTGATGCCACTTCCCCCCCCCCGACGGGACTACCTACCGCATCACCATACCGGACACTTCGAATGGAGATCGAATTTTTTTTTCTCTTTTCCTTCCCCCAATAAGTTAAGCCCCTCCCCCTTTTTTCGCGGCGTACCAAATCGTCGACCCCCCCCCCACCTGGTCTATTTTATGTTTTAACCTTGCGGCCTTCAGTCTCGTTTTTCTTTCCCCCTCCTCACTCCTTCGAAGAGAATGTTTCTCTCCTTTGTCTTAAGTAGGATAAATACGATCCCCTACACAGAAAAGCATGGTCCGTGACCCCCCCCCCCCCCCCCCTCTCCCCCTGACGCTTTTTTTCTTGGCTCTTTTTCGCCCCCCCGGCAAAGCCTCGTCTCCGAAGCTCCGGACACTACCACTAGATCACCTCCTTTCCCAACCGACGCCTCCACGGAGAGTTGATTCTGCATCAACCAAAACACCCGGGACAATCTATCGCTTTCCCCAATTCTTTTTTTTCCCTCTCGCAAAGTCGCTTCTGTCATAAATGAAGTTTCGGGACCCTTCGCTCCTTCTCTTTTTCCCCTCTGTTGCCAACGGTGTAGCCCCCCACCCGAAACCAAACCACCTCAGCAGCCTCTTCTGCATGCCTTTTCACCAATGAAAACCCATCTCACTCAAAATAGGCGAAGGGGCCGTGCTTCTCGTTTGTTTCCTTCGCAATTTGCCTCGGCCGGACATAATGCCTTTTATTGACTTTTTGATCATTTCAGACATTTCCATTCGGCTACGTTCCATCAGTCGCACAATGTGTCTCTGACAATGGTCCCTGGAAATAGTCTCCCCCGCCTATTTTTTGACCTCCGCCCCATCTTCGTGCTTCTCTCCCGATCTATAAGCCTATCTATAAGGCCCCCCTCGCCTGTGAAGTCCAACCCTACCATTTGAGTTTTCCGAGCCTTCTCCCAGATCTTTCCCCATCCCTTCTATCCTTTTATATGAAAAGTAGTTTCACCATAATGATTTCGTCTTCATTTCCTAGGGCAGCGATTGTTTTTCCAGAGAGTTGGTTCGCAATGCCCCACGGCTGAACCGAGCAATTCTTTCCATAGCGGCCTCTGCACTCTGTAAACCCCGACCTTTCGCTGTTCCACTTCTAAACTCCAAGAGTTTACCGTACGCATCGCCCCCGTATATGCCCCTCTAGAGAAGCCTTTTCTATGGCCTGTGAAACTAGTAAAATAGTCCTAGCTCTCCTTTTCCAGACGCACTTGACGTCTGTTACTGTACGGTAGCAGTGACGTCCACTAAGACCCCTCCCGGGTATATCTTCGACGTCTCACACAACATCTTTCCTACGCCGGCTTAGCTCCCTCTGAGCAAAAAGAAATTGTTCTTTCCTACTAAAGGAGTGGATTTACGCAGAACGCTTTTGGATTTTTATTTTCTGAGACACGGACGTCGCAGAGCTACGCGCACGTCCCGTCCGGCGTCTCCATCCCGTCACGTCACCCTACTTTTTTTTTTTTTCCTTTTTTCACCTATGTTGACTTTTCTATTCCTTTTCCCCCCCCCCCCCCACCTCTTTTTTTTCCATGGATGACCAATTAAAGATTTTGATTAAAAACCGCCGCGTCAACAACCCATGTTTCCCCTTCCCTCCGTTCCTATATTACTCTTATCTTTTTTTTTTTTAGAGTCCCAGGCTCTAATTCTTTTTCTCATTGCACTTCCTTGCCGTTTCGAGATTTTTCCCCTTAGCGACCCAGTAAACCGATTGTACGGGTCCCACCTTCTGTCCCCTCCGACCTCCTTAGATCTCTCGAAACAAGGAAGGTCTCTATCCCCCTTCAAAAAGTGCTTCTCTTGGAAACCCCTTCTTTCTCACGACAATTCCCTAGCGCTCGAAATATTCCCCCGCGGCTCTAATTCCCCCTTGTCAGCTGTTTTTGAGTACTCCTCCCCGGAATTTTCTTACTTCTTCAGCACGTTTAGAAGAGAAAAGAATTTTGCTCCCCTCCAAAAAAGTCGGTTTTTCTAAGATATTGCCCCCCCGCAGACGTCTGCTATCGCGCGCTGAGTGCCCCCCCCCTAGACCCCCCTTCCCCTCGTACACAATTCCCCAGATACCGAAGGAATCCTCCTTTTCCGTTGCTTCTGTCTTCTGATCCTAGACAAGGAAACAATTCCCTGATTTTCCGGTCCTGGTCTCCCCAAGGAAGAACTGAATTGTGTTACCGCTTTCATGCGTATTCATCCCCCACCTCCGTTTTCCCCTTTCGTCCGTATTATGCCGCCCTCTCCAGCCCTTTGCTGACAAAATGGGGAGCCTCAGAATAGTCCTTTTATTACCGTGTGGTTCTGATCCCCTCTCGCCCCCTTTCCCGACCGTGCCAGTTGTTTCCTTCCCGCCGAGAATCGCCCTCCCTGATATTACGCTAGAGTTCCACTTCAGAATATTCTGCGACAAGCGCCGTCCTGTCGATCCTTCCCCCCCAGTCAGACAAGCGACCGATTTTCGAGGAACGTCTGTCGTCATCTTGACCGATCCATCATTCCTCGGTATGCCTTAGCCCCCCTGAAGAACCTAACCCCTTTCCCCCCCTACCCTTTTTTCCGTCCAGAGAGACCCGAAGAAAACATGTACTTTTTCCCCTTGAAGAAGCTTATTATCTTCTTTCCTGTGAACCACTGTCCCGCACGCGGCCCCTGTCGATTGACGGGGTTTTGTGTTAGTGAGACCTCTAAATTTAACACCCTTATCTCCCGGCCTTCCACCGATTTCCCTCCTCTCTGGCTGACATCAGCTCCTGAAAGACAGTCCCACTATTCCGCTCTCGTTTTGAGTAGTGTTTTTTTTTTTGTATCTAGCAGCCCCCAATGCCCCCGCCTTCCCTTCCGTTGCCATCCCCGTCGATTTTTTATTTTTCCTTAATTCCTCCCGCGCACGAGAATAGGTATTCCCGAGGACATTACTTATTCCTCCACCCCCATCTCTCAGAAGGACTAGCAGTTTCCTAATTAGGACCTCTGAGATGACGTCCTTTGCTATATCTCATTTTACAAGGCAATTGATTCTCCCTACGAGGGCTCCTCGACCTTTTTATCGAGGAACGAGTCTGGATGACGCCGGCCATGTGAATCAACCCCCGTTTACCCAACTCCGCCTCCATCTTTTGGGGTACCCCTCATTTAAGTCCTCCTGCTTGTTCTTATTTTTTTTCTCCAATCGACACCTTTTCGCTTAAAGCGCTTGGTCGCCGAACTCCTGACTGCGAGTCATGGCGTCAAAGTCTAGTCGTAGACGCGGACAGTGGTGACGCTCTCGTCTCTCCCCGCAATGAAGGTCCTATGACTCTTCTCTTGAGGCAAGGGTTCCTTTGACTTACTTCGCGGCACGAGGGCAGCCTATTTTATGGAGTTGTTGGAAACCCGAGGACTGCTCCCTCGTCTCCCCTTCCCTTGCGGCCCCTCATCGATGGATGATGCCGTAATCAGAATTTGCAGTGTTGACCCTGCCACTTCCCTAAGTTGGTTCTCGGTTTGCACCTCGATGCCCCCACCCGGTTCTATTTCACAAATTCTTTCATGGTCTTTTCTGTCCGTCCTCAGCTTTTTTTCTCGTTGAGCTCGCAAGGAAATGTGTAAGTTCGGACCCCCTTTCTTGAACTAGAAAGATCCTATCTCCCTCTACCTTTTTCCCCCCCCCTCCTCCCAAGAAATCCCACTATCTAACTCGCTAGGAGTCTCCTCTCTAAGAATTTTCTTTTTCCCTCAATGCTCCTGATACGTCTTTTCTCTCTTCCCGGATAGAACGGTCCCCTTCCCGTGACCCGAGCCTCCCCCTCTCATGCCCCTGATAATTGATTGCTTTTTGTACTTTTCACAATTTTTCAACTGCCCCCTCCTTCCTCCTCTTGTCATTCTTTTTCGATGATTCCTATCTTTCCCCCCTCGATGAAGCAGACCCAGAGTCGACGCCTTTTTTCCACCCACATAGAGGAGAAAGTTTCGTTGCCCCCCTTGCAACCTCACTCTTCTAGCCTTTTTTTTTTTGTAACCCTTTTGCTAGAAAAAACGCCGCGTCCTTCCTATAAGAGCCAATGTGTGTTTTTTTTGTTAATTTCTTCCTACGCCAGTTAGCCGTAGGATTGGTCGATCTCCTGTCCAGTTTTCTGACGCCTCCGATAGATTTTACAGTTCTCCATCTAACTCTCTTTTCCTTTCTCTGGGTTATCTCTACCGACCCTCTAAGAAGGAGAATAAGCACCTGCTGTTTCTACCTAAGTAACTCTCTTTCTTTTTCCTCCCCCCCTTTACGCCGCCACCCCCCAACACTTTTGCAAGAAGTACGTACCTGTTTGTGGCTTTTTTACCTCAAACATGTCGAATTAAACTGACCTACTCCCCTTCAGAATTTTTTGCTCAGCACAGGTTTATAACTTAGGGACAACGGGCACTCACATTTTGAATACGGAGATTAGCTGAAAGGGATTTCAGCTGCCCTTTTTTTTCGACAGACCCTTAAGGCCTACCCCACTTCATAAACTCTCCTTTTCTCCTTTTGCATTCTCGATGTAGATGACCCTCCCTTTAAATAACTTCCTGCGGGCGCCCTGCCTGCCAAATGTAACCCGACGACTTCTCTCACAGACCAAACCCTGTCCATTAATGAGCATTTTCCTAAAAATTAGCGGCTATCTGCCCCGACCCTGTGAAGGGAAAACGATTTCATAGTGCGTGGCTTGTTTCTCCCCATTTTGCAGTCGGCAATACCTCCCCCCGCCGGTATCTAATAACCCCTTTTACACCGTCCGTTAAGACCTGTAACCTCCCAACATCCTCCTCACATTGTCTCCTAGCGGAGCCTACCACTTTTTCCCTCCGATATACTTGCTTTTCTTTTTTGAAAGTTTTTCCAGCAGTTCCCTTCTCAACCCCACACTTAGATAGCGAAAATTAGCCGAGTCAACTGCTCCCCAGACCTCACCCCGCCCAACATCGATGCTGCCCTCCTTCCCGAACTTTCCTCACGGCTGAGAGAAGCCGGTAGGGATAGCACACCTCGCTCCGACCTTCCCCCCCCCTAGGAGACCCCCTCCCTTTTATTACCACAAGTTCCCCCCCCCCAGATCCTCGCTTCTCTTTCCCCTCTTGTCTGAGAAGGAAGGGACTCCCCCCCCCCCCCCCCCCCCCCCCCCCACCCCCCCCTCTGAGACCCTTTCCACCCCTGTCTCGCACATGCACGACTGAACCCCGCCCCAGCAGAATTCAGCCACTTCCCTTCCTCTCACAGGTTCGATCGTTCCTTCAGCTGCCCTTCCGCCGTCCAGAGGCCCCCCCAAACTCCCTCTCCTTTCTATTTAATTTATTACTTAATCTCACTCGTAAAACTTCCCCGTCCCCCCCCCCGCGTTACCTTTCCTTAAGAGTCCACGTTCCAGATTAAATGAGTCACTGCGAAACGCGCAGCCCTTCTTATCCTCCCAAAGACCTTCTGAATAAAGTTCCGAGCCTCCTGCTTTTTAGGAATTGAAGTCCCTCCTGTTCACTTCGCCCCTACTAAGATATAATTACTAACCGCGGAGAAAGTCATGCCAACCCCTGCCCTTTTGCCTTTTTTCCCCCCTGCGACCTCTACCATTTTTTTTGAAATCAACCCCCACCCCGAAGTCCCCTTTTTTTCATCGACTGGAGGAAGTGCCTGTCTTCGTATTGTCATCCTCACCCCAGCGCATCCTATTCCTCAGTTCTCCCCACTTTTAAACTGAGACAATAACCCCAGGAGAAGTCTTACTTTTTCCTGCAAATTCCCTCACCACGACCCCTGCGTCTTAATGGTAGCTTGTGCCCCTCCCCATTTTCCCTTTTTCGACTCTTTCCTTTCTTGGTCACGCTTTTGCTGCTTTCTCTTGTCTAACCACCTCGGAATGACTGTCTTCTATTATTTTAACCAGTACGTCCCTCCTTCCCAAGGACCCCCCTCCCATTTCCTTTTTTTTTTTGGTTTGCCCCCCCCTTCTTCCCCCTGGCGCATCTGCCGATAATTTGTGTCACTATATTGATCCGCACCATCTTCTCAGTTGTATAGTCTCCCTTTTCTATGGCATACCTGTGCATGCCCTTTTAACAGTAATTTTAATTGTCCTTTGTGGAAACCCACCGGTTTTTTTTTTGGTAATCCCTACACGTACCCCCAGTTTCGTTCCCAGATCCATATCCATGCCTCCCTCTGCGTGTGCAATTTCCTCCGTGTTAATGCTTCCTTTTCCCTAAACAATGGCACTTTTTAGGCCCATTCGATGTTCTTTCTCCTCCGTACGAGTTTAGCCGTGTGTCCTGACGGTATACCTGGCCTCCCTCACCTTTTCTCAGGGATTCATATAAATGCGCTACTTTCCCTCTTCCCCAGACCCCTGAGAATTCTGTCCACTTTTCTAATAGTGCCAGAAGACTCCCCATCTCAGCAACAGGAAATGCTTATTTTAATGGCGTTCTCTCCTCCCCCCCCCCCCCGCCGATCATGGTGCCGTTGTACCCTCGACGGCACCCCCCACTACTCATCGAAGATCCCAAGTTAGAAGCCCCCCCCACCTTGCAGGGTGTTTAATAGACCCTTATTTCTCCTTCTCCAGCTTCCTATACATACATCTCCACACTTCTCTATTACCTCAGTTTAGGCCCCCGGGAAATGCACCCGAGCTGTATATGTCGCCCACTCTTATTTCTTTCCTCCCCAATGGATTTTCGGACACAAGAGCACTTTGAGATGTGCCTTCTTCGCAATAGATCGTACCTCTCTTTATCCTCCCCCCCTTCCGCGGTAACCAGCACGTTAACACTCCCCTTATTTCTTTTTTCAGAATTTTCCTTCCTTCTCCCCCGACCCGAGGAAATATTTTCCTCGCCGCTCCTCGTAT
>Ga0179593_1336101_pt1 | contig 10597 bp, 9 predicted proteins | sample CZODoug2_1_08_16_FD_185931 | JGI IMG/M metagenome (GOLD analysis project Ga0179593, IMG submission 185931) | Vadose zone soil fungal communities from Angelo Coast Range Reserve, California, USA - CZODoug2_1_08_16fungal (PacBio error correction) | ecosystem: Environmental > Terrestrial > Soil >... | reverse complement strand
CTTTTTTTTCTTGATAAAGTGGGGAAGCCAAATTATCCTCGCTATCCCTCCCGGCGCACCTGCTCTGGTCTGTCGGGCCTTACCAGAGATAGACTTGCATCCCAAACAATAAAACCCCTTCGCTTGTCGATTGTTTCTTCCGGAAGATCTACTTTGACGACTTCTTTCAAATATTAATATACATGTACTCCCCCCAATCGTTACGCCCATTAACTAAGTTCGAGCACAGGACCTCAGGAAACATCGGCAAATGAAGGGGAGAGATACCTAGAGAACACAAGGGACCCACGGGGGATCTGAGAGAGGTACCGACCCCCCCCCCCGGCGTAGACCCATGGCAGCTCCAAGAAAAGCACTTTCAAATAACGACGGAGGGTGTACCGTTCTCATGGGACGGTCCTGATGCAAGGGCTCAAAGCACCATGGGACGATTACTCGAAGGCACACAATGATCGTCCTTCCTGTTTCTATCCTGGTCATAATAGAGTCGTTTGCTTGAAGGAACATATCCCCCTGATATATCCTTTTTCCGAACTGTATAGCTTGAAGTCTTCCTCGGCGTCTTTTTCTTTTGGCCTACCGTCCTTAATTGTAAATTCTACTGAGGCCCCTTTGATGAAAGGCGGAAAACAGAAGGCTCAAGGTTGCCTGCCGGGGGTGCCCGTGGACCTAAACCGCAGGAACGGTGTGGCACGACGAAACCCAAGAGCTAACGTTTTACAAGTTGGGGGAGGAAAGCGATTTGCCGCTTCCACAAAGCACGTTAGAAGCGCTCCGAGCCTAGAGAAGAGACGATGAGCTTGAGCACCCAGGCATGGCATCCCCCATTGGCGGAAGCACGGTTGATACGGTGGCGGTCAACATAAACTATGTGCCGAGGCTTGTAGGGCCCTGAGATAAGGTGATACCAGTCCCACAGTGTTGACGGGTGACTACACATGTCCAGTTCTCGCGAATTTTTTGTTTTTATTGACCATCCTCCAACTTACCTAGATCTCTCGTGGCAGACGCATGAGCTAATGGAATGTCCCGCCTGCCTTTGCGAGTCTGACTGACCAAATTCGCCTTTCATTGACAAGCTCCAACTATCTTAGAGGGGAGGAACAATAACTTTTTCACGATCTTTCTTCCACGCCCAAAGAACGTTTTTCGGGCAGCCACAGAGTAAGTATTCAGCACAGCCCAAAGCCATGCTCCGGTTCAGATCGAGGTTGTCGGCCTTATCGACCTTACATCATGCTACTTTTTTCATCTCCAGCCCATTTTTTACTAAATTCCAATGACGAAACACATAAATCCCAGTCCCATCGCCCAACTTCATACGGACAATTATTCCCCTTTTTCGTCAATGGATGACGCCTCTTTTTCCGCGAGCCACCCTCTATGAAAAAGTTTCCTTGAGAGGCTCATACGTTCTCGTGAACGATGGCAAACGCCAAAATGCCTTAGTCCCCGGGGTATAGTAACCGGATCGCCAGGTTCCACCCCCACTTTCTCAGGGCCTCCTTTAATCGGCATTATGGGCGGGAGACCCTAAAAAGGCCGCAACAAGGGCGGCCCTGACTTTGAGTGCACTCTGCGTATCTCTATTTTACTCTCCTTTCGTTTGTGAGGTCGCTGCTGGGTTTTCAAGCACGCGCATTTATGTCCCCCTGGTTATCTGTGTTTTTCGCGCCCCGGAAATGTTCGCTACTTAGAAATATTGTTTGTAAGACGACCAGATTTCCTTTTCTTAACCTGTCTTGCATCTTTTTTTGAATCGATATCCTCGCCTCCCATCAGACCCCAGCCCCCCAAAAGGTGGCATCTCCCGAGTTTTGAAGGAGATAAGGCGTCCGTAATTGACTCATTTCCGAACCAGTGAAAACCCTATTTTTTTCTGGCTTCGTCCTTGTATTTTTCCTCTCTCGTTCTAGAGATTCATTTCATTTGAACACCTTGGGTATGCCACATCCTTCTTCGCAGGATTTTTTTCTCATCCCAGCACTCGGAACTTTCCATCAGTGAGTTGGGGTAATGAATGCCCGTCCTTCGGCTCAGCAACGGTCTTTTTTGTCGAGGGGCCCCGATATTAGAAGCTTTTCTTAAAATTATGTCCTCGCGACATCTGTGAATATGGACTATGAGCTTATGATTTCATGAATCCCCCGCAAGTGGTTGTCGTCATGATCCACCAATGCAGCGGAGTTGCACCTGAATTCCGGTCTGAGGAATCCCCGAGATTCTCTAAGTCCTTGGGGATGAGGGAAGAGTCGAAAAAACCCGGGGTGGGCTGCAATGGGCGCGACCCATGGAGTTCAACTCTAACTACTGGTCACCGAATCGCCTTCATAGGGAGGCCAATTCCGGGAGCAAGCTGGGATGGGGGAGACTATCCAAACCGCCTAGAACCCGATTTTTCTGACGTTCCTAGTCCCCCCCCCGGCAGTCAAGGCTCTCTCCCCTCTCGGAGCGAATTAAAGGGGAGATGCCTGGGGTCAGCCCTTCCAACTTACAAGATAGAGTAACGCGGGTTCTTCTTTTGTCTTTTTTCGAAAAAACCGGGCTTCTTTAGATAAGAAACCTGCTACTAACCTTGAACTTACCTCATAAGGTTCCTTTTAGAAAGGAATCCTGCGCATTTTCCCTTTCCCGTCGACATTCCGTATTTTACCCCCCGACTTCAGCAGAATGTCCTGAGAAAGAGGGACTGCTTCATGAGCTCCTTTTCTCCGTGAAGTCTTCAGGCCCCCCGATTAATTATTTCTCACAAGGAAATTCGGTAAAAGGCAAAGGACTCACTGTCAACGTCTACGCCTTCCCCCCACCAGGCTCCAACCGTCAATTAAGATGGACCTTGACAGGCCAAAATTGTTTTGAAGTGAATCCAGAGTATTTTTTCTTTTTTTTTATGAAATTCTGCGTTAAACTCCAAAATATGCCCCCTTGTTTTCTTCAGCTTGAGAGCACGTTGCCTCAGGCAGTTTTTCCTTGAGTTGCATTGGAGAATACCTTATGGAAGCCCCATGGTATGCGTACCTTCGATTTTTCAATCCGCAGATTTTGTAGGCCGCTTTTAAAAACGTTTAAGTTCGTCAACTCCAATCTCTTTTTTAGCGGGATTTGCCTCCAGTATATCTCTCCTGCCTTTCATAAGTGAGCCGCGGCGCTTGATGGCCTCGAAGATTTACCACCAGCTCTTTTCCCCGAATTTTCACTCATACTAACGTTGTGTCGAGCGTGATCAATAGTACGGACATCCATGACCAGGGAAAGTCATAGAGCGTTAATTCCTAGACATCGCTCCCACAAGGATTTGCGCGAACTTAAAAGGGGTCGGAACATCCTACAAAAATAAAAACTGGATGTAGAGAGGTTATGCAAGCCACTTGATTTTCTACCCCAGTCCCCCCGCGGTGCCTTCCCCCGACAAAGCTGGCGTCACAATTCCAATCCGAATGTTCGTCTCTTACAAAAAGGTGGCTCTCCTAAGGTGGCTTAAAGTGATAACATAAAAATGAAGTCCCCCTGGTGAAATGGAATTGCTCTTCTCTTATAACCACCTTCGTGTAGTTTTTTTCCATTGAAGACCCCGGGAGGCCGACTCTCCAAGCCCACTCGAAAACTTGACCGCCTCGTCACAGTACATGTGGCCTGGCCCTTCTATACAATTGCGCTTTTCCCCCCCTAAGCTCGTCCCCCTTAAGGTTCAGCCTGTTTTCCTCTGCCATTGCTGCTCCGACACTGCTAATACCCCCTCCGTTGTTCATGCGACAGGCAACGTGCACGGCTATTCGTCCCTGCTGAAAGTCTCGACACCCCTAAGAAGCCTTGCCGCGTTCCCCAGTCTTTTTCTCGGGGTGTTACTTTCCCTCAGTATGCGCATTGTGGGCCAAGTGACAAACTGCGCCAATGATTTAAGGTTCCTATACGGCCGTGCACTGAAGGGACGGGTTAACGTGCAATTTTGTTTCCTCCAACCTCTCCGTGTTTTGGAATCTGACCGCCCCAATCCCTTTAAGACATCCCGTTTCTCTTTTCTATTTTTTATTTTCCGTCTTATCCTGTAATGCACCCCCTTAATGCCTGATTCACTGTTTATTCGCTCCTTTTAGTTGTCGAGAGCGTAGCCACGACTTCTTTCCGATGCCCGCTGGCGCTTCCGGAAGACCCCCTTTGCTTTTCATTTTCCCGAGTTCAGAAGCGTTTCTTGTATGCAGTCGGGAGTTTTCATAACACCCGAGTTTCCGTTTCTGAGTGCATACCTAGAAGTCCTCGATTTCCCCCCCGATGAAAGTAATTGCCTCTTTAAAAAACAGTTCGAGCCCGTCTCCTGTCGTTCACCCAGGTTGTTTCTATTTACGACCATCCTCAACACGAGATTCCAGTTCGACCATTACGTTTTTTGCGGCCGGATTCACTTTTTCCCTTCGTGAGTATGTTCTCCGCATTTTCCGACCCCCAACAATTTGTTTTTTTCTGGTCCTTGCATCCCGCCGCCACATGACTGATATTCCGAGGGTAGCCCTTTAGGCACCATAAATTGTCCGCCACAGAGATTATCAGGGCATCCACCCCATTTCCCCGATAGCCTTTCCAATCTTTCTTCCCCCCTCATTACCGCCCCCACCGCCCGTCTTTCTCTTGATGGATTGACTATGGATGCGCCCCAGACGCCCGGACCGAGTTTCCGCAACTCCCTCCGGTTTTTTATTCCCCATGCATATTCCCCCTCTCAAAAGCCCCCCCCCACGCTAGCCTGTGGTTAAATCCCATAAAAGGACATCCCCCTATTGCCCCGGTCGTCCATGAGGTAATACTTCCGACTCCGGCGTCCACCCTCATTTCCTGAACCTTAAGTACCCTTTGACGGATCGAGCAGTCCTCCTACTTTTACCTAGTTAACCCATTGACCCTTTAGGCCGAATTTTTAGGCCCGGACATCGATTTCTGCCTTCAACAAACCTCTTTTCCCCGCTACGCCTTTCAAATTTGTTTCCCTGGTCGACGACGACCACCCTCTAAACTGGTCCTTGCCCCCTTCCCCGTTTTTCAAGCTTCCCCTATTAATCTCATAAACGGTTTTGTTCTAGATTATCGTTCCCTGCCAAGCGCAAATTCGTGCGTTCTTTTCTTTCCTTTGTTGTATTCGTCCGGACAGCACTTTTGCCCTTCCCGAGCGTAATGTACTGACATAGATTTGGACGCGACCCCCCCCCTCGCTTTCCCCCCCCCGGTTCCCCCTTACTAACGTTCGTTTTTTCCCGATGAATAAATCGCTCTGCCCCACCCCCCTTTCCGGTCAAGTCCGCGTTTGCCCCCCGAGTTTTTACTGGTGTCCTCATGCTTCCCCCTGGCACTATATTTCGGCTGCCTTTCTGGATCAACCCCCTCCCTCGCTGTGTCGTATTTCTATCATTTTTTCCCCTTCTAAACCCGGTGGATTTTATGCCAACCTATTTCTCTTTTTTTTCACCCATTTTCGCAATCCCCCCTTTAACGACCTCTGATCGTACCCCTCCGGTTTTCTTTCTTTTTTGTGCGAATTTCAAGTTTTTTTTTAGATTTCGGCCTCCCAGCTCGAAACGGATTTGTATGTGGCTCCCCCCCCCCCTTTCAATCTTCGAATCCCGGGGGTCTTAACCCCAAAGGAGGGTAAGTTTCCTGCGTAACCCAACAAAAAAAACCTTTTTTGGAAACCAACAGGGTTGTCTGCTTGATCGGCTTGTCGTTTTGGCGGGAGGGTTGTGTCTTTTGCTTCCTTTGCGTGTGTCACTGCGTTGTGCGGTTCAGTGCCGCAACTTTTTGTGTGGGTTTGTCCAGGTGTGAGTAGGGTTTTTTTTTTCGCCTTTTTTTTTCCCTTTTGTGAAGCGACTTTTTTCTTAGAAGGAGGTCTGAAATTAATGAACAGTGACAAATCGTTGTCGTCATGAGCCCCCCCACCGAAGCCCGGAGCCCCTGTCACAGGATCCGCATTTATATGCCGCACGTTAGTTGATCCCTCTTTTTTCTTTTGTCTTTCAGTTCACTAGTCAACCCAAATGGTGCTTTTCCAATGTTTTGCTAGAACCTTTTTTCCTTTCCATCGCAATTTTACTTGTGATCCTACTCATTTAACTGCTATCGGGAAGGACCTCCCCCCCCCCACCTCAGGTCTTCAAGTTGGATGCCCATCCCCCAGACTATCAATACGTTCCCCACGTTCGCAAATCTTTCTTCAAATCCCTATGGTCCGCCCGCTTTCCTTCGGTGCGTTATCCGCGACATACTCGCTGAATCCCGTACCGAAGGCATGACCCTGGGGTCCTTACTTGCCCATCGGCTCCCCCCTGACGCGAACTCCGGTATTAGGAGGTTCGGGCATTCACCCCTTTTTAGCGTTCATTGTTCGATGCATAGAGTCTTAAGCCCCACGTTACTTGGTTTCCCGTGACTTTAACGAGATAATCTATGTCCAGGAAATATCTACTTTTGGGACCATTCCCAATGACGCTTGAATCGTTGACGGTAAAACAAGCGAGAAGGGCTCAGGAAGAGTGGCACGAGTTTCTACTTGTTTTTTTTATTTGGCCTCGCTTCAGCTCCCTACTGTACCTTTTTTTCATACGCAAACCTTATATGTTACCCTGCGGTTCCAAAGCCGCCTGCACCCGGAACTACCATATTCAAGAGCTTCTAACATCTCCTTAGTTATCCTCCCAATTTAAGTAACACTCGGAAATGTCCCTCCTCACTTACGGAGAAGTCTATTTCTTATGTCTCTGATATTTAGGATATATACATTATAACACCAACCGTCGGGTCAGGAGAGATATAGAACCCCCTTCATTGACCACGGGCAGGTTCTGAGTCTTCCCCCTGTCCGCCAGAGTATGTAAGCCCCCTTGGTGCATGCGGTACACTCTTGCGGACTGAGTTTCAAAGGCCAGAATCCAAAGAGGTGCGTTGGATAACGGACATTGTAAAAAGAAGTTTAGAAAGTACAGGGTGGCATACAGGATGAGGTTGGGAGTGTGTTAAAGGGAGCCTTCACGCCGGTCTATCATGATTTGGTCGGATAGCAGCAAAGAGCCGGTTTATCCCTTCCTATCCGCCATGATGAGATTCTCTTCCCCAGTTCTATTAAGATTCTAGATCTTCCTCTACGTTTTTGTTTGTTGGATAGAGCGATATTGAGAGATACCTCTTGTGACAGAGAAGCGTCATTGATCTCTCTAGACAGACAGAAAAGTGATATGGCGACGAGCGTACAAATGTAGCCGGCCGTCCAAATAAAACTCAAAACAGGGATATTGTAGCCGCGGGCACTGACAAGACACACGGAAGGAGGAGCCAATACGTCGGGTACAAAGATTTGCCCCCGAGACCGTGCCACGAAATTCACAACCGATCGCGGTACCCCTGTAGCCAGTCCCTACTGGGAAATTAAGTCCACCAATTTGAGTTCCAGAATTGGCGGCGAAAGGGATACTAGGAACAGTGATCGGAACTGCAGTGCTCAGATCGACGAAAAAAAAGTTCCGGTTGGCTGTGCCTTGAAGACACGGCCGACTGGACGCCAGCCCCCTCCTGAAAATAAATGCTGTAATCAGTGACCTACATAAGACACCACTTGGGATTCGACGCAATGTCGATAATGAATCCTTGACACAGTTTTCCTGGAGAGCCTAGGCGTTAGCATTCAAGGGCAGAATAATTTCCGAGGTGCAGGAACGTCTCTCACAGAGACAAAGCGATCCGCGCCATCCGTACGCAAAGCCGAACTCGAGCAGAAATTAGCAGAATGCGGCCTTAAGTATTCGGGGTCCGGAACCTCTTTCTTGAGAAGGTGTTTAATTTGGCCCACCTGGCGCAATGATGGGCGAAGACATGTGCATGATAGGAATTCCTTTCCGGTTAACTTTTGCTTGCCCACTCTCTCTCTTCGCCGAACGCCGCTACCGCTGGAATTCCTCAAAACATACCACCGAAGAAACGCTTATCTATGATTTTTCTTCAAGAATTTGCAAGTAATCCCCCACGGAATGAAATTGCTTTTCCCATTATTCGGCTAAGATTATGAGCTAGCCCCGCGCCAGATCAGCTTCTGCCCCCTGTCCTTTCTTCAAGATATATACCAGCAGTTCCCAGTCTTCCTATTCGGGCCCATAAACTTTAAGACAAACGCTTTGAGGCCCCCGGATTAGCCACTCCCCCTATGATTAGCCCCTCTACCCATGTTGAGATTGAACTCCCATTTAGAGACAAAGTTCCGCTCTACACCCGGTTCTTTCGTCTTGAAGTCCCTTTTCATACCCAGAATGATTTCTCTCTTTTGCGGCCTCTCCTTCAGTGAATTTTTCCGTCCCGCTGAGGCCCAGGAATTCCCCCCCCTCCAACCACTTTTTTGGGCCATTAAGGATCTCACGTCATCTTCACCCATTTATCTCCCCCGAGGGTTTTAGAGAGTCCCCCATTAAATTGGCCCCCCAAAGAGATCTTCCAACATATTCTTTCCTCACCCCCCCCCCCCCGGATTCCGCTGATCACAGAGCCCTCATCAGACGCCCCCCAGCCCGACTCTATGTCGCTTAGGGCTTGAATTCTCTCGTTCGACCATCTTTTCCGATCTTGCGCCCCATCCCAGTTTTGGAATGCAAATGTCTTCCGACCAAAAGCCACCCCCCCTGCTAGTAGGATTCTCAACTGACCCTAACATTCCCTCATAGTTTGAAACCTATGTGTCCCGTTCTTCCCCCTCGGAAATCCTCCCTTCTTTGATGCGAACCCCACTTCGGGATATTTTTTCCCTTAAATTTTTGCCAGTGATATTCGCACTCTCAATTTTGATCCCTATTGAACAGAAAATAGAATTCCTGCCGCTACCCCGGGCCTCTTCAACCCCCCGGGTATTTCCCAACCCCATCCGTTTTCCAGTCGATCGAAATAGGGTCCTTCCCCTCCCCCCCCGTCGACAAACCGTTCTCCCCCCCTTGCCGAGAATTTCCTTTCTTCTTACCCCTAGACTCCTATTTCAATCTTCAGTGTTGTTTTGGGAGCAGACCCTCGATGGGTCCTCGAACCCTTTTTGATAAGGGGTTATAGGCGTTCGCTAGAAAGCCGGAAAGCGTATTCGGAAACCGAGATTTGTGAAATCGACATCTCCTCCTGGCCTCCCCTGTTTCCTTCCTCCCCCCTTTCGCTTTTTTGCCAGACCCGATCACTAGCACTCTCGATAACATACTTGGTCCATTTTACCCTGTGCTCAGTCGACGAAGGTTAAGTTCCCCCTCCTTCCCATGCAACATATATTCTTTCCTGGTCTCGGTCGCTTTAAAGCCATAGAGCGGGGATATTGACTCGCCTCCTGCCTCCCACCAATTCTTTTATCATTCCCACTCTTCCGACTGCTGATTTCGACCAAAGCGTCAAGCCCTTAAGACCTCTCCCTGGCTTTGGGGCCCTATGGTCCTCTTCGGAGCGCTTTCTATTCTGTTGGGGTACCCTCATCTTCTCCGTCCCTCCTGTCATTATTTTCCTCTACACCTCCTTTACAATTGTTGGTGATCATGGCTCCTGTGACAAGCCCCCCCGTGATTTCTTCCCTTCCCTACAATGCGGCTCCTGCAAAATGCACTATGGGCTCCGCCCACGATGCTCGACAGTCCCCTTTTTTCGTCCTCCCTACTGCACCCCCGGGTTGTCGGCTTTTTCTCTCAACTGTTTTTCGTTACCCTGCAAAGATTTCCTGGGCTTCATTAGAATACCGGAGAGCGGCTAGTCGCTTGTTCTGTAAATCGTGTTAGTTGTCCGTTATCATTTCCTCTACCACCTCTTTTTCCAGAAAATCCCTCATGCGGGCTAACTGCCCCGTGTGATCTATCCTCGATCCTCTCTTGGTAGTCAGGCCTTTCCCTTGGGCCCCATTAATCGCTTCTCCACTTAAGACCGCTCTCTTGATTTTTCCTTTCTTTCATTCCCGGTTACGGGCGTTTCGAGACGACCACTCTTAACACCCGGCACTTCATTCCCGTTTCTCTTTCAATTTTCTTTTCCCCCTCCACTTGACGCCCTTCTCTTTTAATTCAACCTGCGCACTTACGTTTGGCCGGTCCCCTTCTTCCTCGGTGGTTTTTTTTTTTTTGGCCAAAAATGATCTTTAGGACTCGTCCTCGTTCTCCCTATTCGATACTTTCTGTTTTTTTTTTAGGGACGTATGCCCCACCGTGAATGTCTTCTCTTTCCATTCGAAAATCTAAGGTCCCTTTTTAAGGTTTCAAACGTCATTCCCCCCCCGTAATTCAAGTTAGTATCCCCCTTTTCCCTCCATCTGCCCTTTAAATTTTAAAACACGGCTCCAAAAGAAGTTTCGCCCCTAGGGGGATGCAGCGATCCCCCCCCCCCCCTCCCCAGTTTTCCCTCTTCACTCCCCCCCACCCCCCTCCCTCCTTCCAGCCTATCCAACCCACCCCCCCCCCCCACCCCCCAACCCCCCCTCCTTCCCCCAAATACCCTACCCTCGCCCCCCACCCCCCCCCCCTCCCCCCACCCCCCCCCCCCCCCCCCCCCCCCACCACTCTCCTTTCTCCCCCCCTCCCCCCCCCCCCCCCCCCCCCCCTGTCTTCTTCCCAACCCCCCC
>Ga0179593_1330984_pt1 | contig 10597 bp, 11 predicted proteins | sample CZODoug2_1_08_16_FD_185931 | JGI IMG/M metagenome (GOLD analysis project Ga0179593, IMG submission 185931) | Vadose zone soil fungal communities from Angelo Coast Range Reserve, California, USA - CZODoug2_1_08_16fungal (PacBio error correction) | ecosystem: Environmental > Terrestrial > Soil >... | reverse complement strand
TTTCCGGTCTACGCTTTCCTGCCGTTTTTCGGTTTACTCTGGGGTGTAAGGGTTGCTCCAAGAAATTCCTATTCTTTTGTCGACTTTCTATTCTTGACCCCTTATTTAGATCTTGTTTCCCGGTGTCTTTCCATGATTAGCCCTTTATATTCGTTTACCGCTCATTTCTGCGTGACGTTGACCTCTAATAGCTCTAGGGCCCCAAAGCGGCATCCGATTCGGAGTCATTCCTATTTGACTATTCACTCCTCTTTAGGCCGTTCTCCTTCCTTCTAGAATATCTTTCCTTCCAGGTCTTGTTACTTTCATAGCTCCTTCCACAGTCTGTAAGAATCTCGAACCACTCCCCCTCCGCCCTTCTCGTCCACCCCTATGCCGTCATTTCGAGAAGTGTCCGGTCCTCCTCACTTCCGCAATGGCCCCCGGTGATCGTACCAATGTGCTCGATCCGTGGAATAGGCATCTCTTTTTTCTTCCCTTGAACAGCTTAGCCCCTCCTACACACTGCTGTGCTTTTTAACTCTTGTCCCTTCCAGGGTTCCCCCCCTCTTGCAAGTTCCTCCTTGCTTTTCTCTCGGGCTTCGCTCGTCTTCGTGATCTCTTTGTTTTCGTATTTTCTGAAAAAGAACCTCACCCGATGCATCTCGGTCCTCTACGATGGTTCTGAGCATGCTGAAAATATCAACCTTGGACCCCCGAGACCAAACGTGTCCTTTGGAGATTTCATGTATACTACAGAGATTCTTTGTCGGAGTCGCATTGGGGTGGATCCACCTCCATGTAACCAGCAGCCTCTGTCGCCCTCCGTCCCTATTCAAGAAATCCTTCGCGGCTATCCAATGACGTTTCTGCCTTGCCTTATATGATCTCCCGGTCCCTTTCCTTTCTGTTCCTCCGTAAAGACCCCTGTTTTTCCTGAGATGGGTCTTTTCTTCTATAACTCTGCTAATCTCACGATACCCCTGGCATTTTCGACAACCCCATGTCAGTAACTTTTACCCCAACTATGTCTTCTCTTTTTATAGTATTCAAACCTTTCTTTGAGAATTTCCACTTGTGTAGACTTTGCTCATACTGCTCTATGATGCTAGGCGAATCTTATGCTGTTTCGATCTAAGTCAATCTCGTGTAGGATTCACCGTTACCGACTTCTGTCTGGATGTCCATCCACTCTGAATGACTCTACTCAAATCTCAACCTCTCTGGTGGACATCAACCTTTCCCGGGACATTAGGCCGCAGTATCGGGCTGGTTTAGCAACATCTCCCTAATTATCACTTACTAGAAGCTAGAAAGTCCTCAAAGTCCGGGTCCCACACAGCTGGGGGTCTTTTTGTTTAACAAAATTGTCCCAACCCCCGTACCCTCGCATCCCCTTCCTACCTTGTTTCTGTATAAGCCTCCCCCCGTTTTTGCTTTTCTTGTGTCGTAATGTACGCAGAAGATATCTCTCTTTTTATCACCAGTTTTTTTTCTATCTCTCAGGTCTTTTCTCCTCCCATTCCTAAGAACCACATTGTCTACTGCTTATCCTCCGTTCAACTAAGACGTGGACGGCGCTGTTCCGGGGGGTCCCTTTTAACAACACCAAACTACCTTCCCCAATGCTTTTTTCCCCTCGTTGAACCTTATTCTTCAGAGACTTTTCACTTTCTTTCATAGTTGCTGGGTATGACCTTGCCCGGCCTTCTGGTGATGCTCAAAAGTTTGAGGTCCCTTCTCTTTTTCTCATGTTTCTCTTTTGCTTTCCTGGAGAATTGACTTTGCATCCCAGACAACCGATCGGCCGGATACTATAGAGTCGCCATTCAGCTCCATCCGCCTCCCATCTCATCTTCTCTTCAGAAAGAGATCTTATTCATTCTAGCAGTGTTCCTTCGCCCCATAGTTTCCCTCCTTATAAAAGAGCCGTCTACCTTGCTTGAATTTTCATTACATTTGCAATTCTATCATTTCGTTCCTTTCTGATCTTTCCGCTGAACTAAACCCTCTTCACGCATTGGGTAGTGGGCCCATTTCACATTGAAGAGTATGTTCGAATTCCAATTTATTCTTCACTTCTATGAATGAATTGGTTCTCCTCTCCCCTCATTTTTTTGCATCTTAGGCTGCCTCATCCGAAATATGTTGACTTTGCTAACCCCGTCTCACAATCCCATTTCCTGTAGTGCTGTAGACTAGATCTTCCATTGCCTTGTTTTTCTCGGCTTAAGTATCGTCTTTAAGATTCTAATCTGTCTCTATTTTTTCCAAATTTCCTATCCCTCTTCTGCGTGGAGTTTCTCAAATACTGCCCCGTCTACCTTCTCGCGCGCCTACGGTTCAGAACTTCCTTTCCGTTATTGTGATTCCCCTCTAGGGAATACAGAATCTTTTTCGGTCAATCTCTCTGCACCAAGACATATTCGCGTTTCCGATTGTTTCGAACTCCTCGACTCCCATTTCCTTCATTCACGGACGATCTAGGAGTTGTATGCATCCGCATGTGTCGCCTCTGTGAGACACGATCCAGAGTCTTCTCTGCCATCGCATATACTTCCTCTCAGGTTGAACGAAGCAGACTCTGCTCGGTTTTCTAACGGTATTCACCGGCGTTCCTTTCATTTGAGCAGCGTTGTAATCACGCTTGTCAGATGCTTTTTTTCTCATGCCGTGGTACACGTGTGCAGCCGAGTTACTGTCCTCTGGCCCCTTGATCTGCTCCGCGAGGCCAGAATGGTGAACTTTTAATGCAAATATGGCTCTACGATGGCACCCCTCCCTTCTTAGAAATCACGATATCATTTTCCCTAGTTTCCCACCGCGGGTTGAGGCACCACTATAGTCGTAAAGCTTCTCCAAACCACTAATCTCTGCCGCCTTTCTTTCGCCCTCCACCCTTCACGAGACCCCCGCGAATAGGCACTTTGACAGACATGCCAAGATCCTCCTCTGACCTAACTTTGTGTGTTTTGTGTAGAGAAGGGCTCCCTCCCTGGACCCTATAGCTTATCTCTTTGATGGGGTTTGGCTTCTCCCTTGGGCAGGCGTCTTATCTGGTCTTCTTGAAGATTCATCGTTTTTCGTTTAATATTTTTTTACAAATGAGGCCGTCCATCTTTATTCGTCAGTTTCTGCGTTGAAACTCTTTCCCTCAGGTCTTCCATCCAGCCCCCCTCTCCCATCCTTAGGTCCTTCAGGCCGCTTGGGCCATCCCATGAAGCGGATGCCTTCTATTTTTCCCCAATTATCTCTCAGTGAAAATCCTACTCAATCCTTGACTTAATGACCCTCTGCACTTTTCCTCCGGGTGCAAACCCTTTTCCCTCTGAACGTTTTCGAACCGCAGTACTCAAATTCTGTCACGTAGAGTCAGCCTCTATTCTCGCCTTCGCATCCTCTGCTGCTTGAAATCAGCCTGGGACCCTTCTGCTAGTACCCCATGTAGTCTTCTCGTGACTAAATGACTCTGTTCCCTATGGAGGTGAAACTCTCATTCTATCCTTGATCTCCTCTTCTCCCTTGTATTTCCCTAATCTTGACTCAACCCTCTTCCACGTCATCGAAGAATTTCTTGATGCGGCTGCGGCCCAGTCTTGGCTGATAACTTCTCGGCCGTATTTGCGCCACCCCCCCGCCAAATATTGATCGATATCTTTTCTTGCCCTGAAATTTTCTCTTCGGACAATATTCCTTTTACCCGAAGCTCACCAAAAAAGGTCATAATCTCCTCTATTCTCTCACCGATGTCTTTTTCTTTTGGGCTTCCTGTTTAGTCCTTCCCTTAAGATTTTTCTTGATTCCGACGTGACCCCTCCTCCAAATGAAACTTCTTGATCATTACGTCTTTCTGTCCTATATTGAAGTCGTGACCTCCATGCTCTTTTCGCATGTCACCACATTCTTTGCATGCGCGTCGGCTTCCCGAAGCTGCGAAAGGCGTGCGTGACCTTCCGTCGTCGACCAACATGTAGGCCGTCACTCCCATGGCAGTATATGATCCGGCTGGCAACCTTTCGTTCTATGTATGCCCTGTTTCTTTGAGGTCTCTCTCTCTGGCCTGATACATGATTACTTTCTCTCCTCTGCGACTTCTTCTTCTTAGATCTCTTCCGCTTCCCCAGCGTTATTCTTAACGCTCAACAGTTGTCTGTTCAAGAACTTATCAACTCCACCCTTTCTCTATGGTCCCCCACTCCGGAAGATTTGTTTTCCCACTGCATTCCTCATTTTCACTGGCCTTTACTATTCATCCATGCTAAAGTAGCATCCTTCTCAGCGCCTTTTCACCCATTTTTTCCCAAAGTCTTTTTGTCATTAGGTGTCCAAACCTTTAACCAAACTGTACCGCGCCGTCTTAATTAAGCAGTCTTCCACTCGTAAAAGGTTTCTGTTCCGGTTTTCTTAGCTACCCGATACATACCCTCCCCTCCTCTTTGTTGTTGTTATGACCTTCTTCATTCCTCAAAGGCTCGCCGCTTTTGAGGCTTCACGTACTTGCAGTACGTCCTTTCTATTCTCGGCGAAGGTTTGGTTCACTTTTCAAAAAAAACTAGACCGCACCCTTCTTGTTTTGAAGTTGTAAGGTCGCTTCTTTCATGATTAATTTTTTTCTCCCCTTTCATCATTTTAAAGGACGATTCTCTGCACTATGCTGTTACATAAGTCTATTCCGCTTTCTGCACATCGGTCTTTTCCACGGGTCTATTTGAGTGCATTGCTTGAACATACCCCCTTTTCTCCCTATCTACGCGATGACTCGATCTTCCCCGCAGCGCTTTCTCCTCGGTCCATAATCTTTCCTCATCTCAGAGCGAGATCGTTCGCGACCTGCGGCATGTCCTTTTTTCGCATAATTTTTTCGCCATCCTGCTCAAAAGAGAACGTCGCTCTTCGTTGCACGGGTTTATTTTTTTTCCTATGAGACATTTCACACTACCGCATGCGCCGTCTCCTGACTACACGCTCTTCAAAACCGCATGGTGTTTACCTTTTCTCAATTCAAATGAAGGCTTCTTCCCTGCAATATTAAGCTACGCCGAACGATCCTCTCTACTTTCTTGAATAGGCGTCTTCACTGCTTTTTTTCACTGGAAGACAGCAACACTGCGAACCACCCCGTCTATTCTTTCTTTAATATCTCTCTGAAACCCTTTTTCGGTCTCTGGCCTTCCCCATTGGAATATCACTTTCCTCTCGAACTATCTCCCTCTTTCAACAATTTCTCGCACTCTAGGGAAGGGGGCTTTTTCGAAATCCCGACCCTCGCCTATCGACGTCGCTCTCCTTCAGCAGGCCCACGCCTACACATTCTTTTCCTTTTCCGGGATATTCCCGTCTGGAATTCCTTTATTTCGAATCATGATCCCTTACCTCTTCTTTGAGAGATGTTACGCCTCCTCGCAGCCAGACTTCCTATCCTTACTCTCCTTACATGGTCCGAATCCGCATGTGCCCTGATTTTTTGATTACAGCGCCCTCTTCGCTGAAGAGCGCATACCGTCATCTAAGTTTAAGCACTCTCCTTTGTGTCTGATTGGTTTGCGAATGCTTCGCTCCCCGTTCCTCTTCGATTCGGCAGCTTTTACTAATGCCCTTCTTCTGATCTTATCGTTCTTTATGAAGGGGAAACGGATCCCTCCGTACCAGAGTTCCCCCCCTCCTAAGAGCCCTAATCTATTGCTCTCTGTCCGTCCTCGGTCCTTATCTTCTTGCTCTTAAATTCAGCAGTTCTGATAAACGGTATATATTTCCCCTCACCCAAAGAGGGACCGTCCCAAGATACTCTTCGAAATCATTATCCCTCTCACCACCTTTTCCTTCTCCAAAAAAAGTAAAAACTATCACATCCAAGATATTTCAATTCAGGAACTTTTTATCTTTGTTTCTCTCTTCCTCTTTTTTTTTTATTCTGTCCCCCTCCTTCCTTTCTTTTTTTTCCTTTCTCTTTTTTTTGAATCAGTTTTCTTCTTTTTTTTTTTTTTTTTTTGTTTTTTTTTTTGTTTTTTTTTTTTTTTTTTTCTTTTTTCTTTGTCTTTTGTTTTTTTTTTTGGTCCCCCATCTCCTTAGTGACGATACGTTGTTGTGATAGTCTTCAACCTCCTGTATACTCGTTTTTTGATATTTGTGTTTTCTGGGGGGTTGGAGCACCTAAAGGGGCCGCGGAGTAGTTGCACGGGATTGCTTGTAGATCTTTCTGTTGCGAAAGCGGTTTGTTTTAACGGGACCGATTCGAGATGATGGCGCGATTCTGGTTTGCATTGTCAATTCAGCGCCTTAGACTGACCTTCCAGTGCCAGAACCATCCCTGTAGGTCGCGGCTTAAAGGACGTGGGTGCCCGAACTGAAAAGAGTCTTTCTTCTCCTCTCGCCCCCCCTTTCATGTCCCTCGTACCTCACCCCTCTCCCATTACTTTCATTCTTAACTCCCTTTCGAAGAATGTACCTTCGCGGATCCTGTCTCTTGAAACCGCCCCGCCGCAAGCGAGCCTTAACCTCTATGTGGACCTCTCTATCTAGAGGAGTCACTATATGTCTCCTTTCCCTCACAAGGGACACCAACTTCGGATGTCACCATTCTCTCTCGACCGGGACTAGATGAGTCTACTTTCTAAAATCGCCTCTCCCGATGACTTGCGATTAGGATGTCCAATATGCTACCTGCCTCAGTAGTTTACCTCACCAACACAGTTGCCCTTCAGATTGAGGCTCGGTCCTGAGCAGCGAGTCTCTTTCAGGTTGGCCGTATTCTCCAAAGAACACGCACCCAATTGAGTTTTTCTTCTTTTGCCACGCACCGAGATTCCCTCTCGGAAATCTCTATCAAATTTCTCGATAACCCCGCATGCGTGAAGAGTGTCTGCCTCAATACGCTTCATTTCGGTGCAGGGCTTCCAGTTTTCTCTTCATTTCAAATGTCTTATGCGCAGGACCCGCTTTCGGACCTTTCGCGAGGGATGAACCTTGCCTGCATTCTCCTTGATTCTTGCCTGTTCCACGAATCATTGTGGCTGTACTCCCATATGGTGAATTATTTTGTTCGTTCCTCGCCCTTCGAGGATCTTTTCCGGGGACATTAATTTAACAACCACTGTATCCCTATTTAAGCTCTTTGATACTTCTTTGCCCCAAAACTTTATCGAAGGTTTTCCCACAGCGTGGCCCTCTGGCGTCTTATCTTGTTCCTTTCGTACCTGAATGGATCCCTCCTTCCTCTTTTGACGGCTTGGAGATCTCCCGGGTCGGAGGTGCCTGAAAGACTATTTTGCGGTATTCAATCCCCCTTTCCCCAGGCCCTAATAGACAACGGCAACCTCTCTGGGGCATCACACGCTTAAACTTTTTCCTTTTACCCCCGGCAGTGCCGCACTCTTCATCGGCCGTTGACCTGAAAGCCCTTCCCACTAGCATGACTACGCTCCAGTTCACAACCGTCGGGCAACCCCTCTCTGGGGGAGGGTCAGGTTACGAACACCCCTACCCTCTCTTTTACTGCAAGTCTATATCAGCTGTTGGTTATGATGTTCGTATGAGCAGCCCATCTCCCCCTTCTCCCTGGGGGGTTTCTTCCCTTCGAGATTATCCTGTGTGACCCAGGCATCCAGAAAGCTGACGGCGCGCTTGCAAAGAAAAGCTTCTGAGCTTTTCCCCTTTTTTGGACCTTATTAAACACCCCCTCCTGGACCCCAACCGCCTGCTTTTTTTGCCCTACTCTTGACGAGTCTCATGCCTTAGCAAGGATTACGTTTCCCGGCGATGCCCTGAGGACCCCTCTCCCTTTTTACAGCCGCGCGGCCGCGGTTCTGATTCCCTAAGCGTTTTTCGCAATGCACCCCCCCCCCCCACAAAAAAACCCAACCCAAACCAAAAAACCATGGGTGGCGCTTGTTGGTCTTTCGATTTAATTCGCTCTTCTGTCTCGAGTGCCCGGTACTCTTGCCTCTTTGATAGAAGCTTCAAGCCATCATCATGTCTGATTTCCCCTCTGCCAGAACCCTTGGCAGCACTTACATCAAGGTTTGCAATCCTGCCCTCCCAATCTCCCTCGATAGGGAGCTCCTTGTTCCCTGCGCCACTGTGATTCTATATATCCTTGAGCCTACTGCGCAGCTATAGACTCACTCCCACAGCTTTGAGGCATCTTCACGGTAGTCTGCGTGACCCCTCATTTTCCGGTCGTTCTGTCCCCCTATCTAGCCCTGAATCTCTCTCTTTTGAGCGATTTTCTTTTTCTCTGGTAAGGCGGCAGAATTTTACATCTGGTTTACCATTGGCGTACCCGCACCACTCCCCCCGAATTCTCCCCTCGGCGCTGCAGACCATATTCTATATGTTACCCCGGTGTGGAGTCTTCGGTCCCTTCATATCGATTTCCTCCTCGGATTCTCTGGCGCTTTCACACCCTTTCCCCGATAATCTGTGGTGAGGTTTTCCTGCGAAAATGCACCCTCTGCAGCATCCTGGCGCCGAGGCGGCCTCGTCTCCGCTAACTTTCTTCGTGACTCTTTCTATGTTGTGAGTCTTTCCCCTTTCCTGTAGAATATGTTACTCGAATCGCCCCGGCATAGTCGCTTGCTCTCCCTTTTTTCTCTCTCGGACATTATCGAGCTCGACGGTACGTATCGCATGGTGCCCGCCGTTCTTATGAAGCGAATGCTAGCTTGCCCCTCCGCCTCCTTATTCGACTTGAAGGCATTCCCGGTCGCCAGAAAGGATCGCGACTTTCCCACTTATTATTTTCCGCTGAAGAATTCCAGTCTTTGTTGTTCGCTTCTCCGATACGTTTAGGACCGAGCATTCTACGGCTCATTAGGGAGACGGATGAACTGAGCCGAAGCTCTTTCCTCTCTTTTTGCCCTTGACTTTGCATGATCTCCCGTTTACGTTTACCAGTCCAGTAATGCTTTTGACTCCTTTTTTATTCATCCATTAATTTCACAATCGTGACTTCTTCACGTCGTCATCATCGCAGCCCCACTTCCCGCGCCCTTGACTTTAGCACACCCATGAACACCCTCTCCATAACTCCCCGGCAAGGTCCGGAGTACCATTTCCCTATATTATTTCCTAACCATTTTTGTGTTGAGCTCTATTGGCATTATTAAGAATTTGGAAATTTCTAGATAGAGGTTAGTTCTTTTGTCTTTGGGGGCCAAGGTCAAGGAAGCAGAGTTTTCGCCCAGGTTTTCTGCCTGCTTGCGCGTTTTTGGTAGAACTCCGTTTTCTTTTTTTTCCAATGATTTAACTGATTTTCTTCAGTGTTGACGTTGCGTTCCCTCTTGTTTAATTGAACGTCAGCTCCCAATTGCAGTCCACGCCAATCTACATTGCTTCTTCTTTCCGGCTTGGGCCGAAATGAACTTCGGGTTGACGTGCCACCGTCTTCTTACAATCCATCGCCCCCTCCTTGCAGTTTACCGATTTGCATAGAACTCTTCCCCGTAGTTGATTCCGTTCAGTAACCGCCGCCGCTCCCCTGACTCTTTTTTTCACTCCGTCGGACATGCTAGCGAGACCATACGCTTTCAGTTTTTTAATCCCCTATGTCGCACTTATGCCACCATTTAGGTTTTTATCTCTCTGGGGGAATCTGATGACGCGTTATCTTCTTTTCACTCTCGCCTTACGATGGCCTGGGCGATGATGTAAGATGTTTGTTTCTCCTCAGGAGGTTCTCTATCACCCCACCCCCTTCCACTCCTTTTTTCACCCCTGCTCCATAGCGCCACTGAACTCTTTCCCCCTCACCCATCAGATTTGAATTAAGCTGCTGATCGAGGGCCTTTCCCCGGCTGCGGGAGATTATTTCGTTTTCGACATGACCCCCGCCACCAGACTCTATTTTCCCCGCCCGAGATTGCGATTTGGTCATTCTCTCTGCCCGACCCCGAGACCCACCAAGTTCCTCCCCGATTTAATGTCATGCCGCAATTTCCCCCGCAGGAAATCTTTGCGCCGTTGTGTTGGTATCCTTCCCCACTCTGTCTGCTCTCCTTCCCGCTTCCAAGAAATTCTTGCTGGTATCGACAATTTGGCTCGCCCTCCTGCCCCCTCTATTGCCGTTAGATCACCGCATTTTTGATTGTTTTCGCTGTCACGACAGTTGGTCCTTAGGTTGCTTTTTCCCTCTCCGCTGAGTCAAGGTTTTGATGACCTGCTCTTTTACCCCCCTGTCCTGCCCCCGGCATTCTCTTCGTCTGCTCTTGAACTATGGCACCCTTTATGTTCTTCTTCCACCTTTTGTATTCCGATTTCTGCTGTCTCCTCTCCCTTTTCTAGGCTCTCTGCGCCATTGTCGGCTTGGCCTATTACGGGTCTATGGTCTTTTTCCTTTCCCCCCCGTGTTGGACAGCCCCCCTGGACCGCCTCCTCCCATCTCCCCATTATGGGCATACTCGGCCGCGGCTTTCACCCTGCCGTCCCAGTTTCGCTTCATGGTGGTTTTTAAACTAGGACGCCTTGCTTCCCTTAGACTATAGAAGAGTCCCGGTCCCCAACGTTTAACTCAGGAGGTGGTTGTAGTTTTTTCTTTAAAATTTTGACCACACCCCTTACCCTTTCCGCCCCTTCCTTGACTTCTTCCCAGATTTTTTGCTGTTTCCTGTGATTTTTTCATGAG
>Ga0179593_1248901_pt1 | contig 10597 bp, 13 predicted proteins | sample CZODoug2_1_08_16_FD_185931 | JGI IMG/M metagenome (GOLD analysis project Ga0179593, IMG submission 185931) | Vadose zone soil fungal communities from Angelo Coast Range Reserve, California, USA - CZODoug2_1_08_16fungal (PacBio error correction) | ecosystem: Environmental > Terrestrial > Soil >... | reverse complement strand
TTTTTGCGAGGTGCCACGCCTGGATGCGATTCCCCCCCCCCCCTCTCTACGGTCCTTCCTACCACGGAGTTCGCTGGTCTCCTCCGTCCCTGATCTTTTCCTTTTCAAACAATTCCAGATTTACTAGCGAGCCAGCGACTTCCTTCGATCTTCGTTGACGTGCTGCCAGATCGATTTTCTCGGACGTCCTCAAGGCAGCACCAGCGCGGCGTTATTTCCCAAAGAGGTCGACCTCTTGGCCTGACGTTCTCGATTTCTTGTTCTTCGAAAAATCGTCGAGAGTTAACCCGTTATGCCATCTTCTGCCCCTTCTTTCCTCCACCTCCTGGCGTGCCGCTCGTGGCGTGCTTGCTTCTGTTCAATTTGGGGAAGTTAGAGCACCCTACCTTTTTTCGAGGCAGCCTCTTTCAGAATGTAAGCTGGATGCCTACCAATGCCCGTCGATTTATCCTTCAGTGTATGGCGACCAAGGCCACTTCCCCGGCAGATAGGGTGAAGCCTTTTTTCTTTCGTATGCCTCTACAAGTTACCAGCTGCATTTTCTTTTCCTTTCTACGCGCTCTACAACAATGGACGAGGGTTTTGACTGCGTTTCGACCATCCGCCTATTATTCCCTACTGTCGGGGCGTGGCACCGATTCATTCAAGTGACAGGTTTAAGCGTTGGAGTGAGCCCCGTCCCCCGCATGTCAGTAGGGGCTATGATGTTGGCCTTTAATGAGTTTACGGAACTTTTGTCTTGTTTGTTCTTGCGTGGTTCATTATCTTCTTTTCATGTTTCCGATCTTCTCCCCCCCCCCCCTCCTTGCAGTGCTCTTCTTTTTTTCACTATCCTCTTCCCCGGGTCTCCTTTCGTGGTTTTTAATTCTGTCTATCCTTGCATTTCAGAAGAGTTACGAACCCCTCCTTCCCCAGGCATGCCGGCGTCTTGCGAATCCCTTTTTTTCCTTTCCCTCCCGTTGATTGTTTTTTTCCTCAATACTCCTTCATTGCCTTGGCCGCGTGTCCGGTTAAATTGAACCTTTCCGCGGCATTTCAAACAACCCTAATGCGCCTTTTTCTCTTTTCAGTGAATCGACTGCTTTTGAGGAGGGTTTATGGTATCTTTTGCCTCCACACCGCCCGCCCCTCTCTCCCACCGCCAATCCCAACGCCTTTCCCAGGTTGTTTGTTCCAGAATGAAGAAGTAAGAGCCTCCTCATCGACGACTCCCTTCCTCCTTTTCGGGTTGTCGGGGTACACCTCCCTTTCACCCGGCACTTCAGGATCTTGGGTTTACAAACGCGTGCACGCCAGTTTGCGACGCCCCTTTCGGCCCGCCTCCTCCCCCCCTCGTTTTCCATTTCGCGTCTTTCCCCGTTCGCTCCACATTCAGAGTACGTGTGTCTGGTTCCCCTTAACCTTCCCCTCCCCTTCGTTCAACGAGTTTTTTTCCCCGGTGGACGTCCGAGTAACCTTGGTCCGTAAGAAGCTTCAAATTTCCGTTTTCGGCTTATTCACTTGCTTCTGAGGATGTCTGCTGCTTTTTCACAGAGTCTTAGGCGGATAGAGTGTGCGCTACCTCCTGGCCCTTAGATCGATTTCCCCTCCCCTCTTTCGAGAGAAGAAACGCAGTCCTATTTTGAGTTCTTACTAAGAAAAGTGCGACAAGGGTCCGACGCTGGTTTTTATTTTAAACACTTTCTTTTTTACTTCCGTGGGAAACTTTTTCCCTCCAGCGAGGATCCCTTCCGAGTGACACGATGATGAGGAGGCGCGACGGTTTGCGCGCCCTCTTCTCAAAGGTCCTTCTACTATGTCTTCTTCCTGACCCCCGGGTCTTTGACGAGTTCTTTCGTTTATGGTTTTCGTCTATGTCATCCTTCTTCCTTCTTAGTCATCCCCGTGTTTCCTCTCGAGATTACATCTCTCGGGTTGAGTGGCGATACTCTTCGTGCACTTCGTTCCTTTACAGTTCTTTTCTATCCAGTCCCTCATCTCCCCATCTGCCCACGCCTTAATCTTACTTGTTCCACTGAGTTGGAAGCACCACCCCTTCCGGTGCGCCCCCTCCTGAGCCATTAGTTTTCTGACTTTTTCGTCGCTAGCGAACTAGTTTGGCGGTCCCTCACCAGGCGCGCCATTTAATCCTTCCTCCTGATTTTTCTTTTAGTCTTGTCCATGTTCTGTCGTTGGATCTTAGTACGCTTTTGTTCTTTTCGGCCGGGTCCCAAGGCCCAATTACGGTTTGCAGTCTTGATTATCTTTCCTTTTTTTTGTTGACTCCGCCCCGACTGAGCTTGTAGGTCCCCTACCCCCCAGTTCTCTAGAAAGTGCTCCGGCGGGCGTTGGTTGGCTGCTGGTAGGTCTTGAATTGGCCCTATGTTCCGATTATGTCCCCGACCTGTTTCGTGTTTGGTGGTACGCTGAAACCTTCCTTCGCCATCTGATCCCTCCCCTCACCTTTCTGACGGCAGTAGTTTACCTCTGCGATGTGGTTCCTTTCTTTCTCTTGTTTTGTCTATTTTTATTGATCTACCGCTTTGGTACCAAGCTCTTTGGGATTTGGGTTATTTTTACTTGGTGGGACCCCCCTAAAAGACCCGCGGCGTCCCGACAGCTCTGCCCTTACCAACCAACACCCACACTCGCCGTCCCCTACTCACCTCCCCCAATCCATTTTCCCCCTCTTCTTTACGGTACAGAAACAAAACAGCCCTGACGTCAACATTTCACGGACGGAGGTACTGTTTTCCCGCCGAGGTCCTGCTGCCAGCCTTTGCCCATTCCTCCCCTATCCCCGTTTCGGATGTTTCACATAGATTCCCTTTATCTACGTTGTTGTTTTTCTAGAGTCTTTTCTTCCCATAATCCCTGTTTCTCTTTCTTGTTCTTGCAAGCAGGGTTTTTCGCTGAGGTCATAAAGGCCCGTGGGTTACTCTTTTTCCGTTTGCTTTTTTTTTTTCTACTGGCTTCCCCCTCTCTTCGTTTCACTTTCTCGGGCTCTTTGGAGGTTTTTTTGTCTCTCTTTGTGTTGTTCGAGTTGATGGAGACTCTTCTTGGGGATTTGTCACGCCCCAAAAAACCAATCGTTCGTCAAGCACGGCTCCCCACACCCCCTCTAACTCTTTTTCCCCCCCAGGTTTCTCAATCCCCCACCCCTAACAAGTCTCCCCTTTTGCTCTCGTTTCGGATCTCTTGTTGGACTCATCAAGTGGCGATCTTGCTGGTTCTGGGCTGACTTTGTTTTTTGCTCTCCCACGCTCCTGTTCAATTGTCACCCCCTCTGTGAGAAACGGACCGACCCCTGACCCTCGACCTAGTTTACTAGGCGCCTTTTTTTTCTTACGGTTGTTGTTGCACCTCCTGCATCCCTGCACGGGCGGTTTTTTGTCGCTTAACCTTTGGTCACGATTCTTTTACGATCTTTCTTCCAGTTGAGATTATACGGTTTTCGGGCCTAGCCCCCCACATCGACTGCCCTCCCCGCCAGGGTTGTTGCCCATATGTCACCTACATGCCCCCCCTGGCCCCTCGTCCTCTTGATGCTACAGGTGGAGTGCCGCGATGGCCCTTCCCGTCCACCGAGCTGTTCACCTTTCTCCGTTTCGTCCTTGGGCTTTCCTAACGCTTTTTCCTCCCCCAGGTTTCCCTCAGATGCTTCCTTATGGAAATGGTGCGATGGAGCTGCGCTTGACAAGAAACCGAGTCACCCAGTCAAAGAGCTAGGTGCCTCTGCTTGGCGGACAACGAATGGGTTGATAGTTTCTTTAATCCATAACCGCTTTTTCGTTAAGTGTCCCAATGTGGCCGCTATACTCCACTCCATTCCGTTGATCTGCTCGACCTCCGAAGACCTGACGCCTGTAGCGTCTCGCGGGAACGTTCTTTTTAGCCATACTAGGTTTCGTTCACCGGTTAACGCCGAATCGATTCTAGGATACTGGCCTCAGGCGCCGAGTCGTACATACTTGGCCTTACGATGAGATCCAGCAGCTGGGTATTTTCCCAAGCTTAGAGATTTCAACGTTGAGAAACCTAGTTCAACGGTTATTTTACCCCTTTGATGGCTGCGGTGAAGAGTTTCTTGAATGCGAGTGAGGGCCCTGTGCTTGCGGGACCTTATCTATCTAATGCCACCCCGTTTCGATTCCTCATTTAACTTAGAGGGAATGCCGACCCAAACGCATTTTTTCGCTTTCTCTCGTCCGTCGTTTTTATCTCACAAATTTCCCCAGTGCCACCGATGATGCTGCGACTGTCGTGGACCTGTTCGCCCTGTTCCTTTGAAGCTTTACCCTGTTTTTAGCTGCGGCGAGTTTACGATTCGCCATGCGAATATTGGATGCTTTTCCTCCTCTCAGCATTGTTTTTTTCGGACCTTTTTTGTCCCCCAGGATCTGACGTGAAGTTCTTAGTGCGATCCCACCCGCAAGACGTTGGGTTCGTCGTCTTTGCGTCGTTTGGATAATGATGCATTCAACACCTTTTCCCCTTCCTTTTTCCTCTAGTTATTCTGTGCTGGCTTTTTGATCCCCTCTAGCAATCCTGCCTTTGTTTAAACTCACATGCTTCCTTATCATTCTTTTTTTTTGACTTTTCATTTTGATGCTGTTGAATTTCGCATCTTTTCCCTGAACATGGCCCGTAGTCCTTCTCCTCTTTTCCTTAATACGTTGTGTTCCGAGCTCCGGACTCACTTCATTGCCGCTTTCCTTTTTTCATTTCTTGAAAGTCCCTCCTTGAAATTTTACCAAATACATTTGCACCTGTCTTTGTTCCCTCTGCTTCAGGTTCTTTGAGAGCCTATAGTTATCACATCTTATCCCCAGCATGCTTAACTTACAAGGTTTCTTAGAATGGCCGTTTTGGCGCGCTAGATAGATAACACGTGACTTATTGGGTCTTTCAACGCCACTGTTCCCCCCATCATTAGGATCTTTCATTACCAACCCTAAGACCGTTTGCACTATCAGGCGTTCCAACGAATGACTTATTGAGAATCGTTCTATCTATATTCCTGTACTTCTTCCCTTTCACATTCCCTCCTTCTCTCCCCTACCCACATTTTACCCTTCCTTTATCGCTCCTTCTGTTTACCCCCCCCCAGCCCCCCCTCCCCTCCCCCCTCCCCCAGTTCTTTCCTTCATCGAACCTATCCCGGGGCTCCTGTCCTTTACCAACTCCCCCCCCCCTGTTTTCTCTTCGCCCCCTCCCCCCCCTCCGTCCTCTCCTACCCCCCCTTCCAACTGTCGACGCATTCCCCCACCCCCCTGCGTTCCCGGTTCCACTCTTTGCCTCCTCGGTCTTTTACCTTTTCTCTTGCCCTTTCGCTGTGTTTTTCTTTACCTTTTTCTGTCATTGCTTTACAGTCGGTCCTCTGCCATCGTCTTTCCTCCGCTGTTAGAATCCCGGCCTTTCTCTCTTCTCGCTTCTTCTCCATCCCCCCCTTCACCTTCCACAGAATCCGTTACCTTGCGTGTCCGTTTTATGACCCTGCATCTCGCCCCTCCCTTCTACTTTTTTTCTTTCCCTTTCATCACTCTCCCCTTCTCCACCCCTTCCCGACCCCTGGGCCTCTACTTTTTCTGTCTCCTTTTCCTCATTCGTCTAACCCCATGCCCTTACTTTTCCTCTTCTTGCTTCGCGCGCCGCCTTCCTCCTCCCCCTCTTTATTCTTGTATCTCGTCGAGTCCTAACGCCCATTGTTCTTATACTTATCTACTTCTCTTATTTTCATCCTATTCTTCTCCGTTTCCACCTCACCTTCTCAAGCGTTACCCCCCTCCCTCGTATAACTTTTATCACCCGCCGTCACCCTTTTCTATTTTTCTTTCCTTTCGCCTTTTTATTGTGTTCTATCCTCGTTACCTTTCTTTTCTTCTTACTTCGCTTCATCCTCTCCGCCTCCATTTTTACAATCCCTTCTTCCCTACATCCACCTTCACTTCCTTCAGACCACTTTTTCTGATTTCATTACTTTTTACTCAAAGCTTCCCACATTTCAGCGTCCACTTTTTCGCCGGTACCTCCCCTCCCGCTTTCCTTTCCAGTCCCTTCTGAAGGGTGCTTGGATTTTAACTGCGGAGAGCGCTCAAAAAACGTCTTGTTGCGGGATAAGGAACCAGGAGCAGAGGAGTTTAGATAGTGGAATCTCGACACATTTGGGTCCCATTTGACTACATTGCCGCGAACAGAAACAGGTCATCGGTACTCAAGCCGATTCACACCTCCCGATCAAGACATAACTGCCTAGTTTTCTCCGGGGTCTCGGTTCAGCACTTCCCTTCTTCTCCTTTTTTTCCCTCCGCCCCATCTTCTCGCTCGTCTCCTTGAGTCCAAATTGGCCCCTTTTCGACCCTCTTTGTGGGATCTTTCACAGCGTCGATTCGTCTTGCGAAGTTTCCCCCCCCTCCCTAGATCTTTCCGCAGTCTCGACGTTTCAATCTTATGGTTGTGCCGCTGTTTCCTGTTGTTAGGTCGAGATGAGTTCCATCAGTTTTCTATTCCTCGGCCAATAGTTTTTTCTGACGAGCCTCTGCACTCGCCTCCAGGGCGTTTTCCTCCGCCACGCTCCCGGTCCCCCCCCCCTTTTTTTGCACTCGTTTTGTCGTAGACCCCTTGATTCCGAATTTTCTTTGGTTGTCCCCACCTTGTGAGGAATCCAACCTTTTTCGGCACGCCCACCCTCGTAGCTTTTTCTTTTTCTTGCTGAAATATGTGGCCACCGTTGCGGCGCCACTGTACCAAGGACGGTCAGCCAGATGTTCTTTTTTTTTCTTTCTTGTTGACGAGTGAGTCATGCTTCCCTTTCGGTTTTTTCTTTTGGAGGGGGGCATCTCGTTTCCTTTAGTCCGGAAGGCAGTTCCAAGTTTAGTCCTTTTTCGTAGTGATTTTCCGATTATCGGACGACTACCGCCCTTGCCTGAATTTTCTTCTTTCCACCCCTTCCCCCTCCGACCCACTGTTTTGGTCCTTTTTCTTGGACTTGTACCAGGTTTGACGTTTTTCCCTATTTTTTCTCCTGCGATTTTCGTTCCGCTTTCGTGTCACACGTCCTTTCGCCCCCCCTGATACCCCTCCCTCAGTAACTGCGTCACAGCCCTGGGTGGCCGATCGGCCTGTCCGCTAACTCTAAGGGCGTTGTCGTCGTTTTTATTCGAGTCAACCTTGAGTTTTTCGACAAGACGTCTTGTTTTTTTTTGCAGATGGCCGCCCGCTTGGTGGGTGGCGTGACCCTCCAAGATTCACGCTTGCTCCGTCCGAGCAAACACCCCCACCAAAGCATTGTCCCGCCCCGCCTCCCTTTCCAAAACAACTTGTCTCATTTTCCAAGGGTACAGCCAGCGCCCCAAAAGACCCTGAACCGTTCCCCTCTGCCGTTTTACCGCTACGACTCTTTTCCTGGAGCTCCTTTCTTTCGCGACCCTGGAGTTTTTGTTACGTATCATACATCCGCCTTTGTTTTGAGAGAGATGTCTAACTCGCGGTTTGAAGGCGTTCCTGGGAGCCGTTATGTTCTTGCCCATTGTGTTGCCGGTCCTCAGGCGTTGGTGAGCGGGGCAGTTGGCTTTGTGCCTAATGGATGTTTCCAGTCTACATCTTTTTTTCCAGGGGGATAGGGCTGTTTTGCAGTCTTGGCTGGAAGACGCTTTGGTTTTTCGGTCTTGTACGTCAGCTTTTTCTTTTTTGGTTGGGCCTTGTCACCACAAAACCAGCCTTTTCCTGCCGCCGCAACAACAGTACACTATTACAAACGTTGGAGCTTAATTCAAAATAGCCCCCCCGTATGGTGCGCGGTCTGCGCGTTGCCCCTCTCCGCAGTTGGTGAAGTCGATTCGGGGTTTCCTTTGATTTAGGTTGTTTCTCTCTGTGCGCAGAAGGGGTCTCTGTGCCCCCCGCCACGCAAGTTTACCCATATTGTTTCTAACTCTTACCCCCCACGGCCAGAACCCCTCCCGTATGGCATTCTCCGCCCGCCCTACCACGGGTTTCGGGTTTTTTTTGTTTTGTTCGACCTACGATATCCAGGTGGCGGCGACTGCTAAATGAAAGTCTCTCCCGATCGTGCTTCGCCCGTTTATCACGCGCTGACTGCCTGCACTATCCCCACAACGGATCCAGGACCGCAGACGAACACTTACACCTTCCCAACGTGAAGCATGGATGGCTACAGTCCCTGTTAGTTTCCGCAACCAGCGCTGAATGAAGACATCCTGCTCCCAACCTCCCCTGGTCTCTGTCAGGTTTGAAGTTAGCGTTTTACAAAAGGTGTTTGATTTGACTGAGGACCTTTTTCCTTCCCTGGTCTCCCTTTAGTGTCTTTCTTCCTGGCATCTTCAGAACGCGACAAGCCCCTTTTTGCTATCGTTCCGTCCCTATGTTGGCGATGATGTCCCGTAAGGGGCCTACCCCCCTCTTGCCTGCTGCATCGTGATGGCCAGATTTCCCTGTCCCCTAAATGTCCCTTTCCTCCGTCGTCTATATATACCCCCTTAGTTTGAGAGTTTTCTACGGGGCAGCTCGAGGGGTTCGCCCTTGCCTCCTTCCCTCCCTCCCTCCGTCCTTTCGCGTCTCCTCTCCCCCGGATCCCTAGGTCGCCCAATCTCCCGATGTACGACAGAGGGGTCGCCCCCCCCTCTTCGAGATTTCCCGGCCACTTTTTTTTTACGAGGGCCCCCGTCCTTTCGGACCCTCCAGCTTTTTTTGGTTCCTTCGGTCTTTTCATTGTTTGTATTCGGTTCCCGAGTGTGCTGTGCGTCCCTGGTTCCTCTTTTGTCCCCCTTGTTAAACCCCTGTACTTCCGTAGTTCACTTATCCCCCTTCCACGCTGTTACTTTTCTTGCCCCCCACTCCCCCTTCTTCTCTGTCTCCTGCAAGCCTATCCTCCGCCTTCTTTGGACTTTGGCTTTTAAGCCTATTCCCCTGGTCTCTCCCTTCTTTACTTTCTTATTTTATGTCACCTTCTCGCATTGAGTTTTGTTTGTCTCACGACTTATTTCCCCCTTCTCCCCCTTCTTCTTTTCCCTTTTCTTCAGGTGTCGCCTGGCAGTTGATTGTGTTATGTTCATCGTTTGGTCGTGATATCGGATTCCGCCCTTATCAGTGTTTGCTCGATCCCTGCCCTTTTTCGTTTCCCTCGCAGTTTAGCTTTAAGATTTGCTGTTTCGTTTTTTTTTTTTCCTTTCCTTTTCAATACATTGTCCTTGCACTTTTTTTTTCCTCTTGTCTCTTGTTTCCGTTTTTTGAGCCTGGGGTTCATTTTCTCCTCTTTTGTTCTTGTTTGAGTCGTCCACTTAACTTTTTTATTCTTACATCATTAATGTCTTGGCGTTGATTGGTGCGGCCTTTGTGAGTCCTTCCTCTTTTTTTTTACTCTCTCCAGTGTTCTTCATTTCCTGAACTTCTTCTGCTCTCGGTTCTCTGAGTGTTTTCCTGATTTTGGATTTCGCAGATTTTCCTGAAACACGCGCGCCCGGCCATGACGGTCGTTCTTTCTGATGCGTGCTTCCTTTTCTCTCCCCTTATTTCTCTCTTTTCCTTCTGATTACCGTCTTCATTGTTTTTTTTTTTCTGTTTCGGTTTCCCTCTGTTGCCTTTTTTACGATTCTGCATGTTCAAACACCTTGCCTGCTTTACCGGTTTTTGTGTACCTTTCCTCTGAATGCCCGCGAGGTGTGTTACTCCTATCTTCTCCCCCCTCCCCGGCCGCGAACCCCCTCCTATGATCCCACGTGCGCCTGTCCGGGTTCTTGTTTTTGCACTTTCTCAGTTGCCTCGTTTATGAGTACACAGTTCCATTAGCACTCCCGTGTGCGCGCCTTTTTTTTCGTTGTTCGTTCCTCAACTTTATTGCTTTCCGATTTGTGTGACCCCGCTTATCCGAATGGACGAACGGCCGAAACGCGTCCGTTCGTCCCATTTCGATCCTGGTTCTTGCCCGGCCCTCTTCAACCATTCTACTTACCGTTTCGTTGGTTTTGACATTCCCCGCTTAGGGCAGCATCTCCTTCCGTTTCCGGTTCCGTTTGTGATTTGTAACCTGTTTGAAGAGAGCGCCCAACTTCCACTGCCGTGTTTTTCCTTCCCTTCCCTTTTTCCTTTGCGGCTTTCGAGACGATGGCCTCGTAACTCGTGTCTGTTCTTCTGCCTGGAAACGATTTATCTTGCCTTTCCAAGCTTTTCGTCCACTGGCCCTGCCTGCATCTCCCCTTTGAGCTCCTCCCTGTTTTCCGCGCTCCAGTCCGCACCGCGACAGTTGTTCGTCCCCCCCTTGTTTACCCGGACCTTTTCTTATCCCAAGTCTTTCCGAACGCTCGAGCTTTTTTAACGCCCCTCTTCTGTTCTTCTGCTCTTTAATTAGACTTTTCTGGCTCGCTTTCAGCGTGTGTTGCTCCCAGCCCTCGATTCGATGCGCGGACCCTTCTGTTTCTCCTGGTTGCTAGCGATCGATTAGCGATTTCTGTCCTTGCCACTTCCATGTTGATATGTTGCTTTTTCCTTTCCCTGGCTTTTTTCCCTTGATGGTTGTAGGTTCCGACGTCTCATTTCTGGTCGCGACCTTTGCAATCGTTTGCTCTTTTTTGCACCCCTTGCGCTCATGCCTCTTCGGGGTGCC
>Ga0179593_1658903_pt1 | contig 10598 bp, 15 predicted proteins | sample CZODoug2_1_08_16_FD_185931 | JGI IMG/M metagenome (GOLD analysis project Ga0179593, IMG submission 185931) | Vadose zone soil fungal communities from Angelo Coast Range Reserve, California, USA - CZODoug2_1_08_16fungal (PacBio error correction) | ecosystem: Environmental > Terrestrial > Soil >... | reverse complement strand
CTCCGTTCTTTTGTTGACTTGTTCATTACAGCAGGTCTCCCTTAGTGATGCCTAATCCTTTTTGAGCTCCCGGTTGATCCTTTTCCCTCTGGTTTATGGCTTTTGTAGCAGGAGGATGGTTCCTTTTTCATAGGACAAGGACCCTACCGGAGTTCTTGAGGAGATTTAGATGGAGCCCTTTTTCAAGACCAATGTCCCCCCCAGCCCCTTTCTCTTCGAGGGCTTTTTTTTGGGATCCCCTTGGTTTCGTCAGTTCTTGTGCGTGATGCGTTTCCCCCCAACCAATATTCGCGGAACTCGGTTCCTGTTTTTTTTTTTTTCAGGTTCTTTCGTTTAAGTCTGCCCCAAACATATTTTTAGATACCCGTTACAGAGATTATGGTTTGGATTCTATCGATCACTTTGGTGACTTGTTTTTGTTTGAATTCACCCCTGCACCTTGTCGGTTTTTTGGATGCCCCGGAGACCCTTTTTTAAATTTTAATCTTCCATTGTCCCCCCCCCCCACTCCCCCCCCCAAGTTGAACCATTGGAGCCCCTTTTTTTCACCCCCGCCCTACCCACCCTTAATTTTTTGAGTTCCCTCCCCCTGCTTCTTTTTTCTTATTTTCCCCCCAAAAACCCCCCCCTAGATTGTTCTGGTGGGTTGAAATATAGTCCAAACCCCTGTTCCAGGTCATTTTCCTAGCTACCCGCTATCCCCCCCCCACACCTTTTTGTTTCTTTATTGTGTTTTACTCTATTAACTAACAATCCCTCTTTTACCCTTTCCCAAGTCTCCATTCTACCCCCCTTATGTTGTCTTCACGTGATCTTACAAACCCTCAAACAATCTGCCCAGCCCTAAAACCTTCATTCCCCATGGTTTCCCTCCCCCGATTCCCACCCTTAAATCGGTGTCCACCCCACCCAATGGTTACCCCGCAACATCCCCCCCTGGACTTTTAAAACCTTTCACGTCAGCAAACCCTTTTATCACCTTAAGTTTGCCCTTTTTCGTATTAAAACGACTCTCGCTGGACCCTCTTTTCGTTGTTGTTGTTTCCTCTTGATTACCCTTTTCTACGCCAATGGCACCTTCCAGAGATGCAGGGGGTAATAAACAGTGGGGAGCAGTCAACCTATTTTTCCTTTTGCCCGGTTTACTGACTTTGCCAAATTTTTCCCAAAGATTTTTGACATGTTTCAAACGCTTTCGCTTTTTTCCTCACTCCAAGGTCTTTGCATGGGTCATATGGTGTTACTCTTTTTTTCACCTACAAAACATAGGGTAGAATTTCTTAGGGAAATGTAGGTTTTTTTTTTTATTTTCTTCATCGAGTCAACCAATCCCCAACCTCCCCAGGTGGGTGGGTTATTCGGGTCTCCCCCTCCCACATGCAAACCCAATATGACCATCACAGGTATTTTTGACTCGCAACTTCAACCACCCCGAACAAGTTGACTCTTTTGTGGGATTCCCCCTTCGACAACACCTTTCCCTAATAAAATGGACTCAAACCACTATATTGTTTGTTCTTTGCTCGCAAGTTTCCCCTTGGGTTGGGACCAATGTCCCCCTGGGTCTACTTTGGACACCTTTCCAAATCTGGGTTGCTCTCAAGGTTACAAAGACACTTCTCTTTACACACTTTAGCCATTTTCCCCTCCGTGAACCCCCAAGTCCAATCCACCTGATATATCCCCACCAATAACATAGTTCAACCCGTTATTAATCCTGTCCTTTTGCTCACCAGGGCCTAATGCTTTTCGCGCCAAAATCATATTGGTTTTGGTTTTTGGACCAACCCTTTCACCTACCACCCTTTCCCCCACCCCTTCTCCCTCAAAAGCATGAGGCTTTCAAGTTTGGATAATGTTGTGTCCTGGTAAGGCAATCCTCCCGTCTTTCCTGATTTTATTTTCCTCTCTTCAACGTGTCCATCTCTTCCCCCGACTCCAGTTAGTTGCACTCACACCTTCCTGAGTCTCTTCACCTCCGAAGCAAGATCTCACCCCTTGATCTCAAATACAACGACTGAATGGCGTAACCTTTTTTCCATCTTTGTTGTGAGAGAGATTCGCTAATCTGTTGTATGTTTTTTTACTTGTTATATCTTGGATTTTTCTTTCATGGCCTTTTCCCAGCTCTTTCGGAGTTTGGCTTACCGACCTTGGGTTGATGATCCTACTTAGGCATGGAGGTCGACAGGACTGATGGGTTTTTTCCTTACTAACCGAAGGAGTTTTTTTTTTTCTTCTTTGCCCCTCCCCATGTCCACACCCTGATCACCCCCCCCCCCCCAACAACCCCCCCCCCAACACATACTTTCCCTTCCCCGCTTTTTGCGAGAGTTTGGTGGATCCTCCTTTTCAGTCAGCTCTTTCGTTTTTTGGAACCCCCAAATATGAGTGGTCAAAACCACTTCTTAAGTCCTTTGTGTCGAATCTTTTTTCGGCTCCAAAAAACCCTTATGAGATACCTTTCCCTCTCTTGCTGGTTTGGATTATAGCCAGCAAGTGGCTGAATTGTTTTTTCCCGCAACTGCCCCCCACAAGTGTGTAAGAAGTGTCTGGGATTTTGCTTTTCTCCCTGAGGGTTTCAATTTTGTCCATGTCACATTCGTCTTTGACCCAAAAGGTCCGCCCTTGTTTTTTATAATTTCACAAACTTTTTCCCTGACACACCTTTGCCCCACCTAAGTTGTTTTTCTGATTCCTTTTTCTTTTCCCCCCATTTTCCCCCCCCACCCTTCCCTACCTAGGATGGGTTCTGGGGTTCAATACGCCGTCCAATCCCTTTTATTTTGGCATTTTCTGTGTCATGTATTTCCATCCCCTTTTTTATTTTACTTTTGGGTTACTCTCTAACATTTAAACCCCCCCCCTAAAAACCGTACCCTGTACAAGTTTTCCTTTACCCATTTCTTTCCATTTCCCATGCCCCCTGCCTTTACCAACCCTGAGCCCCTCTTCGTGAACCCTACCAAGCGGTGAACATTTAACTCCTTACACCCTGCTCTTCAGCCCCCCACTAACCCCTAAAATTAAGGTGAATGCCATTCCCTTCATTACCCACCCTTCCTCCAAACTCAGGGTCTTTCGTTTAAAACGGGTATTTTTTCCCCGTTTTTTTTTTTCGAGGATAACTCGTTTTAATTACTAAAAGCACTTCAATTTTTCCTGGTTACACTTATTAAAATGTTGTATCCCAACTTAATTTTTTTTAGTTTTTGAGATCCCCCCTATTATTAATTCTTTTGGACAACCGCTTTATAGGAGTTCACCATGAGTTCCCTTTTAGTAAGGTTGCAAGGTTGCCATCCGTGTTAATATTTTTTATCGTTTTTTTCCTTCAACCTGAATTGCTTGTACCAGGTAAGGGGTTGAGTTATGGGTCATGATTAACCACAACAAGACACATCAACCTCAGTTGTGGGGTTTCGTCTCTAGAACCTGACCCCAAACTAACCGCCAATGCTCAACTCTTCACCACCCAGAACATCATAGGTTTTTTGGTTAAAGGGTTTTTTGGTAATGGGGACACCAAAGAAACCTGTTACCCTTTTTCCCTCAAAAAGATAGGTGTTAAGGCTTTTTTACGGCCACAAGGGAAGAAGTGGGATTGTCTTTTTTTTTTTTTTTCTTTTCCCCGTCCCCCCCCATGGCCCTTTGCCTCCCCTTGACCTCGGGGATCCTCATTGGACCCCCATTCCTAAATTGTTGGCACTTCCATTTTGTACCCCCCTCTCCCCCGTCCACCGTGATTCCTATTAATCCCCCCTAATCTATAGTATCAACCCACGTATATCAGACTTTTTGAGACCGCTCCCTCTCCCTCGTTACAATTTGTCAGGTTCCGCAACTATATTGTGTTGTTTTTTCACCTAAATTGAACCCCCCTCCTCTTGAAGACCCCCCCACTTTTTTTTTCGACCTTTTTTCCAAAGCTCTTTTTCCTTCCCGGTGTCTTTGGGGTGTATGGGTCGCAACCCAGCTGAAATCTCCTCCCTGACCCCTGCTCGGCCAACATTGCTACCCCCATTCCTTCCGTAAGATTTCATCAACAAGGCTGTTCAAACTCCGAGCCTCTTTTCTAACCTTCACCTTTCTAACACTTTTTTTTCTTCAACATCCCTAAGAATGAGCTAATCCTTTCTTGGTGGTTGTTGTTGCTTTAGAGACTCTGCCTTCCCCCCTTTTTTTATACCCAGTTTTTTTTACCTGCATTTTCTAGTCAGGATCTTGCATTTCGTACCCACTTGGGTTGAGTTTGTTGGCCCCCCCCTTAGGCAGGGGAGTTTGTAGCAGGAGGATTGCCCCTTTCCCCTACAACCTTTGTTCTGGGATATTTTCCCCCCCCCCCCCCCCCCCCCCCCCCCCCCCCCCCCCCCCTGGATGCAGACACCTTTTACCCCCACTTCGACCCCCCATCCCTTTTGAGGATCTGGTTTCTCCTACTTTGTTCCCCGATTGGTTGGATTGGTCAACACCCCCCCCCTATGAGTTTTTTCCTTCCCCTCTCAGTAAGTACTTTGCCCACAGCTTTTTGCCACCCCCTATTCGGAGACCCTTGTTGAGACTCTTCTGTGTGCGCTCACGTGGAGTGGAATTTTTACGGCTTTTCAAAATTGTCATATTCCAGTCCTCGAAGTTTGGTGGTCCCTGCTCCGAACGGGCGGGTTCCCATTTCCCCGTCACGGAGACCTTTGTCCAATCTGTATTCCACCTTTGATAACTCCCTGCCCCTTTCGAGTTTTGAAACCATCCAGTTTGTTCTTCCGTGTTTCGTTTCTCCCAGTACCCACCCCCCTATTACCTCTCTTTGTTCCCTTTATTCTTTTTTTCGTTCCCTCCCCTTTTTATGGTCAATTTTTGCTTTGTGAGGTCATGGTACCCTACGAAGCCTAGGTCCCCCCACATTTCTTTTTTTGGTACCATACAAAACCAAAACATTGACCCTTTTTTCTGACATTCGACCAGATGTTGGAATTGCTCTAACACTTCCACCTTCCTTTTTCCCCTTTGCACCCCCTTGATGCCCTTCCATGGTGAACCCGAAGCAGGAAACTGTTTTTGCCACATTTGGACCCATCTTTGGTTTTTTTTCCGCTTCCCCGTTTAACTTCCTCACCTACCATCCCTTAATTGAGAAAACATGTTAACCGTCTCATTCATAACCATGACTGCTTGGTATGTATTAAACCCATTCTCCCCCCTCTCTTTTCCTCTCCTTTTGGTGTATCTCATCGTCCCAGCACTCCCTTTTCGAGATGATTGTTTTAATGACTTTTTTTTTCTTCCTTCCAACTAGGTTTAGGTTTATGGTTTTGGACTTTAACCATTGGGTTTCCCCCTTTTCCAATTTCTCATCATTTTCCCCATGAGGGTATCAAGGGTTACTTGCCCCGATGGGCCTTATTATTTTTTACTAGTGTAGAAGGTCCAAATTCGTTCCCTAGGGATTTTCCGATTAGGGACACTGGGAGGTTTTTTATGGATTTTGTTTCGGTTACGATCCACAACCTAACCTGTGGGGGGCCTCTGCTCCTTCCTAGGTGCTTTCCCATACATTCCAAGACCACTAAACCTTTTCGGACTCGCCCCCCCACCCCTCACACCTTCGCCCTGGTAAGGTGTGGTACTGGGGTCCCTTTCCCCCATGGAATCTCCCACCTTAGGGTACCCCAAACACTGGTTCCTTTTTTTTTTTATTAGGGTGCCTCCCCTTTCCTTCAGACTCTTGGACAATGTCCAACTTTCCCCTTGCCCTTTGACCAATTGAAACCCCTCATTTCTCCCCCCTGTCCATTACACACTTGTTGTCAGCGAGACACTTTTTTTTTTCCAATCCCGTGAAACCCACCGTCCACTCCACGTGATCTACTATACCCCCCCATACTTTCTCAACTCTCAGCCTCTTTTTTTTGACCTGTGAATCTCCCTTGGGCAACTTTTCACGATTTCTGTTGACCGCAACAACTTCGGTTTGGTGTTGACCACGCCCCAGGACCCCCCCCCTTTTTTTCCCAACTCCCCAACTCTCCCCCCTCATTGAGTCTTATTAAGTGTGTTGGGGACAGGCTGCAATCCTCAATTCTAAGCAGAACATCTGCCTGATTTTCCCCTTCCCCCGAACCCCCCCCCCTGACCCCTAAGTTTTCATCCCCCCACGTTCGGTAATCTCAACTCCGCGCATCTTTTGCCTGCATCCCCCAATCAGTTGTCTGTAATGACCACTTATCAAACCCTCAGACCTTTCGATTTTTTTCCTTCCTTCCCCCGTGTTGTTGAGAGATCTTTTCTTTTGTCGTGGATGAATTGTTAATAAAGAGGGGAGCCCACCCTGTTGCATGCCCATAACTCCTTTTTTTAGCTCCGACCTTTTTCTTTCACTACTCTAGGCATTTTTGGAGGTCTGGTCTTTTTCGGTTCTATCCAAGTGTAAACAAAAGCAGATGTTCTGATTTAAGCTTTCGTTTCTTGTCCCCCCCCCAACCCAAACTTCATGTCCGCCCTAAGTGCTTTTAGGGAGAGTTGTGTCCCACCTTTGTTTTCCGTCAGTTATTGGTTTGTAGTGGATTAACCCCCCCCCCCCCCACCCATGCTTTTTTTTCTTCTTCCCCAGTTTAGTCAGGAGGGTCCCATGACGGTCGCAAAATCGAGAAACCTTTTTGAGCATTGTTATGGTGGATTATCTTCCACGTTGTTTTTTGGTTTTATTTTTTCCCACAATTCGATGACCCCAATGTACAGACGTGTATTGGTGCATGAGTATTATTTCTTTTTTTATTTGTCCCTTTTTTTTACCCTTTGGACCGTAAACGCCCAATACGCCCTTGTATCCATTTGGATAACCAACCGCCCAAACCCCTATTTTTTTTCCTATTTGTTTCTTTATTTTCCTTAGTTTTTTTATCCCCCCAAACAAACAAGTGGCACCGATTACCTCTTATTTTTTTTTTTGGTTTTTCCTTTAATTTTCTTTCCATACTTTTTTTCATTGAAATTATGTCTGTTCTGGTTCCTAGGAGAATCCCCCCAACCCCACCTTGATGTTGTGTCTTACCTTTTTCCTATCTTTCCAAACTCCCCTTACCCGGCCCTAAGCATTGAGCCCCTCTGTGTCGCCTCCCTCAACCAACTCAGGAAAACCAGTCGATCGCCAGGGCACCGGAACATAACCTTGTTTCTGTCCCTCCTGGGGCCACCTTCTCCCTGTCGTGGTTCCCGGGAAACTTTTTGCTGAACAACACAACCCTGGTTAAGGAAGGAAAAAAGAAACGTGACAATAACTTTCCGTGCGGCCCCCAATGGTTACCAGGTAGGGAGGGGTTATTAACCGCGGGATCTCTTCGGGGACGCAGAAGACGTTTTTGAGGCGAGAGAGGCGGTTTCTTTACCTTTAACTCCCTTCACCCTTTCTTTTTTGGCCCTCCCCCCTTGTTATATTCAACTTTTGTTAGTGTAGGTGGTGATACTATACAATTTGTGTGTTTGACCCCTTCTTCCCAGATCCCTGTGGTATTCCCCCTGTACCGGGGTTAACTTTTTTTGACTCAAGGGTTTGCTAAAGGTGAAATGGGCATTGCTTTGGTTCCCTGAGTTTTTTCCTGTCCATACCCCCCCTGTTCTATCTTATTTTCCCCCCCCATGGCGGTTTTTAGGGTTTTCTGTTATTTATTCACCACACGTTAAAGATTACCCCATCCCCGGTTTGTTTTTCCCTTTCGGCTCTAGGGTACCCTGCAAAATGACCCTGACCCCCTTTTTTCCAAGTTTTGACTCAACTTCCACCCCCACCAATCCCATCTTTCTTGGCTTTTGTTGAGTACTGGGACCCGAACACCCACTCGGGCATAACAACACCCTTTTTACTCCTGTTTCTCTCCCCGTTTTTCTCCACCTGCCGGCTTTTGTGACCCATTTTCAAAGGGTCCCTTTCCCCATTGAACAACCAAAACCCTCCTTCTCATTCCCCCCCCAGATTCCCGGTTTTGGACTTCGCTGACATTTGTCAACAACCTTTCCCCACCCTGTCCCCATATTCCCCCCAAACCTAATATATAGTTTTTCCCGGTCTATACTCTTGTTTGCGACCTCCTGTTCAATATACCTTGACCCTTCCACTTCTTGTTGTTTTCCAACTCATTTCTTTTTTTGTTTTGAAATAAATGAAACGACCCAGCTTGACGACCCCCCCCCCGTTTCCACCAACTCTAGTTGTTTCCCTCCCCCCGGTCGGGTTTACCTTTTTCTTTGCACCCCAAGCAATAGAAGCTCTCCTTGCTTTATTTGGCCAGGGTAAAACTGATCTGTGCACAGACCCTGTGCTCATTAGTCTCCCTTCTTTCCTTCCTCCCCCCCCTCGAGACACGAGCTTTCGGCATGAAATCAGGGGCTCATTGAATTTTTCCAAGTCATCACAGACAAAGAAGAATCATCTTACCCTTCCACTCGCGCCTTTTTCCTTTTCCTTTACCTCCTCCTTTGGTTGTTGACCTTCTTCTCTCGTTTTGATGACCTTTGCCCTTCCAAGAGGGGAGCACTGTTGATGGAATGCCCAACTGCAGTCCCTGAGCCTAACCTTTTTCTTTCTTGCTACTAGGAATGGAGGGTAGCCGGCTGACATTGTCCACGATTCCCCCTGAAAATTCCCCCAGGATGTTCGCGGAAGATGATGGGATGCTTTTTTCTCCTTCCCCGATCACCCTTCAGAGCATCATTGGTTTTTGATTGGGCTTTTTCCCCCCTTCATTTTGTTCGTATGTCTTACTTTGTTCGTTGATTATTTGGGTCAAAAACCCCTCTTTTTGGGTTTCACCCCTCCCCCGTAAGTTTGTGTGAGCCCAGTTTTGTGACAAGGAATTTCTCACCCACCCATATTTAGAGACATAGCTAGTGGATTCTCTCTATTTGGAGTGGACTTGTTTACTTTGTTTCAAAATGTCACTTTTATGCCCAGTTTTTTTTCGCTTGTTTTCCTTTGAGTCCCCGAGGTTCCATTTGTACATTTTCTTCCCTTGTACTTTTTCCCCCAACGCAAAGTCTGGAGCCCTTGGAGTTGGATATAACCGCCCCGATTTAGTACCCCCCTAGTGTTTCTTATCAAGTTTTTTCTTTAGGGTACCCAGTCCCAAACCCTTGACCTCTTACCCTAAGTGTTTTGGTGGGTTGGCCAAGTCCCTACTCATAGTGGTACCGGAGAAGGCCGCCCCCCCCACCTTTTTGGGTTATGTTTCTTTACTTGTGTGACATTAACCTACACCCCCCCCACCCACGGGGTCTTCCATTCTTCTGTTGTCGACTTCTCTGTAACCCCAATGGAACCCATAATAATGCCCTGACCCTTTACAATACCCGGCCCCCTTGTGACCCCATCAAGTCCCCACCATCCCCCCTCTTTTACTAACCCCACCCACTGGTAATCAAGTACACCAAATCCTCCATAAATTAAGTTGATTTCCTTTAACACAATTTATAAGTCTTTTTCCTCATTCCGTGCCACCCCCCGATCTCTCTTCTTGTCTCTGTTGTTTTTTTTCTGACGATTAAATCGTTTTAATACTCCGCCCCTTTATCTCTCCTGTTCATTCCCCCCCCTTTTACTTCAACTTAATTTTATTTTTTTGAGATATAACCCTTGTTGATGTTTTCAAATTATTCAAAGAATTTCAATGTTTTAACTCTTTTTCCGGGTTTCCTCGTTGTGGTTATTGTGTGCCCCATTGCATTATTCTTTCCGCTTTTAATTTAGCAAGGCATCCCATAGGGTATGAATTAGAATGTAAGCTTCAGTTTTTTAGTCTGTCGGTTAGAGTCACCTTTTAAATAAAACCCCTCCCGGTTTTGGTTCCAGGCCTCTCCTCGGTAAATCTGCCACCGGTATTTTCCTCCAATCTTCAACCCACAACGCCCAAACCTAGTGTCCCTGTTCCCAAGGTTGGGTACTGGGGTACCATCCCTTTTAAACCTTTAATCTACCCCCCACTTCTTTTTTCCTCCAAACCCTTCGGGGTAATTTCTTTTGTTATTCCAACGCTCCAAGGGCTAAGATTTTTCTTCGGTAACACCCTTTTTCCCCCCCCCCCCCCAATTGACCCCCTCCTTTCTCCTCAAGGCGCCACAGACATTTTATACACACGGATCCCGTCACACTTTTTTCCCCCCCCCCCCACCCAGTTCACACTTCCTTCTCTCTTACCCCCCCATTAATTATAGTCTCCCACCACTGTTAATATTTTTTTCTTATTTCCAATCCATTGGGCTCCACCCTTCCCTTTACTGAGATGTGGACCCTGCACACTTCCTTTTTTTCCCCAAAATCACCTACCTCTTACGCCCCCCCCCCCCCCATTTTTTGATCCACCAACCTATAACAAAAGAATGAGGCTTTTCCCCGTGTGCCCTGGGTTTGGTTTACCATTTTTTTTTTTTTTTTCCCCCCCCTCCCTATCCCCTGCGTTATTTTCCCGTCCTAGGAAAACTCCAATCCTCCTTTGTCCCCCCTCCCTGCCCTTAGTACCACAGGCTGGTCATTCCACCCTCCTGCCTACTTTCTGTTTTTTCCATCAATAAGGTTTCTTTGTAATAGAACCTCATCAACCATACCCCACCCA
>Ga0179593_1639073_pt1 | contig 10598 bp, 14 predicted proteins | sample CZODoug2_1_08_16_FD_185931 | JGI IMG/M metagenome (GOLD analysis project Ga0179593, IMG submission 185931) | Vadose zone soil fungal communities from Angelo Coast Range Reserve, California, USA - CZODoug2_1_08_16fungal (PacBio error correction) | ecosystem: Environmental > Terrestrial > Soil >... | reverse complement strand
TTGTTCCTGTTTCTCTGTCCCCTTTTCCGAGTCACCCCCCTCCGAAAGAGGGTAGAATTTTTTCACTCTTTTGCCGTGCGAGGGCGTGGCCCCCCATTTTTTGGCCTTGGTTTTTTTTTTTCCCCGGCCCCCTCCCCCTTCTTTTTCCTGGTGTTCCCCCCTGACTGTTTCATTCTTATTGAGGGGCTGACCTGCATTCCCCCCCCCCAGCATTGCAGCCCTATACACTACCTCCCTTCCTGGTTCTCCAGCCATACTTGCCGACCCGGGATCATTACTTTTTTTCGGCGGCGTTCTCACTTTCAACCCAACTCGGATTTCCTGTTTTGCTGGCCGTGCGCGTGTGTGTCTCCTGAACGTGGACCCACTCCACTGAGATTTCCCCTCGGCGCCCCCCAACGGCTTCCTGAGGCTGGGGCACCGGATTCGTGGACTTTTTTCCACAGTGTCGCGCCTTCCCCCTGTGTTTAGGTTTTCCCCGCGACCTGCCCCCTTCGCGTGAGCGTTCCTTGGGATTTTATAGTTTTTTGGGGGTGAACCTTGGAGTCTCTCCCCCCTCTTCCACCCCCCCCTTCCCCCCAGTCCAATTTTCCCACGATTGCGGGTCCCTACATTTTCCGTCGTTTCGATTCTTCAAACCCCAGTTGCATGCTTTTTTCTACTTTTTTTGCGGAAAGGTTTGCCTTGTTTTTGAAGCATTTCTGCTGTTCCGTATTGTCGCCATCTTTTTAAGCACTGATTTCCCTTTTTTTCTCAACAGCATGGCGCGGCCATTCTGCTTTTTGTATTTCGACTTTGGCGGCCGCCATCTTGTTCCTCAAAGTTTTTTTTTTTCTTTGTTTTCACATTTTTTTTTGTCTGCGTGTCCTTCACCCCTCTATTTTCCCAGTCTCTTGGCAATTTCCGGTAGACCCAAGTTTCGTATCGCCAGGTGTGTGGCGCTGGTGGAGGAACCCCCCCTTTGTCCATGCATTGGTGCACAGCCCCTTCGGTGGTACGTTTTTTCTTGACCTTAGGTTGTCCTTCTTCCCGTTTTTTTCGCTTTTTCCTCTAGGGTACCGTCCTTAGAGTTTTCGATTAATCCTTTACTTCCCTTGTGTGGGCTTCACATAACCGACAGGGTTTGGTCCGGTGAGAATTTTCAAACTTGGCAGGGTCAACGCCAAGTTTTTGGGCACCCTTTTCCGGGGCATTCGGGCAGGGAAAAGGGTCTAAGGGGCAGTTTGACTTTTTGAAGTTGCGGGTTTTTAAGGTAGTTGGAATTCTCCCCCCCTCTGGCAGGACTCGTACGACCTCCCAATCACACACTTCAAATTCAGGATGTCAACCCGGTCATGTTTCTTTTGAATTGAATTTCCTCTTACACACCAGTTACTTTTTGACCCCATATGGAGGTGGGGTTGGGGGGTTGGCAAACCATTTTAGCATGACATAGTAAATTTCTAAACTAGCTTCTTTGTCCAGTATAAATTCTTCGTGTTTGTTTTTATGGAGAGGAGAATGTGAAAAGAGATTGCACTTTAAATCGGCATGTCATTTTTTGGTGTTCGGTTGTCTGGCCCCCCCTGATTTGATTGTCAAAACATGCCCCAGCTCCTGTACTGACCGCACCAAGCCGACCCCCACTGTTGGTGTCTGTAAAACGACCGTTTTTATCCCAAAGTATCCACGTATTTTTTTTACTGTATTTCCCTCTCTCACTGGATTTCATCTACTTTAAACTTCTGGGAACCTCCATTTTGGCACACACGTATCCAACGCTCCCCCCCCTACCCCGTGCCCTTTTCCCCATCAGAATTTCTCTTCTTTGTTTGTTTTTTTATGATTTTCCCCCGCTCTTTAGACGGCCACGCGAGGTTTTTTCTCCCACACCTTTAATGTGTGATGTCCTTGTACCTCCTACCCCTGGACTCACTTTTCCGACATTCTACCCTTTCCGTCAAGTGAGTATTATTAACACATAGGGTCAAGGGTTTCTGTTGAGTTCCGCTTAGAGTTTTTTGTCCTTACAGGATGTCCGGGCTTTTGCACAGTCTGTCTTTTACCCCCCTGGAGGGTGCCCCCAGCCGGCAACAAACACAAACCCTTTAGCGTGCCCAAACTCGAACCTGTCTTTTCCAACGATTCGCCCCTAAACCAATCTTAATTTTTTCACACCCCCACACCTTTTTTTCGGGAACAGTCGGGGATTTCAATGAGGGTCTATCTTGAATGCTGTCTATTGCTTTAATTCTACATGGACATACCTACATGTTTTTTCCCCCAAGTCAGCCCGCAACCCCCATGAGTCGCCCCAATCTTTCTCTTTACAGTGTGTTCCTTTTTTTCAATTCGGAACCATCCTCCGCCCACCCACCACCCCCCCCCAAACGTCCGCAATCCCTCCTCGTGTGGGCACCTGATAGTTTTATCTCGGTACAGTCCTCCCTGAGTTAGTCCCCCCCATTTCCCCCCCCCCCACTTTTTCAATTTTACGTTGCCCCCCCTCGCCCCACCTCGCCAGAATAAATCGATGCCCCCAAAGCCTCTGTTTTTTTCAACATTTGTCTGGTTCCGACGAATCCGTGATGCCATTTTTTTTCGGTTTGCCCCGGTGGCCGGTTTTAGGTATTCGGTTTTTTTCGTTCCCCGTTGCGTGGCCCCCACTTTTCGCCTCCAGTCCCAAACTTCGGCACCCCCCCGGAAAAGTTGGGTTCCCGTTTTTAGTCTTTAGTAGGGACGACCCCTGACTTCACCAGTGAACGTCATTTCCTTTTTCCAGTTGATCGTGTTTTTTTTTTGGGCATTTTTTTTAGTGTAGGTGTACTTTTTTCTCTGTATTGCTGTGTTTTTAGATGAGCCCTAGGGTCCCCAGCCCGACCGCTTCACGTCCCCATCCCCCCATTTTTTTTCCACCCCTTTTTTTTTTCGGGTCTCACCTCTGCCGCCCCTTTTTTTTCCCCCCCCTTCCCCCTTCCCCTCTTGGGGGTCCCCCTTCTTTTCGGAAACCAAGCCTCTTTGTAGTGTGTCTCATCGTTTTTCTTCGACTGCGTGTGTCTTTTCTACCCTTTTGTTGTACAACCGCGACTCCCTCACCGACCTTTCGGAATTCTTCTTTTTCTTTTCCTTATTTTTTTTCAGATAGGTGTGGTGGTATACTCCGGTTTTTTTTTCTCCAAACCAGGTTCGAGCCACCTCAGGGGAGTTACCCATTTTTTTCCTTGAAATTGTCCCTGTGCTGGAAATTTTCCCTCCCTTGTCCCACTCTGCTCGTTGGTGACATCACTGATGCCTGATTTTCCCCCTGTCTTGACCTCTTTTCGCAAATGACAAGTTTCCTTCGCCCGCCGTTCCACCTACAATTCTTACTTTTTCCGGTCTCTAAAGGATACCTCCCGTTTTTTTCCTTTTTTGGCCCTCCGGGGGCGCCGACAATCTTTCTAACCCCCCCAAACACGTTTTTAGGTTCTCTTTTCCCGGTGCGGGGGCGTGCGTTGTGGGCTCCCCCCGAATGTGGAACTACCCCACAGTTGGTTTTCACCAAAGGCTTCCAACCTTTTCGTATTTTAGCTTGGGGTTTTTTCACCTTTTTTCCCAACCCCCCCCAATTCGCGCATTTGATTTTTTTTGGTGCTCTTTAACTTTTTTCGGGTGTCGCGTTGCGCTACGGTCATATTGTGGTTTGGTGTTCGGAGGGTGTCCCTTCCTTGTTGCTCATTCAGATTTTTCAACCTTCAACACTTGCCTACTATGTTCCTGGGGGATGGACTTTTTTTGTTTTGTCCGTCGATTTTCCGAGATTTTGGCCTTTGTTCAACCAACAGGGCCCTGGTCTTCCATGTTTTGTGGAGACTACTTTTTTCTTTTGTTTGGATTCGTCCCCCAGCCCTTCAATTTCTTTTCTGTGCTCTTCCCACAACCCCTTCGCTCCATAGTGGTGGTGAATGTTCTTTTTTTTGAGGACTTGACAACGCCCCTTTTTCCCACATTCACGTGCGTTAGTTTGGGCACACCGTCTTTTTTCGGCGTGGAGGCCACCGTCTTCCCTTCAACGCCTGTTCCAGCCCGGGCGAACAAAGGGATGTACGCCGCTGTTCCAGTAGATCACGTTCCCCCCAGCCATTTCATACGTCCCCTTTTCCTTCTGAATGAGTGACCTTTTGGTCCTCCCGTCGAGAGATTTTTTCGGGCCCAGTAGCTTTCTTTGACCCCTTGAATCGCGTTTTGCGAACCACCTCTCCCACCCAAGCTTCATAGAATCAAAGCGTTAAAAATGGCGGCCGTAGGTACCCCGTTCTTTTGAGCCGGTTTTCTAACTGAGTTTTCCTCTCGGTTTTTTTTTCAGTGGTCGCTTTTTTTAAGATCCCCTCGTGCAATACCCCCCCCCAGTCAACCCCCCCGGCCCTTTCCTGTTCCACCCCCCCCCCCGTTTTTCCTGATGAATCTTAACTTACAACCCATTTGTGTCGCCTAGGAGCCACCAACCCCCCCACGGGAGCCTCAAGTCCATTACTCTTCCTCTTTTTTTTTCCCCTCTTTTTTTTTGTTGCAGATCCGCTGTCATTGCGCGGCTTTTTGGTGCTTTTTTAATCATGTTGAGTGGTGTCTTTTTTCCGTTTCCTGTTCCTTTTGCTTTGTTGTGTTACATTTTTTTTATTTCCTAAAACTTCTAATGCCTGAGAACAGACAATCCATTACTGTTTTTTTCCCCCCCCTAGGTAAGGACAGTTTTTTTACTGGGTTGCCCCACCTTTCCCCGTGCATTCCTGAGAGCCTGACCACTTCTTAACTTCGCCAGTCCCCCCCCCCCCCCCTTTTTTCTCCCACCCTTAACAAGTGGGCCTGCTTGCAGGCCCTACACGACATTGTCGCCTTTTTATCTTGTTGGGAATCTCCAAGTTGTGTCCTTCTAGTGTTCCCACGCCCCCAGTGTTTCCCCAGCCCTAAGTCCCCCGTCAAACCTCCCCCCCGAGCTTGGGAGGTCGCTCCCGCATTGATCAACCTTTCCCGCTCTTCAAATTTTTCCTTTCCTGGTATAGCCCTCTTCTCGGGGCGTACGCTCTTTTGTCCCGCGATGCCCAATTAGTTTTTTTAACTGCCCTGGGTGTCCCATCCCCCCCTTTCGAAAAAGCCGATGCAAAAACTTCGCGTGATGCACCCCGCTTCCGCCCGCCCCCCCCCCCCCAACCTCGGGATTCCCCCAAGCCACCCTTCTCAACTGAGGGTTGATTTAGTCGACATGTCTTCGCTGGCGTAACCGTCCCCCCCCAAACTCCCCCCTCCCCCTACGTTCGCCACCCCCGTACACCAACCTCTACTTGCCAGTGTGCCCATCACATCATGAAAACTTTCCTTCACTCCCCCACCCCCGTCTTTCCCCCCCTTTTCCCCAAATTGTGTGACGTATTTTTTCATTTTAGTTTTTTTTTTCCTTTTTGTGATGAGTTTCTAGAACTGACACCACCACCCCCCACTGAATCCCCTACGCGCGCGTCAAAATTTGTTTGCCCCACCGCTTTCCGGTCCCCCCCCCCCCCCCCGATCGAGGTTTTTTCCCCGGCCCCATTGCACCCGCCGTTTTTTTTTCCCAAGCCTCGTCTCCCATACTTTTTTGCGTGTATTTCTCATCGTAGGGTTTTCTCTTTGTGTTTTTGGAGTGAAGGGCAGTTTCCCCGCCAAGCAACCCCCCATTGCCGGCGCCCCCCAGCAATCGCCGGCCGAGAACCTGTTCTTAGGTCGTAAGGCTTTTGATGCCCCCTGTGGTCGCCCGGAACCCCTGGTAACTAATAACGTTCCCAGCACTTTTCGGCCTTGGTTGCCGGGCTGCGGCGATATGGTCAAGTTTTTGTTTTTCGGGTAACGAGACTGCTTTCCGTGTGCTGGCCCCTCTTGGCATTCGCTGAGGGGTCCATGGGACCCGAACCAAATCCCCGTGGAATTCAACTTTTTCGTTCCCACCAAACGGTACGTTTTAGGACCGTTTATAGGGGATTAACAATCCACCACAGGCAGCCCCTGAATTTTGCTTCCCTCCGTGCAAAAAACCCGCAGAGTAATGCTTGATTTTTATCTTGGCTTTTCGACATCTTTTTTGCGGCCTCCCCCCCCCCGGGAAGAATCGCTCCTATTCCTTACTCTTTTTTTTGTTGGGTATCATTTCCAGCTTCGGGGTTCTCGACACCCAAACAACATTTTTAGAGAAACGACCCACCTCACTCGAAGCGGGCGTTATCTTTTTCTCTCGTTGCAAGTGATTCTTTTCATTTTCCGGCCGGGCCTTCTTCCCAACGGTTGCACGACCTGGCTTGTTGTTCCTTTTCTGGGACCCTTTGTTGCCTCTTTTCGCCAGCCATTTGTATTCGCGGTTTTAGTCATAATAATTGCTCCACGGCCGCAAAGGAAGTGGTACTTTTTTTTTATTTTCCGGTTCGTCCGACACCCCACAAACCCGTTCGGTGTTTTGAGTTTTGTGTCCCTGCGTTTTTTGTTTTTCTCGGGTGCCCTCTGGGAAACCCCCCCCGGCGAGATCCTTGCGGACAACAAAACCCGGTTTTCTCGGCCTGTCCGCCCCTGCGTACCGGAAGCTGACCTACTTTTTTGTTTTTTCGACCAAACCGTCTGTCGCGGGCTTTTTTTTCCCCGGTGCAACTTGTCGGGGCGTTTTTTTCTTTAGAGGGGATACGGCTTCGTGTTTTGGTTTTTTGTCAGGTCCTGATTCCATTTCTTCAATTCTAAAATCCCTTAAGTGTCCCCCCCACTTTTTATTCGTTCTGGTTTTTTTTTGAGTCGTTCAGAGCTTCGGGTTTGAACACACCTCGTTTGAATTTTGCGTACGACATGTGGTTTCTTTTTTCTTTCATTCTATTTCGAGCGGTTCCCTTTTCACCTTTCCTTCGCCGATCCACCGGCATGGCGCTCACAGAGTGGGTTGTGTTTAATTTCATTTTGGAAGGACGTGAAGCTTTTTCCCCGGGAGTTTTTTTTACTCGGGGTTTTCCCTGGTTTTAACCCACCCGTCCCCCACTCGGTTGCAGCGTGTCTTTCAACCCCCTATTTTATAGTTACTAAGCGCTCGAGTTCGGGACCCCCCCAGGCCCGCCCCTTTTGACTTGAATATGACTTCATTCTGACTTGTGGGGCGTCCAAAAAGAGCTTTTGTTTTTTTTCTCTTTTCGCATGGCACCCATATGCGGTGAAACCCGCCTTGTGCGCACCCCCACTCTCCGACAGATGGTTCATTCTGAACCACCCCCCCATAGTGTGCGGCATTTTTTTTTGTTGCACTGGGTGGTGGGCCATTTGAAGGCGTCCAACCCGTTTGTTAGGTGCGAGGGTGGTATTTCCCTTTTTTTTCTGCATTTTCTTTACTTTCTTGTTGTGGACGTCACATCCACCAGGCAAACGCATTCATTTCCCCACATCCTGCTTTTTACCGTTTTTTTGAGATTCTTTATGATTACACCCCCCGTGGTTTTAGAACTGAGACCCCAACCAGCCCTCCTTGAAGCGAAAGTGAGTCCTTTTCTTAAACAGATAAGACCCCGCTTGCTACCAGGGGGGGGGGTTGTTATGAAGAGGAAAACCATTTTGGGGTTGGCCCAATAAGTTGGCCTTGCTATTCACTTAACCCTCTAGTGGTTTAGAAGGGCTTTGTGCAAGGTGCGACGTAATTTTACCTCGTGGAAGTCAAATTCTATGGCCGGGTTAACGCCGTTTTTCCAAATTATGTTTGCCGCCCCGCCGGAATCCCGAAAAGGTAATTTTCCACCCTCCGGGACATCCGGATGGTTTTAGGGGAAGTTCTTTGTTTTCGAGTGTGTCGGTGCTGATGGTTTTAACGATGCGTCCGCCCGTGTCAAAGGCCTCACCCCTTCGCGCCCTCCCCCTTTTAGACCCCCTTTTTTTTTTCCCCCCCCCTGACATGGAGGGTTCCAGCCCCAATGCACACGCTTTCTGTTTTTTTTTTTCATTTCTCTCGTTTTTTTTCTGAGGGATTTTTACAAGCATAGTCCCCCCTGTTTCCCCGCACCACGCTATTTCTTAACCTGCATCGCGGGGAGGATCCCCCAGTGGTAATTTTCAATCGTACAGCCCGTCCTCCTATGGATTTTTTTGTTCACCTCTTGTCGTTCGTGTGTTAACCCCCCCACCGCGCGTTTTCTGTACCTGCGGGTCGTGCCCTTTTTTTTTTTTTTTTTTTTCCCGTTCAAAAAAACCCCCCCGATCCTTCCAAAACGCGCCGGTTGAAAACCACCCCCCGATCCCCGGCGCCCCATCCTGCGCACAAAACCCCACTTCAGCGCTTGGCGTTGTCTGTGACCTATGCATTTCTTCTGAGACATGTCTCGCGCAAAGATCTGTTTCTCCAATGGCTTTCCCCAATATTACTCGGGCCCCTGCCCCCAATCCTAGTCCCCCCTCACACAGTTTGCACCCAACCCACCCCCACAAATTTGCCCCTTTTTTTCTTTTTCGGTCCCTCTTTTTTCGTTTGATTTTGTCTGCTGAACTTTCCGGACCTTGCCCCCCCCAAACGGACCCTCCTTGCAGGGAGCCCGGTTTGTTTCGCTTGTCCCCCCCCCTCCCCGATTATCGTCCCTCGACGTTTTGGGCAAACAAACTCCTTTTCCCGCGCGGCCCCCCCATTCATTCTGGAGAAGTCCCGTTTTTTTGTTTTTTGCTCTCTTCTCTGTCGTTTGTATTTAAAACTTTGGTCCCCCACCGCCAACCTGGGCGACCACACTACCTATAGACGGTTTTTTTCCTCTCTATCAGGTAGAGGACGCCTCCTTCAGACCCCACGTACCAATTTTTCTTTCCCTTTTTTCTGGCCTGTTCCCTCTTATTTTTTCATTTGATGTGGGTTATTACGTCTTTTTTGCGCTGCGCCTTTTCGGTCTCACTGCTTCCCCTGAGCCGGACAAGTGACCACCCCCTTCCTGCATCACCCCAAGTCTGTCCACCATCTTCGTGTCGATGGCTCCTTTTCACAAATATTTTCCAGCGTTTTTCTTTCCCCCCCCTCTCTATTTTTTCGCGAAAAAACTGCTAGTCCCCCAAAGTAGCTTTTTTTCTTCCTTTTGCTTAGAACTGTTGTATCCCCCCCTTTTTTCAAATCGATCTCTCTTATTTTTCCCTCCCACTTTTTTTTTTTTTTTTTTGACCTGAGAGGACCTTTTTTCTCCTCGAAACCCCCCCCCGGTTGCGAGATTTATTTTGTTTCTCGCGGGCGGTTCTGATACTTCCCCACCCCTCCCTTTTTTTCTTTTATTGTGCCCCAATCTTGAGTATGTACTTTTCCGAGGACTTCCCTCGATCGTGTTCCCTCTGCCTTGAATGGCCTTTTTTGCGATCCGCCTTTTCTACAGGATTCCCCCCCCCTCCTCTAGCACCTACAACTAATTCAGGGCGCAACTCCCCGAACAGGATTCCCGTTTTGTTTCTGTGCCCGGGCGCCGAATTCTTTACAAAAAACCGCTATCCCCGGATTGGCTGCGGGGATTTGGTGTTTCACGCCATTTGAATCCACCGTGCATCTCTGAGACCCAAAAACTTTGCTCGAGGGCGTTTTCCCCCACTGTGTATGTATGAATTTTTTTTGCTCCCTTTCTTGCTGCGTCTTATTTTTTTTTTTTTTTTTTTCGCCCGCGCGGCCTTTTCCTTCGATGCGCGGCCCGTTTCCGTTCGTGGTGGTTTGTTTTGGCGATCTCGATCATTCACCCCCTCATGACCCAATCCTTCCCAACACTACGGTCCCCCCCCCGCTGGGCGATTGGTTTTTTTTGTCCTTCCCCCCGCTTTTTTGACGGGGACCACGTGCTAGGATTTTCCTTTTCCCTTTTCATTGTTTTTTCGGTTCCGAACTTCTTTTCTTTTTTTTCCCTCTCGCATGCGCCCCGCTACCTACCACTCTCGTAGTAGCTGATTAAACCCCTTCCCTTGCCGAAGAGTGTTCCTGCTTTTTTCAGTTTGGGGGCGATCGTTTACATCCCCTGGAGTTTTGGGACCTTCGTTTTTTTTTCCTCGGGGAGGCCCCCGCTTCCCCCTGACGCTGGTGTGGCTTTGGCACAAAGATCTGTTTCATTTTCCTTTCTATGCGAGGGTGGGGGTCCAACAGGCTTATTGGTACGGAATTGATTGAGAACTCTTTCTCGGTTCCGAGTCTCCAATTCTGCGCTCCTCTTTGTAGCAGCCTGGTTTTGGGCCAACCTGAAGTGTGGCACCCCCTTCGAACCCCGCTTGATCGAATTAACCCCAAATTTGAAACTTCCCCTTGTTCATTGGTGGCAGCCATTTTTCCCTTCCTTGTCTAACTTTTTTGCTTTTCGAAGGTTTTTCTTAATTCTCCTTTTCTTGATACACATTGATAAGACTCACTTCTAACTCATCCCTTAAAGTTATGTCTTTGGTCCCCTGTCTTCCTTTTGGCCGTCCTTTGACCTGTACCCCACCCAGGTACTTTTAAACGGCGGCCTGTAATCCCTTGCCAAGGAAGAGATCTATTTACATACGTAATCATGTTTTTTTTTGTTGATTTCGGCTCGGTAGATAGGTCGAATCCCCCGCTTCTCCCTTAGGGTATCTTTTGTCACTGAGGCGAACGGGCCCCCTCCACGCAC
>Ga0179593_1607433_pt1 | contig 10598 bp, 15 predicted proteins | sample CZODoug2_1_08_16_FD_185931 | JGI IMG/M metagenome (GOLD analysis project Ga0179593, IMG submission 185931) | Vadose zone soil fungal communities from Angelo Coast Range Reserve, California, USA - CZODoug2_1_08_16fungal (PacBio error correction) | ecosystem: Environmental > Terrestrial > Soil >... | reverse complement strand
TGGATAGTAGGTCACTGTACCAGGTTCCCCCTTTTGCTTGAGCTTCAGATAGTTTTGGTCCTCTTCACCTCATTTTTTTTCTTTTGCTCCCCTTTCTTCCCCAATGGACATATGTGTAGAACGTAAGTTGTAGTCGCATTTTCCTGTTTCTTTTCTTTTCTTGCTTTCAGGATAGTGCCGGAAGTAGGTGAGGAACCCCAGTGGACCCATCTTCCTTTCTTTTTTTTTTCTTGGGAAGGGCTTTCGTTTTGTCCTCTTCCTTTCCCTTCTAGTATGATTTCCTCCCCGACGACCCTAAGTTTCGTTCTGTACTGCTAGGCCCTCTTTTCTGCGAGTGCCGGTTTGTCGATGGCGGGAATCTTCTCGTCTCGTTTTATCCTTTTGGTGATTCGAACGGGTGCTTGTTTCTTTAACGGTTCTTCCCCCTTCCCGGAGGCTTCGTTACGTGGTTATGAATCTCTGTGCGCCCTTTTCCAGCTGAGACCTTACGACCGTAATCAGCTGTTTTTCATTTTCTAGACCTCCCTGCCCCACGCCCTCCCCCCCTTTCCCGCCCCGCCGTCGGTCAGAAGGGCTTTTTGAGCTCTTCAATCCCTCCCAAGTGGACATTTCAGGAGAAAAGGAGTGTCCTATACCCTTCTTTTTTTTTGAAGAAGGATCTTTTTTGCCCTGGGTCGGTGAGTTGAGCCGATTCTCCACTTGGATCTGAATTTTTGCTAAACCACCCCATGAAGAAGCGGATAGTCTTTCTTATTTTCCCTCAGCCGCCCAAGATTTCCCTCTGATATTCCTTCCTTCGAAATAGAATTGATCAGTGACAAGACTCCCCTCCTTCATGTCTGAGCTATGACAGTTTTGACCCTCCTTCTTTGCATTTCCTCTTTTCATTCTCAGAGCTCTCCTTCGTCAGGACCTGGAAGAAGCTAACGACAAAGGGCCGGAACTTGAAAACCCAGCCCTTCCGCGTGGCCCCCTTTTTACCCGAAAGCCCCAAAAAAAGAATTCCCTTGACCGAGTCCCCGTTCCCACATTTTTTTCCCTTTCCGCTGGTTTTCCGATTGTGTGGAAGGTGGGGGGGATTTACACCTCCCCACACCGTTTTCGTCAGGGGATCCCACCGTGTATTAGTTGTGGACTTTTTTCTTGTGGCGCCATGTCCTACCCCTTTTTACTCCAGAGTCCTCAACCTCCCCGTAGCACACGGGTCACCAACCTCCCCCTTGGACCTGCTTCCCTTTTGCCTGGAAGTGACCTTTGTAATGAAAAAAAACCTCTACTATTCGTGACCCCTCCCCTCACTCCTCTCTCCCGCCCTTCCCCCCTAAGGCGGCTGACCCTCGCGCCGAAGGCCCCTAGCCGTTTTCTTAATTTTCCCCTTATTATGGGGAGCTTGCTTTCTTTCTACGGCGACCCAATCCCAGTTCACTCATTAAGGTCCTTTTGGTCGTCGTAGCTGACGGTGCCTCCGACTCTTCCCTTATCTCACCATTATAGAAGAGCATCCGTCCCCCCTTTCTCTTTGGCAAGGTTCTATTTTCCCCCTTTCCCCCCGTTGGTTTGTTTTTAGAGATCTCCGTTGCCCGATCGGCTTGATTCCCTTCGAAGACTTTGAATGTCTCATTTTTTGCTGCGCCTTTGTAAACCGAGCTTTCTCTCAACAGTGCGTCACTCAGGGGCATTTGGTCCCGTTTAGGTTTTACCCGAGCATTGAAAGCCTCCCTAATACCCTTTTTTCTTTTTTTTCCCTCCTCCTTGCCTTTTGCAATTGGGGAGTTTTCTTTCTCAATTAGGAGTCATTTTACGCAAGAAGGCTGGGGGAAGGAGGAGCCCAGGGACTGGCTTTTTGGATTGTCAGTTTCAGGCCCTACTTTTTTTTTCTTTAGTTCATTCCCTTCCTTCTCTTGACCCACTTTCTAGAGGGTTTGGGCTCACAGTGTGTCTGTTCGGTGTCCCCAGGTTGGAGGAAGAGTTTTTCTTTTTGTGCCACCGGTTTTTCTTCCTCTTTGGGGAGGGACAAAAACGAATCAGTCACCCTCAACACAGTTTTTTTCTCCAATACATTGCTGGCAAATGGTTTGCTTTCTTTGTTCCCCGAAGACCTTAAAAAAAGAGTTCAAACAAAAGGAGGATTTTTTTTTATTCCTTTCCTTTTTTGGACGGCGGGCAGGTAGGCTTTTTTGTAGGTCTTTCCACGGTAGGAAGTTCGGAGGGGCTGTCTGACGTCGGGTTTCTTCCCTCTTTTGGAACCCCGGTCTTGACTTCTATTTTTGAGATTGTTCCTGAATGAGACGTTCTTCCAGTCTTTTTCCCCTTTTTTCTTTACGAGAGACCTTTCGTGATCCGGCTTTTCTTTTCTCAAGTTCTCCTTCGCATGCTTCCTCTTCCTCTGTTGAAACAATAGGGGAGGATGTCAATTATCCTTCCCCCTGACGTCCCCTCTGTTGTTTGTGATAACCCCCGGTAGCAGGTATTCCCCCCCTTTTATCCCGGCCCGCCCACACTCTAACTTTTTTTAGTCCAAGTTATCATTCTTCGTCCCAGGTGACCCGCATGGTGCCTGCCGAGTAACTTTCCCTTATCCTTTTTTCATATCCCGCCGTTGTCACACGCTTTCCCTTTGAACTTTTTTTTTCCAGGGATTCTTGCGGAATACCCCCTTCTCCCTTTTGTTTCCCAGAGGGAAACCCATCTCTCAACCTTTCTGTAGAAGTCCGCCGGTAATCCCCTCCTTTCCCGATTTTTCCTTCCCTCGTCACCCCCCTCAGCAATTTGTCGGACTCCCTCCCCCCCCCTTTCTCCAGATTTCGCTGAAGAAACTCCGAACTCGCCAACCCGCCTGTCCAGGGACATCGACCGAGAGCCCCCCCCTTTTGCTCCCCCTCCTCCCCCTCGATGGAGAGACTCTGAACATCGACGGCCCGGTCCCAGCCTAGCTTGACATACTCATAAAAGTCCGAAGGAAGACCTTATAAATCCCTCCTCCTTCCCCTCCCCCTCCCTTTCCCCCTTTTCCCCCCGCTGGACATGTGAGCTCTACGGCTTAAAAAATCCCCTCGGACTCTTCCTCTGGACCTTTCTTTTTTAGATAGAGTTTATGGAAGTGTTTTGCTTTTTTCCCCCCCCATCTTTACTTTACCTCTCCTCCCAATCTCTCTATTTTCACTCCACGTTTGTTGTTCCTCCTTTCGTAAAGTTTTCCCCCGTTTGAAATCATCCAAAGTACAGCCCTCGAGCGTTCCCCTTGCTTTTCCTTCACTCCCTTTTTTTTTAAAATGTTTTCTTGTAGCCGAGAGCGATAACATCCCTTCTGTTTTGTCTTTTTTTAGTCGATCCGGTACCGGCGTGCCTTGTTTCCCCTTGATAGGGTTCCCCCCTTTCTCGGCAGGAAAAGATTTCCCAGGCTTACACTAGGGCTTTCGTTAGCCTTTGTAAGATCTATCCAATTTTTTATGCTGGAGACTTACCCAGCAGTTTATCCTCTTCTATATGTCTGAAGAGGCACATGGACTTTTCTCCCGGGCCCTTTTTCATATATGGATCTCTGGGGGTTTTAGGTTTCCTTATCTCACCCAGGGTGATTCGGGGATGGTTCAAGGCCGACCCGGAGTTTTTCTGACTAGCGGTGGTAGCTCCTCCTTTTCCCGCTCCCTTTATGTTAAAGATTGCCCAGTTCCTCGTGCACGTGTTTTTGATCTACTCCCCAGCAATTCAGAAAAGCTTCAGCCAGGTGACCTCCTTCCTGTCTGGTCGATTCGAGAGACGAACTTTTATACGTTACCCCGGCAGAGTCCCCTTCTCCCCGTCTCCCCCCCATGGGGACTAATGGTTTGTGTCGACCCCGAGGGATTTGATTTTCCTATTTTGGCAAGCAGCGCGTTTTCCCCAAACCCTTTCTCCGGGCTCGGTAGAGGATTTGACATCCCCTCCTCCTCCCTAGATATCCCCTTTCTAACTTCTGAGCAGTACGACCTCCCCGCATTTTTCTGACCGGTCGTGCGTGACTAAAGACCCCTTTCTTAGACCCGAGCGACTCTTCGCCTCTTCTTCTCCTCAACCCCCCGCGGACCTGAAAAAGAACAAGTTCCCCTTGGCCCATGCCCTTGCAGATTTTTCCCTTTCCCAACCCAGACCTTCCCTCCCCCTACCCAGAAAAGGCCCCAAAGGGAGTTGCATACACGCCGTAGTTTCCCCCCTCTGCCTTTGGTCTTTTCTTTTTTTGCCACACAACAACTCACCTTTTTTTGACTGAGGAGTTTCCTCCCCCCACTTGTGGTATGAGAGGGTGACTTGATGCTTGGGTTTTGCCGCCCCCCTTTCCGAAAACGTGGGTGAGAAAGAACCCGCTCACTTCTGACGCCCAAAGGGTAAACCCCCTTTTCCTCACATAGTGTCTCCCCCCCCCAGCTCCTTGCTCCTGGTTTTCTCTTAAAGAAAAACCCCCTCTCTTTTCTGACGTTCACACCTTAACCCCCCTCCCCTCTCCCCCAGAGGAAAAAAGGGCAGCCCCCCCTAGGTATTGCTTTCTCAGCAGCCTAAGTGTCCCTCCCTCCCATTCCCTTTCCTACCGGGGAGGAAGGTTTCGTCACTCTTCTGTTGGAGGTGGACCTTCATCTTTTTCCCGCCCCGAAACGTCTACCCAACCTCCCCCGAACTGAATTCTTCCCGCAATTTTTCGTCGTCGATATAGTCCTTGCCGTTCCCTCATCCCCCTAGGTAAAACAGTATAGAAGAGTGCCTTCCCTACGGTCTTTTCCCCCGGTCAGGATCTATCTAATACTTTGAGAGAGATCTAAGAAATCTTTCTTTCCTTTTTTTCCCCTGATGATAGGAGATCTTGTGCCCTTATCATTTCGATGCTTCTGACAATATTCATCTTCTTTCTTTATTCCGTCTCTTTGTCAGCTAGTAAAGTTTAGGATTTGGAACCTCATGCTAAAATTCTCTTTGTCCGATACTCGGAAGAACTTTCCCCTTCAGGCTCTTAGGTTTGACCCGGTCATCACTCCTTACTGGGCCCTTCTTTTTTTTTTTTTTCTTTGACAGCGAGAGGTGGTTTTCGGTTGAAGGCTAGTCAAATCTTGGTGTCCTTGAAAGGCTTCTTCCGAGGGGTTCTCCAGGGGAAGGTTAGGTTTTTGGAGTGTCCGCTGGTCTGGTCTTAGTTCCCCCCCCCCATTTTTTTCCCTCTGTGGGCAGGCCAACACGACTCAGTCACCCTCTCCCCCGTTTTTTTCTGATCAAATAGCTGAGAAAAGGGGGGTGCTTTTTCCCCCTCTTTCCCCCGCCCCCTTCCCCCCCCCCTTTGTCCAACCTTTTTTGGAAAGAAGTTCCGGTTAGGTAGGCGGGTCTGGGGCGGTTCCGGCTTTTCCTTTTTCATGGACGGCTTTTTAGGTCGGTTGGCCCCGGCGTGGGTTCTGTGGTCTTCGGCCCTTTCTTCTTTCCCTTCCCTTCTCGCGCTTTTTGGCGAATGCGCCGGTTTTTGTCTCACCCGCGCTCATTTTCAGATCGATGGCGGATTCCTTCTGTCTAAATGACCCTTCCTTTGAAAAATTTTCCTCTTCTAAGAAATCTCGACCGTCGTTTTTCGGGTTTTTTATCAACCCCCCCCCTTGACTGGCCCATAAAAGTTGGAGAAACCCTGCGCAACCCCCGATCGTTCGGCAATTATAATCTTACCCCCCCTGGTATTACGTGTTTTCTCTTTTCGCCTGAAGGTCAGGGACGTCGGTCTCTCCTTCTTGCCTGCTTTTTTTCCCCCCTGGAATCCGATGGCTTGCATTTCGTGTTTTTCTCACCACACCTCACGTGACGGTCCCCTAGGGCCCCCTCCTCCCCCTTCGTAGTTTCCCCTTTCGTCAGAACCACGAGCCGCATGTTCCCTCCCTTTCTCCCTTCCTGATATATCATTAACAGCGGACAAAGAGGAGCGATCGACCGGGCAAGCGCATTCAAGTTTTTGACAGCCTCGTCTCCTCTCCTCTTCCCGAAAACCGGGGCGACGGAGCCATCATTCTATTTTCTCCTCCCCCATTCGCTTTTTTTTTCCCAGCGTACCAGAGAGTCCCTTGTTTCCCTTTTCTTTCCCCCTACGACCCGAGCCCCCGAGTTCCCTTTAAACGACGGTTCCGGTTTCACGGATCGATAAGTACGAGACAACCCAGGCCCGGCTACCCCCTTCCCTTTAAACCCTTTAGAAGATGAGTGGCTGGCTCCTTTCCCACCTCGTCCGAGGGCGGGACTTTCCTGCATTTTAGCCTTTTGACCCATCTCTATATCCCCCTTGTTTTTGAGAGAGATTGTTCGTCCACCGTCCCGCCGGTTTCACACCGTACTTTCCCCTTTTTTTTCTCGTTCTGGCGGGCCCCGCGTCCAGTAAGAATCTCTTTTTCAAATTGGCTGGTCCGTCCATGGCCAGTTTTCGCCTACTTTTTGTCTAATTCAGGAAGTTATTCTTACGTTGATTTTTCGGCATTCGCGCCTCTGTAGGGGTCCGTCCCCTTCGTTTCTTTTCCTTTGTTGCAGGGAAGTTCCATGTGTCATAGGCTCAGCTCTTTTTTTTTCTTTTTTCGGCGCCCCGCCGTGATTTTTCTAGCTTTTAAGGAGGGACACCTTGGGCGCGTGCACGTCGAGCGTCACTCCCTCTTTTTTCGGTGGATTCCCCGATATAGGAAATTTTTGCGGGCTGGGTTCTTCGTGAGTCCTTGAATGCGGCCTTTCCGAGATTTGGGACTGCGACCGCCGTAGCCTTTGACTTTCCTTTTCCCCTAGGGTTTTGAAGCCCCCCGATCCCCCTTGCGCCCAGTGCAGCCGTTTTCCTTTTCCCTCTGGAAGCCTGTTTCTGTCCACATCCGACGAAATTTTCTGCCTTCCCCCCCCCCCCCTCCCCTTGATGTGAAGAAGCATTCCCCCTTTTTACTAGGTGGTTAGTTTCCTTCCTTATCCCTTTCGTCCCATGAGACCGGTGATCCAACAAACCTGAACTTTTCCTTGGTTCCCTGCCGAATTTCCAATTAGATATCATGTCTATCTCATGTATCCCTCCGAAGCTCTGACCGAATCGCTCTTTCGTTTCCTTTTCCTCTTAATCGTAAGGACGCTGCCTCGAATATTCACGATTCCCTAGCGACCTTTTCTGTAAAAAAGTTTCAAGAGGAACTTGACGTCCGGGTTTTTCCCCCCCTCCCTCCCAGCCGGCCCGTTACAGAACCTCCCCCTTTAGTCAACCTTCTCGTTTGCACGCTGGGGAAGGTCCGAGGGCGTTTCCCCTTTTTCTCCCCTTTTTCTTTTAGTAGAAGAAAAATTGTTATTCTTTTTTGTTCCTTTCTCGTGGCCGCCCAGTCATTGACCCTTTTTTCCACGAATTCCTTCCCGCTGCAGCCAACTGGTACCACCGATGTCTGCTCCCCCCCTCGTTCTTTTCAGTTTTGTTCCCAGGAAGCCCAAAAAAAAAGCACTATTTATTTCCTCTCTAACAAGACCCAAGCGTACACAAGGACGCCCCTCTTGCCCCCTCCAATCTCCCCATAGAGCCCTGAAGGGATACAACCCCCCCCCCCCCCCCCCCCCCCGTTCTTCGATCAACGAGATGTTTCGCTTTACCCTACCCCACCGCTACCAGTGACGTACCACCCAGAATGACCCTGCAGTGACGAACTTTGTCGTCGCTCTCGTTCCGATTGAAATGATTTCCTTTCAAAAGTATGCCGCCCGGACCACTCCCTTCTCTCTTTCCCATCCCCCCCCCTTTGAGAGTATCCTTTCCCCGCTAGGCTTGTACAGTTTGTGCGAGGCTCCCTTTTGATTCTTTCATGGAGCCCAGCGGAAAAGTAGCTATCTTTGACGCCCACGTGGTCTTCTTGGGGAAGTTTGGTTACGTTTTATGACTTGGGGCAAAGAGCAGGTACCAGCGCCCTTTCCCTCTATCCTCCCTCTTTTTTCTTGCGTCAAGGCAGGATATATTTTAGGCGTCTCTTTTTCCGGATGGTGGCCGGCGGTTGACCCCTTTCTTCGGAGTTTCTCCTGGACTCCTAGTACTGAGTTGTGGTGCTCCATTTTTCGCGCGTTTTTTTCGGTAGTTTTTTTCAAAAAGTTGACTGTTCCCTCCTTTGTCGGTGATGTCTTTCCCTTTAAGAGGGTGGGAGGACCCCACGAATCATTTCTTTCAATCCTCCCCCCCTTCTGAGAACTTCCCTACTCTCATCAAAAAGTTGTGTTCTTTTTTTTTTCTCCTTTTTTCTTTGAACTCCCTCTTCCCGTCTCCCCAGGAGGCGTCAGGAAAGTAATGGTTTCCCTTGTTATGTTTTCCTGCTTTCGGATTCCGGTAGGGAGGGGTCCTTGTCGTAAGTTCCCCCTTCTCTTGGTTGTTTTTTGGGCATCCCTTTTTCTTGGAGGGCGGACTACGTTCACGGCGAATCTCTGCTTCCCGCATGCTTCCGGTTAATGACAGGTACCTTCCCATTCCCCTCCGTGGATCATTCGCAGTCACTTCTATAATCTCCTTTGCTAAGTGAACCATTCATGCCTTTCCCCCCCCTTCTCCTCTGAAGAGCCCCTTAGTTCAGGTGGGGGAGTCACCTTTAGGTTGCCACGTTGAGCCCTTCCCAAAGAACATTTTCGCAAAGGGATCCTTCTCTACCTTTTTTTGGTAGCCTTTTGCGCCTGACGAGCCTAGTTTATGCTCCCCGCCGATCTTTTCTGAATACTTGCCCTCCCACTAGTCCCTTGAATGCAGGTCTTTTCCTTCCTTTTCCCTTTCCTTCAGGTAGTCCCTGGAAAAGGGACACTCTCTCCCCTTCGGCCCACCCACCGCTCTTCAGCCCGGTCCGAGACGTCTCCCCGGGACTCTGCACCCCCGCCCGCACCATTGTTCTAATCGCCCCCGCTACCCCGAGTTTTGCCCCTGAGAAATCCCCCGTAAGAATGAAAGACATCCATCCCGCTCCCTGAAACGGCGTTGACGGCGCCCAGACGCGAGCTGTATCCCCGCCTGCGGCCACCAGCGTTCGCTCTCCTTTGTCCTTCCTTCCCCTAAGTTTCAAGAGACGAAGTTCCCCCAGGTATAACCGGCCCTTTCCCTAGCCACGTATCACATCTTTTCCGATATCACGGATAAACCTCCACAGTTCACCGGGCGACTTATTATTCTCAAGAGCTTGATGGAACGGTTTTTCTTTTAACCTGGCGTGACCAGAAGCTTTCCCAATTCCCTTTTCCTCCTGTTTTGCTCAGAGTTTGGCCACCCTTTAAGCAAGTCATCTAAGCCCTCGAGCAAGATAGTTCTGGAGGGAGTGTCTTCCCCTCTTTCAATTTATCATGGACATCTTTTGGTCGACGTCAGTGTACATTTTACAGTTATCCGGACCTTCAATTGATGGATATTGGTAGTCCTTCTTTCCTCCTCTTTTTCAATCATATAGTAAGATGGTTGGAAGTCCGGCCGATTTTTTCATCCTCAACTCTTTTTAGATTGAGCCCTCTGCCTTTTTTCCATATAGCTTCTATGTGTAATCCTGCTTGTTCTCTTCCCAAACCGATCGCTAGGGTCTAGGTGGAGCCCCAGTTCGAAAGTTTTTGCGGCGGGGTGATTCTGAAAGGGATAGTGGCCTTGTTAGGAAGAGAGGTGGACCTCGAAGTCTATCTTTCTCTTTTGACCCCAGTGACTACGTTTGGGTGCCGACTGAATCCCTTCATCTGCTGTTTCAGTCAAGTTGTGCCTCCAGGCCGTTCCTGAGGGAGCCTAGTCACGCCATATACTTTAACTCCCCAGGATTGAAAAAGTATACACCGATTTTTCTCAGTTCTCACCCCTTTTTTCGCCCTGAGTTTCCGAGTTGGCTTTTGCTTCACTTTCTTTCCCCTGAAGGGTCTCAGGTCTAGTTGATGGCATTGACAGCCGCCTTTTCCCTAGATATCACCTGGGATCTCTCTTGACGAATTAGAAGACAGGTCTGATGTCGAATGCGTTTTCTTTTCCCCCACTCCTGAAACGTAGATAGACTATTCCCTCCTCCGACCGGGTCCATCCCCCCCCGAATCCCTTCAATGCCCAGAACACAAGAAGCCTGTTTCCCCTACTTTCGCAAGAACGCTCCCGGCCCTCCCCGGACTCTGCCCCCATTTGGCTACCTGGTTTTTGCCGACCTGGCTGAGGGTTTGGAGTGAAACATAGTCCCAAGAAACCCCCATCGTTTTCTTTGGACACCTGTATGACGAGGGTGACTGGCTTCGGGTTTTGCCAACTCTTCCTCCCCCCACGTGTTGAGCCCGACCCCCGCCCGGTCACCAAGGACCTTCACTGTGCTCCCGGCTCAACTTTTTCACGTTTTTTTCCCTTCAAAAAAAAAGCTTTGAATAGGAGTAACCTTTTTACCCCCCTCTCCAAGTGCCACACCATTATCAATCCCTTTGTACCCCCCTCTCCGAAGAATCCCACCTAGCCTTTTACCTTCTTTTTGTGGCATGAGCTACATGTTCTTGTGGTCTTATTCTTTTTTGCCCCCGCGAACCTTAACACACGAACCATGAAGGTGACACTTTGTTTTTTGTCCCCTGTGACCAGGAGAAATGCTAGAAATGATAGTTCCCCCTTATCTGAGCCAAAG
>Ga0179593_1514147_pt1 | contig 10598 bp, 15 predicted proteins | sample CZODoug2_1_08_16_FD_185931 | JGI IMG/M metagenome (GOLD analysis project Ga0179593, IMG submission 185931) | Vadose zone soil fungal communities from Angelo Coast Range Reserve, California, USA - CZODoug2_1_08_16fungal (PacBio error correction) | ecosystem: Environmental > Terrestrial > Soil >... | reverse complement strand
CATCGCCGTTCGGTTCTTTTTTCGCTCGCGTTAGTTCTCTTTCCCCAGCTCGCTTTTTTTTTTCCACGGCGCGAGTTCCCGTTTTTCCCTAGCACCTTCGGATCGTAATTGCTTTTTCCTTCAAAGTACCTCCCGATCTGGCTTTTTCCCACAGGTCTCCTGCTCCGTTCTCTTCCCAAATCTTTTAGTGATTATCTATTGGCACTCCCCCTAACCACTTCCTTCTCATTGCATTTCACATTCTTAGGAGCTCTGACTCTTTCCCTTACCTCTTCCCGAGTGGCTCTTCCCTATCAAATCTAGTCCCTTCGTATTTTCATCTTCCTTTTTTGTTGTGTGAGCTCCTATGGTACTAGCCCAATCGTTTTTCGTCCCTCCCATTTATTCCCCCTTCCTGACCCCGCGTATTTTTTTTTTTTGCCTCCTTCGATGGCAAGCCTGGCTTTTTTCTTCCTTTTCCAACGTGCGGTCCATACCTTTGTAGCTCCATGAGAATAGAGACTTTAGCTGAGACGTTTCTTACATTCTTCTTCCTATTCCCCCCCTCCCCAGATACGTCTTTTTTCTTCAGGATCCCACTTGGATTTCTTCTCCAGCCGCGCAATCCAACCTTTTATCCCATTAACTTAGAACTAGCGGATTCGGCTCCGTCCCACGTTGAGTTACGCGTGTTGTCTTCCGTGTCCCATTGAATTATGACTCTTTTATCGTATCCTCTGAACGCGTGCCAGTATCAGAATTTATCTTGATGACACAGACCGGATTGGAGGCCGTCTGCTCTCCCCTTCTGTTGACTTCGCTTTCTTTCTGCAGGGCCCCCCAGCCTTTTTTTTTGTTCGCTCGCCTATCTCTTTTTTTTATGAGTTTCGTGCCGATTCCGTCATGTGGAGCTTTTTGTGCCCAGCAGCGGCCTATCCCCCCCCCTTTTTTGCAGTAGTAAACCACCTCCATCTAGCCCCCCAAATTTTGCGGTAATTCGGGCGCGCGACCATTTTTGGGTGGTTTTTTTTTTTTTCTGTGTTCAAGTGTCCTTCCCCCTTCCCCCTGCACCCCTTGTTTATGGGGTCCTGCATTTCTTCATGCGGAGGCACTCACTCCCCCAAGATTTCCCACTCTGACCCAAGAACTTGTCTTTCTTCCCCCAGCTGTTTTTTTCGCCGCAGCTTTTCGCTCCTGTGGCCCTCGCCCACCCCTTCCCGAGCCCCCCTTTCAATTTTTGGCTTTTTTTTTTTCAGGATCGAGTCGAGTTTGTAAACCAACCCTCCCCTAGGAGCCTTTGTCTGTTCTTCAGAAAACTAGGTTATGTCGGCCAAATATCTCCCCTTTTATATCTGCTCTCCCGATACTTTTTCCCTTCTTTAGAGGGACTTTTCCTTAGCCCCTCTGGTCTGATAAGCCCTTTAGAACAAAAAAAGGGAGTGCCTCTGAAGACCCCACCTTTCTTTCCTAGGGGCTGTTTTTCTTTTCAGGGCGTGGTTCTCCATCGGCCCCTTCGATAGTTTACCCCCTGCGCTTTCGACAAGTCGATTTTTCTTGAAGGTCTTCGCGGTTGCTTTGGGCGCTTTTCCCAAAGTCGTTGGCTTTTTCTCCCCTGCCTCAAATTTTCGCATTCCAGACCCGTTTTCAAGACTTATCTAACCCCCTCTTTCCTCTTTATCTCCCCTTTCACGCGCGAGCGACTCCCCCCCGTTGCTCCCCTCCCCCCTCCCAACTCCACCCCTGGCCGTCCCAACACTCGTGGCCCCCGACCCTGCGCGGGTCCCCTTGGAGCGTTTTTTCTTGTTCCCGTATCCTTGATCTATCGAAACGCATGCTATTGGTTCCTTTCCCTGCACACCTCCTCAAATAGTTCACAAACACCCGTCCCTTCTTCAGTGATTCGTCCTTTTTCCGGGCGCAATTTTTCCTTCCTCCGTGTTTCTTCGCTTCACCGCTCTTTGAGTTTTTTTTTTCAAGAGAGTTATCTCTCCTCTTTTACACTGTCTTGCGCCGACGTTCTTACTCTTTCTCCCCACACTTTTTTTTGCCTCCGGCAGATATTGAGCGCGTTTTCATTAAATCCGCTCGACCTTCCTGTGTGTCGTTTAAAGTCACCCCTCGCCCTATTGTTTTTCTCGAAAAGTGTTTTGGTCCCTGCCCCCTCGTCCGAGCTCGCCTTCATTGGATACCCGAGATCTGCGTAAGGACCAGGAATCCCTCTTATTTTCCTTCCTTTTTTCGTATTGTTTTTCAAGAGTGGAAAAGCACCTTCCCTCTGCATGTTGGGTTTTTCCAGTCGCAGTCGTGAAAACATTCCGCGTCCGCGACCGGAATTCCTTTTCCGCGTCCCGTCCTCCTCCCTCATCGTATTCCCAGACCCATTTCCCGCCTTTCCTTTGACTTCGTCGAAGCAGAGTCCCTTCCTTCTTTCCTCCTTTTTCTTTCTTCTATCACGCTAATTCCTCCTGATTACTTTTTTGCCACAAGTTGAACACCGCCCTCCCTTTACTAGTTTTCCTCCTTGTGGCGCGCGTTTTTCCTTCTTTCCTTTGGCTGTACTGGTGAATCACCTTCCTTTAGACTTATTATCCCATGGGCTGCTGTAGTTTTCCTCCTTTTCCGTCCAGTCGATCGAATCTCCATGCCCCCTGATGTCGTGAACCCTCTCATGTATTTCGACTCTTTATTGTCAGGACCCACACCGGATTGTAACGTTTTCGCAATGGCCTCCCCCGTCATCCGGGGGCGTCATTATAGTTTTCACCCCTCGTCAAAACGATTTGATCCCGCTTCGGTGCCCTTTTCTTCTCGTTGGTTCGAATCTTATGGATCCTTTTCTGGAATCTGAGAATGTCCCTTTTTTCCTCACTTTTAAAATGATGGCCCCGCGTTTTTTCTTCCGTTTTTCTTTTCCCCGTGCGCGTCGTCGCGCTTTTTTTTCTGAATCAATTCAATTGACTTACCCTATGACCTTTGAGCTCTTGTTCTCCCCCCTTCCCTCCAGTAACCCTCTTTCTTTTCCTTTTGGCTGAAGAGATCCGGATTTCTCCCTCCATTCGAATTCTCGCTTCCATTAACACTTGTTGGTTCTAAGGTACGTTTGCCCTTCTCCTGTTATTCCTCTCTGTTTTATTGGATACCTTTTTTTTTTTGCATACGGCGTTTTTGATATAGCACCCTCCCCCCTTCAGGATTTACAGGTCCTTGGTTTTTTTCCCCCTTCTCGCGTTATGTTTATTTTTTTTCATGAGACCCAATCCCTCGTTTCGGCAATCTCTTAAGGACTCGAGACCTTTTTAATGCCCCCGCTGCCAATCAGCGCGGGTCCTTTCCCTTTTGCCTTTCTGGTCTTGAATGAAAGGTTCCATCTCTCCCTTCAGATTGACCCCTAGTGTCCTTTTTCACTTCTTTTCCTTCTGTGACCGTTAGGTTTTTAACCGGCCGACATCCCTGGCTCCTCTTTCTGTTGCCGTCCTCCGGATCGACCCGATCGACAAGAACTTTTTCATTTTCTCCCTGCCTCCTCTACCCCCCTTTTTCCTCATCCCAATCCGCTTTCCACACATTCGAGATCGAGCGACATCGTTTCCCCTTCCCTCCAGGACCGCAACAGATTCCCAGTCTCACGCACTAAATTCCATCGTCTGAGGATTCTCAGACTCTTTCTTCTCCGCTTTATTGTGGTGTTTCCGGGCACATGAAAGCTTTTCTGACCCCCACCGGTATTCCCCCTTTTCTTTCCCCTTTTCCCGAACCCAAGTTCGCCCTCGTCGAATACATACTATTAAGCTGAGTTTTTGTGGGCCTCTCCTTCTCCCCTCTTGAGGACCACAGCCGGCTTACTGCCTTTTTTTTTTTTAATCCTGTTTGCCTCTTTATCCGGATACGATTCCCTTTTGAGTCCCTTTGGACGGTCTCCGCCACCCCCTCAGCACGCACCTATCACCCCCTTCCGGTAGAGCCTCTTTTGGCATTCCTTCTCGCTTCTTTTCCGCCTTTTCTTTTTCCAAACCTCAGCATCAATGACCCACCAGGCGACACTTTTTTATGAGTAGTTTTTCTTTTCTTCACTTGGCCACCTTTTGTCCCCTGCCATAAACATACCACTTCGTTCCTCTGAATATGGGGGCGTCATTTCCCTTTTCACCCGAATGCTTTTGCGGTTCCTCCCCTGAGGATTGCGTCCCCTTGCTTTTGTGGCGATCCCCCCTTTTTAATCTGTATGATTTTTGACTCTTGGGTTCCGACTCGATCTCGTCTGCCCTTTTCATGCGTCTTTTTCCCTCCCTTTTTAAATAGCACTGTGTTTTCTCGACGCGGGCTCGGAGATTTCCGGTGGCGCACTTTATTCGCGTCTTTTGGAATCTTTGGCCCCCGTGCGTTTAGATCAACGCAGTGTACCGCCCCTCCTCTCCCCCCTCTGACAATTTCGCTGACTCTTCGTACCACGCAGCGTTTTTTTTTGCGAGTTAAGAGGGTACATTTTCCCGGAGTCTTTCTATGTTTCTTTTTTTGATCAGGGAAACCTTCATTGTTTTTCTTCCCTAGTTCCCCATTCGCTCGGTATCTTCAAGTCGTTCTCAACAGGTTCTTCCCGGGGTCTACCCACAACGTCTCCTTTTCAGCCCCCTCGCCCCCTTTCGTAACCGCGTAGGCGGTCCTTGACCCTATTTTCTGCCCCCCCCCAATGTTTGATTCGGTCCTTACGTTTCAGGTCTCTTTTTTCTTCTTTCAGCCGGCCCCCTTTTTGAAAGTAGGGTTAGACTCCCTTTCTTCGCGCTTCCTCCTCAGGGTCTTTGCGTTTTTTCAGTGTCAGATTTGACACTCCTCCCCCCTTTTCCCCCCCCATCCGTTTTCCTTCCTCGCACGCCGCGTAGTTAACCCATTTTTTCGGCTTCATTTCCTCATTTCACGAAGCAGCCTGGATCTTCTTGATTCCGCGATATCAACTCTTAGGCACGCCTTCTCCATCCCTTGAACTCTTTGTTCAGTTCATAGCCCGGTCCCACGGATTTGATTCCTGGATTCCATTTCTAGTCACGTCCTCCCCTTTCACTTATACATTTTGAGATTTTTCCTTCACGTTAGTTTATCTGTTATTTTTCCCTTGGGTCCTCTTTTAGACGTTCCGCCTTTACTGTGGATATCAACCTATTGAAGGCCCCTCTAGTGATCCCCCCCAGGCACATGCCCCAGATGTCGAAGACGTTAACCCCCCAAAAATCCCTCCCCTAGCCCTTGTAACATCCGGTGCGTGTTTTTAATTGTTTTTTTGATGCCCCATATTCCGTTTTTCAGCCCAATCATCGGCCATCTTCTTTACATTCTTTTACGTTTATGCTCTGTTATGTTTTTTCCCATTGCTTGCCTCTCTTTTTATTATGGAGCTCAGAGTGTTTTTTTTTTTGCCGTCACGACTTACGGCTTCATGCTCCCTTGTCATGTTTTTCTCCCCTCCTTCTTACCCTTTGACTCCCCTCTTCGTTCACCCCCTCTTCCCGGGATTCGGAAACGAAGAAGCTTTTTGTTTTTTTTTCCTAGCTCGGTAACCCCAATTTTCTCGCTCTATCCCACCACTTCTAGACGTTTTGCCCTCCGATTTTTTTTGTTTCCCGAGCTACAATTGAGCGTTTCCCTTTTTACCGCCACGTCTTTCATGCCCAACGTGGTGTGCGCACGTGTTTCCCTCGCAATCCGTGGGCGTCCTCTTCTTTTTCGTCTAGCTCGTCACCTTGAAGGGCTCTTCGTCTTTTGCTTCCCGACCGATTCGCTTTTTTTTCCCCTGCCTTGGCTGATGATCCTCTCCGTCGCGGTTTGTGTTTGTCGCCTTTTTGCTTATGGTTTTCTCGACATTTCTAGGCGTTCTTGCCTTCTCTTCCCGTGCCCATTTCTGCGCACGTCGTCCATACGGTTGCGCCGTGTTGGAGTGCTCGTTTGTGGGAAGGTTTTAGCCCAACCCCTAGTCCTCTGCTTTCCATCTTCGGAGATTCTTTCCCCGATCCTGCCCTTTTTTCTTCGCCCCCCCGGGTCACCTTTTGCTTCCTTCTTTGACGGGCTGCGCCTGTTATTTCCCTCGCTTCCCTAACCTACGACCCTTTGCGTTTTTCCCCTCATCGAAACGGTGGCATGTTTAGTTTCCTTTTTTAATGCTCCCTTTGACGTTTTTCGCTTTTTTTTTGACTCTGACTCAACCCTCCGCTCTCGAGGCCTCTTCTTTTTCCCCCCCTTCCCGCCCATGGTGGGTTCTTCGCGATTTCTTCCCGACGTGATTGGTCCGCTGCCCCTCCTCTTGCATTGATTTACCTTGGTTTGTCTCGATCGACGCTCAGCCCTGTTAGGCGAAACCATCGCGTGTGCGGTTTCCAGGCCTTCTACGCGGATCTTTTTTCACCTCCTTGACCCGGCCTATCCTCCCACGACTGAACACCCCTTCTTGGACTCTCGTTTGCTCTTTTCACGTCCCCGGGAGCCTGGCGTCGACTCCTTTTTTTTATGTCTTGACGGCCATTTGGTGCCCCGTTTTTCTTTCGTCGTTCTTTTCGCTACGTTAGCCTGCAACTGCTTTATGATTATGGACTTTTGCTCTCCTTTTCTTCACGTAAGGCACGCCCTCAATTTATAATGAGAGGTTTTCGCCTTTCCCCCAACTTCTCCCTTCTTTTTGGCTTCTTTTGTGGTTGGTGTTTGTGTGTTTTTTTGCTTTTTGTGTGTTTTGTTGTGGAGAGTTTTTTTTTTTTGGTTTAGTGGAGTTTGGGCGGCTGGTGGTGTTTGTTGTTGCCACCTCTATCTCTCCAGGAATATTTAACTGCGAGATTGGAAAACTTTCCTTTTTTTCTTCCCCGCGCCGTGGCGTTAAGATGTGTATGACTGAAGGCCTTCGCTCTTGCTTCTCCTCTCTCCCCCATGAGAGTTTTCCCCTTATCTTTCACTCTCTTCTCCTTTCCCTGGTTCGGCCCTCGTGTGAAATGATTTTCCTAAAATCATCTTCCCTCCTCCATCGGTACTTCGTCTCAAGAGTGCTCTTGCCCTCACCTAGTTTGCTTCCATTCTGAGCCCCCGAATCGAGGACGTCCGCTTAATTAGGATCCTTCTCCTTTTCGACGCCGCGGATATGTTCAGGGACAATTCTCTCCATCTAGGTCCTCTTTTCAATAGTATTTTGTTTCCTTGACCGGAACGTGTCCTAAAACTCCACGTGAAATGCTGACTCCGCGTCTCAGGTTTCCTCCCGCGCCCTCTTTGATCAAGGCCCCCCCCCCCGCTTTTACGACGATGGAGTCGGTAGATCTCTTGTACCTTTGTGTTGTTGTCTGATTAGACTTCGTCGTAAGCGACTTTTGTAGTTTTTCTGGACCAGCACAGCGTGTAGCTCCGTTGACCGCGGACTGACCCTGCATAGATTTTCAAGTGGCTCTTTTGGATTCGTGAAACGTGCGTTCCTCCCCTTACACTCCTCTCTTTTAGTTACTTGGCTATTTCTACCGAGTGGACACCCTTCGCTGATTCTAATGTTTCTTCATCTTCTTTTGATAGTTCAAGAAAGATAATTGCCCCTAAGGCATTGTAGCGTGATGCGTCTCGACTCAGCTTTCGCCCACCTCTATTCTTTTTCCTTTTGAGACAGAGAGGAAGACCTTTAGAAGCTTCTTTCGTTGCGTCCTGCCTTTCTCCCTCGGGATTGCACGACGTGGAACTCCCCTTTTCGCCCTCCTTTCGGGAGATGCTTTCTTCTGAATTAAACAGCTTTTTTTAGCGCCTCCCTCCGTCAGTGCTGACCCTTCGTTATTCCCTTTTATTAGAAGGGCTGCACTTGATTTTTTTCGATGTCTCTTATCGGTATTTTTTTTTTTTCCATCATGTCCCCGGCCTGGAGAAGTGGAACCCTGTCCCCTGTTTGCTGTTGGACCTTCGCGCCCTCCATCCCTTTGAATCAGCAAAACATGTCGGTTTTGTTGTGCGCGCCCGAACTTTTTAGCCCTTCAGCCCCCCCAATTAATTGTATGGTTCCTGTTTTAGCGGTTTACGGCCAAGAGAAGATCGCATCTGCCCCCCCTTTCCCTTCCCATCCCCGCCTCTTTTTTTTTTCCAGTTTTTTCGCCAGAAATGCGCCACTTTTTGATCCCATCCTTCCTTCCGCTTGTTCGGGCTTTGGCGGTCAATGTAGTCGAGGTTCAGCGCGTCTCCCCACTCTTACTTGCTCAGGACCGCACGCAATTTTGTTTTTTCCGGCCACCGGGCTGTACTATCGTCCCTTATCACATGGTCTCCCCGGCGAGGATGGCTTTTTAGCTTGTTTTCGCCGCTTCGTTTTCACCCATTGGCTTTGCGTTTTTCTCGGCCCGCCTCTTCTCTTTTTTTGTTTTAGGGTCGTTGCCATTTTTTCCCCTAGCCTCCGGCGTCACCCCCTGACTCCTTACTTTGTGCTGTGACATGACCCGTTTGATTTCTCCTTTGTCATTTTCTTGGTTGGCCGTCCCTCACGCCAATTCGGTTGTGCCTGGCTTACGTTTCAAATTTTTTCGCCCCCTTCCTTCCTTCAACGTTCATGACATTCCACCCCCTGGACATGATTGAGCACGTCGCGTCTCGACTACGTTTTCTACCCGCTCGATTCACCCTTGAGGCCTCTTTGGGGAGGACCCTGCACGTAGCGGCCCGATGCCTAGACAAGCCGTCTGCGCATTGTTTCCCCCTCGTCAGGCCTTCCCCCTTTGCGCCAACCCCTTCTTGATCGATCAGCCCACGTTTTCCCTTTCAAACCTCAATCGGTTTTCGTAGAGGCCGACCGTCAGCTTTGTTGCCCGGCTCTAGACTTTTTCTTTCCAGGACTTCTCCTCTTGTCCGCTCGCAGCACCCGGTTTTTTTTTCATGATCTTCATGATGCGGTGGGCGGTAATAATCCCGCTCCTTCTTCAGAGAGCCCCATCTCGTTCCTCTTTCCACTGGATATAGAGCTCTCCCGTCGAGCTCGCCCTCCGGTCAATCGCGTTTTCCGGACCTACCACTCCCCCTCCCTTTTGTTTGATTGAGCGGCTTTTCGTAGTTTTGAGACCTCTCTTTTTTCGCGTATGAACGCCGTTTTCTTTTCAACTGCGCGCTTAATTCCCGGTGGCTCTCCCCCCCCGATCTTTTTTTACGCGTTTCCTCCAGCTCACAGCCCTAGAGCAGAAAATCCCCGAATCTTCGCCCGCGACTTTTCCGATCTGATTCTTCTCAATTCTCAATTCCTTCTAGACTCAGAGTCCCTTTGACCCTCACGACTTTCTGGCGGTTCAAGTCGTGGAGAGCGTTTTCCCTTATCGATTGTGCTGCCTGTTTCCCCCCTTCGATTCTGAATCCACCTTTCTGCGCGTATCTGTTTCACCTCTGTCTCCCCCTTCCCCAGTCTCTCCGAACGACCATTCGTGGAGAAACCTCCGCTTTCTTTACAAGGATTAGAACGTTTTCTCCTTTTTCCCTCCAGTCCGCTTTTTTCAACCGGGTTGACCCCCTCATGTCCTCCCTTCCCTCCTTGTTCATTGTGACTCTGGTCTCTCTTTCGAGGAGATGGCCCCCCAACGCTGAATCTTTTGCTTCTTCGTTCTTGGATCTCACCCTGAACTTGTACCTCGGAGGTCCGGGACTTGAACCCCCGCTTTGCATTTTTCCGTTGGTTCTGCATTCCCCCCTTCCTTTTTTATGAATTGGGAGAGCTTCTCCTGTCTAACGGCGCCGTAACCTCTCTTCCCCCTCACGTTTGAAATCTTCCAGGTTAGCCGCGCACTACGTCCCCTTCCTCCCTTTTAAACTGAGTGTTTGGTTTGGGAAAGATTTCCCTTCCCCCTTTTTTCTTCTTAGTACGATCCGCTGCCCTTAGGAGTGTACCCACTGACGTGAGTCATCCTCTGCTTTTTTTGCTAGCTTCCCCAGTGAATTGACTCGACTGGGACGCTCTCTAGCGAAGACTGTTTTTTCCCCTTTTTCCTAGGGAGCGCAATCTATGTTAATCTCTTCCCCCCCCTTGGCGCGGCCCCTGCCTCTCCGACTGTACCGCTTTCCCATGCTTGCAATCCGCCGCTCCACCTTTTTTGGGATCTAAAATTACGGTGAAAAGGCTTCTTCCTCTTTTTTCCCTTTATCTCGAGTGAGTCCCCGTTGATGAGGCAGCATTTCCCTTCTTGCCGTGACGTGTTCCCCAGCCACCGACTTACGTCAATCCCTTGCTCTTTTTACGGCTCTCCTTTTTGTTTCCCTGTCGATCTCTCCGGCCAGGTGTGGGCTTTACGGCCCGCGCGTCTTTTTCAGAATCCGTCTGAGCCTATCTTCCCAACGAGATCTCTCTACCCCCCCCCCCCTCTTTTACGCCTCCGGAATCAGAACCTCTTCCAGCTTTTTTTTTGCCCCTCACCCTCCTTCCGCGATGACGCCTTGCAGTCTCGTCCGCCCTGGCTGTGGTACTCATGGACATCGCCTGGATGAATTGATGTGCCGGAACGACACCGGTACCTTAAGAACATCCTTCCCCTCCCCCCCTTTCGTTCTTCCTCATTCCAAGTTTAATCCTTGTGGCTCTGGTGCCCTCTGGCCCCGCTTTTTGCAAAGTTCCTTTTTCCGTCTGTAGCGGAAATCTGCTTTCTTCA
>Ga0179593_1400451_pt1 | contig 10598 bp, 9 predicted proteins | sample CZODoug2_1_08_16_FD_185931 | JGI IMG/M metagenome (GOLD analysis project Ga0179593, IMG submission 185931) | Vadose zone soil fungal communities from Angelo Coast Range Reserve, California, USA - CZODoug2_1_08_16fungal (PacBio error correction) | ecosystem: Environmental > Terrestrial > Soil >... | reverse complement strand
TCGATAGCGCCTGTAGAAAGATCCCCCGGAAGCGGTCGTTCGGCGTCCCTGCCCACGCTTGAAGCCTTCTCCTTTTCAGAAGAGATTCTTTCTTTCTCGTACTCTAGAGAAGGGGCCCCCTGATCTTCTCGTAGCGAGGGTCAAAGAGCTCGACCCCCTGCTCCCCGCGCCGTCGCCCCCCCGCGCGTTATCAGAGGCCCCATTACTTTCCCCCTTTTCCCTCCCCCCTCGTGCGAGTTACGCATATCGGCAATCTTCCTAGTAAAGGTCCCCTTCTCCGCACGGGAGCACGCCACTCGCTCTGTCCGTTTTTTTTTTTTAGTATTAGATCTCGTTCCTTTTTTTTGGGGCGCCGCCTTCGAATTTCTTCCTAGCCGCGCGGGCGTCTCAAGTTTGGTGAGGGTGAGACAAATACATGGCGCCGACGGCCTTCGCCCGGGCGGACCCCCCTTTTTTTTTGTTTCCCCCTCGGTCCTGGCTGACCTAGCAGCAGGCATCCTCCCCCTAGCTAGGGACCCATGTCTCGATCTTCCCCCGAACAAGTTGAAGGTAGAGCGGAAATTTTTTCTCAGAGACTGTGCGCGTGGGCTTCCCGATCCCCCCTCCCTCGCGGTCCCCGCTTTCCTGAGTCGGAATAGCAGAGGCCTCTCTAAAGGCGCGCCCCCTAAGGGTAGTCAAAGGAAACCTTCTCTTGCAAGAAGGTCTCAACCCCTTTCCCCGATCTCTTTCTTGCGACGAGAATAGACATTTGATCGCGTGTGCGGCTCTCTTCGGGAAGCAGCCCCGCTGAGTGACCTTCCCCCCCCCCCCCCCCCCCCTTACCCCCACCCCCCCCCACCTAGGTTTTTGAGAGCTTGAATGACGCATGCTTTGTTTTCAAAGCGATCCCTCTTTCAAGACGTGTTCTCTCCCTCGCTTGCCTTTTCTCCCTCCTTTTAATAAGGGTCTCCGACGACTTCCCTACCCTGCTTCCCTTTGTCAGGCTCTTCTTTGCGATGACGAGCCGCCCCCACAGGCGAGCCGTGCCGTCCCGTGGTAGGATACTGGAGCCGACTCATGACGAGTCCTCGAGAACTGTCGGTTCGACTCCTCCTCTCCAATATACCTGGAGAAACGTGAAAGTTTAGTGCCAAAAGGTAGGCCGCTTCGGCTGAGGCTCTAGTCCTTTCGACTTTCTCCTCCTATTCCGCCCTCGATTCACGGAAGCCCCTAGGAGACATGTTCGGCGCGCCCCCTCCGTTCCCGAACTGCCCCGTCACCCCCTTCTCCTCTGTAATATATTGTTATCAATTTTGAAGACGATGGTGTCGAATTCCGTCCCCCCCCCCACAGGTTTTCCCCTTCTCCGAGAAATGAAAACAGAACGTACCACCGACGACGAGAATCTTACAGGAGCGGCGGCGTCGAAGGAGTTCTTCTGACCCCCCCCGAAAGACTGCGCGGTTGACACCCTCTGAAGCCAGTCCTTCGCCCTCGCCCTACCTTCTCTGCTGATAAGCGTTTCCCTCCTCCCTTTAGTTCCGCGCTAAGAGAGCGGTCACTGGACGATTCCACTCTCCCCTCTGTAAGTACGCCTACGCCCCCCCCTCCCCCCGAACTCCTCTCCTGATGTTTGCCGAGATCCCTAGCGAAATATTTTAGTCCAAAACTCAAGGATCCTTTGTCTGCCACCCACGCGTCCCATCTGGCCAAAATCATCCCCACCGGTGCTAGCAAAACAAGCAGCCCGTTGCCCTCCCCCTGGCGCCGGAACGCCCATTTTTTTTTCCGTGAGCGCCCTCACGCCCCCAGAGAAGAAGTCTCTTTCTCCGATTCCTAGTCGTCCGTCGTCTCGAAGCAACTGCTGAAAAAGTTTCGCCGAGTCGGCCCCCCGATTTCCCTCAGACCGAGATGCCGCCTAGAATAGTCCCCCCCCCTTGAAAAAAGGCCTCTTTATGACTTTTGTAGTCCTAGATGTAGCCTCTTTTTAGCATACATAGAGATCTTTCACATTCCCTATAGACAGACCCATCTCCAGAGACCCACCTGCGGGGACTGTCCAACAACCCGAACTGGACCACGGTTCCTTCCTTTTTTATCCAGCCTCCCCTTCGCCGGCGTCCCCTCTGCGCAGCCCGGTCTCTTCTTCGAAAAGAAGGTGACCCCCTCCCTTTTTGTCCTCCGTTCAGGACCGCAGGAAGAGTCGACAGCCTGATTTTAACCTCCAACCCCCCACCCCTTCCCCCTAGGCGTGCGACGCCCTTGAAAGAGTTTCCTCCTCCCCCCCCCCACCGCCTGAACCCGGCGCGGTCGCCACCCTGCCTTGTTTTTCCCGTTTTGCCTGATACGTTAATGGAAGAGCGAGCGAGTAGCAATATGAGTCGACGACCCCGATTCCAAGGTTAGGGAGAGTCGCCCAACGGCCTCTTCCCAAAACTGCTTTGCCGAGGCTCGCTCCCGTGCCAATTCGCGATCGCCATACTTTTTTTTCCTCCACCTTGTTTTTTCTTCTCTCTGACCAGCTGATCGAAATTGAAAGAGTCTTCTCTCGCAGGTGGTCCCCTCGGAGTGTCTTTCACTCCCTTCCTAGTTTTTCCCCCTTCGATCTCATATCGGGCTCATCAAAATCTCACACTCCTCTCCCCTTCCAGAAGCGTCCTTCCTGGTGGCTAACGGCGCCTTTGGGCCACACGGTGGAGTTAGTCCTTTGAAGAGGCCTGCCCAGCCCGCGGCCGGGGTGTATAAGCGAGGGCTGGAAACGAACGCGGACGGGAGTCGCCGGTGACAACCCCCTTCTGTTATACCCCTTCTCTGTTATTGATCAATAGAAATATTTGCTCTTGATCCTTGCAGGCGTCTTGACCTCTTCCTTCCTTTTTCCTCAGGTGCCCGCCCCCGCCGGGTTTAAATTTTTCCCCTTCAGATTTTTGTCCTTTGTAGCATATATCAGAGTCGAAAGATTCTTTCCAGTACGACGCTCCCCCTGACCAGATTTCCTGTTTCGCTTTTGGGTGCGCTCTCCTTCTACGGTATTCGGGCCCGACTCCTTAACCTGTGATCAGTCACCCCCGGCTGAGGATTGAAGCGTTGGATAATTAGGATCGTACGAAGTCCCGCCCCCTTCTGACTTTTGCTTCCAATGTTGAGATGACCCAGCCCAACATAAGGTTCTCCTTTCGCTGAGGCTGCTGGTGGGTTTCTGTAGATGAGAAAGGGATTGTCCTTTTGTGAACCCCCCCCCTCCTTTCCCCCAGATTGGGCAAAGGCGACTTTGCCTCTCCGAACCTAGGGAGGCTCCCCCCGGTCTAGCAGTCCATGCCGTCTTCGCGAGTGCGGATCTGCGTAAATTTCGGAGGGATCTTCATGTCCGTTGCCTTGGGCTTTGTCAAGCGGCGATCCCTTTCGCGTACGACTTTTTTGAATTATTCGGCTAACTTGTCCTCTGGGTCAGACTTCCCAGGCTCCCTCGGAGAAAGCGCGCTCGTCGTATTTCTTTCTAGTTTTTTTCGCCCCGAAATCCTTTTAGCATACGCATTCAAGATATCGTTCGTCAGGTTGTTCTATTGTGAGGAGTTTTCGCGGAGGCCTTTTCACGGGGGCTGATGCCTGAGACAACCTCGTTAGACGTTTCTCCCCCCCTCCATAGATGTAAATATTCGACCTTTGAGGGCAGACTTCAGTTACCGGAGAATAACCCTACGCCGTCTCTCCTTCCTCCTCCCGAGGGTTTTCCCCCTTATTCAGAGCTTCTCGACTTTTCGCTCTCGCCGCTCCCCCCTACCCCCTTCACTCTCTTGGTTGCCCTCCATTGCCCACGGTCTCCGCTTTATTTCGTAGAAGGGCTCACAAGAAAACTTACGATCTGCCTTTTCTTCCTAGTTCCCCCCTCCTCCCCAGGACCCTCTCCTCTTCCTGGGTCTGGCTCTTCGGCCAATCGGCCCTCCAGAGACCTCTCCCCTCCCACACCGTAAGAGGATGAGGACTTTTTCCCCCCTTCCTTAGTTAATTTAGATCGACGCGAAGTCCTTCCTCCGCCCACTTTCGCTGACCCGTCGAGCCCTTTTTCCCCCCTTCCTCGAGGATTTGCACGTCGCCCCCTCTTCGACTCCCCCTCTTCCCGCAGAGAGGGCGCACCCGCGTTTCCCAATTACCTTTTCTCTCCTAGCAATCGTTCCCCCTCCCTCCTCTCGTCTGAAGGAAATCATTCTCAGGGTGAGGACCTTTTCGACCATTCCTGTTATTGCTAGTCCTCGCATCGCGCCCCCGAGGACCAGCCGGACATCGCCGGAACCTATGGCCCTTCCCCAGACCGACCGCGAAAAAGAAGCGGTAATTAAGCGGACGTAGTCTTCTTAATAGCGCAAGGGTTTCCAACGAGAGATTGTCCGAGCAAAGTTCTTCGGTAAGCCCTTTTTGACTCTCCCCTCTCAAAGCACCTCCCTTTTCCCCCCCCCGCCGTCTGCCCGTACGGAGTAATCTGGTAGTTCTCAACCCCCCTTCCCCTCTTCTTGAGCTTCCCTCCCTTCGGTTCCTAGGAAAAAGTAGCATTCTCTTCTTGAAGTCCCCCCCCGTTGAGACTAAAGATACCTCTATTTCTACTTCCTTTCCGTTGTTGTGGAGCTCTCCCCTTCGGTATTCGTTCTTTACCCTTTTGACGTCTAAGACCTTTCTCCCGTATAAGTGGCAGATGGTAGATGCGCTGTATCCCTTCCTATATGGGTTTTCTTTACTGCACTCCCCCACCTCCGGGCTCCCCTCCTTCCCCCGTGCCCGTATTCTTGAGGGGGTCCGAGTTTATTGCGGAAACTTCGCATAGCGAGCGCTCATCGCTCGGTCCCCTGTCGATATTTCTCCCCTCGACCGACGTCTTCGCTGAAATCGCCTCCGTGAGTTTTGGCGGAGACAGCCCCCCCAGCTCCTCCCTCTAGTGGCGGCAGCTTTTTTTCTCGTACGCTTCCGCGATCCGATGAATATGCCTAGAATGGATTCCCCCCTGCTCTTCACCCTTTCCTTCCCGAAGGGCCTCTTAGGCGCTCGACGTTGTGCGAGTTCTGAGTCTGCCTTGTTGTAGTGATGATGTAGTGTATTCGGGTAGTCCCTCGTTCTGGACCCTTGTCCGTCTCTTTCTCTAATAGGAGACGTCCCCCTGCGAAGCCCGTAGGGGTCAAGGAGATCGCCTTTTGCATCTCCTTTGTTCTCGCCTCCGATGGCGTATACCTATGCCGCTTTCTCCGTCCTTCCACCCTTCTTCTTTATCTTTGGTCTCTTATGGGACCAGCAGAAGCCTTGGAAGACCTTACCTATTCTCCCCTTATCGGCGTCTTTGGTTTGAGCGTGACCCTTTCAGCGCGAGAACTTGGTGTTGCGCCTTCGACCCTCCGCGACCAGTCTCGGATACCTAGGGTCAATTTTCTTCCCAAAACTTCTCCATGTGTACTGGGTTGAGATGCTAGAATCCCCGACATCTGAAAGATTCTCCGCCCGGGGACTCCTCTAGTCTAGAGTTGAGAGGCGACTTGATGGGCGCGCCGCTCCCCTAGATCCGGACAACCGTGAAGTCCATCTTTTCTTCTTCTCACCGGACGACTCTTTTTAACTTTTTCCTTGGCAACGAAGCAGTCCGAAATGACCTCTCCCCCCACCGTCATTTCTCTCTCTTCTGGACGCAGCCTTTTAGTTAACTCCTTCGTCGAGACCACCCTCCTCCTAAGAACTCCGAGCGTCGTGAGTTATACTACTTGGTTTCCGCCTTATTACCGAGCCCCGGACTCCCTAAGCTAGCGCGTCGCCGCCGCGCCCCGACTAGACAGCCGTTACACGCACCTTCAGGCGGAATTTGACTATTCCTGCCTCCCGAGGACTCGACCTCGCCCCTGAGTTGTCCTACAATCGACGCGAGTTCGCCTGATGGGCTCGCGAATAGCCTCAAATATTGTTACTCTTTCCACAATTCTTCCCGGGGTCCCACGCGGCCCTAGAGGGAAAAAATAAGACCATACTTTCGGAGACTCCTCACCCACCTCCTCCCCCGTACTCTTTCCTGACCCTGCGGTGTAAGTAGTTGAGACTACATTGTTTGCCCTCCAAGTTGAGCCCGCGTTGCGGAGACTTTTCCTCCCCTGATCAGCAGGACCCCGTGTCGCAGACCATCCCCTACCTTTTATTAATTTCCCCCTTTTTAGTCGCCCTATCAACCCAGCGTCTGATCTATCTAAGGCTCCCCCCTGCCCCGGGAACCTTTGCACCCCTTTCACCTGATTAGTGACGACTCGTCTAAGTCATCTGCTTTCATCCCTCCCCTCCCCAGCCTACTGTAAAGTTTAGACCAAAAGATCTGCCCCGGACCCTCTCCCCCGCCTATAAACGGAAAGCGCGCACATTTTCCCCTTTTCCCTCTGACATTTCCCCCTTTGGCCAGAAAGTGGTAAGAATAGCAGCTCCTGGAGTGCCCCCTGCTTCTTTCAACCTTACTCTTCTTTCGCCGACTTCCCGTATTTCCATTTTAACCCAGTTCCCTCCCTTCGAAGTCTCCCCCTTCAGCTTCTGCGTCGAATATAATGAAGAGGTTCTTCTCCATTTTCCTATATTTTCTTTCGTCCCTCCTCTCACGTGCTGCGGAGGAGGCTGCCAAAGTCTCCTTCCCACTGCTAGCAGACTCCTCCCCCTTGTTCGAGCTTCCATCTCTCTCTTTACCTTAGTGGTTTTTTTTTTTGTTATTTAGATCAATTACCGAGAGCAGAGCAATTGCAATAGCCCCTTCGATCGGCTCCCTTTTTCCTCTTCGTGGAATCCCGCTCTTCCTTTCTTCTTCTACCATAAGTAGTTTCAATAAAACTCTTACATGCCTCAACCAGACGACTCCCGGAAGGTTCTACCTGGTCGGCCTTTTTCCACGCGGCTTTTCTCTACTCTTTCCTTCTTAGTCACACAGAGGAAGGGGGCTTCCGATTTGGGCACCAAGGGAAGGGCTTCTTTTTTTCATGAGCCACTGTTATGGGCACAATGGGAGTCCGTTCCACATACGCCCATTTATGAGAGATTCCCTTCCCTTCTCTTCTCTTAGAGGTGTTTTTCCTCTTTTTCCAGAGTCCCTTTTACCGTCTTAGATTGGGCTGCATATATTTTCATGAAGATTCCCTTTTTCTTCTTTAGTACCTATTCTTAAGATACGAGTACCTTTCCTCCGCTGAGGGTTTTCCCGGTTTTCTCTATTAGAAGAGTTAGAATTTGCGTGTCGGTGGAAGATTGCTAACTTTTGACATGTCCGGCTTTCGTCTAAGCGTTTCCTACGGCTTTCTTCCTTAGACGCACCCTTCGGTAATTTGGTCCCCAAATTTTTGGTCCTCCCACGAGGACAAAAGCGGGACGATCTCTTTCGGGCGCTTTTGCGTTTATGTCGATATTTTCCCCGGAGGTCTTATTTACTCTGGTAGTTCCCCCGTCTAAATTGTTTTATCAGACCGAGTGAGGCTACTCGCTTCTTCACAGGCCAGGCTATGCTCCGATGTCTTAGAGCTATATTTCTCGTGGGAGATGGATCTTCCAAAAGAATCTGGCTTTAAAGACGGAACCCTTCGTTCTACGTTTTTTTCTCTGTAGGAGATTTCTTCTTTCTCCTAAGGCAGAATCTTTCTTACGAACTCTCTCTACGCTATGTCGGCGATGGGCGCAGCCCTTCCTTATTGACTGCATCCCGAAGATTCATCGTCGTGGTGGGTGAGGGCTTCATTTTTCTAATGAGTGGAGGAAACCGTTTTTAGTCATCTCCCCCGAGTAGACCCTTGCAAGCCCTATCTGATCCTTAGACTTTTTCTGGGAGGAAAGGGAGTTAGACTGTGACACTTATGTAGTCGAGCCTAGCGTTACTCGAGGTTGCTTCCTCGTAGTAAGAGCTTAGTTATTAGAGGCCCTGAAGCGCACCCGTCCGCGCCGGTTGTTCTTCACTTTCCCTTCCTTTCAGACTTCTTTTCCTTATGTAGAATGCGCCATCACCTTTCTTTTCCTTAAGGTTTCTCTTCCCCCCCTTCAAGTTCGTCATCTTTTTTCTTCAGGCTTCTTCAGGTAGACAAATCCGCAACATCTCCCCTCCCTCCTTTTCTTTAATAGTCGGAGCCACGAGTAGCAAATGGAGCTCAAGGGAGTAGAATTGTGAACCGGTGATAGCCTTGGCCACCTAGGAGTCGCGGGGGAATCCTCCTGCTAATCTTTAGACTTCCTGATTCTCCCAGCGACAAGGACCTTGCTCTAGGCTATAGAAATAGAACCTCTCGCTATCTCACGATGGAAATTTTCCCTCTTCCTGGTGAGAGCAGACCAGGAGGGCCTGAGCGTCTAGGAGTCCTATTCCGACTCATGAGTCCGCCTTCACCGCATTCGGACAGTGTCAAAACCGCTCAACTCCTAGTTATTTCCTTTTCATGCTCTCACAGTCGTCGTATAATCTTCTAAAAAAAACCTCCCAAAGGGCCTATCTATTCTTCCGCGAAGCCGATGTTCCGAGCGTTTTAGCCTGTCTCCTGCAAGTACAGTGGCGCTCCAGTAGGCGAAGTACAGTATTTGGTGCGTTTCACACCTCCCTCTTTGTCTCTCGACAGCCGGAAAATACGTAAAATTTCAGACGTCGAATAAAGCACCGCTCCTCATCCAAAGTTCTCTCTTCTCCTCCCCTCCCTTTTTTGTTTTTTATCGATCTATATGGATTTTTTACGTGTCGGAGAATTCTTTTTTACGTGGCCGATAGTTCCCTTCTTCTGCCGCAGATCTTTTACGGGTGACGCCTGCCAACGTTCCGAAGTTCGTCCTCCGGCGACGGTGGTCTGTCCTCCGACCTTGAGGAAAATAGAAGCTAGCTCCGATTTTAGATAGGTTCCCATGCCGAGATTAGAGACTCATACAGTCTAGATGGAACTTCTCCTCCTGTTTTTGGGTCTAAGACTACGCTCTAGGAGATGATTTTCTCTTCCCCGGCAGGACATGATCCGCGCTCGCTGATCATCAGCGAGTTTTAGGCAATGACGCCACACGACTTCGGCAGAATGGCATGCTGTGCCGGCGATAAGCGTGGAGATGTCGACCCTTAATGATACGGTGAATATCCCTCGGCCCTGTAGAAGCACATTAGCCTTCCTTTCTATGTCCGCGAACGAGGTGGAAGGATTAGAGGGTCGAGACTTTCCCTTTTCCCTCGCCCTCTTTCTTCTCTCTAATGGTATAATCTTTATACTCCTACTTTTTCAAACCTGTTTCCTTGATGATGGGTCTTTTTTATGGGCGACGCATGACCCAAGTCCGGGTACCCGCAAACAGATGACGAAGTTCCCCCCCGAAACGACTGGCTGAGCTGACGCACTTCAGCTCAGAGAAGTGTTCGGGCGCCTTCGACTATATTCACAAGCTTCTACAGAGTGGACAGGTCTGTACACCCGGATGCTTAGCGGATTTCTCCGTGGTTTCCCGAGTCTCGAGAAAAGTGATCAATAATTCGGCGAGAGTCTTCTACATGATGGTTCCTCAGAACTTGCCGATTCCCACCGCCCTCCCTTTTCATACTCCCCCCCCATATTTAGCGCCGACTCTTGGGTCGCAGTATCGCAAAACGGTGGCCCCCGGCCGAACCCCGTTGTAAGAAGCCAAGACCAAACCTCGTCCTCTACTCGGCCCGAGGTCGTCTGCATGATTTTTCCTTAGGCTACCCTATTCCGAAGTAGAAGATGCGGCGAGTTCGCACTGAGATAGAAAAGAACCGATAGTGCCCCTCCCCCCGCCCTCCCACTTTTCGCGTCAGACTCGAACGGCAGCTTAACTCCAAGGCAGGTTCCTGGGTAATCCCGTAAGAGGAATCGAAGGTACTCCTACCTACACGGATGCAGCTGCGGTCCCGCCTACCCGCTCGCCCCTCGTAGAGATTAAAAAGGTCCCCGGCCCGAGGACTATGGCTGGGACCCCAAGTTCCGTTGGTTCGAGAGGTTTGAGCCACCCACCGTCCATGATGGACTCCGCTCATTGAGATGCACCGGTGGTTAGTTTGCGCCCCATTGCCGACTGCCTGGGATGCGTGGGAACGAGGCCGCAGCACCCAGCGTCGCAGACGCGACCTGACTGAAAGTTGCTAACGCTGCCTCCGATCCCTCCGACGAGCTTCCGACAGGAATTAAGGATCCCCCCCGAATCTGTGCGCCGGTTTTATTCTGCTTTTTGTCCCTCCCTTTATAAGACGACATGAGATTCGGCCAGCATTCGAGCACAAAGATCTACTACAGTTAACAAGGAGGTGGTCCCCCCCGGCGCTTAACCAAAACCCTTCGCCTTAGGACGTAGGAAGGAGGCCGAATTGTGTCCGATGGCTTCCCTCCCCTCTACGTTTTACCAAGAACGTGAGTCCTCATTGAGACGCCAGGCCGGGTGGGCCCCCCTGTCCCCGGGATAACACTTGCCTGGCGTGCGCCTGCAATCAACCTTAGACTCCCACCGCCTTGAACTTGCACAATGAACGCGGCTGAACTAGCGGAATTGCCGAGTTTTCTTCTGCCCTAGTCTGATAGATTTTAAGCCGATCGTTGAGGGATCGTCGCAAACGGGCGCGGCCCCACCGGTTCTTAGACCCCCGTAGGCTCCTTCCC
>Ga0179593_1380160_pt1 | contig 10598 bp, 17 predicted proteins | sample CZODoug2_1_08_16_FD_185931 | JGI IMG/M metagenome (GOLD analysis project Ga0179593, IMG submission 185931) | Vadose zone soil fungal communities from Angelo Coast Range Reserve, California, USA - CZODoug2_1_08_16fungal (PacBio error correction) | ecosystem: Environmental > Terrestrial > Soil >... | reverse complement strand
TTTATCCGGACTTTCTGATCTCCCCCCGTTCACCAAACGTCTACCCCCATTGAATGCTGTCTCATGTTGCCTATAGTCCCCCCCCTTAACAAGTTTTGGACGTCACCCTGTTCACCCTCCTAAGTTCCCCCTCTCCTCTCATGCTTTTAGCTTGTTGGTATTTCTCTCACGTTAAGTACACGTTTCCGATTTTTCCCAATAAGCCCATTCCCCATTGTCTTTGACTTTTGACGCGCTTGACATGCCAGGGACCCTTTTTCCCCCCCCCTTTTTGCGTTTTCCAGTACGTCGCGCTCCCCCACCTACTTAGCAATTTCTGCCACCCCAGCCCCCCCCCTCTCCCTTCCCTCACACCGTCCACACGGTGTCCCCCCCCCTTTTTCCCTGCACTTTTCCCGCGACATCCCCCTTCTTCTTTCCCCTTCCCCATCGGTGTCGTAAGATTCCCCATTTGGGCCAAAAGTGCGTTCCCCCTTGACGGGTCTTTGCGCTGAATTTCATCCCTCCTCTTCTACTGGTCTACGCAAGTAACCCCTCCCTTGTCTCACCGGCCCAAGCCCTTTTTCCCGCCCACCTTTTTGTTTCCCCTCGGTCCCTCCCACAGCCCCCTCCCCTTTGTCAAGCCGCTGGGGAAAAGAGCCCCCAGTGTTTTCTCTTTTCTCTGCTTTTCACTGTCATACCCTTCTTCTTTGTCGTTCTCCCCCTTTTTGCATTCTACCCCCACCCTTTTCGATGCCGTGTGTTTGGGTTCTAGGGTGGTGTTTTTTTCTTTTCTTCCTACGCATTCCCTTTCCTACCAGTTGCTGGCGTGACGGTTTCACATTGCCCTCCCTGTTTAAGCTTCCGATTTTCCCTTCCCAAGCTTTACGCTAGGCCCTGGTTCGTATCATTTTTTATTTCTTCTCGTTTGTGTAGGCGGTGTTCGAATCTCTTCTTCCCTTTTTTTAGGTAAGCCTCTTTGATCGATGGCGGATTTTCGGTGTTCCCCCCTTGGGTGGACTCTCCTTTACTGTTGTGTTTGGTGACGACGGGTTTATTCTTTTCATCACTGGTTCATGAAATTAGCCCTTAACCCCCTTCTCATCTCTTTGTCTTTTTTCCGGTTCAAAAGAAGATGTCCCTCCGACAAGGTGTCCTTCCCCTTTCTACCAACTTGAGCTAATTCTCGTCTTTCCTTTTCTTTTTGGCGGTGCCCCGCGTCCCCGGCCGTCACCAATTCCTAATTGCGACTCCAAGAAACTTTTCCCCTCCCTCCTGCGTTTGTTTTTTTTTCTCTCGGTAATCTTTTCTTTTTTTAAAAACCGCATTTTAACTTCATGCCATCAGGAATCACCTTTTCTCTTCCCTTTTGGTCCATTCGGCCTATACTTCCAGCCTGCCTCTCCCTTGCCCCCTGTTCAAGTGGAGAGTGAGTAATACAGACAGTAATATTTCCCCCCATCATTGTGTTTATTCCTAGGTCCTGGTGTTTTCCCCCCCAATGCGTTCCTTTTGGCGCTATCCCGTGTTTTCCCTGCGAGCACGATTCACAAGAAGCTGAGGTTCGCACCATTCCACATTCCCTTTTTGCCAGTTGATCTTTGACCTTCCCCCTTTTCCTGAGGACCTTCACCTGGACTTTTCTCTGAGTGCGGGGTCTCGTTAATCACTTACACCCCCCCCCCCCATGTAGATTGACTTTTCTTTGACTCTTCCCGTCCACTTTCCCCTTTTTCTTTTTCCCGCAAATCGGAGCTTTCAAGGCATCCCAGCACAACCTTCCGTCTCTACTCGTTCGATTTTGGCCCTCCATTTTTCTTTGCTGTAACTCGGTACAGAAGCTCTCTTATGGGGCTTCATCAATTATCCCCCCCCCCGTTTTCGGAAGGTACCTGGAGTCTATCAGGCGATCCTCCCCCGTCTCGCGAAAAAATTGGTCCTTGGGTATGGCAAACCTTCCTTTTAAAGTACCCGAGTTTGTCCCGAAAGCCCTTCCTCCTTGGTAGTTTAATAAATACCAACTCCCATGCGCGCCTATAAATGGCTCTTCCTGGCGTTCTAAACTGAGAGTTCCTGGGGGGAGGATTTAGCCCTCTTTACACGCTCAATGGGTTCTTCTATTCCTTCGTACAGGTCATTGAGCATGGCGTTCAAAGGAGACGTTTCGGTTTTTCGTGACCATTTTTTTCCCCCTTTCCCCTTCTCGGGTCGCTTCCTTTCCTGCAGGCCTTTCCCCTTTTGGTTAGCGTTCGCCGCTTTTTTGCGCGGCCTTTTTTCCCCCGTATACCCTTTGAGTTTTTCTTCCTTTTCCTTGCTCTCGAACACCCTTTTTTCTTTTTCTCCTTTCCAGAAGGAGTTGACACCCACGTTGATGGAAGCCGCGTCCTTTCCTTTCCCTGCCTAAGGAGCGGCCATTCTGATTGACCTTTTTTTCTTTTTTTGAGTCTCTCGCCGTTTTTCTTTTTTTTTTCTCGCCCCAGACGATTTCCTTTGTATCTTTCTTGTTCGAACCTTTTGCTCTTGATTTTCAAGGTCATTTCTTATTACCGGCTTATTTTTCTCGCGGCCCCCCCAACGATTTGACTTTCCGACGGTCCCCACCCTCTTCTCGGAAGGGGCGACTCCATACCCCCCCCCAGCTGGTCCCCTCATTAACAAATCTTTATTTCGATTCAGGACCCACATCTCTTCATCTCCTTTTTTTTATATCGAGTGGGTCCTGACCCCGACCCTTCTGATTCTGCTGGTATCCTTTTTTGACCTTTTTCCGGTCCCCTTCTCTTATTTCCGCGATCCCTCTCTCCTTTTCACACGTCCCCTGCTTTTATCCTGGTAAGCGCCTCCTTTTCCGATCAGCCCCGATGAAGAAGGTTGTCCCCATAGTTCTTTTTTTTTTTTTTCACCAACCCACACCATTCAGATCCGCGCTTCTCGATCTTTGCTGCACCAGCCTCCTTCACACCTGATAAGTCACTGTTTCCTCAGCTTGCGCTGCGCGTTCTCCCTCAGTTGCCGCTATATTACTTCTTTTTCAACTCTCCTCCAAAGGCTCGTTATTTCGTTTACTCTTCCCCAATTTTTTGATAACCTTTTTTCCCCACCGCCCTCGAAAGAGAGCGTCCCATCCAAGAGGGTGAAGAAGACCCCCGTTTCCGGAGCGACCCCTCTCATACAGAGCCCTTCAGCCACCCCCCCCTCAACAGACAGCCCGTTCCCCCCTTTCTTCGTTTGGGACCCCGCCCCCCGTTCTCTGCTCTTGGAAAACTCCCTAGATCCCATTTCTCTTGGCCTGGTCCTTGCAGACCTCCCCCTCCCCGCTTTTTGTTTTCGGAATCCTCCGTTTTCCGTTGATCCCTTGGCATTGAAGTTCTTTTTAGTCCTCTTCCTTCCTGGTTCCCTTGAGATGCGTACTTTCGTTCCATCTAGGGAACCTCCCTTTTTCCCCCCTCCTTTTTTTTTAAAATTAGACCAAGCTATGTTGTCGTCGCTAGGTTCGGTCCTCCCTGCCCCTCTACCCCTGCCCTGGGAGGAACAAAGGTTGTCCACCTTCTCCGTGACCCATCCACTTCGCATAGTTCTTGTTAACCTTCTTGCCTCTACCTTTTCACATCAACTCCCCTTTCTTCCCGTGAAGATTTCTGGTTTTCTTTCTGAGAAGTTTTCTTTTTTGGAGAAAACGAATCTGCGTCCCCCTCCCTGACAGGTGCCGAACGAGTATTCGATCAAACCTTGAACTTGAGTCAATCCTTGAATGGCCGGTTGTGGTTTCCCTTCTTTGCTCTTTAGGATTATTTCAATTGTTAAGTGCCCATCCGTTTTTTTCCTTCCGTTTCCGAATTTCCACTGATTGAGTCCCCAAACCCCCCTCCTTACGTGTCTTGTGCTCTCTTCCCTCCCCCCCCTGGACTCGTTCCCCTTCCTTGGTCGTCTTCTCCCACTTCTCCTCCCCCATTAGAAAGGAAGCGTCATTGTTCCCATTTTTTTTTTCGTGTCTGCACCACCAGATAATAGCCTTTCTTCCTCCTTTTTTTAAGACGAAGGCTCCCCATGCCAACGTTTTTTTTCCCCCTCCGCCCCTCTCAACCCCACTTCTTTTAATACTCCGGCTTAGGAAAGTGGCTGATGAGTCCTCTTTTCAGTGGTAACACGTGGCCAACCCTCCCCCCCCCCCCAAATTATGTTCCTAGGTAAGAGTGTCGCTCCCTTGGCTTGAGACCTCCTCCTCCAGAGCCTTTAGTGCCTCTGTACAAGAGGACAATTCCCCCTCTTTGAGTGGCATCTTCTCCCTTGCTTTCCCCCAATTGCTGAACCCCTTCATAAAAAAGTCGCAACACAACTGCCCCCCCCAACAATCCGTGGATGGCCACCACCTTCAGAACCTCCTGATTTTTTCCCCGACCCTTAATGGGCGCCTCACCTTTCGTGCATCCACAGTCCCCTCCACCACCCTGATCGCCCTGTTCCAAAAAACCTTCTCTCTTAGGACCAGGCTGAACTACAATGCTGTGTTATGGAAGCCGAACCATTCCTTCCCCCCCCCCCTGGTAGTGATATTCGTGAACCCGGCTTTCAACGGGTGTTGCGCTCAAGCTTTTCTGGAGAAATAGACCCCCCCCACCTTTTCCACCCCGCCCCCCTTGCCGCTGTGTCTCCTTTCCTCCCTGCACCTTTTTTGTCTTTTTTAAACCCCCTTCGTCCTTTTTTTCCTACGTGTTTCGTTTTTGCCAGCATCCTTTTACCCCGTCCTTCTTAAATCTCGTTCCCTGCAATGAGTATGGCCTTTTCCTCTGCGCTGCTTTTTCTCGGCCACGGTTTGTGCCACTTTGTCCAATGACTTTTGGGACAGTCCTTCCCTCGCACCTCCACCTCCTGTTTCGGTCAACTTTTTTCCCCCCCCCCCATTGATATTTAAAAACGGCCCTGTTGTGTGTCCATATACCTATTAGGCCCCGGTTCCCTTGTCCTGAAGGCCTCCTTTCCCCCGTCGGGGGGTTATGGTCTTTTGACCTTCCCCCCTGTGCCCCTTGTGATTGTCCGCCGTCGAGCTTTTTGTTTCCTCGCATTTGCTCCTTGGCCCCGCTCCTACAAGTCCCCTTTGGTTGAAATGCAACAAGCTGTCCCTGGAAAACACGATCCCAGAGCCTGGCATTTGACCCCTTTTGTCGACTTCGTGTAGAATCCCCCCTCAAACCTCCTAGCTTCGTCGGTGTTCAATGAGTAAATTTTTTCTACCCCCCGGTCCCTTTGTTTTGACATGGTTCCTTTCTGTTGAAATGTACTTTCCAACCGGTTCCATTTTTAGTTCCCCTTGTTTAAGTCACCCCCTTCCCCTTATATTTTTATAATAATAAGTTGTTTTTTTTGAGCTTGATGAGGGCTTGGTCCCTCTTTCCTTCCCAAAACCCCTACTTTTCCAACCCATGACTGTTCTTCCCCTTGCTGCAGCAGTGACCCCTTTCCCCCCCATGCGTGGGACGTTAAAACCCTCGGTTCCAAAATAATGTGCCAACCTCCTAGTATTCATGCTTTTTGGAGCTGCCTCCCTTTTTCCTCTCCGCGACTTCCCCCTTAATCCATTTACTAACCGTTTTTGACCATTTGACCGCCTCGTGGAAAGGATTCCCTTTACCGTTTCGGCTGTACTGCTCCTTTGAGCCTTTGGATGCAAACCCTTCCCAGATCGCTCGGACACTCCAGGTCACCCGAATCCTCCAGTCCGCCCTCCCCAGAAAAAGGTTACCCCCCGCCGACAGATCAGGAAGACCTTTGCCGCCGGTCCTTCCATTCCCCCTATTCCTTTTTTTAAAAATGGCCCCTTTTGTTTCTTTGAAGATAAATTTTTTTGTACATCCGGGCAACAAAGGACGGGTTCTCTTTTTTTTCAATCACTTTTTTTTTCCGGAGTGACTGGTATTTATTGAAGTTTCCCCCCCTCCTTGTGCAGGATAACGGCCGCTTTCTTTCTAGCCCTTACCAGTGTTCAGGCTCCCCCCTCCCGTAGGGTAACTGAATCTGCTTTGTCCCCTCTACCCCACCTCTTTTTTTTTCCAATTAAAACCCTAATGGACCTCCCCGGAGGTTCGTGAAGTCCTGTATGAAGGAACCTCCGCTCTTTGCTTGTCTAATATCCCCATGTCTTTCGTCTCCTAGTCCCTTTGATTCGTTTTCCGCAGGAACTTTTCATGCGTTTCCGCGTTAGGATTTTCCCCATTCCCCCCGCCTAGAAGGTAGGAACGTTAATCCCTCTCTTGGACTTTTTGGGGTGATTTGTTTTTGGAGGCTTTGTTTCTTCTCACATCCAGAAGTTGAATGGCCCGCCCACACGGGGTCCTTCCCCTTTCGTTTCTGATTTTTTGCATTTTGTTTTCCCCCCTTATTTTGTAGAGTGTGTTTTCCTACTGGGTTGTTTTACCCCCTTGACATCCCGTTTGTACCTGACCCCCCCCCCCGCTTTCGTACCGCTCCTTTTTTCCGTTAAAGTTCCCGGCTGTTCTGCGCTCTCCTCAAGACCCCCTCTGGAATTAAATCCTCTTCCCTCTCACAGTTTTGGCTTGCCCTCAGTGTGTATTCAACCCCCCCATTTCCCCCTTTTCGCTATTAAAGTCTCCGCAGGAAGAGCCCTGAGCCTTTTTTTGCTACGGATTCGTTTTCGGCATTTTCAGCCCCTCCTAGTATTTATGAAGGAGGTCCTCCCCGTTCTTGTATAGGGGTTGGTCCAGCCTTTCTTTTCCCCTTCCCTCGTTTTGACGTCTTACGGTTTTTAAAGGTGGAGGAGAACCCACCTTTTTGCTCCTCCGCCCTTTACCGTTTAATTTGTTTCATTTTTCCCTTTGGAATTTTCCCCCAACCCACTCTTCATTCCTGGCGCTACCCCTCCGCGAAAACCCTTATTCACCCTACACGGCCTACGTGAGTTTTTACTTCCCTTAACTCGTCGATGCCACTCCTTTTTTCCTTTGCCCTCAGGCAATTTCCCGGGTCTTTCTCGGTCGGGATTGATAGAATCCCCGTTGGCGGAATTTAAATCTTGTCCCCCTGGTTCACGTCTTTCTTTTTTTCACGCCACCCCCGCCTTCTTGCCCCAACCTATTGCCCCGCCAGATGCCGCCCCTCTGGTTCCGCTTTTGACCGATCAACTTTGCTGTCTTTCCTGTCGAAGTTTCCCCCCCGCTTGAAGGAACTTTGGGAACTCCCTACCACCGTTTGGCCCTCAAATGGCTTTGTAATCGAGGGCCATTAAGTCATGAGCGCCGCACCCTCTTGGTCTTTTGTTGTCGCCCCCAGCCGCGGTGACAGCGTTCCCCGCTTTTGTGAAGCCAGTCCCGCATAGGGGCCTTTTTCTTGCACTAACAAATGATCAGATCAATGCGCGGCCCCCTCGGGCCCCTTATTAACATTAGCGAGCTGGTGAGATTCTTTCCCCCCAAGAAAATGAAAATTGTCACTTGTGGAATGTTTTCCCTGGAGCAGAGGGGCGGGGCGTTAACCTTCAATTTTTTTTTTGTCGTGGCTATTTTGTTTTGGATAATGTATTTTTTCGCTGTCTAGACCCTTTCCCTTTCAGAGTGCTGATGTCAGTTTGCGTGCTTGGCAGCGTGGGTTTTTTTTTCGAGGGCGCGTTGCGGTCTCTCCCCCACCCTTTCTTGATAATGGTTTTTCTCCGGCTTCGCCGCAGTCCCCCCATTTTGAGTCAATTTGCACATCTTAATATGAGCACGTTTTGCTTTTCCCGCCGAGATAATAGCGCTTCCGCTCCTTCCTTCTTCTGATTCTCGGACTTCGTGCTGTTTGAAGTCACTTTCGTGTTCTTTGTTGCTAAGATGGGCGTATTTTTTCCTTTCTGGTCTCTAGAGCGACCCGTTCTCGTTGGAAGGTGATTTCTTTCCTCTCCCTTTTCTTCCGTTCCAGAGAAGATGCTTCCCCCCCCTTCCCCACGCGCCGCCGGACTGGCCATTAACCCCAAGGTTTCATTCCCCCCATCTTTTTCCTCTTCCTTTGAAACTATCTATTTTGACTCTCCTCTTTTTTTTTTGTGGGTCTTCACTCCTCACTTTCGGGTCATGTCAGGATGTTTACGCCTTTCTTCCCTTCTTTTCCGGTTTTGTGTTTTACGGTGTTGGTCTCTTTCGATCGAAGCCATACCACCTTTCCCCTTGATTCTTTCAATGCGAGGCGCGTTTCTCTCTCAGCCTCTTCTAAGAATGTGTGCCCCTCTTGGGCGCGAAACCGATCCTTTCTTTTTCCTTTCCTTTTCGGGCCAGCCGGCAAAAGAGTATCCTCCCTTGCCCCCTTTGGCGCGTCAGTCTTTCCCCAAATTTTTTCATCGCTCATATTTCCCTTTCTTTCCCAATATCCCCTCCCCCCCTGTGCGTTCTTCCGGCCCCCGATCAGGTCACCTGGTTCATTCTTCCCCCCCCCCCGTTCTCACATGCTTTACAGAGCCTCGCCCATCGTCCCGCGACTTCGCCACGCTTAACTGCCGCTACCGCCTCTCCTCCAAGAGCCTCTTCTTCCCCCACCCCCCCCCAGTATCAAAGACAGGCGCCAAAGGCCCGTTCGGGACGCCCTTTTCGACTGCTCTGACACGACATCTCGGACCGTTAAACCCCTTTAGCTTTTTTGTTTTTTTTGAAACCCCCGCCTTGTTCCTCGCGCCTGTTCTTAAATGATCCCTTCTCTGCCTCGTTGATTGCTCTGCCATTGAGGAGTGTGTGAATTTTTTTTCCCTCCGGCCCTGGTCTATTCGTTCTTCTCTATTTTCTTGATTGCTTTTACCTAACAAGCTATGTTTTCGGAGTTCGGATTTTTTTTTACTTCCCTCCCTCCAGGTACACCCCCTCCCATTGGCGGCCAAATTGACCCCCATTTTTTCCCTTTTTTCCCTCCCGTGCCTTTTCCCAGTAGACACTCAGTTACCCCTGCTTCCTCACCCTGGCGTTCCACTCCGTATCCGCCTTTTCCAGTTGTTTACCTTCTTTTTATTTGTTGCGTTCCAGAATGGACCCTTCTTCTTCACAACACCCTAACGGTTCTTCAAACAACTTGCCCCCGCCCACAATTCCCGGGTCATGGACGGCGGATTGTTTCAATTCCTTTTTTCAAGGGCGAGATTTCCTTTTCCCCGTCCGAAGTGTTACTTTTTTTTTTGCTCTCAGTCACCTTCTTTATCTCGCACCCCCATATCTTATAAATTTTTGTTTCCCGACGATGCCAACTGCCCCTTCCCATTTTGTACTCAATTTCACTCCGGGTTTTCTTCCCCCCCCCCTCCCATTTCCGTCTTGCCTCCAGCCTCTGCGGTTCGGGCGTCACCCCCCCCGTTAAAATCGCCCTTTTCTTTCATCCTTCTTCTTCCCCTCCTTAATGAGGCCAACGTGCTTTAATCTCTTTTGATTTCCCCCCCCACCCAGTCTCAGCCTTCTTATGATGTTTCTCCTCTGGCCGGACCCTCCTGTTGACCATCCCAAACGGCTTATCGGGCAGCGTTTCTTTATGTTGAGCCTCGAGGCCGCCGCCTTTTTTGTGACTTCTCTGGCGGACACTCACCGCTCTTCCGCTTCAGCGCGTTGGTACCAAACGGTCCCCCTTGCTTCCTTGAATAAAATCGTCCCCCCCCCCTCCCCGAACCCCTCAAGGCCTATGTTGACCATTGCTCTCTTACCCTCTCCTTCCTTGGGCGCACTTTTTTTCGCTTCTCCCCCCCGCCCCCCCCACTTACACCACTTGCCCCTGATGTTCGTCCCAGTCCCCTCACACGAGTGACCAGGTTTCCTTTTCACCGCCCGGCACAGCGACCTTTTCTGAGTGACAGCACCTCCCATCCCCCCGGATCTGCTGGAGAGAAATCTTCCGAAGTATGTCCCCCCCACCTCTCAGCGACTCCTTGCGTGTTTTTGGTCCTTTTCCCTTTCCTCCCTGACACCCGGCCTTGCGTTGTCCAGTGAAAGCATTTCCTTTCCCCGTTGGAAACCGTTTTTTTTTTTTAGTTTGTTTCCATAGCTCTCACGTTCTCCCCCTTAGCCCCCAGCGCGCCCCGTGCACTGGTACAAATGGCGATTACCTCCGGGCTTTGCATTTGTTCGCCGGAAAAGTTATGGTTTTTTTTCACCCTGCCGCCAAGTTCCCCGTCTCGTTTTTTTTTTACCAGCGACACCCTCGAACAGTTTTGCCCCGGGATGACCTTTTTATTGATCTTCCGTCCCGGCCTTGTCTTTTTTCTCATAAGTGCATTACCGGCCGGCGTCCTTCTCCGCCCATGTCCGGCACGGGTTCGTTCTGTTCCCTGTTTGTTCTTTCTCTTTATTTTTGACGTCGGTGCCCTTTCTGGTCCAGCTTTTCCTCTTTCTTTTGGGTTTAGACCCCCCCCCGTCGCATAAGACACTGGAAAGCCCGCCTCCACCGTTAACGGAGCATTTCCCCCTTTCGTCCACCTTTTTTCCCCCCACTTTATGAAAGGTTCGGTCATTTTTTCACTTCTTCGTATTGTTCCTCACCCCACCAGCATGAGCGGCGGAGTTGCTTCCCCTTACTTGGTTTAGAAAGGTTGTCCAGGCATTGTTTTGCTTATCGCTACCTGTGAGTCATCCCCTTTAATGGGGATTTCGACCTACACCCTCAGA
>Ga0179593_1352727_pt1 | contig 10598 bp, 13 predicted proteins | sample CZODoug2_1_08_16_FD_185931 | JGI IMG/M metagenome (GOLD analysis project Ga0179593, IMG submission 185931) | Vadose zone soil fungal communities from Angelo Coast Range Reserve, California, USA - CZODoug2_1_08_16fungal (PacBio error correction) | ecosystem: Environmental > Terrestrial > Soil >... | reverse complement strand
AAGGAAAGGGCCCAGCGTGGCAATAATTTCCAGCCCCCCCCACCCAGGCTTGAGGAGCTTCTCATTTTGCAGTCAGTGAATTTCGTCTTGGATGGGCGTGCAACTTTTTGGAGTGCCACCCCTTGCCTCCCTCTAGATTCTGTCACCCCCCAAGGAGGGTACTAAAGGCACCAACGGTTCAATGGTTGCCTATTCTTTTCCCAAGGCCAGACTTGACGCGGCAGGTGTCATTGCTCAAAGAGCTGGTAGTTGAGTTTCACCGCCTTTCCCCCGCCATCCCCCAGACCGTCTTTCGCGCTTCCCTTTCATTTTTTTCGAAGGAAGGGTTAGGATTTTACCGAGTCCCTGTGTATTGGGTCCGCCCCCCTTCTTTTTCTCTCGGATGCCATTGCAAGGTGATCCGGTTCCACCGTGAATGTTCCCTCGGCACTAACCCTGTGTTTCAACCTCCAAGGCCGTGGCTTTTTTTGCTCCGAATTGGGATTATACGGGTTGAAAAGCGATTCTGTCCGGGTGCCTTGCCCCCCCCTTCCCTTTTTTCCCAGTATTGCGTTTGCCTTTCTGCTTCCCCCTCTTTTTGTGCTGTGCCCCCCTTATGGAATGAAATTGGGTACCGCGGATGTCCCCATGTCGTCATTCATTTATTTTCCCATTCTAAACAAGTTTCCTGAACAATTTTCGCCATTTTTTCTCTCCTCGGGATTCCCGATTAAGCCTACCCCCTCTTCTTCTTTTTCGGGGAGGTTGGGAAACAACCCTTCCTGGCCACCACCCGCCGCGTGCCTGCCCATACTTCTTTTTCGCAGAATGACCCCAGGGACCAATTAGAAGGGAAGATTATCCAACATTTTTTCTCGAAGAGGTCGCAGTATCTAGTCTGTACGGGGACTTTCCTTGCGCCACGCCTGCGAGTTAGCCTCCAGTCTAGTCTTTTTACATTTTGCTTGTGTGCGCTAGTTAGTGGGACGCTACCGCTGTCCGTTTTGAGTCTTCCTTCGAGGTTTCCTGAACCGTGATTTTTCTTTTTCCTTTTCTTTTTTTCTTGTTCTTCTGTCCCCTTCCCTCCGGCAGTAAGATTAGTAGACTTAGTCCGGCACCCCCAGCAATTCTTGCGGGCCGGACGCCCCCTCGCCTTTTTCTATGGTCCTACCCCTTCCCCCTTTTTTCCAACCGGCGGCCAAGGAGGTGTCGGTGGTGAAACTGTGAAACCGTTCCTCTTTTCGCTTGCTTTTGGCTCGCTTGCCTGTTTTTTCCCGGCCACCGCGTCCGGTTCTTTTTTTCCCCGTTTTTTTCCTCGCTCGTTCCTTTTCTTTGGCGCATGTCTGGAGTGTTCGCTCTTATGTGGTTTTTTTTTTTTTTTGTGTTTTTTTTGGCGCCTCTGGGCTCGCCTTCCTCCGTTTCCCCTGGAAGCTTTCCCCCTCTCTTCCTTTCCCATTGGGCTTTCCGTGCGGAAGTATATATTTCCTTTCCCTTAACGTTAAGGCTCTCCCCCCACCCTCTGTTTGATCGTTTGCAAAGTAGGCTTCCCCTCCGACTTTTATGGCTCGTGGACCCTCCCAAGGGGCATCGAGTTGTTCCTTAGGCGCTGGTCTGTGAGGCGGTTCTTTGCAGGAGTCTGCTCAAGGTGTTTTCCGATCTTTTTCCCCCCCTCCTTTGGTTTTGTTTTTTTCGGATGACGGATTGTTTCTTGTCTCATCCTTCTTACCTCACGCTCATTCGGTCTCTTTCCCCCTTCCCCGAGGCCCATTTTTCTTTTTCTTTTCCAACGAGCCCTCCGTGGGATTCCGCACCTTTTTTTCACCTAATGCGAAGGGTTGGAGCAGGTTAGCGTTAAGGCGGTCACTATTGCAGCGGCGCGGCTCCCCGTGTTTTTAATTTTGACCATTCCGTACTTCTCGAACCCCTTTCTTACGGTAGAGGTAAAGACTGCGAGCGAAACATCCCAGCGCCCGAAATTTGAGGTTTCCTCCGGGGCCCCAAGCCTGCCGGTCGCCGGGCCGGTCCACTTCTCATCTCCCCATCGGTGTTTTTCCCCCCCCCACCAGTCCCGTTCAACAGATAAACGTGCGCCGTCCTGTTTCCACCTTCTACCCTAGCCTTGCGTCTCGTCATTACCCTTTTTTTTCCTGTATAACTCTTTGCCTTTACCGGCCCAAATTCAGAAGTCCTGATGAAGAAATCCACACGTACTTCCGAGCTCCCCACCCCCACTCCCCTGGAGTTCGTTCCTTTATGATAGCCCTCCATCCCGTTCGTTCGATCCCCCCACCCCCTCGTTCTGCTTGGGCAATGACTTCGGGCTCGGGAGGCCAACAAGTCCCGGCAGCTTTTACTATCGGCCTGCCGGCGGCGGGGGACTTGGTGACCCCCTTTACTTCCGCTCAAGTGGCTGCGGGGACTTTTCGCACGCATTCCTGCTGGGTTGCTGCCCCGGGGGGATGGTTCCCAGCAGTTTTCACCGCGCTCGATCGATTTCGTTTTTTCTCGCCTACCTCCCGTAGGTGATCCCTTTCCCATTTGGTGCGAGGCGCATGGATAGCATGATGGACCCATCCGTATTACCGGGCCCCCGTGTACTACCTTTTGGCAATTTTCCTTTTTTTTCCCGCCCGGTATGGCCCCCGTCCCTCCATCACTTCGGGTTCTTTGGTCCCACCCTTTATTTCCACTTTTTGCCTTTCCACCTACTCGCTGTTACTTTCCTCAGATGAGTGGCCTCCCCCCAGGTTTTAAACCTGCTTTCTTTGCAGATTGAACCGTTCTTGACCTATTTCCTCCTTCATCGTTCTTTTTGATCGACACGTTTTTGTCTTTTTCCCCTTTGTTTCCGCCCCATCCCCCCATAGACTCTTTTTGAAGAGATAAGTACTGTAGTCCCAGCTTTCGCAGAGTCCCTTTTGTGCATTGGGTGTGATTCGGTTTTCTTCGTTTTCTGGCTTGTTCCCCCTCTAAGCACTTTCAATTTGATTTTTTGAAAATAAGGAGTCATCGCCTTAGGAAGATGTCCTTTGACCGTGATCGACCCAAACCACCCATGTGACCTTTGTCCCGGTTTTTTTTCGGGCCGCTGTCGGGTATGAGTTTTGCGCGGACGTCCAGACACATTCCCTGAGTGTGCCCACCCTTTTTTCCCCTTCTTCCTGTTCTGATTCGGGGTCGTGATTTAAGTTTTCTTTCCGCCCACTGCATTGTCAGAGCGCCAGTTTCCTTATTTCTCCTCTTTTTCCTCCATACATCATGTTGTTGTTTTATTCCTATACTTCCCTTCCCCCCGGACAGAGGAAAGCGATTACATGGGTTGGAGCGCCTTCCCTTTCTGCACGGGATCTTCCGGCTTGGATGTTTCCCTTTTAAAAATTTTGGGCACCAGCCTGCCTCCCATTACTGAATCTGCCATCAACGCCCTGTCCTTCCTGGCCCCCCCCTTGGAAAAAACCTGGTTTTCCAAGGTCTTTTGTCGACTCACAGGGGACATTGCCTGAACAGCCTGATCAGTTTATGAGCCCAGCTCCCCCCCTGTCCTCTTTTTCTTTTATGGTTGAAAGACAAGGTATGCCCGCCATTCCAATTGCACTGCTTCGATTGCTTTTGGGCACCCATGATCCTCCAGTCCGATTCGTCATTCTTTCTTTCCCCGAGAACCGATTTTTTTTCACTCCCCCTTGTAGTTTTGCTTCGTATTTCCCCTTGCTCTTTCCCCCTTGTGACAATTATGTCGAATGTTCGAAAAAACCCCCGCCGCCCTGTCTTCCCCGTGGCCGGCTCTTCTGGTCTTTCCTGCCCTTTTTTCCTATTCCTTGTTTCGTTGCTTTGTTCCCAACAATCTTTCTTTTGCACAAGAGCGGAACGCCTTTGATTTTGGCCGTGGCCATCCCGGGGGCTGTTCCCCCCCCCCGTTACCTTTGGCCTTTGATGACTTTACAATTGCGTCGCCCGTTTTTCCTTGTCCCAAGAGGGCGGTAAAAGCCTCTTTCTACCCCAATTTTTCGTCGTGTTCTCCTCGGAGTATTCTTAAGGAATCTACCGACCAATCCTAGTCTCGTTCTTTTGTGAAAGGTCCCCCTTTCTGGTGCCAATTCGCCGTTTTTCTGGCCCTCCCCCCTTTCCTGAGTGCTTGGAACTTGTACTTTGTCCCGCCTTTTCCTTTGTCGGGTTCTAAAACTGTCCCCCTTTTTTCTCAACTTAGACGATAGTTCTTCAAGGGACTTTTCTGCCCCCCCCCCCCGAGCGCCCCGCTTTCTCTCAGAGAGTGTTTTTTTCTCGTTTCCATCTGTGGTATTAATAAGGACGCTCCCGAGTCCCTTTGTCTCTTTCTTCTGCCTTGTTTGAAACGTGATTTGTTTTTCCCATTTCGCCGGTTCTTCCGTTAGGCATTGGTCAATGTTTGGCCGGGGTTTTACTCTTTTTCAAGTTTACCTTAGGCGGTAAACTTATATTTCGACTCCTCTCTGTGTCCCATCTAATGGTCGCCCTTTCAATTTTTGACCAGGCCGCCCGCGGTGGAGAGTTGACGGGAACGTTTCCCCCCGCTGATTGCAGGCTTTCCTGATCGCTTCCTCATTGCCCCGGGCCCACCCCTTGCGTCCGGCGTCTTTGGCCCTTGTCTCCTCTTCCGTTAGGTTTGGGCCTTGGAGGATTTGGAGGGGGTTTTCGGGCTGGTTCTTTCACATCTATTTTCCTCCTTTTTTTCTTTTTTTTTTGGAGTCCTTAGAAGATTCCCCGTTTCCTTCCCATTCCGCCGTGAGTTGGGCGCAGCTCCTCATTCCCTCCCCCTTTTTTTCCTTTCCCTTCCCCTTCTGGTCTCAACCCAAAGTATTTGAGGGCAAATAGTCTGCCTCGATGCGATCAAATGACTGGCTTCGGTGTCCCATCCTCGACGTCCTCCTTTTTCCCCTCTTGGAATGGTTTTTCCTGATTTTCTGGTGCCCCCCAAAGAGAGCTCCCCCCCCCTTTTTGCTTTTTCGGTTGGATCTCTCTCCTTTTTATCATTCCCGGTTTGTTTTTTTTTTCTTTAGTATTTGATCTTCTTCTCTTGAGTCTTCCGGGCCAACGATCCATGCGGCTTCGGTCACCCCCCCCCCCGCCCTCATTGTTCTCCTTTTCCCCCCCTCTGCCACGTTCCTTTTTACCTCCAGCTCGCCGTTTTGCTCATTTGGTTTTTTAGACGGGACTTCCTTTTTCCTCTTGCTGTCTTTCGTAGGCTGATGCTCACTTCCGTTTGACTCTAACGGAATACTTCTCCCCCAACCTCTCTTACCCGAGTGCTCCCCCGTTCCCCCCGCTCGAAAAAACCTCTTCCCCCTCCGCCCTCTTTCCTCCTTTTCCCAAAAGGCCCTCCCAGTATGGCGGTTTGGTGGCCCACTTCGAAGCGATCCTGCTCCCTGCCCATCCAGCGTTGGTGCCCGTTTCGTTCCCCTTTGGCTTGCCGTTCCCCCCCTTTTTCCCCATTTGTTTTCTCCCCCGATCAAGGTATGCGTTCTTTTTCTCCCCAAACTACGTTGGTTGCCTTGTATAATCTTTACTCCTCTTCCTACCACCCATTTCCCCCCTTCCCCACTCCCTCCAGGCGCTGCCTGAAATCCCCGTTTTTCCAACCCGAGAGCCACCGTACTTTGTTGCTCCCTTCTGCCTCTTATTGTTACGTCGCCAAACAACTAGCCTGGTCTTTCTCCTTTCTGCTCGTTGGGCTGCGACCCTTTTACTCCTCTCCCCCTCTTCCCCCCTTCCCTTGAACTTGAGAAGGCTTCCGTTTTTACAAACCACTCGGCCCCCCGGTAGGCAAGTTTGGGACCCCGTGGCTCGAACGTCCGAAAAACCTTTTCTGGTGGCGGTCCTTTTGTATGTTTTGTTGTCCCAGAGTTTTTTCAATGGCTTTTGGCGCGCTTCTTTCGGCTTCTCGACTGCTTCTTACACCTTTCCGCCAAACCGGTTGGCAGGATGCCCTTTTAGGACATGGTATTGAACAGGCATTCCTTGTTCCCCCGCTTTCCTTCATTCCTGCAAGTTTCCGGGCCCGCTGGGTTACTTTCCCTTTCCCGCCTCCGGCGTCCGCAATTCTTTTGGAACAATCGTTCATTTTCGTCAATGCCGACCCAGTCATCGCCCTTTTTTTCCCTTTAGCATTTCATCTCCCCTTTTCCCCTCCCCTCTTCTGACCTCCAATGCGCAGATTTGAGTCCATGATTGACAAGACGTTTTACACCGCTTTTACTTTGGCATCTTGGATTCTAAAAGGGGTCGTTCCTTCCTGGTTTTCGTTAAATACTTTGGACCGATAGACCAACTCTTCCGTTTTTTTATGTCTGAATCCCATCCCATTTGTTTCTTTGGTTCTTTTTCTTGAGGGTTAGTGGTGAACAACCGAACCCCCCCTCAGCTTTTGCACCCGGTGATTTTTTTCATCTTCCAGGAAGATTCCTCTCCAGTGCACTCAACCCCCAACTGTTTTGCCCCCGGTTCCAGGGGGAGGCATCCGTATCAGATTTTTTTGTCTTTTGAGGCTTTCCCGTCCAATTTTTACCTATCACTTCCTGCCCCGAAGATTACTTTTTTCTGAATTGGACGTGCCCGGCTTTTCGTCCTTTCCTTTGCCTGTCCTTTTCCCTTTGGGAGATACTATTTAATTATACTTTTCTTTTGTTGTTTTTTTGACGAGTCTCCTCACGGCCCCCCCAGCGTCATTCGCTCTTCCCCTTTAGGTGTCCCCGCCCCATCATGCCCACCCCTCAATTTTCTTGGAGATTGCCCTCAAGGTTTTGACGTTACCATTGTGTCCCCGCTTCCCCCTCATATCTTTTTCCCCTTTTACGCGTCAAAAGTGCCAACTGGTTCCAGTTTTTTTTTCCTTCCTTTTCAAAGACATCCTGCCCCTCCCCGGCCTTTGCCTTCCTTTTTTTATCCCCCCTCGCCAAGGAGAGTCCCGTGTCACACTGACAGCGGCCATCCCCCATGGCCCCCCTGCCCTCTATGCTGCCTTACATGCGGGCGCTTCGATTCTTCTTCGTTTCAGTTTATTTCTACCCTCTAGACAGGACTTTGAAAGGCAAAGTCCGATTTTATTCGATTTTTCCGCCCCCTGTAGCCATATCTTTCCCTTCGGGTCCTCCCCTTCGCTCCCTTTTTCGACGACACTGATGATGTCTTCTCCATTTTGCCGATTCTGTCTCCGGTAATCCCCCCCCCCGCCTTGTCGTCAGGCCTTCGCCCACCGTCCGGATCTTGCCCAGGATGGCGTCTTCCCTGATTGTGACCGTGGCCCCCCCTTTGGTTTTCGTTCGTCGTCCACAACTGTGCATGGATGATTCTCCCGCCGGGCCGTTCCTTTCCTGCATGTTTCCATACCCCTGTCCCCCCCGTGTAGGGGTTAACCAAATGAGCTTTTTTGACATTTCCCATCCCTTCTGGCCTGTACGACTCTTTCCCAGAAAACAGAATTCTTTGTAGTTTGCATTCACCCACCAATGCTGTGAAACCTCCAAACCCTCCTCTCTCCAGGCATTCCCACTGTCCTCTAATTCCCCATCCTTTCCCATTGCTCCTTGGAAGACTTTTTAAATTTCCATCGACCGACTCGCCCCTCTTCTTTTTAAAGTTTTGCTGTACCTGGTTTTTCGCCCTCTTGACCAGTCCCTTGCCCCAGCCCGCCCTCCTTTATCGTCATACGGATGGGTCCTTTTCTCTTTATCATACTTGTTACCCCGTTTCAGAGTACTGTTGTTTCTCTTCGTTGACCCCTTGATTTTCCAGCCACCCCCCACGCCGGATCTATTTTTTGGGCCCTGGGGCCGGGTTGGACTTCTTCGTAGCCTTCTCTCCCGGGAACCCCCCCCTGACAAAGCTTCTTGAGGGGAAATCAGCTCCCTCATTCTTGGTAGGTTTGTCACATTGGGGATGCCCCGGCCTCCTTTTCTTTTGCGTTGAAAACCCGGGGCCCGAAATTTGGTTTGGGCCGCTGATGATGGGCCTCCCTTGTTTTGCCGGGCTTCGGCTCCTTTTGGTTCCCGTCCCCCCCCCTTCCTTCCCCGGGGGTTTGGGCACCGTTCGCGAGGTAGGTTTTGGAGGCTGGGAGTTCGTTTTTTTTTTTTCCTCGCGCGTGATTTTGGGCGCCCCCGGTGCTTTCCTTCGTGTTTCCCTCTCCTTCCTCGATCCCTTTCTTTTTTCTATCCCTTTTAGTTTCGAATTTTTCCAGTTCGCAGGGTGCTATCCTTTCCCAGCCGTTTTCCCTTCCCCCCGGTTTCCACCCCCGATTTGAGGCAAAGGCTCTGCTTTTTCCCCCCCTTTGGACGTTTCCCTTCTCTTTGTACCCAAATTTTTCCTCTCCCCGTAAAATTTTTTGTCCTCGCTGCACCCGAGCGTCCATGGAAAGCGTTTTCAAGATGCTCCGTTTCCTTTTTTTTCCGATCTCTCTTTTTCCCCCCGTTGTTTTGTTTTTCTCTAGATCTTCAAGCCCCTTTGTGAGTCTTTCTTTTTTCCCCGTGAAACCCCCTGTCCCCCTTGCGCTTGGTGCCAGCGGAGGGGCCATTTTTGAGTTTGAAGGGTTCCAACTAGCCAAGTCCTTTTCCCCCTCGAGTCTTTTGTTGATCTCCTTGTTGTGGAGTCCTTCTTCGTCATCTTTTCCCCCCTCTGTACCCGAGCATTTTCGGCAACCAATCCTCTTGTAGCTACCCGGTTGGAATTAGTACTTCTCGAAACCTCCCCGAGTCCGGCCGACTGTGCGCCCTCCCCTGGGCCGCGCGAACCCTTCTTACCCCACACCCTTCCCCGCGGTTTTGTCCTCGTGGTAAGCGAAGTTTTTTTGAACGCGGTTCCCCCAGTGGCCCCACTGTTGAAGCCGAGGCTCTCCCAAAGCTGCCCCCCCTTTTCCCCGAGTTGCTCTTTCCCGCTCCTGTGCCCCCCCCCTCCTTTCCCCCTGTTTTGGAAACATGGTCCAGAGACTTCTTATTCTTATCCAATACTTCCTTGTTTTGTTGGCTATCTCTATAATCTTCGGCCCGGCCCTTTCCACTCGACCTGACTCGGGCGCCGACATTTTTCTTTTCAACCTTTTTCCTTTCGTCCTGCTCAAACCCTTCTTTGCGTTTCCCCTTATTGTATAGCCCGTGACCCTTGCTTCTTCAGAGAACAACTTTCTGCTGTTCTCTTACTTCGCTTCGTTGTGCGAAAAAAGTCCCTTACAAGTTATATCGGGCGTACTCGCGGTTTTGACTTTGGACCCCACCTTTTCCTCTGGAGCAGTCCCCGGACCCTTGCTGGGCTTTGCCTTTTTAGTCCCCTTCGGGGAACCTGGACCCTCCCCGGCAAAGCGGCCTTCTTTGGTTGGGGTCCCCCCCATCAGTTTTTTTCACTGTCCCTTTCTTCGCTTTTCTGCTCGGTGCTTCTTCCCGATGACTGGAAATCTTTTGACCCCTGGTCTTGAGTCGATTTTCTTTCCCCTTTTATTTTTCACCCGCCAGGCCCACGCCCCGCATGTTTCCCTCATCCTGCCCTTTTTCCCCGACGGCCCCGGGATTGCCCCGGCGCCTCAGGCGTCCGTCCCAATTTTTCGTTGGACACAGACGTACTTGCCGTAGAACTCCCAAGTCCTTTTCTCTCCTTTTTGTGTTGTCAGTGCCAGTGCCCTCCCCCCCCCCCCCTGTCCAAAGCAAAGCGGCTTTTTCGAAACCCTTCGCCCTTATTTAGTCCCGTCTAGTTCCCTGATCTTTTTCCTTAACTATTTAGCCACTTTGCGGCGTTCATCAGTTTTTCCCATCCTATTCTCTGTAGCCTTTGCTATTAGGGAGGCATTCAGGCCATTTCATGGTGATGGATTTTGGGTGCCAGTTTTGCAATACCCCAGCATCTTGCCTTGCCATCCCATATTCCCCCTCCCGACGCACACGGCCCTTGCTGATCTTTGGACTTCCTCGACCAACCACTGGCCAGGTTTGCCCCCCTTTGCTACCGACGCGGTTATTGGACCTATTCTGAGTTAGGCCTGGGGTCGCGCCCACTTTCACCCTTCTTCCTTTTTCTTCCCCTCCCGATGTGCTTGAGGGCAGCCGAAGTGATATCCATTCTTTGTGAAGATTTGTGAAGGAAGACTCCCTTCTTTTTTCTCCCTCCTTCTTTTTTTTTTTTTTGTTTTTCAGTATCTGGATTACGTGAAAAGGCCACACTTTGCAATCCTTTCTATACATCTTTGTTGGGCCCCCGCTCCATTCCGCCAAGTACCCAGTGAACGGTGGACGGTCTTGTCTCAGGTTGAAAACATTGGCGTTTCCCCCCCCCTCCCACCCCCACTTCCTTCCTTTCCTACTACCCCGGAGGATTTTTCCGCCCCACTTTAAGGTTAGTTCCATTTTTTTTGTTTCCTTGATTAAATTCAAAGGACAACTCTTCTGATTCCTTAATCGCAACAGCTCCCCAACGGAAAACGGAGTTTCCGATTTTTTCCAAGACTTAAGTTAACACCCCCATGACATTTTTGCGGATCTCTACCTTGACTTCTCTTCGGGTTATAGTACCCCATTTCTTTTTCCCCTAGAACAGGTCGAACCTCCCCCCCCCTTTTCTCTTTTTCCATCATGATGTTTGAAGACAGGTATATTTTAAAAGATCTG
>Ga0179593_1311451_pt1 | contig 10598 bp, 11 predicted proteins | sample CZODoug2_1_08_16_FD_185931 | JGI IMG/M metagenome (GOLD analysis project Ga0179593, IMG submission 185931) | Vadose zone soil fungal communities from Angelo Coast Range Reserve, California, USA - CZODoug2_1_08_16fungal (PacBio error correction) | ecosystem: Environmental > Terrestrial > Soil >... | reverse complement strand
TGGTCGTTGGTGCTGGTTTTGCCCTGGGGTCTAATCCTTCCTACTGTCATGGATTTTTAAGGCGTTCCGCTGTCTCAATCCCTCTTCGAAGTCCATAGGCCAAAAACGAGCCAAAGATCCTCCAGGCGTTCCCCTTGCTTGCGAAGTACCTTTTTTTCCGACCCGATACTGGCGTTCCGACCTCTTTCAGGAGAAGTCGCCCCACGATGCGCTCCGCATGTCGCTGGCGCTGCTGGCGCTAGACGCTCCCCTTCTTTCGCTTGCAGTCGCAGCCCGTTTCGCCAGAATGTATCTTTTTTTTTTTTTTTTTTTTCTGCCTAGTTGCCCCCCATCACGTTGCTTGAAAAAGCGCGCCACGATTCCTTCCTCCTTTTCTTGCTCAGGCACCATCTTGCAGAGGACTGCTTCTCCTTCGGCGGAAGCCCCCCCCTTTCTTCTTGGTTGTTCGGTTTTTGCTTTCCCGTCTACTTGTCATGCCAACCTTTCCCGCCGAATGTGCGTGAAAGGTTCCTGTATGGGGAACTCAGTGTGTGCCATGCCACGCCCCGGCGGGTCGCTGCGAACATCATGGTTTTTTTGCCGCCCAAAAAACTACTTGATACCTTGGTGTGACACCTACCAGGTTAGATTGACTACAACCACTCTGGCTCTTTCCCCCTGCCTAGAAGTGCTATTTTCCACTACGAAATTTGATTTTTTGATCAGTTTCCGTCTCCCTTGCTTTAGGCTTTCCCAAGTTTCTCGGCTGGGGTGATTACTCTTATTTCCCATTGTCCGTGCCTGTTGATCTCTTTTTCCTTCGTTTGCCGACCCTCCCGAAAGCCCATGCAACGTCTCCCCTTTGCCTCCGACTTCGCGCCTGAGGGGTGTCAATTGGCTGCAGACCCCAAACGCAGAGGCCCCTTCTGATTCCTTGCGCCCTTCGTCCCCTCCGCCCTGTCTTTGCTGCTCATCGATGCTCCTTACCCAGAGGAAAGCCACCTGGTTTTTGTGTGATGAGGTTTCAATCATCCCTCTTTTATCCAATCGCCGGGGCCAGCCCGAGTCGATGTTTTTTTTTTTCGCTCATCTATTTCGTCCATTCAATGTGACTCAGGAAGGCTCCCGGGGGAACCCTCGCTCGTATACGCTTCCCCCTTATAAATCCTGGCGGCCGCATGCTCATTCGCTCCTCGGCGCCCACGTTCGTTAAAGACCTTTTTTATGTCTTGGCTCCCCCCCATTAAACATTCTGTGAAGCGGAGCGTTTCGACCGCTCCGCTTCGTAGTAGTATGATTTTGGGACCGTCGATTTCCTTTCTTTTGTTTGAAGAGGGATAGGCTATGTGGCGTCCGTCCGTGTCACCTTGCCCCTTTCGGCTGTATCGTAAGCGCTTGCGGGTGGCTACGAAAAGCTCGATCCCCGATGAGGCTTCGGACTTCGGTCCTGCTTCTTGTCTCGATGGTGTCGCCCCGTCCTCCATGCAGGTGGGATACATATACTTTTTGTACCGGTCTCCCGGCTTGCCGAAAGGCCGGTTCGGGAGGGTTTCCTTTTAATGTCCCCCGTAGCGTGCGTTTTTTTCAATTGGACCAGGACAGAATGTCTCTCCATTTTATGTATCAGCCTATCTTTCCAGGTTCCTTTGCGGGTATTTGTCCTCCCTCTAGTTAGGTACCGATCAGTTTATCCGGGTCGATCCGGCCTCCCCCCCCGCATCTCCCGGTTTCAAAGTACTCATGAGTTGGCGTCATTGCTATCGGGGACGAAGAAGTTTTGTTCCTCAACCAGGTGCTTTGTTGCGAATTTCCCTCCCCTGACTCCTGCTTCCCCCTCCTTCCCATTTTTTTTCTCCTTCTTTTAGTCATTTGCGTCTAGTGAACTACGGGGTCTCAACTTGAATGGCTTCAATAAGGTTGTTGCTTCTTTTCGACACTGATGCGTCCCGTCCACCCTCTTCTTTTCCCCTCCTTGCCGGCCATGGGAAACTAGTATTAGGCCAGGATGTTTTTGAGAATTGCCTTTCTCGCTGTAGGGCAACCTGACTAAATTACGGCCACAAGGGGTACTTCAGCCCCTCGTTGTCACTGGGTGAGAGTTCCAACCGCTCATGTTTTCCTCGTTCCCATGTTTTTACTGTTTCTTTTTCTGACCCCGTGCCTCAAAGCTTTTTTTTGAGAGGGCGCGGTCGGGGCGTATTTTAATGTTTTTTGGACCCCCCCCCCAACTTTTAGTATGCGTCCCATTCCAGTTTTTTCTTCCTCTCTCCTTCTGGTCATCTCCCGTTGTTGTTTTTTTGAACTTGCCCGCACTGCACATGTTCATGAAGCACAGGTAAGTAGTTCCTGCACTCAAGTCTCCGTCTCCGATCCCCGTTCCCCCTTCTGTTTCGGCAAGGGGATTCTTGTCCCTCCGAGGAGGGTCTGTTCTCCCCTTTGCCTCAAGACCCTGTGCCAGGCTCCAGGTAGGCCAGGTTTCGCTTGCTAGTGGCTTGTCTTCCCCCCTTGTTGCGTCTTGATCAGACTCTTTCCACGCAAGGCTAACGTTCCCTCACCTTTCCTTCAATCGTGGTTTCACCCCCTTTCGCTGTCGACAATTGCTTTCGATCGTTTGGACCGCACTCTGTTAGACCTAACCATCCGCCCACCTTTTTTGAAGCCTCCTGAGTTGGCCTCTTTAAGTAATATGATCCATTTAACCTCCCCCCAACCAATTTTTGTTCCGGTAATATGAGGAATTTCTAACTGTCCCCCCCCGCCTTTTCTATCACTCTTCTTCCCTCTAGCCCTCACGGCTCCAGTTATTAACTTGTCCCCCTTGGACGGTTTCGGAATGCGGGGTTTTTTCGGATCTTGGATGGACCAGACCCTCGCCGTTTCCCCCCCACCCGCGGGTATGAAGATTAAACTTTGATGACGGGCCGATTCTGATCCTTTTTCGGCCTTTCCATTGTTTTGCAGTCTTTTCCGGTAATCCCCCCCCTCCCCTTCGGCCTGGTTACCCGCACTCGAGTTTCTCCTTAAAGGCTAAGTAGGCAATTTAAATGCTTTCTCTCTCCCTACCCTGAGACCCCTGAGCGTGAGAGTCAAGCTCATAGTATTTTCTCGAGTTTTTTCGTCCCCCCCCCCCACTCCCCCCCCCCCCCCCACCCCCACACCCCCCCCCACCCCCCCCCCCGCCGCCCTCTTCCCCGCAGCGGATTAGATTTTTTCTTCTTCCTTTGGTCTTCCAGTTTCCGTGCTCCCCGGCCTTTCAGTCTCCAAAACCCTGCCCGAAGAATTGATTCCCGGTTCCATCTCGTCGTACCCTGCTGAGTTCTTTTCAACCGTTTTGCCACTTGCGCAATTTCAAGGAGCAAGGTCTTGCAAGGGGTATTTCGCGAGCCTCTTCCCATCTCGTTCAGCGTGAGGCCTCTCTTTTCCTTTTTTCGGCTCTGATCCCTCTTTCCCCCGTCCCTCCAATGAATCGGAGGTCCGCCATGTTACCCCCCTTTCCCTGGGCCTCAATCGTTCCAGCCTCAAGTCCTCGTTTCTCCCGGGACGTATTTGATCATTTTTTCGTGCCGGGCTTGTTCCCCTCACCGCGTCTCAAGGTGGTTTTTTCTTAAAAGGATTCCTCGATGAGCGCGTTTTGCCCCCGGCGCTTCGGCTTTCCTCCCCGTCGGCTACAGGCATAGTGTATTTTCCCGACAATTCCCCACTGCGCTTTGCCCCCGCGCGGTTCTAGATAATCGATTTAATGGTTATGATTTTCGTCACGTCTCGCCAAGCCCCCGGAGCACCCGGCATGCCACGGGAATTTACGCCCCTTCCCTAGTCGTCTTTAGCGCTAAGCCTTTCTGTTGTGTCATTTCGCAAATCCTGGCGAGGTTTCAAGAACTTTTCCAAGTGGAACTTGTGACCTTTTAGTCCCCGAGCGCTTTTGACCGGCGGGTCACTGTGTAATCATGTAGTTGTTTCTCTCCCCCCAGTGTGCCGGTGACCCGAGGGCATGGCCCACCACGTTTTTCTGCTTAAAAACTCCAAGGTCCCCCACCCACTCCTTTTTTTGTCTTTTTCCTTTCGAAACTAGGGGTGATTTTTCTGCCGATCTTGTCCCCCACTCCCTCTTTCCCGCGCCTGTCCTCAGCAGTGAAGTGGTCGAAGCGGGCAGCTCTCCCTGTCTTCATCGTGATCTTTCTTTCCCCGCGGTTTACACTGCGTGTTCCGCATTGGATTTTGGTTAAGCCATTTTTCTTTTCCCACTTTTCATTGCTTGAGAAGCCGGCGGGCTTTTTTTGGGGACCTGAGCGGGCGCCCCTTTTCATCGCAGCGCTCCGACCAGCGGCGCTCCGTTGGCTCCTTTGTGTGAAGGAGGTGCTCCAAGACACAGGACCCCCGGCTTCCCCCTGCCGTTTCGTCGGCCTGCGCTCTTCCCCTCCATGGAGAAGTTCTTTCTGCTCTTGAATTTGTGGTCTTCGGCTCTTTCTTCCCCCTGACTATTCAGTTCAGGTAGGGCCTTTTTAGTTTTTAAACCAGCAGACCTTTTTCTCTTTCTCCCTCCTTGTTGTTGTTTCTCTCAGCTTCTCTTCCGGAGGTTGCACTTCTGGTAGCCCGAACGCTACTGTTCAACTCGGGAGGAGGAGACCGCCTTTGAGAAAGCGTCGTCAGACCGAAACAGGCCCAAAACGAGCCGCCCTCCCGATTTCTCCTCTGCCTTCCTCGAGACTAAGTCCGACCCTTTGCATGGTACCTCCTTCCATGGATCCTGGTTGAATTCGCGTTAGCAGATCAAAAACAGGCAGTCGTTTTTGCCCGCCTTTGCTTCAATTCAGTGTTCTTTCCCCTCTCCTATTTACAGCTTTCCAGTCGCTGAAGGAACCGGCTGGTCGCACCTTGATCCTTCTTGTCCACTAGACCTCGTGAACCCCCTTTTCCCCTTCGCTCTGCTCCTTCCTTTCTCTGTTGATCCTAATACTGCGGTTCGCCTATTCGCGTTTCCTTGTTCCACGCTTTGGGTCCCCTGCGGCTGTCTTCCCGTGTCTCCTTTCTCTGAAAAGAATTTCTTTGGCTTTTACTTTTCCTTTTTTTCCTCCGTCTGGCCATGCCTCGCAACTTTTGTGCGCCCTTTTTTCCCATCTGTGAGTCCAGATCAGCAACTTTTGAAAAAGAGTGGTGGACACCTACTTTCCGCGACCCCCCCGGACTCAAAGCCCCTTCTTGTTTCATTCCCCCGTAGCCAGATATTTGCACTCCCCGCGGTTGATTTTTTTCGCTCCGTAAGTCCCCCTCTAGACCTCTCCAAGCCCGATCTGCCTGGGGTCTCTTTGCGTGGTCTGACCCTTTTTCCCGTTTTGCTGAATCGCTTGAAGCCCACTCGTACAAAAGGGCCATGCCCTCGGAGGCTGAACGCTGATTTCCCCCTCCGGTTTTCTTGCTGCAGAATAAGAAGACTTCTGACCCGTTCCGCTTTCCTGATAAGGGCCGCCGCCTGCTCATCCTTTTAGAATTCCCCGCGAGACTGCTCCCCCCTGTGAGCGCGGTTGGCACAAGTTCCTGGCTGAATTCCCTCCGTTGATAAAAGCACAGTAACAGCGGTTGGCATCCCTCTTCCCGCCCTCAGGCGGGCGTCGCCTTCGGCCATTTGATTCGCAGGCAGTCCTTCCCCCCTCGATGTTTTCTTGTCAAAGCGTTGCTCGATCCGAACAGCTCCCAACTTCCTCTTTCACGCTGCGAGAGCATTCCTCTGCTGTCACTACCCCGGGTTTTTCTTTGTCACCCTTCCCAAGCCCCCTTTGCTCTGTCTTTTTTCGAAATTCTCTCCAAGCTGTGACAACCGTTTCCCCCGCTCCAGGCAGTAACGCCGAGTTGTTCCCTGTCCTCTTGTTCTTTTTTCCCAGTGGTTTGTAAGCGTTAGAGGGCGTCTTGAGGCCTTGAAACTGGCTCGCACCCCCTGCTCAGGCTGTCTCCGTTTACCGTCTTGGTCCACGTCAAGCTCTTTCCTAAGAAGATGAGGCTCGTCGGTTTTCATCCTTGCCCTAGATGTGTTCTACGCCGAAGCCAATATTTTATTTCCTTTTCCGAGTCTGTCCGTCCTAGTTTTTTCCCCTGTCTGCCGAAGCCGTGCTTCCGGGTTCGGTTTGATCCTCTCTTCACAACCCGAGTGCCTTTTGACAAACTAGCCCGACAAGCCCCTCCGTTCTCCTTGAGTATAAATCTTTCATTTTTCTTCTTTCCTCTCGAGGTTGGCTTTTTTCCACACGCTTTCTGTCCCCCCCCCGCTCTGTCTCTCATCGAGGCTCCCTTGCATTCAACCCTCTCCCCCGGCCCTGTTTCCAAAAGATAAGAGACCGTACCCCCTCCTCTTGTGCCTCTCAAACCCAGTTTTTGCGTTGTCTCTAATTTCCCTCCTGATTAACGAGCGGACCCCTTTGTGGGGTTAGGTCTTCTTTTAATTATTCTGAAGCTTATGAGCTCCCGGGCATCCACGGATTTCTTTCCTCCTTGCTTCTGGTGGATTTCTTTTATGTCCCCCTCGTCGACAGACGAACTTTTTCCTTGGCGTCCACAGATTTCTTCGGTCCCGTCGGTTCTGCCGCGTGGTCCGTTGCCGCCTTTTAGGTCTCGCCCGCACTGCCACCTTTTCGTTACGCATCAAGTACGAAAGAGTTTACCTTTTGGTCCTCCGTCTTTTTGCTTTCAGTTTCGACGATTGTTGATTGTGTCCGATCCCCGTTGCCGCCGAGGATTTTGTCTTCCCCCCCCGTGCTTGGCGTGTCTTGAGGATACCCTGTCCCTGGGTTCTTTTCACTATTTTGGCAACTGTCTCCAATGTGAATTGCCGGTCATGCCACCCCTTTCTTTTTCCCTCCTTCCTTTGTTTTGTTTTTTTGTGTAGCGAGATCCGAGGGAAAGTCACCATGGTGACGCCCGTTGCCTCTCATTCCCCTCCCCCCCCGTCATGGAGTGACCGCTCCCCGACCGTCCTGTGCCCTCTCCACCCTCTCGTCGGGATCTTGACATCACGGAGAAATTGTAATGCCGATCTTCACTGACATAACGGTCCTCATTCGATTCCAGTTGAGACATTTCTTGGATGTCTCCCCTTGTGGACGTGACCTTCAAAAGCCTTCCCGCCCTTCTCCCGGCTACACCCTCCTTCCCGACGCCAGCTTCTTCCCTGGATTTTTCGACCTGGGTGCCCGCATCGGTGTTTCAGACGAAATCCTAACCCTTCTTGTACTCCCTTTTACTTTTCTCCCTTGGCGCACTTCCCGCCTTAGAAGGAATCTCCTCTCCATCCCCCCCCCCCCAACAAATTTTCCCCTTTCTTCGAGCAGGCAACAACCTCCACCCCTGGTTTTGATTCCCCCTTTCTTGCCTCCTATTTTATTAACTTTGAACCTCCCTTTCCTGGTGGCTTTTCAGCGACTTTATTCTCCTCCCGGATCTTGTCCAGAACGCCTCTCGTTTGCCCCAAAACCTCGTTGCTATACACCCCCGGCCTCTATTTATACTCTTCGTTTCTCCTTCGGCTTCTTTTTCCAAAAACTAACGAGCTTGTTTTCATTTCACCCTCCCCCTGAAGCCCCCGGCTTCCGGCCGAGACCTTCTCTCTCTTTCCGTATGTTCAACTCCCTGCCCTTTCTTAGGCCTCACATTTTCGAGTACCCGTCCCATCGAGAATGCCCGCATTGTGCCGTAAGGCCCCCCTATTCTATTCATCAGCTTCGTAGTCACGCCGCGCTACTCTCCGCATATCGTTTCGTTGTGTCAGTACGGGCGCCCCTAAGCCTAACAGAGGAAAAAAAAGTAGACTCAACCTGAGATCCAACGCTCGCGTAAACCGTGGCGCGGATGGTGATTCCTTGTTTCCCCCAGATGTTGCTCATTGCTCAAAGAAACAGCACCTACGTTATACCCTTCCCGGGGTAGTCCCCCCTTCAATGGTTGGTATTCGCCTGAATGTGCTTGGGTGGTTCGCATATTTGAGTCCGCGATCGAGCGATTTCCCCCTTCCAATCAAGCCTCTGACATTTTTGCCCCCTTCCCTGGTAAGAACTAGTGCTCTCACGCCGCAGCATCACTTCGGCTGCCCCATGGCCGTATATTACCCACCGCCCTTTCAGAGCCATGGAATGGTCCTAACCCGCGCTCCATTTTTTTTCCTCTACCCTTCGTCCTACCCCCCGATTGTCTCCTGCTTAAGTAGCCGAGAGCTTTTCCTCCTGAACCTGAATGGAATAGTTCATCCCCCCTTCCCCCCCCCCCCCCCCCCCCCCCCGATTTGCCACCCTCTCTTTTATTCTCTCTTAACTCCTTTCTGTTCATGGCCTTTCTATTTCTTCACTAGCTTAGAAACAGTCTTGCCTCCAAGGGCTGTCCCTGGGAACCAGCATATAATTACAGCCGATTGGTTGATCGCTACGCAATTCCTCCTTCACTGTGGAGCCCCCCTTCTTAGTGTTCAAATTCTCCACAGGGATTCAGATGGCCATGTCTGCCGACGTGGTTTTAGTCCATCTTGCTGTGTGATTGTTTTCCTGCCGTTAGCACCTTTTGGCTTCAAGCGTTCGCTGCTCTTGTCTTAGGCTGTTTCTCTCTCCAATGCCCCGTTGCTAGGTGCATTTGCAAAACAACATGCAAAGGCAAGTAAAGCTCCCCATCGTCTTGCCTTGATCCTCAAGTAGGAGGCAACGACTTTGTTCCCCACTCCTCTGTGTTCTTCCTTTTCCTTCGTCCGCCTGCGAGTTGGACGGCCGCTTGGTTCAGCCTGTCTCAAGCATGGGACGTTTTCTTCTTCTTTTTGTTTGCTGGTATCGCAAGTCTATCCCCGTACTACACTTGATGGAGCCAGCGTGACGATTTTCTTGAAAGCGGGAACTCCTTTTGTGTTTTCCAGTAAGCCCTCTCAGTGCCGTCCCTGCTGCTTCGTTTTTTTCTTTGTAAAGTGGGTGCGCCAAGACAGTCTCATGAACGTACCACAGGCGTTTCCGTAGGCAGCTTCCTTGTCTTTTCGAAGTGCTAGTGTTGCGGTGCAGGTCTTCGGTACTTCTGCCTCCGCGTTATATTCCTCCCAGTTTCAGTAGACAAGTCAGCTCTCTCCACTCCCGCTCTCACCGTTTTTTTTACCTCCTTCCTTCTTGGTCTTTATCTAGATGATCGGTTTTCGGGCCTGTGATGTTTAACTTGGTGACTACCCCCCCTTTTTTTCACTCTTTTTCTTAATGATCAATGATCCTCAGGTGAGCCCCTCATTCCGAATTTTTTCAGCCTGCCAAAAACGAGTCCTCTGCCGGACTCTCCGGATTCAAGTAGATCCGACTCCTTCCAGCGCCCTGTCTTCTTTAAGGTCTCCTTTCGTTTAGCCTCTCATGCCGTGTTGTGCACAACGAGCTGCCTTCAAACTGGCCCCCTTCTCGCTTCCTGCCGGCCCCCGGGGCCTTCGCCTCTTCCCGCTGACTGTCCTGTCAGCGATGGTTTTCCCCCAGCAAATGCTACCTGTTCTCTCCTGGCCTCAAAAAAGCACTTTTTTTCACCCGACGGGGTCCACCTACGCTGCTTTCTAGAATATTACCCCGTAACTTACCGGGACTATCCCTCCCCCGGTTTTCTGTCGACTGTGCCGGTTCCCCCATGTGCCTTTTGAAACATAGTGCCCCCCACTGGGTCGGTTTTTGAAGCATGTTAACCCGGTTTCCGGTTCCCCTCCATTCTTTGTGCGACATGAGTCATCTTTGATGGGGGCGGATAGATCTTAATTCGGCCCTTTTCTTCTTGAGCTCCCATGGTTCTCCCCCCCTTCATGCCTTGTGTCACGTACGATTAGTCCACCTTAAGTATCTATTCCTTTGTTTTACGGAGTGTGCTTAATGCACTCTTTTTGGTGCTGATTACTTGATTCCGGAGTGCCACTTCTGCTTTTCGTTCCCATTGCTTTTCCCCCTGTATCCTCGATTTTTCTATGTATTCCACGGGCCCGACCCTCGGTCCTATTGGATGTTATTTTTCGTTGCTACTATCATCATCTTTTCGTTCCTAGACTAAGTTATGTCTTTCGTTCCCGGGAAGTCTTTGTTTGTGAGCACTGTATATTTTTTGGCTCCGTTTTATTCCACTCGTTTTCTCGTCCCCTCCCCCGCCTTTTGAAGCTGGCACTGTCCATTGATCTTATACATCGTCGTCCCTTTGCCCATTTGCTGAACTACACCCTTCCCTCTGACACACCGTTTTCTTCTCTGTCCTTTTTTCAGTTGAACAGCCTCCACTTTTGCGCTCATGCTCATTTTAACTTTCTCCTTCCTTATTCGTGAGTCTTTTTTCTTTTTTTTCTTCCTTTTCCGGAACCATTCTTCTCTCTCCGACGCTTCCTGTAGAGCTCCTGTATCGACTATATTTGCCCTTCTCTTCCCCCCCCGCCTATGTTCCTGGATGTTCACTAACTCGGTCGGATTTTTTCACGCTCAGTCGCTTGTCCTGACCCTCTTTTCCCTCACTTCCTCCCGCGTTTTGATCTTCCCCTCCCCCTCTTGTCCCCTGTCATACGCCTGTAGACTAGCCCTTCATTTTCCCCCTCTTCTGCCTTTTAGAGAGATCCGCAGCTCTCCTCCTCCCCCCCCCTCAGCGTTTTCTCTCCCTTC
>Ga0179593_1463352_pt1 | contig 10599 bp, 12 predicted proteins | sample CZODoug2_1_08_16_FD_185931 | JGI IMG/M metagenome (GOLD analysis project Ga0179593, IMG submission 185931) | Vadose zone soil fungal communities from Angelo Coast Range Reserve, California, USA - CZODoug2_1_08_16fungal (PacBio error correction) | ecosystem: Environmental > Terrestrial > Soil >... | reverse complement strand
TGAAACGTTTTCTTTTTGTTCCTTTTTCTTTCAGGCGGCATTCCGTGGCGCGATTCATCGTCACGGTTTACTTTTGCGCCCCTTTCGATGACCATCCTCCGACCTTGCTGCCCCGGGCTTGTGATTGACAATCCCCCGCTTACGGATTGCCTCGATCCGACCTTATCGCGCCTGATAGCTACCCCATTATTTAGTAAGTTTGCTGGCCGTTGCTAGCCCACATCTCCTTCCACTTCACTTAAGTGTAATGACACCCCCCCTAACTGTAAGCCATTGCAGTCTTATAGAATTTTTACTGCTAGAAACCCTGCTTTCTCCGCCTTCAAAAAACCCGTTTTGTAATTCGACCCACTCGTAATTTTCCTTTCGGACGGCCGTTTCCCTTCTAGAAGAGACCGAGCCGCCGTTCTGGCTCCTCACCTTCTTCGAATTCATTACATGAGCATTGCCCTTCACGGCCTCTCTGCCGCTCTTTTCTATATTGAGGAGGACGACCTTTCTCCGTCCGGCGCCTAGCCAATATGGCCAAGCCTTCCTGTTACTTCCTTTCGGTTCAGAGAGTTTAGTAAGCCCCGTTCCCATGGCTTTCACCTTCGCCGCTGGCGAGTGTCTTTTGTCCCCACAGGATGCTAGGAAACGCCCAAGTTGTTGGGTTTTCTGACTTTTGTGCCCCCTTTCCTGTTTTCCCCGTTCTCCTTCGGGTGTATCCCCCCCCTCTATCTTCGTTTTTTTGTCCAAGTGCTACATTTTTCCGTCCCGCCTGCGCCCCTCTCTGTCCACCCAGTCGTGACATGACTTCCCCATTGGCTCTTTTTCCCCTGGAAGTTAGGCCTCCTTTTTATCCTCTCTCATGGTACCAATGCCCTTATGCTTTTTTTCGGTGGCGGTCGTGATGTGTTTGAACGTCTCCCTTTCATGGGAATTGTGACCAGAAAGAATCCCACTCGCTTGCTGCCCCTTGCACTGGGAGGCTTTCGTTTCTTATCGTGTTCATCACGCGCCGTTTTCTCCCTTCACCCCCCTTTTCTCTCTGCTGCATGCTTCTTCTGTTCAGTCTCCCGACTGATCGCTGCTATCTTTTCCTCTTGTTTTTTTTTTTCTTCGATCAATGCCTGAGAAAGTTTGCTCTGGTAAGAGAAGCTGACAGACCCTTCGTGAACAGGTTTCGAACGTTCCAAATAGAGAGACAGCTCCTGTTTCTTGTTCAGCACCTCCTTTTCTCGCTGAGTTTTCAGAAGTAGATGTCAATACGGTCTTCCTCTGGGATCAAAGGACTTGCGGCTTCCCCACCTTCCTCCTCCCACAGAAACCCTCACTGCTCCTTCCCTGAGCTTTTGAGGTTCTCTTTTTTCCCCCTCCGCGATAATCTGAAGAACAAGGCAACTTTCCCTTCAATGTCCCATGCTGATTTTCATGTCACGCTGGTGTAGCCCCTAGTTCCGCGCGGTAAGATTTGAGGCCTGTGATGAGTAACCCTTGCCCGATCGGGTGTTCAGTTCTATAGAGAACCAGCGTCCTTCCCATCCTCCTCCGCTGAACACCTACATCAGGGCGTTTTTGCCGTCCATCAGGGTGACTTCCGGCCGGAGATCAAACAACAACATCCCCGCGCGCTTATGACCCCATGACCTAAGGCGGGCTTAGACCACTCGTCTTACGGCGTATAAATCTTGTTTCTTGATCTTTTTTTCGGACCGGGATAGTATTTCCCCACTCCCATATATTGGACATGACGGATGGGGTGGCGGTGCCTGTCCGACGATGCTTCCCTTTTTTCTTTGTAGATTCTGCTTTTTCTTATGCGTCTTCTCTTCTCCCAACGCGGCCGGCTTCCGGCCCAAGGAGAAGCTTCCCCCTGATGTTCCCCTTTTCGAATTTCCGTTTTGTTGTTCGGCAGGCCAGGGTTTGTCCGTTTCTAACGAGATCTTATCCTCTTCCTTGCTGACATTATTTTTGGTCCCTCCGTTTGTTGGGTCCTTGTTGATATGTGGGACATATTCCATTCCCCCCCATTAATTCCGCCGTTCGACTTTCTCTCCGCCTGCAGATTCGTTCGGCTTTCCCTGCCCCAAGGGTCTCGTTCATGTTCCCAATTTGTAATCCCGTTAGTCACGGTTGCTGTCCGGAGAGGGCATTTTATTTTCCTCGAGACCCCCCCCGACCTAGCTTTTGCGTTTCGCCACACCTCCCTTGCGTCTTCCCTTTTCGATGAAGCTCAGCGTCCTGTTTTCCAGGCCGATTTCAGCCGGTCTACCGTCCATGGAGGTTTTGAAAAGCCCTCTTCATACCTCTATTCAAGCGGCAGCATCCGCTCCCCGCGTCGCCAACGACGTCTTTTTGAGGAGACGGCGTCGTAGACGCTTGGTTCCCGTTGCCCCCCATCGCAAGCCAGAACCCTCCCTTTTTCAACATCAGTGTTGTTTACGCGCGGCCTGCTGCTCTCGGTGTGGCCTGACGGCTCCTCTTGTTTCATCCCCCTCTTCGCGGACCGTCCGCCATTTTTCCTGCGTCGGCATGATGATGACCGGATAGAAGGTAGCGTTTTTCCGGGTGGGTTTCTCGTCAGCGTCGGCTTGGGTGGTGCGCCCTTGCCGTCGTTTTCCTGATTGATTTACAGCACGAAATTGATGCCGATTCTTCTCTCCCCCTTCCCTTTCCTCTCATGGTTGTCTTTACATTGCCCGGCCTTTCCCCCTTGCGTATTACAGAACTTCCTCCCGGGAGAACCTCACCACTCCGACTCTTCCTGACCCAACCCTACCTCGATCCTTGATCATCAAGTCATTGTCCTCAAGTCGTTCCCTTTTCAAGAGCGTGCGGGTGCCCCCCGAAGCGGGAGTTCCTCTTTTTCTCACCAATGTGCTTGGCGATTCCGTCCCCGGCGCACCCCTTCTGTTCCCCCGATTTCCCTCCAGTCGGTGCTTTGCGGAGCGCTTTTGCCGTTTCATAGCCCCCTTATACTGGGGCTCCTCCTATCCAAACCCGCTCTTTGCGACGCTTTTGCGCTTTTTTTTTTCTATGCTTCCCTGATTATCGGTCCTTTTTTCAACGACCTTTTCTTGGGGGATGCCCCGGCTCCATTGCGGCCTGTTCTCGTTCCCTTGTGCTGTCTTTTATCGTCTTCATCTGGAGGCGGCCTCTCCCCTCTTTGGTGGCGCCGCGCCTCGTCCGGTGGTCTTGCTCCTTCCCTCTTTTTGTACCCAGAAGCCTCCCCCTTTGCGGCGGTTTTGACCCTTACACCATCCACGCTGCGTGATTTTCCTGCTCGCCCCCGTTCTCCAGGCGGTCGCGACATTCCGTACCCCTCTGCATGGAAGTTCGGGTTGAATGTGCGCACATATAAGAAAGTGCCAGATCCTTTTAATGTCACAACACTACTCCCCTTTTTTCTGGTTTTTTTTCCTAGTGTTCTTCGCTCTCCTCCCCCCCTTTTCAGCTAATTAGAATTCCTGTCGGACTTTGCCCTTCCAAGATTATCCTTTCGTCCGTGAATCCTTTCTTCCATCCAGACCCCTTGCAGCTTTTTCCTTGCGCATACAATACATGAGCATCTGCGCCATCAACGGCCCTAGTCTTGCCTATCCTTGTGTCTGAGCGCGGTAACTTCCGATCCTCCTCTCCTCATCCCCCCCCTTCTTCCAAATCCTTCATGGGCCTTCTTTTGTTGTCAAGCCCGCTGAAATGGCTGTTAATACTCCTCGCCTGTCCGATGGTGTTTTTCTTCAGGCGGTTCAACATTCTTCGTGTCACTCCAGTGTCTGTTTCCTGTGTTTTTTTATTCCCCCTTCGAGCTTTATCTTTTTTTTTTCGTCGTATCGTATACCCCAACTCATCTTGCTTCTTCACCAATTTTCCCTTCGGCTCGCTCTATGCGATTTACACCCACGGAGGAACATGCGTGCGGGCTCTTCCTGTCCTCGGGCCTGTTCGTACTATTCGGAGCTCCGTGTCAATCTTCCTTTCATTTCTCGATGTGCCTTCGTTGTGTTCTCTTGTAGGTTTCTTTTTTTTTTCCCGCCTAACCTTGTATACCCAGCGTCCTTTGACCACCTATTCCACTTCCCTTTAGCCTCGATTCGGTTGTTACGTTTAGCTTTTAGGCAATTCCCCCCCGTTCGCTGTCGCTCAGAATTCCCCTGTTCACGTGTTTCTGCAGCTTTCTTCTCCAGCGCCCCCGTCAGACGGCGGCATTTATCTATCTCTCATTCCTCGTTGTTTTGTTTGTTATAATTGCCCCGCCCTTCCCTTTTCTTTTCGTCCAGCCTCCTGTGAACCTCTTTGTCTGTTTCAAATAGGCCAGCGCACCCTTTGCTTGCAGGCACCTGGTCCCGGCCCCTCACCGACATGCTTTAGCCTGCGATGTAATCGTTTAGCCGTGGGTTTCTACGATGTGAGGTGACCTCCCAACCCCCCCCAGAACTGAGCCCCCCCCCACAAAGAACTGCCCGTCGCTGGCGTTTGTTTTGCCAAGTTTTGCTCGCTATCTCCCCGACCCTTTTATTGATAAGGCACTTTCTCCCCATGCCGCTATGTCACGCCTTGTTTGTCTTTTTCTCAGCGCTCGAATGTACCCTCCGGTGGAAGAACACCCCGTGATGTGTGTGTTTACGGGATCACGACGTCGCATTGCCTTCGAAGAGTAACAAATCCCTCCCATTTTCTGTTGCCGGCCCTTGGCAGCGATTTGCGGCGAGCTTCCCAACCCAGCGCCCTGCGGTCCGCCCCCTTGAAAGCCATTTTTCTAAAATCCGCGTAGCCGACCAGGATCGTCAGGCAGGCCCTTCTGTTTTTCGTTCGGTACTTGAGGTCGTTCCGCATATATTCCCTTCTCCGCAGTTTTTGCTTTTTTTGTCTCTTCCTCATGTAGTTTCTCTCCGCCATGCCTCTCCTGAGGCGGAGCGTCTCTCCTGGTTCCCGTCGTCCCCTTTTCCGTGCCCTTCAGGCCCTTTTATACAGTAGTTTTAATCCTTTCTTTACCTTGTCTATTCGAGCGGAATCCCTTTTGTTGTCCCTTTCGCGCAAGGTTGTTTGCTTTCTGCTTTCCTCAATCATCTTGATACTTCAAATTACATTCTTTGTTAGTCACGGCGTCTGCCTTTTTCTTCCTTTTGCGAAACTACTTCCCCTCCACCGCTTCAATGCGCCCGGTTCAATGGCCCTCGGCGCGTTCCCGGGCGGAGAGACGAAATCTTCCTGTTGCTGTTTTTCCTTGCCCAAATCCTCTTTCGGTGTTTTGCTGGGTTCAGAGCACCTGCCTTGGTGCCTTCCGCGTTGACCCCCCCTGAGTCGCCTCTCACCCCACCTTCGTAGGGCTGCTGGAGTAGCTCATCAGTTTTGGGTCCCTGATCCAGCCAGGCCTCCCCTGCTTCCCCCCCCGAAAATGGCTTTTTTTTTTCCGAAGTATCATCCTCAGTCCCCCGCTGCCTTTCTTCTCCAGCCAGCCGCCCGTTTTACGAGTTTGAGTGTACGGCTTCTTGCCGGTGGCGATGGCGGCGGCAATCTTCGCAAGCAACCCCAATCGGAATAAGGTGTCCCTGAGTCTTTTCGCCGAGGATCGGCACAGATTTTTTTTTGTCGCTTCTTCTCCCAGACTCCTTTTTGCGCCCCCTCCCAGAATCGTGACCACTTGGTAAGGTCGGACCTGTTTTTACTTGATCCTAGGGGCATCGCCAGTAAGTCGTCATTGTTTTGTCTCTTGTCCAGCCGTCTCTAATGGGTGTGAGTGCGCCCTGATTTTTCGTTCGTTCGACCCCCGCCCCTCCCTTTTCTGCCGCCTGCCAGCGAATCTCCTTTGACTCTGTTTGTGTTTTCTAGTTCCCGACCCTGGTCCCCTTTTTTGCATACATTTCTTGCTTTTATTTCTTGCCCCACTTCCCTTCCGCCACCCCACCTTTTGCTGAACGAGTCCCCTTTCACGCTACGGCGATTCCATCCAAGTCATTGCCGCCTTCTTTCTCTTCCTGATCGTGCTTCTGGGGCTGACCTTTGATGGAGACCTCGTTTTCTCGATTTCACAATCTGGTGCTGGTATCCTTGCGTTTTCCAGCGCGTTTTCCTTGATTTCCGCCCTTTTGTTTCTGCTGGTCCGCGCAGTCTGCCCCAGTGTCTACGTTCCGTCTCCAAGCTCGTTTTTGCCACGACTCTTTCTCTTTCTGTGCGCCCCTTGCGAGTGGATCTTCCGATCGGCTTGGCCACTCATTTCGGGGTGATATCTGCCCCATTTTTTCTTCCTGGAGACGGACCGGTTTCGTTTAATCTTGGTTTTTCATCTTTTTTGGTGGCGGCCGCGCTCTTCTTTCACGGGACTGGCTTCCCTTCCCCCTTTTCCTTCCGAACCAGCCTCAGCCACCGTGCTGCGTGAATTTAAATTTTCCCCCCAAAAATTCCAACTGGCCGCCTTTACGTGTCCCGGACCCCTACCCTAGCCATTCCCGCGCCTGTTTTCCCTTTTTGTCCGGTGATATTTCTCCCTCCCCAGCCAAGGTCCCGACTGGTTTTAATGCAAAATTAATTTAGGCGCGATATGGTTTTCTTTTGCCTTCCCCTCCTCACCCTTGCCGCCTCCGGACACCCCAAAATTCGACCCATGTTTACCTAGCCTCACATCCTATTCTCTTCGGAAGCGGCCCTGCCGTTTGGCATTGACTCCCCCCCTTTGCTCCTACGTTTTTTTCCGCGACTTCACAGGCTGGCATCCTCCACCTACCCTGATCGGCCTTCCGGTGCCGGCGCTCGGTTCTTATGCGTTGGTAAAGCCCTCATCATCTTCTCCCCGCCATTCGGCAATCTCTGACGCAGTTCGGGTATCTCTTCCTTTTCTTTCAATGGTGATCATGTCTTCCGCTGTCGATTGGTGGTTGATTTGCCGGCCATCCCCCCCCGCTTGCAGGACGAACCCCCTCCCGTATCTGTTCTGGTCTTTCGAGGATTGCATTTCTGGTCGTCATTGGTTCTACCCCAACATCGATCTTGAGTGGTTTTTATCATTCACCGCCCTTCTACATCTTCGCGCTGAGCCTATTTTACCACACAGGCCTTTACTTGCTTGAGGTCTTGTTCCATCGATACTTTGCCTTTTTCAGTTCTCTCGACTTACTTTAAAAATCTTTCTCCCGCCGTCTTCTGCAGTTCTTTTTTCGTTTTTCTTGAGTTGCTGCTTGGTTGGGCTTTTTTTTCCCGCCTCCCTCCCTTTTATACCCCAGAGCTGTAAGAATACCATGAGTCTATGCCTCTGCAGTTTTCTTTAGCAGTGGAGACTGCGTCTGCAATTCCACCTTTGCGCTGTCCTTATTTGCCTTACTTCACCCTTATGATGATTCTTCTCTTCTCGGCCCGTGCGACTTACCCTTTTCCGGCATTTATGTTTTTTCCCTCCTTTGTTTTTTTTGAGTGAGATACATTCCTCTTTCCTGCTGCGGGCCTTTTTTGCCCCTCTTGCCTCCAGCAGCGTGACTGAACCAGTTGATTGTACGTTTTAAATTTCTCTGATCCGCGCTTGATTTTTCGCCCCCTCTTTCTCCTCCGTCCCTTCTCGTGAATAATCCCTTATCTTTCCTCGTTCTTCAGCCCCTCTGGGATACCACGGTGATTTTTTGCACCCAACCAGCATCTCCCCCCCGACCCACTAAGAGCATTTCGATCTTCCGATTCCCTCTTTTGGAGTCTCCTCTCCTGAACGAAGCCATGCCTCAGGCCAGGACCGAGACCATGCGTCTATCCAGCCCTGGTGGTTTTCGCCATAGAGTGCTGCGCCGAAGGGTTCGCCCCTTTATGAAGAACAACCCGTCCCCCGCTCGAGTTTTAACACCAGGAAGACGCACTTTCCTGACTTCATCCTCTCGCTGGAAAACCCAGTCCCCAGCTCTTTTTTGCCGTGGCCGCAGCGGTTTTGCCGGCCGCGATACAAAACACCCATAGCCAGCTCGCTTGCCCCGCCATTTCAGCGGGCTCCCCATCGCGAGCCGAACGGCTTAAGGGAAGAGTTTTGTCGGATCTTGGGGCGCCCGGACGTCGTTTCGTTTTCCCCTCCCTCAAATTATAGACACTAGCTCCTCAGAGTCGTGCTTTTTCCCTGGCCTTCTCATGTTTTTTTTCAGCATGTCTGAGCCCTCCCCCGGCGTGACGTCTCCTGCGTAACCGTTCCGGCTTCCCTTCTTCGAAGGAGTGCGTTAACGGTTCTTCCCGACATGTGGATACCGTTTCCCCTGGCCCCCTTGGAGCTCCCCTGGGTGAGTCGCCGCTCAGAATCCTGATCACATATACCCCGATCCTTTACTTTGTTTCCATTTACCCCTGGGCTTTTTTGAATGGTTATGTGGACACTCGCACCCGCAAGCTCCCTGCGCTGCTTCATCGCCTCCGCCGGTGCAGAGGTTAGGGCGGCTTGCCATCCTCCAGTTCTTTTTTTTCCCATTTGTCACCAATTCGGTCCCCCCCCTGTGTGCTGCTTTTCAGCGCCCTGAAGGGTGCAGGTGGCATTTGTAAACGGACAGAGCAGGCTTGCTGCCAGCAAAACAGGAGGAGCCCCCATCTTCCCTCCTGACCTGATACATCAGAGTCCCCTTTGTCACTTCCCCTCGGCATCAAATGTGATTCAGTTGGATCACACCGAATGGCTTTTTTCCCCTCCGTTATCAGATATCCCCGCTGCATAGGCGCCGTAAGCCCTTGAACTCTTGTAGCGAGCGTTTGTGTTAGGATTCCTTAGCCCCCCAACCGGTTTTCGATGGCCTGTTCCCTCGTTTCCCTGCCCGCAGGTTTTTTTTTTGTAAATCCGTTGTGACCCTTTGCTTGCAAGAGGATCGACCTCCCACCATTTTTTTTTCTCCCTTCCGCCGTTTCTCAGCGTTTGGGACCGAGTAGACACTCGTTTAACCCTTTTCTTCTTCTTGAATTGATGACATTTCCCCTCTCCTGGTCGCGTCTTGGTTTAGGTCTCCGTCTCTCCTTTTTCTTTTTTTCCCTTGACTTTTTTGTCGGAGAGGAACTCGCACGTTCTTGATGCCGACTTCTTGCCCGAAACCTCTCCCTCCGTTTGTGAGAGAGATTATTGTCTTTCCTCCGCTTCCCAAATTTAGGTGTTATTATCCTCCCTCGTCACTTTTTTTTCTCCAAACCACGTCGCCGTATCCTCGGACCCGGACTTTTTTTGCTACAGGAGATGACCTTCTCATCCGTCGGGCGACTCCCCGATCACGTCGGGTCGTTTTCATCGATGGATCCCATCTTTTTTCGGTCAAAAAATATTGGTGCTTGCTCTAAGTCAGGACGCCAGCTCCCCCGATTTTCCCCCATCTTTTGCTGGGTCCCTTTTGCTTTGCCGTTTTCTTCAAATCGCCCCTTTTCTACGACGATCCCCCCCCCAAAACGTTCGGTTCTACTCTGGGAGACGTTATTCTCTGCTCCTCTTCTCTTTGATCCTTCTGATCGGCTGTGCCACGCATTTTTTTGACGCCCGTCCCAATTGCTTTCCGTTTTTCTGTGACCTTTGATTTTGAGTTTTTTACTGGCAGTCGGGCCTCTCTGCTTTTCTCTTCAGCGCTGATCGCAGGTGGGACTGGTCTGCCGTCTGTTTGGTCTAACCAGCGTCCGCCCCTTTGAGGACCCTTTGTGAAACTTCCCCTCAACGCCCAGGCCGTGTGCGCGCCGACCTGCGCCTGCGTTTTTTTTTGCTTAATCCCCTTCTTACTGGAAGTGCTGTTCCTTTTTAGTTCCCCAATCCAGCCAAGGCATTTGTACCTCCCTTTTAATGACCCCAAAATTTAATGTAAGAAATTGGAGGTCTTCTGGGATCTTCTTTCGCCTGTTGAACCTTCGCGCCGCGTTGCCCCACCCTTTTCCCTCTTCATGTCGGACTCTCCCCCCCAGTCCCGAAGCTTCTCCTCCCCGTCCTTTGCCTCCTGTGACGTTGACGCAGCGCCGTAGACCCTTTCTTTAGCATCCCTTTCTAATATCCAACCCCTCCTTCTCCCGGCCTGGCCACCTTTTTTCTGGCGCCCTTTGTCTATATGCCTACATGTAACACGGCCTTTCCCTTCTCCTCCTCCAAGATCCTGCAACGCCTTCCTGACTCCCGGCTTTTCTTCCCCTCGTTTTCGGTCATTCCCTGAAATTCTGCTCCTTTTCTCCTGCGGCTCTCTTTGTTACCGGCCTCATAACGTTTTCCTTCCCCCCCCTGCCCCAACTCCTCTTTGTTTGTGTTTGCCTGCTGTTGCTTCGTGTTCGTCGATCTCCTGGTGATACCACCCATCGATCGTGCGGGTGTTCTTCATCCGTGCGCGTCGCTGCTTCCCTCTTTGGCTACAATTCGGGACCAATGAGCCGGTTTTTTGCTCTTTCTTCTCCTGGGCCTGTTCGTAGGTGCCTGTTTTTTCACCTCCGCCATCTCGATGCTGAGTTCGTTTTAGGTGGTCGCTCTGCGTGTTTTTTTCTCCTTGATAAACAGCGATCCGTCACGATTACATATCCAGATCTTAATCGCATCTTGACGTGGCGTTATTTTTTGTTCCAATTTCCGGTCTCTTTTTTTTATTTGCACTTCACCACATGTTCTTCCGCTTGCAAGCTGCTCGGCAGCGCGACTTTCATTCTTGCGAATGT